>Ga0068867_100000183_pt1 | contig 41353 bp, 47 predicted proteins | sample KBSMisM32_FD_65649 | JGI IMG/M metagenome (GOLD analysis project Ga0068867, IMG submission 65649) | Miscanthus rhizosphere microbial communities from Kellogg Biological Station, Michigan, USA - KBS Miscanthus M3-2 | ecosystem: Host-associated > Plants > Roots > Rhizosphere > Soil ...
GAGGGTATTCAGGTTCACACCGCGAACTTCGGCGCCGAGCGCTCCGGCCAGCGGCTCGATTATCATCGGCCAACTATATGCCAAAACGAATCGCAGTCGTAGGCGCCGGCGCGCTCGGCGGTTATGCGGGCGGCACCCTCGCCCATCTCGGCCATGACGTGACGCTGATCGATCCGTGGCCTGAGCACGTCGAGACCATCCGCAAGCGCGGACTCGAGCTCGATGGACTCACGCCGCAGGAGCAGTTCACCGTCAAGCCAAGAATCATTCACCTCACCGAAGTCCAGGCGCTGGCGAAGACGCCGATCGACGTCGCCATCGTCGCGGTCAAGTCCTACGACACGCAGTGGGCGACGGCGCTGATCGCGCCGTATCTGTCCGAGCAAGGCTTCGTGCTTTCGCTGCAAAACTGCATGAACGAAGAGACCATCGCGAGCGTGGTCGGCTGGGGACGCACGGTCGGCGCCGTGGCCTCGATGATCTCGGTCGACCTCTACGAGGCCGGCCGCATCCGCCGCACCATGCCGAAGGGCGGCGACAAGTACACCATCTTCCGCATCGGCGAGCCGCACGGGCGCGTCACGCCGCGCGTCGAGGAGCTGGTGAAATGGTTCAGCGGCATCGACAGCGCCAAAGCCACCACCAACCTGTGGGGCGAGCGCTGGTCGAAGCTGGTGCAGAACTCAATGGGCAACGGCGTCACCGCGGCCACCGGCCTCGCCGCGCCGGCGTGCCTGGGCAACGAAAAGATCCGCCGCTTCCAGATCGCGCTCGCCGGCGAGGCGATCCGCGTCGGCCAGGCGCTCGGCTATACGCTGGAGAAGGTGCGCGCGGTCGAGCCGGAGAAATTCGCGCGCGCCGCCGAAGGCGACAAGGCGGCGCTGGCGGAAGTCGAGGCCGCTCTGATCCCGAAGGCGGGCGCGAATCCGCGCGGCGACATCCAGCGGCCGTCGATGGCGCAGGACATCCTCAAGGGGCGGCGCACCGAGATCGACGCGATGAACGGCTTGATCGCACGCAAGGGCAAGGAAGTCGGCGTGGCGGCGCCGAGCCACGAGAAGCTCGCCGCGATCGTTACGCGGATCGAGCGCGGGGAGCTGAAGCCCTCGCCTTCTCTCTTGGGCTGAGCTTCAGGCGCAGTCCGACCGGGGACATGGTGAACGCGAGGTGCTCCTGCGCTTCGCCGCCGTCGGGCGTGGTCACGCTTTCGATGTCGAAGCCGGCGAGCAGCATCGCCATCACCATCTTCATCTCGAGCAGCGCGAGATAGCGGCCGGGACACAGGCGCGGGCCGGCGCCGAATGGCATGGCGACGCGTTTCGCCGAGCTGGCTGAAGTTCCCGAAAACCAGCGTTCCGGGTCGAAGGCGTGCGCGTCGACGAAACGCCGCTCGTCGGTCGCACCCGCGCGCATCAGGCACATGAGCAGCGCGCCGGCCGGCACTTGGAGCTCGCCCACTTTGGTGTCGCGGATCGGCTCGAGCATCAGGATCGGCGCCACCGGCTTCAGGCGCATGGTCTCGTTGATGCACGCTTCCACATACGGCAGCGCCATGATGTTCTCGTACTTGCCCAGATCCCTGCCCGCCACTTCCTCCTGCGCGCGACGCAACGCCTCGGGATTGCGGCTCAGCAAATAGATCATCCAGGCGAGCGTGTTGGCGGTGGTGTCCTCGCCGGCCAGCAGCATGGTGAGCACGTTGCCCGCAACGTCGGCGTCATCGACGCCGCTGCCCTCGGTGTCGCGCGCGGCGATCATCGACTCGATCAGGTTGGTCGGCTGGCTGCGCAGCGCCGGGTTGGCGTCCATGCGCGCGCGCGCCTGGGTGATGAATTGCGCGACCGCGCTTTGCAGCGCCTTCAAATGCTTGTCCACGCTCCTGTTTCTCAACCAGCGCCAGGTTGGAAACGGCGCCATCAGGCGCTTGAAGAGCGACGGCAGCACCTTGTCGAGGTGCTGCTGGATCACGTCGGTGTCCGACTCGATGGTGTTGATGTCGGCGCCGAACGCGAGGCCGGCGGTGACATCGACCGTGTAGCGCATGAGATCGGCCTGCAGGTCGATCGACGTGCCGGCGGCAGCCGCGCGCTGCCAGCGGCGCTCGAAGCGCTCGGTGACCTTCACCAGCCCGGGGAAGTACGCCTTGATGCGCCCGGGATCGAATCCCGCCATCACCATCGGGCGTTGCCGGCGCCAGGATTCGCCGCCCGCCGAGAACACGCCGTTGAAGCCCATATCCCGCGCGATGCGGGTCATGCGCGAGGTGCGCTGGAAGCCGTCGGGACGGTCGCGCAGCGCGCTGGCAATGGTCTCGGGGTTGGACAGCACCACGATCTGCCGCGGACCGATGCGGAAGCGGAACACCTCGCCGTACGTGCGGCTCCATTTCTCCGCGGTCAGGTGCATGCGCGTGCTGTCGAGCTGGAGCGCGTTGCCCAGGATCGGCAGGCCCCGGGGTCCGGGGAGGTCACTTATGCGCATGTTGTGAATACAATGCCACAAAAGGGAGGACGGCCATGAAAGCACTCGCGATTGCATTTGTTCTTGCTCTTTTCATCCCGGCGGCGCACGCACAAGACTATCGCGTCTCGTCGGACCAGACGGTCTCGGGCTTTGTGTTCCCCGAATCGGTCGCCTACGACCCGAAGGAGAAGGTGCTGTACGTCGGCAGTTTCGGCGGCACCAAGCTCGACCCGGCGGCGAAGGACGGTCAGGGCTACATCAGCAAGGTCGCGTTGAACGGCAAGGTGGTCGAGCAGAAGGTGTTTCCGCCCAAGGGCAGCGAAGCGATGAACAAGCCGAAGGGCATCTGGATCGCGGGTGACCGCCTGTGGGTCACCGACATCGACGCGGTGTGGATCTTCGACCTGCGCAGCAAGAAGGGGCGCAGGCTCGCCCTGCCCGGCGTCGGCTTCGCCAACGACCCGGCGGTGATGGGCAAGGCGCTGTACATCAGCGACAACCGCAACGACAAGCTGGTCAAGGTCGAGCCGGCGGACTTCCTCAATGCCAAGAAGGATCCGTCGGTCACCGAGGTCGTGGCCGGTACCGGCATCAATCCCAACGGCGTGTATCCCTCGCGCCTCGGCATGCTCTACATGGCCGGCTTCGTAGCTCCCGACAAGCCGCGCGGCATCTACGCGCTCGGCGTGAGCGGCCAGGTCAAGCAGATCTCCGACCCGATCGGCCGCCTCGACGGTCTGTATGAAATGCGCGACGGCTCGCTCCTTTTCACCGACTGGAACACCGGCTCGCTTTCGCACTGGAGCGAGAAAAGCGGCGTGAAGAAGCTCGCCGACGGCTTCAAGGGCCCGGCCGATTTCTGCGTCGTGCCCGGCGAAGGCAACAGCATGACCGTGGTGGTGCCCGACCTGCCCGGCAGCGCGCTGCGCTTCATCCAACTGCGCAAGTAATTGAAGGTAGCCACCTGGAACGTTAACGGCATCCGCGCGCGCCAGGCGCAGTTCTGCGACTGGCTCGCGCGTGACCAGCCCGACGTCGTCTGCCTCCAGGAGCTGAAAGCCGAGCCGGGCCAGATCCCCGAGTCGTGCAAGGTCGCCGAATACGTGACCTTCTGGCACGGCATGCGCGCGTACTCCGGGGTATCGCTTCACCTGAAGAGAGATTTTCTAAAAGAAGAACCGATCTTCAGCCACCCAACCTTCGACATGGAGTCGCGCATCGTGCAGGCGGCGCTCGGCAACCTCGTGCTCGCCTCGGTCTATGTACCAAACGGCGGGAAGGATTACGCGGCCAAGGTGCGGTTCATGCACCAGCTCATTGCCTGGATCGGTGAAACCGCGCGGCAGGGACGCGAGATCATCCTGTGCGGCGACATGAACATCACCCGCACCGACATGGACGTGCATCCGAAGGAGCGCAAGCCCGGCATCGTCGGCCAGCGCCCCGAAGAACGGGAGCTGTTTTCAGCGCTGCTCGAAAATCTCGTCGACGTCGGGCGCAGGCTCGACCCCGACAATCCCAACATGTTTACCTGGTGGGCGCCGTGGCGGAACATGCGCCAGCGCAACATCGGCTGGCGGCTGGATTACGTCCTCGCCTCGCCTTCGATCGCGGCGCGCGCGCAGAGCTGCAAGGTGCTGGCCGAGATCGGCACCAGCGACCACGCGCCGGTGATGATGACTACAGCGCCGTGATCGCCAGCTCGACGCGGCGGTTCGGCGCCAGGCACTCGACGCGCGTCGCGCCCCTTTCCGCAGGACACGACTTCAACGGCGCCGTCTTGCCGAAACCTGTCACCTCGATTCTCGACGCGTCGATGCCTTTCGAGACCAGGTAGTCGCGCACCGCGGCGGCACGCTGCTCCGACAACCGCTGGTTGTATTCGTCCGATCCCAGCTCATCGGTGTGCCCGTTCACCGCAATATGGCGGATCGCGCTGGCGTTCGCGAGCTTCGGCAGGATCTCGCGGTCGAGGGCGGTGCGCGCTTCAGCGCTCAGCTCGGCGCTGTTGAGCGCGAATTGGCCGCTCCATTGCAGCAGCCGCGGCGCCGGCACTCGCGCGTCCCGCATCGCCACGGTCGCGAGGCCCGTGCCCTTCAGGTCGCCCTTGGCCGGGTCGGCCTCGACCTGCTTCGCCCCCGAGCGCGGATCCGGGTCGGCAACGCCGAGCCGGCCGACGTAGGAAATCCTGAGGCGCTGCAAGTCGTATTGCACGAGGAAGCGCAGGTCGCCGGCCTCGACCGTGTAGAGCGGACGCCCGCTCTTCCCATCGAGGCCGCGCCGCTCGCCATAGGCCGCGACTTCCTGCAGCGTCGCGCGGCGCACGTCGACCGGATTTTTTCCCGCGCGTTCGATCAGCGCGTCGTACACCTTGGCGCCGTCTGCGTTTGCCGGCAGCACGAGCTCGCGCTGCAGCTCGGGCCCGAGCACGACCGGGTTCGCCATTACGGCGGGATCCGCCTGCGTGAGGAACGCCGAAAAGATGTAGCTAAGCGCCTCAGCCTCCGTCGGCGCCCGGCGCTGCGCGAATGCAATCTGAACGCTCCCCAGAACAAGGGCGATGAGGCAGACGATCCTGATGGTCTTGCGCATGGGAATCCTCCTTACGCTACAGCGCCGCGGGACCAACTCCAGTGATTTTCATCACGCTCACGACGAACAATGACCTCCTAGTCGTCCAGCTTGATGTTCTGCTGCCGGGCGAGCTGCGTGTAGCGCTCGAGCTCGGACTGGATGTAGGCGCCGAATTCCTGCGGCGTCATCGGCATCGGCTCGATCGCCTCGGCCACCAGGCGCTGCTGCAATGCCGGCGCCGCGAGCGCCTTGCCGATCTCGGCATTCAGGCGTGCCACCACCGGCGGCGGCAGCTTCGCCGGGCCGACGATGCCGTACCACTGCACGCCGTCGAAGCCCTTGTAGCCCATCTCCTCGAAGGTCGGCACGTCGGGCAGCAGCGCGTGCCGCGCGAGGCCGGTCACAGCGATGGGTTTTACTTTCTTGGAGCGGATGTGCGGCAGCGCCGCCGCCACGCCCGGCGTCATCGCCTCGAGCTGCCCGCCGAGCATGTCGGCGAACGACGGGCCGATGCCCTTGTACTGCACGATCACCGCGTCGAAGCCGGCCGCAACCTTGAGCTGCTCGATCAGCAGGTGATTGAGCGTGCCGATGCCGCCGGCGCCGAAGGTCACCTTGCTCGGCTTGTTCTTCGCGTAGTCGACAAAGCTCTTCAGGTCCGACACCGGCAGCGACGGATGCACCACCAGCATGTTGCGCGTGCCGCCGACCATCGCGACCGGAGTGAAGTCCTTGATCGGGTCGTACGGCACTTTGCGCACCGCCGGGCTGGTGGCGTGCGTCGCCACGTAGCCGACCATCAACGTATAGCCGTCGGGCGCCGCGCGCGCGGTGGTCTGGCAGGCAATCGAGCCGCCGCCGCCGCCGATGTTCTCGATCACGAACGACTGCTCGAGCGCCTTGCTGAGCTGATCGCCGATGGTGCGGCCGATGAGATCGAGCCCGCCGCCGGGCTGCGCGGGCACGATGATCTTCACCGGCTTGCTGGGGTACGTCTGTCCCCAGGCAAGCCGCGGCGAGACCGCCGCGAGCGCGGCGGCCTTAAGCCAGGTTCTTCTTGAAGAACGCAATCGTGCGATCCCAGGACAGCTTCGCCGCCGCCTCATTGAAGCGCGGCGTCGAGTTGTTGTGGAAGCCGTGCTGCGTGCCAGGATACATGTGGATCTCGTGGCGCACGCCCGCCTTCTTCAATTCTTCCTGATAGGTCGGATACATCTCGTTGATGCGCGGGTCCTGCTCGGCGAGGTGCGCGAGCAGCGGCGCCTTGATCTTCGGCACGCCCGCGGTCTCCGCCGCGATGCCGTAGTACGGCGCGCCGGCTTGCAGGTCGGGTCCCATCGCCACCGCGAGGAAATTGGTTGTGCCGCCGCCCCAGCAGAAACCCGTCGCGCCAAGTTTTTTTGTGGATAAGGGATGATCTTTGACAAACCTGGCGCCGTTCAGCATGTCGGTGCGCAGCTTGGGCTGGTCGAGCTTCGCCTGCAGCGTGCGGCCGTCGTCGTCGTTGCCGGGATAGCCGCCCAGTGGCGTCAACCCGTCCGGGGCGAGCGCGAGAAAGCCGTCCACCGCGAGCCGGCGCGCGACGTCCTCGACGTACGGATTCAGCCCGCGGTTCTCATGGATCACCAGTACCGCCGGCCAAGGCCCATTACCGGACGGCTGCACCAGGTAGCCGCGCATCTTTTCGCCATTGCCACCCGGCGACGGGTACGTCACGTAGCTCGCCTTGATGCGCGTATCGGTGAATGAAATCGTCTGCGCCTTGGCGTAGTTGGGCAGCAACCCTTGCGCCATGACGAGCGCCGCCGCGCCGAGCGCACCCGCCCGCCGCATGAATTCGCGGCGATCGATGCGACCGTGGCAATACTCGTCATAGAGATCGAACACTTGCTGGTCGATTTCGGGCTGGGTAATCGCGGTCATCGCTCCTCCGGGTCGGTATTGCGAAATGCTAACTCCGTCGCCGCAAATTTCATCACGCATCTTTGCCGCGTTGGTGGTCTTTGGTGAGCCGGAATCTGATATCTTCGAAGTAAGCTGAAGATATTCCACGGATTTAGAGGGACGGCAGCGCCAGCCACCGGCGCGCCGCCGCAAGGACTGCTTGCGTTTTACTGGCACTTCGTCCGGCAGACGAAGGGCTGGTATGCGGCCATGTTCGCCGCGAGCCTGGCGACCGCGGCGCTCGACACGGTGATTCCGCTGTTCATCGGGCGCCTGGTGTCGCTGATGGAAGCCACCGACCGCATGGCCGCGCTCGATCAGCAGTGGCCGATGCTCGCGCTGATGGTGCTGCTCGTGCTGGTTGCGCGGCCCGTGGTCGCGCTGATCGACATCGGCATCCGGCACATGGTGCTGATCCCCGGCGCGACCTGCCTCATCCGCTGGCAGAGCCACTGGCACGTGATCCGCCAGAGCTGGCCGTTTTTCCAGAACGACTTCGCGGGACGCATCGCCAACCGCGTGATGCAGACCGCGCACGCGCTGCGCGACAGCGTCATGGCGAGCATCCGCGCGGTCTGGTACATCGGCGCCTACGGCGTGATCGCGTGCACGCTGATGGCGACTGCCGACTGGCGCCTCGGCCTGCCGACGCTCGGCTGGTTCGTCGGTTACATCGCGTTGCTCTGGTTGTTCGTGCCGCGCATGCGGGACCTGGCGCGCGTGAGCTCGGAGGCGCGCTCGCTCGTCATGGCACGCGTCGTGGACAGCTACACCAACATCCTCACGGTCAAGCTCTTCGCCCGCATGGCGGACGAAGACGCCTACGTGCGCGAGTCGATCGACGAGCACGGCGACGCGATGCGCCGTCACATGCGCGTGCTCACGCGCTTCTTCTTCCTGCTGACCGCCCTCAACGCGCTGCTGCTGGTCAGCACGGCGGCACTCGGCATCTGGCTTTGGGCGCAGGGCACGGTTAGCGCGGGCGTGGTCGCCGCCGCGCTGCCGCTCGCCTGGCAGCTTTCCAACATCGCCGGCTGGGTGAGCTGGGAAGTGAGCGGGATTTTCGAGAACGTCGGCGTAGTGCAGGAAGGCATGCAGTCGATCGCGGTGCCGCACTCGGGCACCGATCAGCCGGGCGCACGCCCGTTGGAAGTGTCGCGCGGTGAGATCGTGTTCGAGCGCTTGGCGTTTGGTTATGGAAGAAAGGACACTGCGTCGCTGCTGGCAGATCTGAATCTGGCGGTGAAACCCGGGGAACGGATCGGCCTGGTGGGGCGCTCCGGCGTCGGCAAGTCGACCCTGGTGAACCTGCTGCTGCGCTTCTATGACGCCGAAGGCGGCCGCATTCTGATCGACGGCCAGGACATCGCCGGCGTTACGCAGGAGAGCCTGCGCGCCGCGATCGGCATGGTGACGCAGGACACCTCGCTGCTGCATCGCTCGATCGCCGCCAACATCCGCTACGGGCGCCCTCATGCGAGCGACGCGCAGGTGATCGCCGCCGCGAAAAAGTCTCAGGCACACGAGTTCGTCCTCGGCCTGCGCGATTGGCGCGGTAACGCGGGCTATGAGGCGCACGTCGGCGAGCGCGGGGTGAAGCTCTCGGGCGGTCAGCGCCAGCGCATCGCGCTCGCGCGCGTGGTCCTCAAGGACGCGCCGATCCTGGTGCTGGACGAAGCCACCTCTTCGCTCGACAGCGAGGTCGAGCTCGCGATCCAGGAGCAGCTGCTCGAGCTGATGGAAGGCAAGACGGTGATCGCGATCGCGCACCGCCTGTCCACCATCGCGCGCATGGACCGCCTGGTGGTGCTCGAGCAGGGGCGCATCGCCGAGAGCGGCACGCACGACGAGCTGCTCAGGCTCGGCGGGCTCTACGAGAAGCTGTGGCGCCACCAGTCCGGCGGTTTCCTCACCGACGACGCATTCGACATCGACGAGGAGCCGGCCACCCGATGATCTCGCGGCGCAACCTGCTCGCCCTGCTCGCCGCGCTGCCCGCCGGGCGCGCGCTGGCGCAGCTCGGCGAAGACCAGATGCGGCGCATCGGCGTGCTGAGCCTGATGTCGCGCGAGCAGGATCCGCGGCTCGAGCAATTCCGCATCGCGCTCGCCCAGCTCGGCCACGTCGAAGGCCGGAACCTGATCATCGAGTGGCGCACGTCGGAAGATCGCACCGAGCGCATGCCGGCTCTGGTGAACGACCTGCTCGAGCGCAAGGTCGAAGTCATCGTGGCGACCCAGACCGCGGCGATCGACGCCGCGCGCCGGCAGACCTCGACCGTGCCGATCGTGTTCGTCAACGCATTCGACCCGGTGGGCAACGGTTTCGCCAAGACCCTGGCGCGCCCCGGGATGAACATGACCGGCGTGTCCAACAACGCGCCAAACATCGCGCCGCGCCAACTCGAGCTGGTGCGGCTCGCCGTGCCGCACGCCGATCGCATCGCCGTGGTGCTCAACCACCGCAACCGCGCCACCGCGCAGGCGCGGCGCGAATACGAAGAGGCAGCGGCCAAGCTGGAGATCGACCTGCGCGTGATCCAGGCCGGCACCACCGAGCAGCTGCTCGCCGCGATCGGCGCGGCGCGCTCGCTCGGCGTTCAGGCGCTGGTGGTGCAGGCCGACGGCATCTTCTTCCAGTCGCGCAGCGTGTTCGTACAGGCGCTCGCCGCGCAGAAGCTGCCGGCGCTCTTCACCCAGGTGCAGAACGTGGAGGCCGGCGGCCTGATGAGCTACGGCCCCGACATCGCCGAGAGCTACCGGCGCGGCGCGTATTACGTCGATCGCCTGCTGAAGGGCGCGAAAGCAGGCGAGCTCCCGATTGAGCAGCCCTCGAAGATCGAGCTCTGCATCAATCTAAAAGCGGCTTCCGGGCTCGGACTCACCCTGCCCGACCGGCTGCTCAAGCAGGCGAACCGCGTCCTCAAATAGTCCGGGCATCGGTCCGGGCACGACCTTTGCACGCAGCAGTACCCGGCAAAGGAGCGTCTATGGCTTATATCGTTGCGGGATTGACCAAGGGAGCGCACCAGGCACGCGGGCTGATCCGGGCGCTCGCGGACGCGGGGTTTCCCCGCGAGGAGATCGACATGAATTCCGGGCCGACGGCAGGGTTGGTGTCGATGGGAATTCCCGAGACCGAAGCGCACGTTTTCGCAGAGGGAGCGCGCCGCGGAGGCGCCATCGTGGTGGTGAAAGCCGACGATGAATTCGAGGCCGAGCAGGCCGCGCTCCTCATGCATCAGCACGCCGCGGTCGATGTGGAGGCGTGCGACGCGGGCTGGCGACGCCTGGGATGGAGCGGCCGCGTAGCCCATCCGGCGGCCATGGTTTCGGTCGGCCACTATGCGTTGGTATTTGGCGACTACCCGGGGGGATCCGGCCGCATTTACCCCGATCCTCGGTCCGCCGTTTTGCCGAGCGCCCGCATGTCCAGCGCCCCTCCGACCGGCCCCTATGACGGACCCGAACGCCGCCACATGGACAAGCCCTATGCGGGGGCGAATCGACGCGCCGCCTGAACTAGTTCATTGACCTGCACGCACGGGCCGGTAGGATGCGGCTCGTGCCGACGTCGCAGCAGTTCATCTGCAAGCAGTGCCGGTCCCTGGTCACGATCGAGACTTTCGAGCACACCCGCGACGGCGTGCCGTTTTGCCGCTGCCCCAACTGCAACGTCAAGAATGCGCTGGTCGAAACCGGCGCTACCGCCAGCCAACCCGGCCTGGTGCCGGTCACCCGCCTGCTGGAGTAGTACGGCAGGTTCTAAGTTCCGAATTTCCTTGAGAAATGTGGTATCATGCGGGTCTTACTCCGCAGTCTCTCCGTTCCCACCGATCACACCCGCTCCCAGGCGGGCAGAAAGGACGTAGTGGATAAGCGCAAGGCTTGGCGTGAGCAGGAGCAGCAGCTCATCCAGAACTGGAACGCCGCCGCCCAGCGCTATCGGGAGATCATGGCCCAGATCGCGACCGAGAACCCTCTCGGCGCGCCCGAAGGCCCCAGCGCGGACATCATGAGCAAGGCCGCGGCAGTGCGCGCCGAGATCGAGGCCTTGCGCAAGAAGGTGGCGCGCCTGAAGGCTGAATTCAACTCCGGAAAGCGATATTGATGATGAGACTCGTGCAACCCGGCCGCTCCGCGGCGTGGACCAAGGAGCGGATCGACGCTCTCACTACCCCGGAAATACGCCAGCTGCGTGAAAACGCGCTGCGCCTGGGCGAAACCGAGATCGTCGGCCTGTGCGACGAGATCATAAAAGTGCGCCCGAAGACCGGCAGCGGCCTGCCGAAGATCGGGACCGGTCTGAAGACGGTGAAAACCAAGGGCAAGGCGGCGGCATGAGCATCCCGACCGTCGAGCGCCGTCGTTTCAAAGTGGGCAAGTACGACATCATCGCCCACCCGATTCCGAATTCCGCGCACATGCTGCGCTACACCGTGTTCGTCGGCGGCAAGCGCATCGGCGCGACCGTGAGCGTGCCGACCGAGTCCGACTGCCGCTTCCTCGAGAAGCCGCCGATCGTGCCGCCGCTGAAGATCTTCAGCAGCTACCGCCCGGGGCGTCCGAAAAAAGGCAGCCGCCCGCCGCAGACCGCGGAGTCGGCTTCACAAGCGCCGCGGGAATCGCTGCCGCTCGATATCTCGCTCGGCGGGATCCGCGCGACGACCGACCGCTAGCGCCACCAAAACAAAACGCCCCGGCCCGCGTAAGCGCGCCGGGGCGTTTGCTTTTCGAGCCGGGCTAGCCGCGCTCGTTGCCGGAGATCGGCGCTTCGCCGGGCTGTTCCAGCGGGATCAGCACGATCTCTTCAAGCGGGACGACGTAGACGTCGTACACCTCATACGGCTGGTACCCCATCGGATCGGATTGGTCCGACAAAGGCGCCTCGCTCCGGCCGTAGGACTGGAACTCCGACATGGCGTCTCCGCCCGCGAACGCCGTGCCCGTGGCGAGCGCCAAGGTGGAAGCCGCGATAGCAAGTGTCCTGTTCAATCTCATATCGTGTAACGACCGGAAACCATCGCTGCAAAAACTCCAGCTAGTCCTGCTCGTCCGGCGCCCCGCCCATGTTGGCGAGGTCGGACTGCTTGATCTTCTCCACGTTGAAGCGCGCCGCGCGGTCGCGCATCGTCTTCAGCACTTCCTCGAGCGGCGGCGGATCGCCCTGGATCCAGCGCAGCGGATTGATGCGCGCCACGACGAAAGTGCGCAGATACGGGCTGATGAAGCCCTTTTCCTTGAGCTTCTTCACCGCTTCGGTGACGCGCGCATCGAGCTCCATCAGCAGCTCGGCGGTCTTCTCGTGCTTCTTGATCGCCTTGGCGATCGATTCCTCCGAAAACGTCTCCAGCCGCCGCACGATCGGGTTGTACGCCCCGCCGGCGAACTTGCCATTCTTGTCGTAGCAGATGCCGAGCGTGACGAGCGAAGCTTCCTCCAGGTAGAACGCGAACCCGTTCTCCGCGCGCGAATCGTCCTCGTCGAGCAGGCCGCGATAGATGCGGATCACCTCGAGCGCCTTCTCGCGCAGGTTGTGCGCCTTCTCGGTGTTGAGCGCAAGGATCTGCCACGCGATTTCGCGCTTGGGCACGACCAGCGCGGTGATCGAGCGCGCGCCGAGGCGTCGCATCGCCATCAGGCGATGCATGCCGTTCGGTGTCCAGAACCCTTTCTCCGGGGCGGTCACGGCGATGATCGGGTCGAGGAACATGCCGGTGCGGTCGAGCACATCCGCGAGCTTGCGATGGTGCACCTGGGAAAGGTCGCGCTGGAACGGCGTCGGCTCGACGCTGTCGATCGGCAGGATGGCCACCAGGACCGGCTGCTTTCCCAGGGGATCACTATAGGAGCCGAGCAGGTGCCCTCCTACGCTTTCCACCCGCTCGGCAACCTCACGCGCCGCGCCGCTCAATTCCTCTAGCCGGGTTTCTGCCGGCGTCAGGCCGCGGGTTCCGGCCTTGGCCTTGCGGGGCCGGCGCTTCGCTGGTGCGCGCTTTTTCGCCATGGCCAATTATCGCAGGCGAAAAAAGGCGGGCCAATGTTGCCGGCCCGCCTCCTGCTGCCCCGCTGCGTGGTGCTAGTTAGCAGCGGGTGGTACGCCCAGAACGCCGCAGGTTTCATGCCGGCAAAGCTACAATTCCCTCATCACCGAGGAGGGCTCCATGATCGATCTCTACGCTGCAGGCACATCGAACGGAATGCGCGCGCGCATCGCGCTCGAGGAATGCGGCCTTGCCTACAAGCTGCATCCGATCGCGCTCGAGAAGGGCGAGCAGAAGAGCGCGCAATTCACCGCGCTCAATCCGAACGCGCAGATTCCGGTGATCGTCGATCACGAAGGCCCGGGCGGCAAGCCGGTCACCGTGTCGCAGTCGTCCGCGATCCTGATCTACGCGGGCGAAAAATCCGGCAAGTACATTCCCAAAGATGCGGCGGCGCGCCCCGCGTTCTGGCAGGCGCTGATGAGCGCTTCGACCGACATGACGCCGACGCTCGGCTCGATTTTCCAGATCGTGCGCGGCAAGGACCCGCACGGCCCGAGCGCGGACCTGTTCAAGAATCGATGGAAGCAATACCTGAAGGTGTGGGACACGACCCTCGGCAAGCAGAAGTACGCCGCAGGCAACGAGATCACGCTCGCCGACTTCTCGCTCTACGCCGGCTACGCGCGTGCGAAAGGCGCGATCGCCGAGCTCTGCGATGGATGCCCCAACGTCGAGCGCTGGGCCAAGGAGATCGGGTCCCGGCCGGCGATCCAGCGGGCGCTGAAGTTCTGAGAATCGCTTAATTCACACGGACGTAACGCCTCGCCTGCAAGCTACGGCGCGGGCGATTTTGCATTGCAGCAAAAGCGACCGGCCTTGATGCTAAAAAACAACAAGAACCGGGTGTTGCGAGGCGTTCTTCCCACTTTTCCGTATACTCGTCGCCGCCCCGGGGGGTTCCCAGCACCGGGTTTTAACTAACGAAACAACGAACAAATTGGGGGTTCAATGATGCTTCGTAAAACGCAGGTCGCCGCAGCGGTTGGCGGCGCGTTGTTGCTTGTGGGTAGCGCTGTGCAAGCGCAAGCCCCGGCGGGGGTGGTCGGCGCGCAGCCGGGCATCAACGTGCAGCTCTACGGCCAAGTCAGCCGCGCCATGATGTATGCGGACGACGGCTTCAACAACAAGTGGTTCTTCGTCGACGGTCAGCCGAGCAGCACGCGCTTCGGCATCAACGCCACGGGCACGATCAGTCCCGCCCTGCGCGTCGGTGCGCGGATCGAGACCGAGATGAAGTCCAACCCGTCCGACGTGGTGGGCTTCGGCGCGACCGCGCCGAACACGCCGAGCACCGGTGCCGTAAGCGGCAACGTGCTCTGGGCCGAGCGCTGGCTCGACGCGTATTTCGAAGGCCCCTGGGGCCGCGTGAACCTGGGTCAGGGCTCGGGCGCGGCGGATGACGTCTCGACCATCGACCTGTCCGGCACCGGGATGCCGAACGGTAACTGCGCGACGGACTGGGGCGGCGGTATCGCATTCCGCAACGCCAGCACCGGCGCTGCGCTCCCGGGTACGCTGGCCACGGTCGGCGGCGCCTCGGGTGCGAACTTCGCCCTGGGCAACTGCAACGACTTCGAGTCGCGCTATGACCGCGTGATGTACACGACGCCGACGTTTGCCGGCTTCCGCGCGCAGGTCAGCCATGGCCAGAAGAGCGCTGCCGGAGAAGGCACCGAAGGCGCGATTTGGTACAGCGGCAGGCTCGCTGGCGAGTTACAGGCCGCCATCGGCTATTCGAAGGTGAACGTCACCACGGATCCCACGGCGACCGCAGCTGGCGCGGACGCCCGCGAAACCGTCGGCTTCGGCGTGTCCTGGCTGCACACCTCGGGTTTCAACGTCACTCTCCAGGCCACGTCGGTCTCGGGCATCAGCGGCGTTTCGCCTAGCGTCGATGATCGCACCGCCAAGTACTCCAACCTGAAGCTGGGCTGGAAGTTCGGCACGGCGCACGCCGTCTCGGCGGACGTTGGCGTGTACAAGGATCAGGCTCAGAAGGGCGATGACGGCCGTGCGATCGGTCTCGGCTACGTGTGGACCCCGGTGCGTTGGACGGAAATCTATGCCGGCTACCACATTTTCCAGCTGGATCGCGACGCGAACGCTGCCGGCACGCCGCTGGGCTTCGATATCGAGGACATCAAAGTTCTCGCCATCGGCACCCGCATTCGCTTCTAAGATACGGGAATGAGGAAACAAGCTATCGTTCTTGCACTCGCAGCCGCAGCCGGCCTTGCCGGCTGCGGTGCGGGTTCCGCCAAGCCGTACGTCAACGACAGGGACGCTCCGCTTCCGCCGGGACAGGGGATGCTGGGCGACGCCCTGACGTGGCGGTCGACAAGGGCCACCGCTCCGCAAGGAGCGACCCCTGCGACTGTCGACGACAAAGAAGAATTCCAGAAGTGGCGGCAGTCGTCGGGCAACGCAGAGCGCCAGGAGTTCGAAGAATGGCGCGCGTGGCAGGAATGGAAGCGCAACAACCCTAAGAAATAACGCTCGGGGAGCAGTACCCAAAGGGGTCGGAGACATCTCCGACCCCTTTTTTATTTGCGGGTGTAAGGTTCCGGTGATGAGAAAAACGCTTCTGATGTTGCTGGTCGCGTGCGCGCTTGCCGGGTGTACCGGCTTCGCGGGGCAGGACGACAAGAAAGAGCCGGCGTTCGGCGATTCCTTCGGTTGGGATTGGCGCGGCAAGGACCACCCCGCCCCCTATCCCGCCACGGCGACCCCCGCCGGCGCGGGCAATCCCCAAGGCCTCAGCGCCGAGGAGCGCGAGTTCCAGGACTGGCGCGCCTGGCAGGACTGGAAGCGCAAGAACCCGAAGTAGTTATTTCCGCAGCAACTCGGCAACGCGCTCGGGCATCAGGATCATCGCGTCGTGTCCGGTGGCGAGCTCATGGAATCTCCAGCCCGGCGCGCTGCGGTACTTGGCGGCGAACTGGTCGAAGGAACCGGTCGCCGGTGAGCGGCAATAGATGAACGTCTTGGGCACTGCACTCGCGGCCCCCGTCAGCTTGATTCGTTGCACCATCGTTCCATACGGATGGCGCGCCTCGCGCGGCTTGATGAAATCGATGTGCATCGGATCGGTCACGCCCCAGAGCGAGAGCGGCGGCGGGGTGACGCTGCCGACTTTCTCCCCCTCCTCCCGCATGCGCGCCGCGCGCTCGGGCACCACATAATCGAGCAGGCACTTGCCGTTCTCGGGAACGAAGGCGTCGAGGTAGACCAGACGCGCGATGCGTCCCGATGCGCGATCGGCGGCACCGGTAACCACCATCCCTCCGTAGCTGTGGCCGACGAGCACTACGTCGTGCAAGTCCTCCATCTCGAGCAGCGAGACGACATCGGTGATGTGGGTTTCGAGATCGATGTCGGGACGGGCGAGGTGCCTGCGGTCGCCCAGACCGGTCAGGGACGGCGTGAACACCGCATGTCCCTTGAGCAACGGACGAACGAAACGCCAGCACCAGCCGCCGTGCCACGCGCCGTGCACGAGCACGTAATTGGCCACAACCGATTCTAGTTTACGGGCGACCCGACTTGCGCTGCGCCGGCTTCTCCGCGGCCGGCTTTTCGTTCTCTTTGGCGGGCGCTTTGGTTTCTCCGGCGGCGGCGTCTGGTGCCGCCTTCTCCTGCGACGCCTTTGCCTGCGCCCCGCCCAAGGGAATCTTCGCCGACCACGCCAGCCACTCGTCCTTCGCCTTGTCGTGCAGGAAGAAGACCGTTCCGGCCTTGACACGCGCCGCGTTTTCGCTGGGCGTGGCGAACTCGATGGCCCCTGTGTAGAGCGTGCGCAGCGACTCGAGCTCGAGCTCGATGCCCTTGAGAATGCCGCCCGAAGCGTGGATGCCGCTCGTGTTCCAGAACGCGGAGCCGGCGCGCACCAGGCTGGCGTAGCGGTTGTGGATCAGGATGTGGATGTCGGCCGACGCCGAGTTCGGCGCGAGCTCGATCTTGTGCACCATGCCGACCTCGACGCCACGGTAGTTCACCGGCGTATTGACGCGGATGCCCTTCGGCCGCTCTGCGCGCAGGACGAGGCGCAGACCGGACATGCCGATCGCCGTGGGCGCATTGTCCAGGCCCGCGAACTCCTTCTTTGGCTCCTCGCCCTTGCCCGGCAGCAGATTGATTTCGGGGCCGCTCAGCACGGTCGACAGGCCCGTGACCTGATTCAGGCCGATCTGCGGGCGCACGATCCAGAACTGGGTGCCTTCGGTGGCGAGCGGCGCAGCCGACTTCACCAGCCGGGCCTTGACCACCGCCTGCCGGCGGTCTTCGGTCAGGTCGATGCCGATGACTTCGCCGATCTGTACGCCGCGGTAGTTGATCGGCGTCTGGCCGACGCGCAGGCCGCTCGCGTCCGGGAAGCGGATCTTGATCTCGGGACCGATCGCGCGCATGTGCTGCCAGACCTGCCAGGCCGCGACCACGAGGGCGATCGCCGGCACCACCCACACCAGGCGGAACAGGCGCCGGCGGCGAACGCGCGCCTTGGGGATCTGCTCGGCGGTCATCGGCGTTCCCGTTCCCAGATCAGTTTTGGATCGAAAGCAGCGGAGGCGAACATCGTCAGAACCACCATCAGGGTAAAGGCCAGAAGCCCCGGCCCGGGAATCACCTTCGCCAGGGTGTTGAGCTTGACCAGCGCGACGAGGACCGCGAGCAGGAACACATCCAGCATCGCCCATGGCCCGACCGCGTCGATGAACTTGTAGAGCCGGGTGCGCCCGCGCAGCCGCCGGCCCCAGCCCATGCGCGCGGTGACCACCAGCGAGAACAGGCCGGCGAGCTTGACCAGTGGAATCACCATGCTCGCCATGAAGACCACGATCGCCACCAGCCACTCATCGTTCTGCATCAGCGCGACGATTCCTTCCCACACCGTGTTCTCCGAATAAGCGCCGTACATGTACATCTTGAGCACCGGATAAATATTGGCGGGCACGTAAAGAATCAGCGCCGCCAGCGAGAGCGCCGCCGTGATGTGCAGGCTGTGGGTGGAGCGCCGCGCGGCGACGAACGATCCGCAGCGGCTGCATTCCGCGGCCATGCCCGGGGCGAGCGGCTCGACCTGTTGCACCAGGCCGCAGGTTTCGCAGGAGACGATCGATTCACCGGCCATCCCGGCGCATTGTGCAAACAGCGTGCCCACGTCGCCCGGCGGCTCATGTACCTTTCGGACCATGCGCTACGAGCTCCACTACTGGCCCGGGATCCAGGGCCGCGGGGAATTCGTGCGGCTGGCGCTGGAGGACGCGGGCGCGAAGTACCGCGACGTGTGGCGCGAATCCGACCGCATGTCGCTGCAGCGCGAGGCCTTCGCCCCGCCCTGCCTCAAGGCCGGCCGGCTGGTCATCCCGCAGACCGCCAACATCCTGCTGTTCCTCGGCCCGCGCCTCGGCCTCGCGCCCAAGAACGAGGCCGCCCGCCTGCGGCTGCACGGACAGCAGCTGACCATCGCCGACTGGCTTGCCGAGGTGCACGACACCCATCACCCGATTGCCTCCAGCCTCTACTACGAGGACCAGAAGCGCGAGGCCAAGCGCCGCTCGCGCATCTTCCTCGCCGAGCGCCTGCCCAAGTTCATGCGCTATTTCGAGCGCGAGGCCGAGGCGAAGTTTTCCTATGTCCACCTTTCGCTGTTCCAGATGATCGAGGGCCTGCGCCATGCGTTCCCGCGCGCGATGCGCAGGACGCAAAGGAAATATCCCAGGCTGATACGGCTGCACGACCAGGTCGCCGCGCGCCCCAGGTTGGCCCGGTATCTCGCCTCGGAGCGCCGCCTTCCGTTCAACCAGCAAGGGATCTTTCGTCACTATCCGGAGCTCGATATCCGATGAAGGACGCAAAATACTTTCTCGTCGTACGCTTCTCGGTGGAACCGCAGGCCGAGGCGCAGCTCATGCGCTGGCTCGACGGCGGACACATGAAGGAGGTCGCCAGCCAGAAAGGCTTCCTCTGGTGCAAGCGCATCAAGACCGGGCCGCAGGCTTTCCTGATGCTCTACGGCATCGAGTCGAAGGCGGCGTTCGACGCCTATGAAGGAAACCAGGCGCTGAAGGAGAAATTCGCACGCGAGCGCGCGCCGTTCGAGAAGCACATGCGCATCGAGCGCTTCGCGGGCGAGGTGGAGGCGAGTCATGGCGCTGCTTGATTGGAACAGCGGGCTGGTCAAGCATCTCGGCATCCGCTTCGTCGAAACCGAGCCGGAGCGCGTGGTGGCCGAGCTGGAGATCCGCCCCGAGCTGCTCACCACGACCGGCGCGCTGCACGGCGGCACGCTGATGGCGTTCGCCGACACGGTCGGCGCCGCCGGCAGCGTGGTCAATCTGGCGCAAGGCCAGAGCACGGCGACGCTCGAGTCCAAGACCAATTTCTTCGCCGCGGCGCGCGCCGGCACGGTGCGCGCCGAAGCGACGCCACTGCACAAGGGCAAGCGCACGCATGTGTGGCAGACCCGCGTCACCGACGCCAACGGCAAGCTGCTATCCCTTACCATCCAGACCCAGGTGATCCTGTGAAGCTCGCGCTTTTCCTCGGCAGCCTCGCGTTTGCGCTCAACGCGTTCGCGCAGAGCTTTCCGAGCAAGCCGGTCAAGATCATCGTCGGCTACCCGCCGGGCGGGTCGGGCGACTTCCTCACGCGCCTGGTCGCCGACGAGATGCAGAAGGCGCTGGGCGTGGGCGTGGTGGCCGAGAATCGGCCGGGCGCCGGCGGCAACGTCGCGGCCGATGCCGTGGCGCGCGCGCCTGCGGACGGCTACACGGTGCTGAACGCTTGGCATCACACGATCAATCTCACGCTCTACAAGAGCACGACGTACGACCACAAGGACTTCATCCCGGTCACGAGGATCGCGACCGGCCCGACGGTGATCTGCGTCAACGGCAGCGTGCCGGCGAAGAACCTGAAGGAGCTGATCGACTACGCCAAGGCGAATCCCGGCAAGCTGTTCGTCGCCTCCGCCGGCTACGGCTCGGCGCCGCACCTCGCGCATGCGATCTTCGAATCGGTGGCCGGCGTGAAATTCACCGCCGTGCAGTACAAGGGCGGCGGACCCGCGGTGCAATCGCTGATTGCCGGCGACACCAACGTGATGTTCTCCACCGCGCCGACCGTGATGGGCTTCATTCGCGCCGGCCGCGTGCGCGCGCTCGCCGTGTCCAAGCGCGAGGCCTCGCCCGCCATTCCCGGTGTTCCCGGCGCCGAAGCCGCCGGCCTGCCGGGCTACGAATCCACTTTCTGGTTCGGTCTCTACGTGCCCGCCGGCACGCCGGCACCGATCGTGCGCAGGCTGTACGAAGCCGCGGTCGTGGGCCTGGCCAGGCAGGACGTGAAGGACAAGATCGCGCTCCAGGGCATGGACGCGACGCCTTCGGCCTCGCCGCAGGCATTCGACGCCGAGATCAAGGCCGAGGCGCCGATCCTCGAGCGCATCGTGCGCGAGTCTGGTGCGAAAGTTGAGTAGGCTTTTCCTGCTGATCGCGCTAGCTTCCCAAACCGCAATGGCACTCGATCTGCAGGGACACCGGGGAACGCGCGGCCACGCCCCGGAAAACACGCTGCCGAGCTTCGCGCTCGCGGTGGAGATGGGCGTCGACACGCTCGAGATGGACGTGGGGGTGACGCGCGACGGCGTAGTGGTGATCCACCATGACCGGCGGCTCAATCCCGACGTGGCGCGCGAGAACGGTCGATGGGTGAGCGCCCCGGCGCCCACGATCTATTCGCTCACTTACGACGAGCTGAAGAGCTACGACGTGGGCCGCATCCGCCCCGGGTCCGAGTACGCGGCGCGCTTTCCGCATCAGAAACCGATCGACGGCACGCGCATACCGCGGCTGGCGGACCTGTTCGAAAAGATGAAGGACGGCAAGGTCCGTTTCAACATCGAAGCAAAGCTGGTCCCCACCGCGCCGGAGGAGACGCTGGCGCCGGAACCGTTCGCGCGCGCGCTGATCGCGGAAGTGCGCAAGGGCGGCATGGTGAAGCGCGCCCAGATCCAGTCGTTCGACTTCCGCATCCTGAAGGTGGTCGAGAAGGAGGCGCCGGAGATCGCGACCGCCTATCTCACCGAGGGTAAGCGTTCGGACCCCGCCATGGTGCGCGATGCCGGCGCGCGCACGTGGTCGCCCGACTACCGCGACCTGGACGCCGCCAACGTCGCGCAAGCGCGTGCGCTCGGACTGCGCATCGTCGCCTGGACCGTGAACGAGCCCGACGCGATTCGCCACGTGCTCGGCCTCAAGCTCGACGGCATCATCAGCGACTACCCAGACCGGGTGCGCGCGGCACTGAAAGACGCACGCTAACCCCGTGATGCCCGTCACGCAGGGCTTGCTGTTCGCGAACATCGCGGTGTTCCTGCTCGAGGCCAGCGGCATGGTGCACCTGGATGCGTTTGCGCTTTGGCCACCGGGCGGCTTCGGCTCGAATTTCGAGCCGTGGCAGCTCGTCACCTACGCGTTCCTGCACGGCGGCCTGACGCACATCCTGTTCAACATGCTCGGCCTGTACATGTTCGGCTCGGAGATCGAGCGGCTGTTCGGCTCGCGCTTCTATGCCGCTTACTATTTCGGCTGCGTGGTGAGCGCCGCGATCTGCCACCTCGTGGTGACTGCCTTCATGGGCGGGCCGGCGGTTCCCATGGTCGGGGCCTCGGGCGGCATCTATGGCCTGCTGCTCGCCTTCGGCATTTATTTCCCGCACCGGCGCGTGCTGCTGCTGTTTCCGCCGATCCCGCTGCCCGCGCGCGTGTTCGTCGCGGCGTTCGCGGTGCTGGAGCTGTTCCTCGGCGTCACCGGCACTGCCGCGGGCGTGGCGCATTTCGCCCACCTCGGCGGCATGCTCGGCGGCTGGCTGATGATCCTGTACCGCCGCCACGCCTAGACGCTGTCGATTCCCGGCTACAGCGAGTTGCGGGGCGCGCGATAGCGCCTGACGCGGTGCGCGCCTATCGTGGCGCATGCGGGATCACAGCGTTCAGCTCTACCAGGAAGAAGAAGAGTTGGCTGCGGCGCTCGCGCGCTTCGCCGCCGGCGGCCTCGCGCTCGGACAGGGCGTGGTGTTCATCGGGACCAGCGCGCGCTGGCAGGCGCTTACCGAATGGCTGCGCGGCGTCGGGATCGACACGCACGCCGCGGTGTTGCGCGGGCAGCTCCGGCTGTTCGGCTCCAAGGTCATTCTCGCCAGCTGCATGAACCAAGGCGCGCCCGACCGCCAGGCGTTCAACGAGGCGATTTCCGGAGTTTTCGGACTGATGCGCTTGCGCTACCCGGTGCTGCGCGTATTCGCGGGGCTCACCGACGACCTGTGGATGAGCGGCCGACGCGACGCTGCCGGCGCGATCGAGCGCTTCTGGAATGCGCTCGACGATACGCAGCGAGTGTCCGTCCTGTGCGCGTGCCCCCTGGACAGTTTGGACGGGCGCGCCTACGAGGGCGCGTTGCAGGCCGTTTGCAGCCAGCACACGCAGCTTCTTCCCGCCGGCGACACCAAGATCTTCAATGACGCGGTGAGCTCGGCACTGCGCGAAGTACTCGATCCGCAACTGCTCGGCATGCTGCACGCGTTGTCGACGCAGGATCGCCCGGACACGCAGATGCCGCCTGGCCAGGCGACCATGTTCTGGTTGCGCCGGCACATGCCGCGCACCGCCGAGAAAGTGCTGGCGCGGGCTCGCGCGCGCCTCTAAAGCGGTTTCTCGCGCTTCCTCGCTCCCGGCACGGAAACTGCATGGAGCAATTCGAAAGGAGTCGCTCCAATGCCCGCCCGCCTCGTTGTTGTAGCTGCGCTCGCCATAGCCTGTCATGGAGTAATGGCACAAACCCAAACCGAACCCGCTTCCACCGTTCCCGCCCCGCTCCAAGTGCAGCGCCTTGCTCCGCAGCTCGTCGCCTTCGCCGGCTCGGACGCGAATTTCCAGAGCCTGGTCAACGGCCTCGCCAACGGCACGCCGGTGCAGCTCGCCACCACGCTGAGCAACGGCTTCTCGCAGACGGTCACGTTTACGCCGAGCTCGCTCGGCTCGCCGGCGCAGATCGCGCAGATCCTGGAGGCTGCGCGCCAGCAGCTGATCGGCTTGGGGATCGGCACGCCCACCGCGGAGCAAATCGGATTCACGCTGATGGGCGGGCTGGTGCCCACGCCGCTCGGCGGCACTCAGGTCGGGGGTCTCGCCAACGCGCAGGCGACGACCACTGCCCCAAGCCGCGCCGCGCAGATTCAGCAGCAGCAGCAGGCCGGCGCTGGCGCGACGGCGGCAACGCCCGCAGTCACCAGCGCCGTGAACGTGCAGACGACGCCGACGGCCGCCACGACCACCACCGTGGCCGCGCCGCGCCAGACGAGCGACAGCCTGGTTGCGCCGGGCGCGACCAGCCGCAGCACCGCCCCTGTGGTCGGCGCGAGTCCGGCATTCAACACCAGCGCGAGCCCCGTCGTGAACACCAGCAACAGCCCGAGCGCGACCACGCCCATCCTGGCGCCGGGGGCCGGCTCGGGCCCTACCGCCATCGAACGCGTGCCGGCTACGGCGCGCCCCGCGCGCAACTGATCCCTCTTAGGCGATGGGAAGCGTGCTTTACCTCGATGGACGGCTGCGCCGTCACGCCCGCGTGGAGCTCGTAACCAAGGAGAAACCCGGCGAGAAGGCGGCCTCGCCGAAGAATACGCAGCGCAGCCTGCTCAGGCTGGGCTACAACTGCTGGGCGATCGCGCGCGCCGAGCGTGCCGCGCTCATCGTCGATGCCAAGGATTACTTCGAGGCGTTCTACTACGCTGCGCTGCGCGCGCAGCGCTCGATCGTCGTTCTCGGCTGGGACTTCAACAGCCAGACGCGCCTGCACTTCGAGCCGGCGCCGAAGGACGGCCCTCCGGTCCTGCTGGGCGAGTTCCTGAACTACCTGGTGCGCCGCCGCCGCGGGCTGCACGTGCACGTGCTCACCTGGGACTACCCGATGGTATTCGGCGCCGACCGGGAGTTTCCGCCCAGCTACGGGTTGGGCAACTGGTCGCCCGCGCGTCGCGTGCACTTCCGCTATGACGACGCGCATCCGGTCGGCGCGAGCCAGCACCAGAAGATCGCGGTGATCGACGACGCCGTTGCGTTCTGCGGCGGCATCGACCTCACGTTGCGCCGCTGGGACTGCCGCGACCACGCGCCGGACGACTCGCGCCGCATGGCGGGCGAGAAGCCCTACCCGCCGTTCCACGACACCATGATGGCGGTCGACGGCGAGGCCGCGCGCCAGCTCGGCGAGCTCGCGCGCGAGCGCTGGCGCCTGGGGACCGGGCAGCGACTGAAGCCGGTGCTTACCGAGTCCGACCCGTGGCCGGAGCAGCTGGAACCGCAGCTCGCGCATGTCGACGTCGGCATCGCCCGCACGTTGCCGCCGCGCGGCGAGCTGCCCGCGGTGCGCGAGGTGGAGAAGCTCTACCTCGACATGATCGCCGCGGCGCGGCACACGATCTACATCGAGAACCAGTACTTCACCGCGCCGCGCATCGCCGCGGCGCTGGAGAAGCGGCTCGCGGAGCCCGACGGCCCGGAGATCGTCCTGGTGCTGCGGCTGCTCAGCCACGGCTGGCTCGAAGAAGCGACGATGCACGTGCTGCGCACCAAGCTGATCCAGCGCCTGCGCGAGGCCGACCGCTACGGGCACTTCCGCGTGTACTACCCGCACATTCCGAACCTCGCCGAGGGCTGCTGCCTCGACATCCACTCCAAGCTGATGATCATCGACGACGCGATCGTGCGCATCGGCTCGTCCAACCTCGCCAGCCGCTCGATGGCGTTCGACAGCGAGTGCGACCTGGCGATCGAGGCGCGCGGCGACGAGCAGGTCGCCGAGACGATCCGCGAATTCCGCGAGCGCCTGCTGGCCGAGCATCTCGGCGCGCCGCCGGAGCGCGTGCGCGAGGAGATCGAGCGCGCCGGCAGCCTGCACGCCGCCATCGCCGCGTTCCGCGACCAGGAACGCACCCTGCGCCAGCTGGAAGACGTGCCGGAGTATTCCGACACGGTGCTTACCATGGCCTCGGTGGCCGATCCCGAAGAGCCGGTCGCGCTCGAAATGCTGCTCTCCGAGCGTGATGTCGAGGAGAAGCAAGTATCCGAGCGCCCCTCGTGGCGGGGTCTCGCCGCGGTCGTCGTATCGGTCGTCGCCCTGATGGCGATCTGGCGCCTGACGCCGCTGCGCGAAGTGGCGACGGCGGAAGCCGCCCTCGCCTGGGCGAAGGCCTTCGGCGAGCAATGGTGGGCGCCCTGGCTGCTGATGGCCTCGTACACCCCCGCCTGCATGGTGATGTTTCCGCGCCCGCTGATCACCCTCGCCGCAGTGATTGCCTTCGGGCCGGTCTGGGGCTTCTTCTACAGCCTGGCCGGGATCTGCGTTTCCGCGGCGGTCACCTGGAAGATGGGCCGCCACATGCGCCGCGACACGGTGCGGCGCCTGGCGGGCGCCAAGCTCGACCGCATGATCGAGGTGCTGAAGAAGCACGGCCTGGTCGCGATGACGCTGCTGCGCCTGGTGCCGCTCGCGCCGTTCGCGGTCGAGAGCATCGTGGCCGGCGCGATCCGCATGAAGCTCTGGCACGTGGTGGTCGGCACCGCGATCGGCCTGCTGCCCGGCACGCTCACCACCACGGTGTTCGGCGACGCGATCGAAACCGCGATCACCGGCAGCGGCCACGTGAACTGGTGGCTGGTCGGCGGCGCGCTCGCCCTGCTCGCGGGCGGCGCCTGGGCGGTGAAGCGCTGGTTCACGCGCATGGGGCGGCGGATAGCCGAGCATGGCGAGGCCGGACAGCAGCCTCGCTAACTGGCGCGCGCTCAATGCGCAGCTCGGTCCGGAGTGCCTCCGGATCGCGTCGTACAACGTGCATGGCTGCCGCGGCACCGATGGCAAGAAGGATGCGCAGCGCATCGTCCAGGTGATCGAGGAGCTGGGCTGCGACACCATCGGCCTGCAGGAAGTCGACTATCGCCTCGACTACATCGCGCAGAAGCTCGGCATGCAGGCGATTCCCGGCCTCACGCTCGCGCGCCACGACGGGCCGTTCGGCAACGCGTTGCTCACCCGCCGCAAGGTGCTCGACGTGCGCCGCGTGGGCTTCACGTATTCGCGGCGCGAGCCGCGCAACGCGCTCGATGTCGACCTGGAAGTGAACGGCGAGACGGTGCGCGTGATCGTCACGCATCTCGGCCTCTGGCCGGCCGAGCGGCGCTACCAGGTGAAGAAAATCCTGGAACTGGTCCGCGCCACCCCGAGCTACGAGCGCGTCATCGTGCTCGGCGACATCAACGAATGGCTGCCGCTCGGCCGTCCACTGCGCTGGATGAACGCGCTGTTCGGCCGCTGCCCCGCGGAGCGCTCGTTTCCTTCGCGCTGGCCGGTGGTTGCGCTCGACCGGGTATGGGTGCGGCCGCGCCATGCGCTGCTCGCGCTCAAGGCGCACCGCACGCCGCTAGCCGCGCTCGCCTCCGATCACCTTCCGGTGAAGGCGATCATCGCCCTTCACGCGCAGCGGCAAGAGATGCCGCAGCGTCTTCGCGAAGCCGCGGCTTAGCTTTCGGCCGCTCCTTCGGCGGCGGCAGCTTCGCCAGCCGGTCGAACTCGGCCTTGGTCAGCTTGCCGTCCTTGTTGCGGTCGAGGCGGTGGAAGCGCGTAATGATGTCGCCGTAGCCCGCCGCCTCGGCGAGCGAAAGCTTGCCGTCCCCGTCCACGTCCAGACCGTCGAAGGCGCTGTGCTCCGAAGAGCGGCGCGGAAGCGGCGCGCTCGCCCCGCCGGCCGCGGATTCGCCGCCCGACGGCGCCATGCCGGGGTTGTTGGCACCGTTGCCCGCGACCACGACGATCAGGGCCACCGAAAGCGACAGCACGAGGCCGGCGACGACGCCGAGGGCGGTGCTGGTGCTGACGCGGGGGGTCATGACCACGGCTCCCGCAGGATGCGTGCCCATGTCGGTACATCTGGTTACACAATCCGACAGACACGGCCGCCGCCGGGGACTAGATTGGCCGCATGAAATTCGTGCTCGCCGTCCTCGCCGCCCTGGCGATCTGCGCCCCGGCGCAGGCGCAGCGGGTCTGGTCGCAGCCGGAGCTCGACGCGCTGCTCGCGCCGATCGCCCTGCAGCCCGACGGCGTGGTATCGCAAATCCTGATGGCAGCGACCTATCCCGAGGATGTCGCCGCCGCGGCCGCGTGGTCGCGCGCCAACCCCCACTTGCGCGGCGATGTCGCGGTACGAGCCGCCGAGCAGGAGCCTTGGGACCCGTCGGTCAAGTCGCTGCTCGCGTTCCCGGATCTGCTGGCGCGCATGGACGAAAGCCCGCAGTGGCTGCGCGACCTCGGCGAGGCCTTCCTCGGCCAGCAGGCGCAGGTGATGGACACGATCCAGGGCTTGCGCCAGCGTGCGCAGGCCAACGGCCAGCTCGCCACCAGCAGCGACACCGCGGTCTACCAGCAGGGCGAAGCCATCGTTGTTCAGCCCCGCACCGAGATCGTGTATGTGCGCTACTACGACCCGTACGTGGTCTACGGACCGTGGTATTGGGGCCCGTATTATCGTCCCATCATCTGGCGGCCCTGGTACCCGTATCCGACGCTCGTGGTGCGCGGCTTCTTCTACAGCCAACCCGATTGGCATCACCACTTCGTGCGCGTCGTCCATCGGCCGGTTTATGCCCACCCTCAGCACGTGCACGTCGCGCCGGGTAAGTGGCAGCACCGCGAACCGATCCACCGTGCGCCGGCGCATGCGACGCACATGCGGCCATCGACACAGGGGACGCGGCCGTATGTGCGGGTGCCCGAATCGCAGCGCAAGCCGATCGTGCAGTCGCATCAACCGATGCCGGCGGCCAGCGGCTGGTCGTCGCAATCTCCAAAGCGCGACGCACGCGCGCCGATGCAGCCTCGGCCGCAGCAGCACGCTCAGCCTCAGCAGCACGCTCAGCCGCAGCAGCAACAAGGCCGGCCGCAGCATGGCCAGCCACCGCAGGTCCGTCACAGCCAGCCTGCTCCGCAGCGCCAGCAGCACGCGGTCGAACCGCGCGGCCAGGGGGACAACCAGGGCGGCGGCGGGCGCGGGCACGGCGGGCAACGGGGGCATCGAGGCTGAGCTATCCTCCGGCCGGAGGAGCCAGCCAATGATCATCCGCAGCGAGAAGGACGTCACCGAGGCCGTGCTCGGCGAAATGCACCGCACGCCGAGCGCGCGCACCAAGGAGCTGCTGTCGGCGCTGGTGAAGCACCTCCACGCATTCGTGCGCGAGACCAAGCTCACTGAGCGCGAGTTCCAGGAAGCGATCGGCTACGTGAACGCGATCGGTCAGAAGACCACGCCGAGCCACAACGAAGCGATGCTGCTCGCGGGGGCGCTCGGCGTGTCGAACCTGGTTTGCCTGACCAACAATGGTGTCGGCGGGACGCGGCCGACGCAGGCGAATAATCTCGGGCCGTTCTTCAGAGCGGGGGCGCCCAAGTGCGAGGACGGGGCGTCGTTGCTGCGCTCTCCGACGCCGGGTCCCGAGCTCACGTTCAAGGGCTGGGTAACCGACCTGCACGGAAAGCCGGTCGCCGGCGCCGAAGTGGACGTGTGGCACTCCTCCACCGTCGGCCTCTACGAGAACCAGGACCCGACCCAGGCGGAGATGAACCTGCGCGGCAAGTTCATCACCCGGGCGGACGGCTCGTTCAGCTTTACCACGGTGAAGCCTGCGGGCTATCCCGTGCCGACCGACGGCCCGGCGGGCGCGCTGCTGGCGGCGCAGAAGCGGCACAACATGCGCCCGGCGCACCTCCACTTCCTGATCTACAAGCCGGGCTTCAAGACCATCGCCTCGCAGGTGTACGACCCGCAGGACCCGCATCTCGACACCGACAGCCAGTTCGGCGTGACCCAGGCGCTGATCGGCAACTACGAAGAGCAGAAGGACGGCAGCTACCGGCTCGAATTCACCTTCGTGATCGAGCCCGGCGAAGCGCGCCTGCCGAGGGCGCCGATCAGCGCGAAGGCCGCGGCCTAGGCTTGAAAATTCCGGCCCGCGGCCCTACTTCCCGGAAAAAGGGAAATGGCCGTGCAGAACTTTGTCCAAAGTTTTGTGCGCGAACAGGACGGCTCGTGGATCTGCGTGCAGGCCGCGACGCTGGAATTGCCCACCGGACGCATCCAGGTGGCAATCGGTACGCGCTTCACGCCGGGCACGCGCTTCATGGGCGTGGACCTCGCCCGCATGCTCGAGGACGGGAAGACTACTTCTTGAGCATGCCGACGCGCCGCAGGATGTCGGTGTGCAGTTTGTACTCGCGCCACAAGTCCGCGCGCAGCGCCTCGCCCGGGCGGTAGTCGACGTCGATGCCGCGGCCGCTCATGTCCGCGGTGAACTTGGGGTCCTCGATCGCCGCCTTGGCCGCGTCGTGGATGTGGCGCATCACGGCGGCCGGTGTGCCCTTGGGCGCGAGCAGCATGTACCACACGCCGTTCGACACGTCCCAGCCGAGCTCTTTTGCCGTCGGCACGTCCGGGAACACCGGATGGCGCTTGGGCGTGAAGTTGACCAGCACGCGCATGCGCTTGCCGTCGACCTGGCCCTTGAGCTCGCCCGGCTGCGCGACCACGGCCTCGATATGACCGCCGAGCAGCGCGGGGCTCGACTGTCCCCAGCCCTGGAAAGGGACGTGCGTCATCTTCGTGCCGGTGACGCGCATGAACTCCTCCAGGTTGAGGTGGCTGGAGGTGCCTTCGCCCGGCGAGCCGACGCGGATCGCGCCCGGCTTCGTCCTGGCATCGGCCACCAGATCCTGCGCCGTCTTGTACGGCGACTCGGTGCGCACCGCGATCATCGGGTAGTACGCCACCAGGTTGATTACCGGGTCGTAGTCGTCGGGCGTCTTGTAGGCGAGGTCCTGCATCTGCGCCGCGATGACCAGCGCCGACTGCGGCGTGAGCACGATGGTGTAGCCGTCGGGCTTGGCGCGCGTCACCTCGGCTACGGCGAGCGAGCCGGCGGCGCCGGGGCGGTTCACCACGTTGAGACCGGCCGGGTATTTCCCTTTCATGCCTTCGGCCACCAGCCGCGACACGACGTCGACCAGGCCGCCGGGCGGGTAGCCGGCGAGCAGGGTGACCGGGCGATCGGGGTATTGCGCGGCCGCCGGAAGCGCAAAAACACACAGCGCCGCAAGGACCAGCTTCTTCATGGGGACCTCCTCCTGGCACGAAAGTGTACGTCGCTTTCCGTATCCGGAGACCGATGCCGCACCGGAACCACGGGGCAACTGCTTAGCAACTTAGGGAGGAAGTACCTTGCCGGCATGTTCATGGGAATTGCTACTCGCGCGCGCCGATGGCGCGCGGCGGCCCGAGGGTGAGTTCGTTGTTGCGCGGATCCACGTCCATTCTGAAATGGTCGAGGAACGTCCTGCCAAGCACCCCATCGACGGTTGCACGACCCGACGACACCTCATATACCGCCACATCAAGGGTTCCCACCGAGGCGTCGCCGACTTCCAGAGCGCGGACCCTTGCATAGGGAATTTCGACGAGCTTGCCCCCCAGAGTTACATAAGTCGTAGGACTTTCCGCAACGATGTTCAACCCGACCCGTTTGGCAAACGCGGGCGTCAACGTAGTTATTGCCGCGCTTCTGTCTACCGCCATCGTACCCAGCGTTCCGTTTACCCGAACGGGTGCCAACACCTCGCCGCGTTCCGCCGTTACTGGAACTCGCGCCGGTCCGGGCCTCGCCAGCTCACCAGGCTTGTAAGGCCCTCGCCGCAACTCCTTCGTGGCGTCGGTGACGCAGGTAAGAAGTTCGTTCGCCGACGTTCCGAATTGGTCGTTGTACCAAAAACTTACGCCGCCATTCGGATTAACCTGAATCGGACCAAGCAGGATGTATGAGTATTTTTCTGTGCAGGGTTTGCTCGCGGCGATGATCATGCGATCGCGCTCTTCGCGTTCCGGTGGAACTGCTGCACATCCTCCGAGGACGGTTAGCGCGGCAAGCCCCCGCAGCCCGAGCTCAAGCGTCTTTCGATTTTCCATACGCCCCCCCTGGCGCGGGAGTCTACGCCGCTTTCTTTTCGGCGCGCTGCTCGGCCGGCTTCTCGCGGCTGCCGAGGTTCATCGCGGTATTCACCAGCGCCACGTGCGAGAACGCCTGCGGGAAATTGCCGAGAAAGCGCTTCGCGGCCGGGTCGTACTCCTCGGCGAGCAGGCCGACGTCGTTCGTTAGGCCGACCAGGCGCTCGAACAGCTCCCTGGCCTCGTCCCAGCGGCCGAGCATGCAAAGGTTATCGGCGAGCCAGAAGCTGCAGGCGAGGAACACGCCCTCGCCCGGCGGCAGGCCGTCCACGGTCTCGTGCGTGCGATAGCGCAGCACGAAGCCGTCCTCGGTGAGGTCGCGCTGGATCGCCGCCACCGTGCCTTTCACGCGCGGGTCTTCCGGCGGCAGGAAGCCGGTGATCGCGATCTGCAGCAGGCTCGCGTCCAGCTCCTCCGAGCCGTAGCACTGCACGAACGCGTTGCGCTTGCGGCTGAAGCCCTGGGCGCAGACGTCGGCGTGGATGCGCGCGCGCAGCTCGCGCCAGCGCTCGACCGGCCCGGGCAGGCCCATCCCCTCCACCATCTTCACCGCGCGATCGAACGCGACCCACGCCATCACCTTCGAATGGGTGAAGTGCCGCTGCGCCGCGCGCACTTCCCAGATGCCTTCGTCGGGCTGCACCCAGACCTTCTCCAGGTGGTCGAGCAGCGTACGCTGCAGCCCCCACGCGATGTCGTGGCGCGCGAGGCCGCCCTTGCACGCCTGGTAGAGCGCGTCCATCAGCTCGCCGTAGACGTCGAGCTGCAGTTGCGCCGCGGCGGCGTTGCCGATGCGTACCGGCTTCGAGCCCTCGTAGCCGGCGAGCCAGGGGATCTCGAGCTCGGTCAGGCGCCGCTCGCCCGCGAGGCCGTACATGATCTGGATCTGGGCCGGGCTGCCGGCGACCGCGCGCAGCAGCCACTCGCGCCAGGCGCTCGCCTCGTCGTAGTAGCCGGCGTTCATCAGCGCGAGCAGCGAGAGCGTCGCGTCGCGCAGCCAGCAGTGGCGATAGTCCCAGTTGCGCACGCCGCCGATCCTTTCGGGCAGCGACGTGGTGGGTGCGGCAACGATGCCGCCGGTCGGCGCATAGGTCAGCGCCTTCAGCGTGATGAGCGACCGGCACACCGCGTCCGCCCACGGGCCGTCGACCTTGCAATTCGCGCTCCACTGCTTCCAGAACGCTTCGGTGTCCGCGAGCGCCTTCTGCGGATCGACCCGGCGCGGCACCTCGAGGTGCGAAGGGGCGTGCGTCAGCACGAAGGCAAGCGTCTCGCCCGCGGCCACCTCGAAGCGCGCGACGGTGCGCCGATCGCGGTTCTCGAGCGGCACCGGCGAGCAGAGCAGCGTCATGTCGGGGCCGGCGATGGCGCGCGCCGAAAAGCGATCCGCGCCGAGCGTGACCCAGGGCACCGAGGCGCCGTAGTCGAAGCGCAGCAGGCCCTCGCTTTGCATCGCGACGCGCCCGCGGCGGCCGACGACGATGCGCACCAGGTCGGCCTGGCCGCTGCGCGCCGGCATGAAATCGATCAGGCTGACCGCGCCCTCGGCGGTCTCGAATTCGGTCTCGAGCACCAGGGTCCCCGGGCGATAGTGCCGCCTGGCGGAGACCTGCCCGGCGAGCGGGCTGATCCTCCAGAAGCCGTTGTCGCCAGTGCCCAGGAGCGCGGCGAAGCACGCCGGCGAGTCGAAGCGCGGCCAGCACAGCCAGTCGATCGAGCCGTTGCGGCCGACCAGCGCCGCCGTGTGGCAGTCGCCGATCAGCGCATAGTCCTCGATCTTCAACGACCGCTATCCCGTACTATCGCGCCGTGCATGATTCGATAGACATCGCCTTCGGCATCGCGGTTCTCGTCGCGGCCGTCGCCGCGTCCGGACACGCGGTGATCTACAAGCGTGAATCGCGCTCCGCGGCGATCTGGGCGATCCTGATCTGGGTCATGCCGGCCGTCGGGCCGGTGCTCTACGTGCTGCTGGGGGTGAATCGCGTGCAGCGGCGCGCGACGCGCCTGCGGCGCTCCATGGTGCGCCACCGCTCCGCGGCGGCGCTGCGCGCCGAGGAGCCCGGCACCCACCTGGCGCCGCTCGCGCGCCTGGTCGGCCAGGTGTCCAAGCGAGCGCTGCTGGCAGGCAACTCGATCGAGGTGCTTGCCGGCGGCGCGTCCGCCTATCCGGCGATGCTCGAGGCAATCGAGGCCGCGCGCTCGTCAGTGATGCTCGCCTCATACATCTTCGATTCCGACGGCATCGGCGCCGAGTTCGTCGCCGCGCTCGAGCGCGCGCACAAGCGTGGCGTCGCAGTGCGAGTGCTGGTCGACGACGTCGACGTGCGTTTCTCGCGTCGTCCGGTGAACAAGCCGCTGCGCCGCGCCGGGATCCCGGTCGGCATCTTCAATCCGCCGTTCGTGCCGGCGCGCCTGAACACCATTAACCTGCGCAACCACCGCAAGATCCTGGTGATCGACGGCAGCCTCGGCTTCACCGGCGGCATGAACATCGACAAACGCTACTGGCGGCCCGACGCGCCGGGCGAAGCATTCCGCGATCTGCACTTCCGCCTGCGCGGCCCGGTGGTGGCGCAGCTCGCCGAGGTGTTCGCCGACGACTGGCAGTTCAGCACCGGCGAAGCGCTGCGCGGCGCGCCCTGGTTCGTGCCGCTCGAGCCGGCCGGCTCCTGCCTCGCGCGCGTGATCGAGGCCGGGCCGGACGAGGACTTCGAGAGCCTGCGCTGGGCGATCGTCGGCGGCCTCGACGCGGCGCAGCGCTCGGTACGCATCGTCACGCCCTATTTCATCCCGGACGGATCGCTCATCACCGTGCTCAACGCCGCGGCGCTGCGCGGCATCGAGGTCGACATCGTGCTGCCGGCGACCAGCGACCTGCCGCACGTGCACTGGGCGGCTTTCGGCCAGCTCTGGCAGGTGCTCGACCATGGCTGCCGCGTGTGGACCGTCGATGGAGCGTTCGACCACTCCAAGCTGATGGTGGTCGACGGCGCCTGGACCCTGCTCGGTTCGGCCAACTGGGACGCGCGCAGCCTGCGCCTCAACTTCGAGCTCAACGTCGAGTGCTACAGCGTCGAGCTCGGCGCGCACATGGAGGGCCTGGTGCAGGCGCGCATCAACGGCGCGCGCCGCATCACGCTCGACGCCATGCAGGCGCGCTCGCTGCCGGTCAAGCTGCGCGACGGCGTCGCGCGCCTCTTCGCGCCCTACCTGTAATTCGGGGACGGAGCACTAACTAGTTCGGGGACGCAGCACTAACCCGTCAACCCACACGCCATGCGGCCCGTTGTGCTCCTATGGCAAGGGGACCGCGCCTCGTCGTGCCGGGAATCGCGCTGCACATAGTCCAGCGCGGCCACAATCGTCGCGATTGCTTTCGGCACGACTCCGACTACCTCGTCTATCTCTCAAACCTGCGCGAGCTCGCTAGGCAGACGCAATGCGCGCTGCATGCCTACTGCCTGATGACGAATCATGTGCACTTGCTGCTTACACCTTCGACTCCGGAGGGATGCGCTCTGCTGATGCGCAATCTGGGCCAGCGCTACGTCCAGTACTTCAATCGGCGGTACGAGCGAAGCGGCACCCTGTGGGAAGGCCGCTACCATTCCTGTCTGGTCGACTCCGGACCGTACGTGATTGCCTGTCATCGTTACATCGAGCGCAATCCGGTACGGGCGGGGATGGTGCCGTCCACCGGTGGCTATCGCTGGTCGAGCCACAATGGCAATACCGGCCGTGCCTCCAATACTCTGCTGACCGCACACCCGGAATATCTGGCGCTCTCAGCCGATGAAACGTCGCGTCGCGCTGCCTACGAGGGTCTGTTCGGCATGGACGACGAGCCGGCGTTCCTCGCCGCGATTCGCGACGCTACTCATGGAGGCTTTGCCCTAGTCGGCGAGCGCGTCAAAAGCACCCTGCCAGAACACGTCCAAGCAAGGCTTGAGCGCAAACCTCCCGGTCCTCGCCCGAAGCCCAGCATCGAGGCCAACGATCGCTCCCTCGAAATCGAACTCGAGTTAGGGCTCCGTCCCCGAACTAGTTAGTGCTCCGTCCCCGAATTACTTGAGCGCCTTGAACTTGATGCGGTGCGGCTTGGCGGCCTCGTCGCCGAGGCGCTTCTTCTTGTCGGCCTCGTATTCCTGGTAGTTGCCGTTGAAGAACACGACCTGCGAATCGCCTTCGAAGGCGAGGATGTGGGTGGCGATGCGGTCGAGGAACCAGCGGTCGTGCGAGATCACCATCACGCTGCCGGCGAATTCGAGCAGCGCCTCCTCCAGCGCGCGCAGGGTCTCGACGTCGAGGTCGTTGGACGGCTCGTCGAGCAGCAGCACGTTGGCGCCCGACATCAGCATGCGCGCGAGGTGCAGCCGGCCGCGCTCGCCGCCCGAGAGCTGGCCGACCTGCTTCTGCTGGTCGGCGCCGCGGAAATTGAAGCGCGCCAGATAGGAGCGCGCCGGCATCTGGAATTTGCCCACCTGGATGACGTCGTTACCGCCGGAGATGTCCTCGAACACGCTCTTGCCGGCGGACAGCTCGTCGCGCGACTGGTCGGCGTGGGCGATCTTCACCGTCTTGCCGACGACGATCTTGCCCTTGTCGGCCTTTTCCTTGCCGAGAATCATGCGGAACAGCGTCGACTTGCCGGCGCCGTTCGGGCCGATGATACCGACGATCGCTCCCGGCGGCACCTGGAACGAGAGCTTGTCGACCAGCAGGCGCTCGCCGTAGCCCTTGGAGACGTCCTTGAACTCGATCACCTCGTTGCCGAGCCGCTCGGCCACCGGGATGAAGATTTCCTGAGTTTCGTTCCGGGCCTGGGTTTCCTGGGAAGACAGTTCTTCGAACCGCGCGAGCCGCGCCTTGGACTTGACGCCGCGACCCTTCGGGTTCTGCCGCACCCACTCCAGCTCGTGCTGCATCGCCTTGATGCGCGCCGCCTCCTGGCTCGCTTCGACCTGCAGGCGCTTCTGCTTCTGCTCGAGCCAGCTCGAATAGTTGCCTTCCCAGGGGATTCCCATCCCGCGGTCGAGCTCGAGGATCCAGCCCGCGGCGTTGTCCAGGAAGTAGCGGTCGTGCGTGACGGCGACCACGGTTCCCGGAAAGCGCTGCAGGAACTGCTCCAGCCATTCCACGCTCTCGGCGTCGAGGTGGTTGGTCGGCTCGTCGAGCAGCAGCAGGTCGGGCTTCGACAGCAGCAGGCGGCAGAGCGCGACGCGGCGTTTCTCGCCGCCGGAGAGCACGTCGACCTTCTGCTCCCACGGCGGCAGGCGCAGCGCGTCGGCCGCGACCTCGAGCTCGTCGGCGCCGCCGGTATTGAGCATCGCCTCGAGCTTCGCCTGCTCCTCGGCCAGCTTGTCGAAGTCGGCGTCGGGCTCCGAATAGGCGGCGTAGATCTCCTCGAGCCGCTTCTTCGCCGCCGCGGTCTCGCCGAGCGCCTCCTCCACGCTTTCCCGCACGGTCTTGTTCTTCGACAGAACGGGCTCCTGTTCCAGATATCCGACGCGGATTCCAGGCATGCGAACGACTTCGCCTTCGTGGTTATCATCCGCGCCTGCCATGATCTTCAGCAGCGACGACTTGCCCGAGCCGTTCAGTCCGAGCACGCCGATCTTCGCGCCCGGAAAAAAGTTGAGCGAGATGTTCTTGAGGATGGTGCGTTTCGGCGGGACGGTCTTCGAAACCCGCCGCATCGTGTAGACGTACTGTGCCATGATGGGGCGAATGATACGAAAAATCGGCGCCGCGGCCGGTGCGAGCGTCTTTTTTTTTCTCGCCGGCACGGCGCACGCGGTCGACGGCATCGCTCTCGAAGTCGGTCACGGCGACGACAGCACCAGCCTGATCCGCTTCGCCATCACCGACAGCTGGCGAAAGCGCGAGCCCGCCCCGCGCGAATGGCGCCTGGCAGGCTACTGGGAGTTCTCGGCCGGCCTCTGGGACAACAAGGACGAGAGCACTGCCGAAATCGGAATCACGCCGGTATTCCGCATCGAGCGCAACCGGCTCTACCTCGAGGGCGCGATCGGCGTTCACCTGGTCACCACCCATATCAGCGCGCAGCGCGTTTTCAGCACCGCGTTCCAGTTCGGCACCCACGTCGGCGCAGGCTACCGCTTCGGCCCGGCGCTGCGCTACGACCTCGGCCTGCGTGTGCAGCACATCTCGAACGGCGGACTGCGCGAGCCCAACCCGGGTATCGACTTCGTGACCGTGCGCCTCCAGTACGACCTGGAGTGACTACCAGCGCAGCGTAATGCCAGCCATCACCGCGCGCTCGAGCGCCGCGTCGTTCCCGCGGCGAAAGCCGATGTCCAGGTCGAGGTCCTTGCTCGGGGAATAGATCGCGCCGATGACCATCTGGCGGATCTTCTGGTCCGATTGCGGATCCGCGCATTGGTGGTGCGGTTCGCGTCGACCAGCAGCTTGAGCTGCCCGGTCGCCTTGTAGAGCACGGCACCGGAAAGCTCGCCGATGGACTCGCGATCGCCGAAGACATTGCTGTTGCGGCGATACCCGGCGTGCGCAAGGAAGATCCAGCGCTCGCCTTCGTACTGGCCGATCAGCAGCACGGCCCACGTCGGCTTGCCGTTGCCGAGGCCGCGATCTTCATCGCCGGTAGGGGAAGTGACGCCGGCGCGCAGGCCCGCGCTCAAAGGACCCTGCTCCCAGAACTGGAGGTCCACGGCTTCGGCGACGCCGTGGCTCAGCACCGCGGCGGCCTGCGCGCCCTTGACGGTCTCGCCGTCAACCCGGTCCTGGTTTCGTTCGCCGTTCAGCTCGAGCTGCCAGCCGCCTTTGCCCTGGGTGCCCGTGTCGTCGGTATTCAGAGGGAGGGGCGCCATAGGCGCCCGAAGTGAACAGCAGCGCGGCGACAGCACCAGCGCTAGGCTTCCACCTTCTTGTGGTTCGCAATCCCCAGCTCCCTCCAGTCGGTGGTTTTTGGCACCACGCCTTCGAACGACGCGAGGTCGACGTGCGGCGTGTGCGGCTCGGTCGTGCCCAGCGCCGGACCGCCGTCCTGCATCTTCTTCGCAGCGGCGACCATCATGCGGCGGAACTGCGCCACCGCGAGGTCGCTCGAGCCGGGATGGTCCTGGCTGCGGTCCGAGATCGGCCCCATCGACTCCCACATCGCCATGTCCTGGGTCGGGATGCCCTCGATCCCGGTCCAGTCGCCGTTCTTCATCGCGGCGCGGTCCTGCTGATAATTGTTTTGAAGATTTCTGAGCTTTCGGTACTCGGCATCCAGGTCGATGCCCGGCGTCGCCGCGCAGAACTTGCGCCACGCCTCCTGCGAGATGCCTTTCTCCGGATCGGGATGCCACGCAATCCAGTAGAACATGGTGTTGACGTCATCGATCGGGATCAGCATCTGCGCCAGGTTGTACTGGTCGTTCGGCGGAATCAGGCAGGTGAACGGCGCTATATAGAGCGTGGTGCGCACGTACTGGTGCGTCTCCGGGTTGCGGATCGGCTGGCGGATCGCCGCGTACCTGAACCCGTAGCTGGTGGGCTCGAACTGCATGCGTGGCGCCTTGTCGGTCGACGGCCGCAGCCAGGCGGAGCCGGTCGCGGTCGAGCCCTCGACCTCGGCCGACGGCATGTTGGTCGAGTGCAGGCTCGAGCTGTGCGCGGAATCGATCGAGCCCTCCAGCACCTGGGCCCAATTGCACGCCGCGTGCATCTTCACGATCGCGTAGTTGATGCCGGGCCTGGGCGCCCACGCCGGCGGCTCGAATTCGCGCATCTGGTCCTTGGGCCCCATCCAGACCCAGATGAAGCCGCCGCCCTCGCGCGCCGGATACGCCTTGGTCTTCTTGCCCAGGCGTTGCGCCGCCCCCGGCGCCTCGGAGGGCATGTCCACCACGTTGCCTTCCACGTCGAATTTCCAGCCGTGGTACAGGCAGCGCAGGCCGCATTCTTCGTTGCGCCCAAAGACCAGCGACGCCCGGCGATGAAGACAATGCTCCCCAAGAACGCCGATGCGGTCATTGGAATCTCTGAAAACCACGAGGTCTTCGCCCAGCAGGCGCGCGCGCACCGGCTTGCCGTCGCGCTCGGGCACCTCTTCCGCCATGCACACCGGCAGCCAGTGCCGGCGAGCGAGCTGGCCCATGGCGGCGGCGCCTTCGACCCGGCAGAGAAGCTCGTTCTGCTCCTTGGTTAACATGCCATATACATAACATGAAAAAACTAAGAATCGGAGTCGCCGGCCTGGGCCGCGCCTTTGCCGTCACCGCCCCGGCCTTGCGCGATCCCCGCGTCGAGGTCGTCGCCGGCGCCGACCCGCGACCGGAGGCACGCCGGCGCTTCAAGCAGGAATACAAAGCTCGTGTTTTTCCTACCGTGGAGGCGCTGTGCGCCGACCCGGCCGTCGAGGTGGTCTACATAGCGACACCCCACCAGCACCATGCCAGCCAGGCACGGCTCGCGTGCGCGGCAAAGAAGCACGTGCTGGTGGAAAAGCCGATGGCCCTGACGCTCGAGGATTGCCGCGCAATGAACGATGCCGCGAGCGCCAACGGGGTGCAGCTCATCGTCGGCCACAGCCACAGCTTTGATTTGCCCATCCTCAGGACCCGGGAGCTGATCCAGACCGGCAAGTACGGAGCGTTGCGCATGATCAGCGCGCTCGACTTCACCGATTTCCTCTATCGCCCGCGGCGCCCCGAGGAGCTCAGTACCGAGGCCGGCGGCGGCGTGGTGTTCAACCAGGCCGCCCATCAGGTCGATATCGTGCGCCTGCTCGCCGGCGGCAAGGTACGCAGCGTGCGCGCCTTCACCGGCATCTGGGACATGGCACGTCCTACCGAGGGCGCCTATTCATGCCTGCTGAACTTCGACAACGGCGTCGTCGCCACCCTGGTCTACAGCGGCTACGCGCACTTCGATTCCGACGAGTTCATGGGCTGGATCGGCGAGATGGGCCAGAAAAAGGATCCGAAGGCGTATGGGGCGGCGCGCAAAGCCCTGCGCGGAGACGAGCTGCGGCTAAAAGCCCGCCGAAACTACGGCGGGAAGGATTTCAAGCAGGCGAAGGCCACCGCCCACCAGCATTTCGGCGTGTTCGTCGTGTCCTGCGAGCAGGCCGACCTGCGGCCGCTGCCGAGCGGCGTGATGATCTACGGCGACCGCGAGAAGCGCCTGGAGCGCCTGGCGAAGCCGAGGATCGCGCGCGCCGAGGTGATCGACGAGCTCTATGGCGCCGTGGTGGAAGGCCAGGCGCCGCTGCACGGCGGCGAGTCGGCCATGGCGACGCTGCAGGTATGCTTGGCCATGCTCGAGTCCGCCCAACAGCAGAAGGAGATCGTTCTTTGATGCGCCTCACCCTGGCGTGCTGGGACTACGACCGCACGCGCGCCCTGATCGACGGCTCGGTCACGGTCGATGGCATCGACCTGGTCTACCTCAACCAGCCGGTGGAAGAAACCTTCTTCCGCATGATGCGCTTCCGCGAGTTCGACTGTTCCGAAATGTCGCTCTCGTCGTATTGCGCCTCGCTGCACTCGGACAACCCGCCGTTCATCGCCATCCCGGTATTTCCGTCTCGCTACTTCCGCCACTCGTGCATTTTCATTTCGGCGAAAAGCGGCATCCGCGAGCCGGCGGATCTCAAGGGCAAGCGCATCGGCGTGCCCGAGTACCAGATGACCGCGCCGGTGTGGATTCGCGGAATCCTGTCGGACGACTACGGCGTGAAGGTGACGGAGGTCGAGCACTTCTCGGGCGGCGAGGAAGAGCCGGGCCGCGACGAGAAGCTGAAGATCCAGGTTCCCCCCACCATCAAGCTGCGGCCTATTCCGGGCGACAAGACTCTCTCGCGCATGCTGGCCGATGGCGAGCTCGACGCGCTGGTGACGGCGCGGGCGCCGTCCACGTTTCACAAGGAGCCCGATAAGGTGAAACGGCTGTTTCCGAACTACGTGGAGGTGGAGAAGGATTACTACCGGCGCACCAACCTGTTCCCGACCATGCACACCATCGTGATCCGCCGCGACGTCTACAAGGCGAATCCCTGGGTCGCGCAGTCGCTCTATAAGGCGTTCAGCGCGGCCAAGGCCAAGGCCTACGAGCTCTATAACCAGACCGCGGCGCTGCCGGCGATGGTGCCGTGGCTCACCGCCCAGATCGAAGAAGCAAAGCGCGAAATGGGCGACGACTGGTGGCCGTACGGCCTGGAGCCGAACCGCAAGGTGCTCGACACCTTCCTTCGCTACC
>Ga0068867_100000186_pt1 | contig 41001 bp, 37 predicted proteins | sample KBSMisM32_FD_65649 | JGI IMG/M metagenome (GOLD analysis project Ga0068867, IMG submission 65649) | Miscanthus rhizosphere microbial communities from Kellogg Biological Station, Michigan, USA - KBS Miscanthus M3-2 | ecosystem: Host-associated > Plants > Roots > Rhizosphere > Soil ...
TGCGTGTGGTTCCACTTGGTGGGCTTCCACGAGGCGGGGCTCACGTTGTGGCAGCTGAAGCAGCTCGCGGCGCCCACCGGCACGTGCGTGGCGGGCTTGCCTGTCGCGGCGCTGCCGTTGTGGCAGCTTGCGCAGTTGGTGGTGGCGTTGAAGGTGCTGTGATCGACCTTGGCGGACGTCCAGCTCGTGGTCGAGGTGTGGCAGCTCTCGCACACCGTCGCGGTGGCGTGGATCGCCGTCGCGGGCTTGCCCACTGCGTTGAGGTACGCACCGCTGTGGCAGGTGGCGCAACCCGAGCTGACGCTGATGTAGGCATGCAGCTTCCCATCCGTCCAGGTCGAGTAGCCCGAGCGATGGCAGGTGTCGCAGTTGGCGGTGGCGGCCGCCGGCACCGACGCATAGGGAATGTGGTTTGCCACCTTGCCGTCAGCGGGCGGATAGCCGCCGGTGTGGCAGGTCGAGCACTGCGCTGCCACCGTCACCTGGGTGTGGTTCCACTTGGTGGGCTTCCACGAGGCGGGGCTCACGTTGTGGCAGCTGTAGCAGCTCGTGGCACCCACCGGCACGTGGGTGGCAGGCTTGCCTGTCGCGGCGCTGCCGTTGTGGCAGCTCGCGCAGTTGGTGGTGGCATTGAAGGTGCTGTGATCGACCTTGGCCGACGCCCAACTCGTGGTCGAGGTGTGGCAGCTCTCGCACACCGTCGCGTTGGCATGGATGGGCGTCGAAGGCTTGCCCACCGCATCCGGGAAGCCGCCGCTGTGGCAGGTCGCGCAGCCGCTCGTGACGCTCACCGATGCATGCAGCTTGCCGCCGCTCCAGCTCGAGAACCCCGACTTGTGGCACGTGTCGCAATTGGCCGTGGCCGCTGCAGGCACGGATGCGTAGGGGATGTGTGTCGCCGTCTTGCCGTCGGCGGGCGGGAAGCTGCCGCTGTGGCAGGTGGAGCATTGCGCCGCGACGCTCACCTGCGTGTGGTTCCACTTCGTCGGCCGCCACCCGGCCGGGCTCACGTTGTGGCAGCTGAAGCAGCTCGTGGCACCCACCGGCATGTGCGTGGCGGACTTGCCCGTCGCGGTGCTGCCGTTGTGGCAGCTCGCGCAATTGGTCGATGCGTTGAAGCTGCTGTGGTCCATGCTCGCCGCCGGCCGCCACGCGGTGCTGCGGTGGCAGGTGTCGCAGGCGGCCTGCGTGGGGATGTGGTCGGCGGGCTTGCCCTGCGACACATTGCCGTTGTGGCAGGTCTGGCAACTGCCCGGCATCACGCCGCTGTGGTTGAAGCGCGTACCGATGAAGGTCTTGGTGGTGTGGCAGGTGTCGCAGGTCTGCGTGGTGGGGAGGTGCTGCGAGGGCTTGACGATGTTGGCGCGCGAGAAGCGCGCACCGCTGGTGTGGCAGGCCTCGCATTCGCGCGGCGTGCCCTTGAAGATGCCGTTGAGGTGGCACGCCTCGCAGCGTTGCGAGGCGTGCGAGCCGGTGAGGGCGTAGCCGGTGCGCAGGTGGTCGAAATCCTGGCGCGTGCCCTGGCCGAAGGCGCAGCCGGCCACCAGCATCCAACCAAGCAGGGCGAGCAGCCGTCGCCAGGCATGCAGTGCACCACGGCTCATGACGCCCCCTTCGTGGCGGACGGGGCGCCCACCGCGCTCGTCCGGTTGCGGATTCGTTTCCATAGGTCCGTCGCATGGCACTGGTCGCAGCGCGGCCCGAAGCCGCCGTCATGGACGTCGTCCTTGCGGTGGCAGGCGATGCAGCTGCTGCCGGTGTCTGCCACGGGCTTGCCGGCGGGGGCTGGGCGCTGGTGGCAGCGCGCGCAGGCCAGCTGCCGATGCGCACCGTCGAGCTTGAAGCTGCTGCGCCGGTCGTGGTCGAAGTCCCACAGGGCCCAGCCGCGCACGGTGTGGCACGACTCGCAGCGATCGCCGAACTTCAGCGCATGCTTGTCGTCCTTCTTGTGGCAGGACATGCAGTCGCGCGGCGCGTCCTTGAAGCGTTTCGTCGCGTGGCAGGCCTTGCATTCGACGGCGAGGTGGCGGCCCACCAGCGCAAAGCGCGTGCGCGCGTGGTCGAAGCGGGTGCTCTTCCAGTCGCGGTCGCTGTGGCACTGCTCGCACTTCGTGCCTTGCTGGCCTTCGTGCTTGTCGTCCTTCTTGTGGCAGCTCACGCAGTCGAGCGGCGTCTGCCGGAAGCTGCGAAGGTCCGAGTGGCAGGCATTGCAGCGCAGCGGGGGCGAGGCATGCGCGTTGCGAAGCGCGAAGCGCGTGCGTTCGTGGTCGAAGCGGCCTTGCGTGGACTTCCAGTCGCTTTCCTTGTGGCAGTCGGCGCACTTCTCGCCCAGCGTGCCCGCATGCTTGTCGTCCTTCTTGTGGCAGGCTACGCAGGCCTTGGGCGCTTCCTTGAACAGCGTGCTTTGGTGGCAGGACTTGCATTCCGCCGCCGCGTGCTTGCCCAGCAGCGGGAAGCTCGTCTTGTCGTGGTCGAACTTCGCCTTCTCCTTCCAGTCGCGCTCGGTGTGGCAGCTCGCGCAATCTCGTCCCAGCGACTCCTTGTGCTTGTCGTCCTTGCGGTGGCAGTCGAAGCAGGACTGCCCCAGCTTCGACTTGTACAGCGGTGCGGTGTGGCAGTCGGTGCAACGCAGGCTGCGGTGCTTGCCGCGCAAGGCGTAGTGCGTGTCGCTGTCGTGGTTGAAGACGCTCGGCTTCCAGCGCTGCGTGCCATGGCAGCTTTCGCACTTCTCGCCGAACTGGCCCTTGTGGCCCCGGGCATCGTCGTCCTTGCGGTGGCAGCCGATGCACGCGCGCGGCGTGTCCTTGTATTGGCCGGCCTTGTGGCAGGTGGCGCAGGTGGTGTCGGCATGCTTGCCGGTCAGGGCGAAGCGGGTCTTGTCGTGGTCGAAGCGTGCTTCCTTCCAGCGCGACTCGGTGTGGCAGTCGGCGCATTTTTCGCCCAGCGCGCCCTTGTGCACGTCGTCCTTGCGGTGGCAGGCGCTGCATACGTGCGGTGCGTCGCGGTACTTGCGCGGCGGCACGTGGCACTTCGCGCAGTCGGTCTGCTGGTGTGCGCCGCGCAGTGCGTAGTCGGTCAGCGCGTGGTCGAAGCGCTTCGTGTCGAGCGGGGCGATGCGCGCCTCGCGGCCCTTGTGGTCGGTGTGGCAGGTGCGGCAGGCCTGCGGCTTCTGCCGGCCGTGCAGGCCCGCCTTGGTGGCCACGTCGCGGCCCACGTCCTTATGGCAGTCCATGCAGAGCCGATCCTGTGCGGCGCGGTCGAAGCGCACGTGGCATTGCGCGCACTCGTCTTCCAGCTTCGCATGCGCCTGGCTCAGGCGGCCGGGCGACAGCACCGATTCCACGCCCTGGGCGCAAGCGGACGCCATCGGCCACGCGAGCCATGCTGCGAGGCACAGGCCGATCCATCGCAGGACGCGTTGCCATGGCATCGATCGACCTAGTACGCATGGACCGCGACCACGTGCACGACGGCACTGGCCACGAGCAGGTAGACGAAAGGCACGTGGGCGACGTGCCACAGCGCGAAGATGCGCTCGTAGGCCCTGAACTGCGCCACGCGCACGACGGCCAGCAGGTAGCGCCGAACCAGCCGGCGTGCATGGCGCTCGCGCTTCGCGAGGTCTTCAGGGCTCAGTCCCTGCCTGCCGGCGGGTTGCTTGAGCGCGTGGCGCAGGTCCAGTTGGCAGGCGACGAGCGTGGCGGCCTGGCGCCAGGGCAGGGCGAAGACCTGGCGCCACGGCGTGGCCTGGCCGTCCGCGCCTTGCAGCGCGTACTGCGCGAACTCGCGCAGCCGCGTTTCCACCTGGGGCGCGAAGTGCAGGCGCGAGCGTGAGCCCGCGTCAAGACCGGCGCGCGCCTGCAACTCGCGCAGGCTGCCGATCTCGTCGTGCAGACCGCGCTGCACGCGCAGCTTGATGAAGCGGCCGACCACGCCGCTCAGCGCCACGATGAGCATGCTGTAGAGCGCCACCGCGGCGTTGGTCGAGCCGACCTGGAAGGTCGAGTGCAGCAGGATCAGCATGGGCCCGGCAACGCCCAGCGTCATGTGCACCCAGAACCACTGCTTGACCTTGCCCCAGCGGTGCATGAAGCGCAGGTGCTTGCGCATCGGGTAGCTGAAGAGCAGCAGCATCGACACGCCGCCTGCCACGCCCAGCCAGTAGCCCACGCGGTCGCCGGCGTGGAACCAGCCGAGGCGGCTGAAGCGCCACGCGCCCACCGTGAGCGCGGCCAGCAGCACGTACAGCAGCAGGTCACTCGCCCATTGGGCGCGCGGCTGGCGTTCGGCCGGGTCGGCGGACGAGGCCGGCGGTGCGGCAGGCCTGGCGGCGCTCGTCATGGTGGTCGGTGCGGAATTCATCCCCAGACTTTCGTGAAATGGGAAATAATCCCATTCATTGTATGGTCGGCGCGAGCGCATGGGACGTCAAGCTGTCGCGGCGTGTAACTTGATTGATCTGCCTCATGGAATACGTCACGCCATCCGGCATAGAGTCATTTGGATGTTGCCTCTCGCCGTGCGGTCTTCGCCAGGAATTTCCATGCAAATGGATTACATTCCCATTCTCATGGACCGCCGCCGATCCGATTCGCCGCCTCCCGCTCCGGTGGAGGAACCCACCGTTCGCCCGAGCGAGCAGCACGCCGAGCTGGCGCTGCGCGAGGCGGCCGCGTTGATGGCGCCCGTCGCCCGCTGGTTGATGCGCAACGGCGTGCCCTACACGGCCTTTGCAACGCTCTTGAAGTCGGTGTTCGTCGACGTGGCCCGCGATGAACTCGAACGCGCGGGCTCGCGTGCCACGCACTCGGCGCTGAGCGTGCTGTCGGGCGTGCACCGCAAGGACGTGCGCAGCCTCGAACTCGAGGGCGCAAGCGCCGTGACGGCGCCGACCTTCCCGCTCGCCTCGCGCGTCTTCACGCGCTGGATGACCGATGCCCGATACCACGGCGCGGATGGCAAGCCCAGGCCGCTCGCGCGCAGCGGCCCGGCCGAGCCCCCGGGCTTCGAATCACTCGTGCGGCAAAGCTCGAACGACGTGCATCCGCGCACCGTGCTCGACGAGCTGCTGCGCTCGGGGCTGGTGCGCGTGGAGGGCGACGAGGTCATCCTGCAGGAGAAATCCTTCGTGCCCAGCCGCAAGCTGGACGAGCTCACCGCGCTGTTCTCGGCCAACGCATCGGACCACCTCAACGCCGCGGTGCACAACCTCACCGTGAAGTCGCCGAAGTTCCTCGAGCAGAGCATCTTCGCCAACGGCATGACACAGGAATCCATCGACCACCTGCATCAATGCGCGCGAGATGCCTGGGCGGTCGCGTTCACCACCATGGTGACCGAGGCACGCAAGCGCGTGGACATCGACGCCGAGACCGATTCGGACATGCGCATGCGATTCGGCGTCTATTTCTATTCAGAAGCGGCGGCAGCGCCGGCACCCCAGCCAGGCGGCGACACGCCGCCGCCACGACCCAAACGATCCAGGAGCAGGAAATGACAGCAGGGCGGAGAACACTGCGGACAACAGGGCGTCTCGGGACGTGGCTGCGCGCCGGCGCCGCCGGCATGGCGGGGCTGCTGATTCTCGTGGCGTGCGGCGGTGGCGATGTCGGATCGGGAGGCACGGGCGCGCCCGTCACCGGCCTGTCGGTGGGCACGGTCAATGGCTTCGGCAGCGTGATCGTGGACGGCGTGCGCTTCGATGACAGCAAGGTGCTGGCCGTCGCCGAAACCGAGCCGGGCAAGGATGTTCCCGCCGAAGTACGCCTGGGCGATCGTGTCGAGGTGGCCTTCGAGCAGGCGGGCACCGCCACCGGCGTGCGCGTGGAAGCTGCCGTCGTCGGCCCCGTGGCCGGCATCGACCTGCAAGGGCGGCTCACCGTGCTCGGCCAGACCGTGCTCGTCAACGCCGACCCGGCAGCCGGCCCCGTCACCCAGCTGGGCGGGGGCTACCTCGCCGCGTCGGATGTGATGGTCTCGGACGTGGTCGAAGTCCACGGCATGACCGTCTCGCGTGACAGCGGCCCGGCCATCCAGGCCACCCGCATCGAACGCCGCGGCGCCTTGCCCGCGTTCCTGAAGGTGACCGGCACCGTGAGCGAGTTGGGTGTCGGCGCGGCCTCGCGCTTCAAGATCGGCACGCTGACGGTGGATGCCGCCTCCGCCGCCGTTCTGCCTGCGGGCACCAGCCTGGCCAACGGCGAAGTCGTGGCCGTGCTGGCTGCGGCGACCAGCCTCACGACGGGCGCCGGCGGCGCTCCTCAACTCTCCGCCTCGCAGGTACGCATCCGCAAGCTGCCCGATGGCACCGACCACGTCTACCTCGGTGGCGCCATCGCGGGGCTGGACACGGCGGCGCACACCTTCGTCGTCGACGGTGCGAAGGTCGACTATTCGGCGGCCGCGCTCAACCCGGCCGGCACGGTGCTGATCAACGGCATGTATGTGCGCGTGGATGGCACACGGCGCGCCGACGGTACCGTCGCGGCCAGTGCCGTCATGGTCCGCGACGGCGAGACGGAGTCCGAAGCCGAGCTCAACGGCACGATCACCTTGTTCGATGCGACGACGAAGACTTTCGTGGTCCGCGATGTCTCCGTCGACGCGAGCGGCGCAAGCCTCGAAGGCTGCACCACGGGCCTCGCGAACGGGCTGTTCGTCTCCGTGCATGGCGACTTGAGCAACACCGGCGTGATCGCCACGGAGGTGCACTGCGAGGATGCGCCGAGCGGCAGCATCGTCGAGCGCGAGGGCATCGCCGGGAGCGTCGACGTGGTCGCCAAGACCTTCACCATCACGCACGACGGCAGGACGCTGATGGTCAGCTGGACCGCGGACACCTATTTCCGCGACGTGACCCCCGAGACGCTGGCCGGCAAGGAGGTGGCCGTCGAAGGCATCGCCAGCGCGGGCGCATTCGTCGCGACCAAGGTCAAGCTGGAGCTTTGAGCCGGCTGCTGGCCGTCACGGCCGCCGCCTGATCTGGATCAAGCGCACCCGGCGACTCGATCGCTAAGGTGGGCTCGATTCGACGGGAGCGGACGGCATGCAGTTCAAGGACTACTACGAGACCCTCGGCGTGGCGCGCGACGCCACGGGCGAGGAGATCAAGCGTGCCTATCGCAAGCTCGCCCGCAAGTACCACCCTGACGTGAGCAAGCTGGCCGATGCCGAGGAGCGCTTCAAGGAAGTGGGCGAAGCCTACGAAGTGCTGCAGGACACCGAGAAACGCGCCGCCTACGACGCCCTCGGCGAGAAGTGGCGAGAAGCCGGCCAGCCGCGCGGCGATGATTTCCGGCCGCCGCCCGATTGGGACCAGGGCTTCGAGTTCAAGGGCCGCGATGCCGGCGACCTGCACGACCTCTTCGAGACGCTGTTCGGCCAGCGCGGCGCGCACGCGCACCGCCACGCCGACGTGCGGCGGCCCGGCGAGGATCACCATGCGAAGGTCGCCATCGAGATCGAGGACGCCTACCGGGGCGCCACGCGCACCGTCACGCTGCGCCAGCCCGTGATGGACGAGCAGGGGCATGTGAGCGTCACGCAGCGGCAGCTGTCCGTGACCGTTCCCGTGGGTGTGCGCGAGGGGCAGCACCTGCGCCTCGCAGGGCAGGGCGGTGCCGGCGCGGCCGGTGCACCGGCGGGCGACCTGTACCTCGAGATCACGTTCCTGCCGCACAAGCTCTACCGCGTCGACGGACGCGACGTGAGCGTCGATCTTCCTGTCGCACCCTGGGAAGCAGCGCTGGGAGCGACGGTGACCGCGCCCACACCCGTCGGGCCCGTGGCGCTGAGCATCCCGGCGGGGTCGGTGCAGGGCCGCAAGCTGCGCCTGAAAGGCCGCGGCCTGCCCGGCCAGCCACCGGGCGACCTGTATGCCGTGCTGTCCATTGCGCTGCCGCCGGCCACGAGCGATGCGGCGCGCGACTTCTATGCGCAATGGCAGAAGACGATGCCCTTCAACCCACGCGAGTCCATGGGGGTGTGAGCCATGAGCCACGAATCTGAATCGTCCGTGGTCGAGGTGGTGGAGACCGACATGGTCTTCACCACGGTGCAGCTCGGCCGTGCCTGCCATGTCGATGCTGCCGCGCTCGAAGAGCTGGTGTCGCAAGGCATCCTCGAGCCGCAAGGCACGGGCCCCGAGGACTGGCGCTTCGCAGGCGCGAACCTGCAGCGCGCGAAGACCGCGCTCAGGCTGATCCGCGACCTGGGCGTGAATGCGGCCGGGGCGGCGCTTGCACTGGAACTGATGGCGCAAATGGAGGCATTGCGACGGGCTGCGAAAAGCAGCGAATGAAGACGTGCGGCGGCACGGGCAGGCGAACTCAGGCGCTGACCAAGGCCTTCGCCACCCCGCGCATCAGTTCGTCGCGCGTACAGGGTTTGCGCAGCAGATCCCACGTGGCCGTCGCGCCCCGGTCGGCCGCGAGCAGCTCGGACGAAAAGCCCGACATCAACAGGATCGAAAGCTGCGGAAAGCGCCGCTTGGCCTCGGCCGCGAGTTGCGTGCCGCGCATTCCCGCGCCGAGCGCGACGTCGGTCAACAGCAGGTCGAAGCGTGCGCCCGGTCCGAGCGCGAGCAGGGCATCTTCCGCGGTCGTCGCCGTCTCGACCGTGCAGCCCATGGCATCGAGGAAGGTTCGAAGGACGGCGCGCACCTCCGGGTCGTCCTCGACCAGCAGGACCCGCGTCCCCACGGGAATGTCGCCGGTGACGCGTGATTCGTCGTCGTCGCGCACTGAGGAATCCCGGGGCCGCGGGATGTACATCGTGATCGTCGTGCCTGTGCCGAGCGTGCTGTCGATGGAGATGGCGCCGCGCGATTGCTTGACGAAGCCGTAGACCGTGCTCAAGCCCAGGCCCGTCCCGCGGCCTGCCACCTTGGTGGTGAAGAACGGCTCGAACGCACGCTCGCGCACTTCCTCGGGCATGCCCGTGCCGGTGTCGGAGATCGCGATGGCGACGAACTGCTCGTCGGCATGGCCCGGGTGTTCGAGTTCACGGCGCAGGTCGGCCGAGAGGTGAAGCACGGTGTAGGCATGAAAGCGAAGCCCGCCGCCCTCGGGCATGGCGTCGCGTGCATTGATGGCGATGTTGAGCAGGGCGGATTCCAGCTGGCCAGGGTCGGCCAGCACGTCCAGCCGCTCGTCGGGCGCGTCGACCTCGATGCGGATGCGTTGATCGATCGTGCGGCGCAGCATGTCGGCCAGCGACTCCAGCATCGTGTGCACGTCCACCGTCGTGGGCTGCAGAACCTGGCGGCGAGAGAAGGCCAGCAGCTTGCCGGTCAGTTCCGCGGCGCGCCGCGATGCCCGCATCGCCGCGGCGACGACCTGCTGCCCCACGGCGTCCCCCGCGAGGGCGGGCAGGTCTTCCAGCACTTGCAGGTTGCCCTGGATGACGGTGAGCAGGTTGTTGAAGTCATGGGCGATGCCGCCCGTCAGTTGCCCGACGCTTTCCAGCCTCTGCGCGTGATTGAGCGCTTCTTCGCTGTGAGCGCGCTGCAAGCTCGTGGCCAGGAGCGTGGCGAGCGACTGCAAGAAGCGAACCTCCTCGTCGCCGAAGCGCTGCGGCGTGCGCGAGCGAACCGTCAGCGCGCCGATGGTCCGTCCGCGGTCCGATACCGGCACGGACAGCGCGCTGACGAGGCCCGTGTCGATGTAGGCGCGCGGCACGGAGAAGCGCTGTTCGTTGCGGTAGTCGGGCACGATCACCGGCTGCCCGCGCGACAGCACGAAGCCGATCGAGGTGTCCAGGCGATTGGGGATCTTCACGCCCACTGATTCGCCGGGCACGGTACCGACGGCGGATGCGACACGAAGCTCGGTGCGGTCGTTCTCGAGCAGGAGCACCATCGCGACCTCGACCTGCAAGGCCTGGGTGGCGATGATTGGCACCTGGTCGATCAGCACCTGTGGGTCGCGCACGTCCACCGCCACGCGTCCGATCTGGGCGAGATGCTCGCTGTAGTGCGCCCGTTGCATCGCCTGCTTGACGCGCGGGTAGGCGCCGATGTCCCGGATCGCGGCCACCACGAAAGGCAGTCCGTGGTTTTGCAGGGGGCTCAGCGCGATCTCGACCATGACCTCGCTGCCGTCGCGCCGCTTGGCGACCAGTTCCATCTGCGTGCCCATCGGCCGCGAGCGTGGCGCGCGCCCGTAGGCTTCGCGGTAGGCCGCATGGCGCGGCCGGATGCTGTCGGGCACCAGCTCGTCGACGCTCAGGCCCACCAGCTCTTCGATGGGGTAGGCCAGCAAGGTGGCGGCCGCCGGATTGGCCAGCGCGATGTCACCGCTCTGGTCCACCAGCAGCAAGGCATCGGGGTAGGCCATGAACAGCGCGCGAAAGAGCGAACGCTCTTCGGCCTCGGTGGGCAGCTGCGGCTTCGACTCACGGGTGCGCAGAAGGCTCATGCGACTACACCTGTTCGGCCCGCGGCACGCTGCGGCTGCGGATGGCGTTTTCGCCGCCGTTCATGACGGCCTCCCGGGTCACGTCCATGTGCAGTCGCCCCTGTCTTGGCTGTGCAGCAGGTTGAAGAGGCTAGCACTCCAGGCGGGCGCGTACCACCTCTGCATTGACGAACGGCAGGCTTGAGACAAATCAAGGCTCAACCCTCGCATGTTGGCAACGATGGCTGCTTGGCAAGTTGTCTAGCAGCGCGGGTCCGCGCCGCGGCCTGCCGGGAAGCGTGAACGTTGCTGAAGGTGAAAGGGGACGAGCTGCCGTGGTCACTGTGCGCTCCTGGTCCGCTGCATGGCTCGCCGGGCCGGCCACGCTGGGCGTGATCGCCGCGTCGGCAAGTTCGCGCGAGCAGCTCGAGGCCATGCGCCGCGAGCGGCTCGCGCAGCTGCTGGAGCACGCCGCACAGCAGTCTGAGCTGTACAAGTCCCTGATCGGCCACGCGGACACGCACCAGCTCGCGCTGCACGAGCTGCCCGTGATGACCAAGGCCGACCTGATGCGCGATTTCGATCGCTGGGTCACCGACCCGGACATCACCCTCGATTCGGTGCGCGCCTTCATGGCGCGTCGCAGCGCCATCGGCACCGACTATCTCGGCCGCTATCAAGTCTGGGAAAGCTCGGGCAGCAGCGGCGAACCGGGCGTCTTCGTGCAGGACGAACACGCACTCGCCGTGTACGACGCGCTGGAATTCGCCAGGCGGCCGGTGCTCGACGCGAACCAGCGCGCGCTGGACCCCTGGTACGCGACGGAACGCAGTGCCTTCGTCGGCGCCACCACCGGGCACTTCGCGAGCATCGCCACCGTTCAGCGCCTGCGCAGGCTCAACCCCTGGCTGGCGCCCAGCGTGCGCGGCTTCTCGTTCCTGGAGCCGGTGCCCAGGCTCGTGCGCGCGCTCAACGAGTTTTCTCCGACGGTGCTGATGAGCTACCCAAGCGTCGCGCTCATGCTGGCCGAGGAACGCCGGGCCGGGCGTTTGACGATTGCGCTGCGCGAGGTCTGGACGGGCGGCGAGACGCTGTCGCCGGCCGTTCGCAAGTTCATCGGCGACACCTTCGCTTGCCCGGTGGCGCAAAGCTACGGCGCGTCGGAGTTTCTCTCGCTCGCCAGCGAATGCCGCTGCGGGCGCCTTCACCTGAACAGCGACTGGGCCATCGTCGAATCGGTCGACGCGCACGGCCGGCCGGTGAAAGACGGGGAGGTGGGTTCGAGCACGCTGCTCACCAACCTCGCCAACCGCGTGCAGCCGCTCATCCGCTACGACCTCGGCGACCGGGTCCGTTTGGACGCGGCGCCTTGCGCCTGTGGTTCGTCGCTGCCCGTGATCGAGGTGCAGGGGCGCGTGGACGACGGCCTGTCCATGACGGACGCACGCGGGCACAAGGTGCGCCTGCCAGGCTTGGCGCTCATCACCGTGCTGGAGGAAGACGCAGGCGTGTTCGACTTCCAGCTGCAGCAGGTGAACGATGCGGCGCTCGAGCTGGTGCTCGCCGAGCGGGGGCCGGACGACGGCGAGCGCCTTGGCCGCGCCGTCGCGGCGCTCACCCATTACCTGCATGCACAGCATCTGCCGCGGGTGTCGGTGCATGGCCGCCTTGTTGCATCCATCGGACGCGGCCGCAGCGGCAAGGCCAAGCGCGTGGTCGAGCACGTGGAGGGGGCGGCCACGGGGTCGCCGGGTCGCTGCGGAGGCTCCACACCACGAGGCATGCTCACAACTCCCGGACGACGCGCACGGTCTCGTGGTCCTGCGGGTCCGACTCGTGCCTGAAGCCCAGCTGGCGGCTGAGCTTGAGCATCTTGTCGTTGGCGCGAAGCACCAGCCCGTGCATCGTTCGAAACCCGCGCGAGCGCGCCACGCCGATCAGCACGTTCATGAGGACGCCTGCCAGGCCGCTGCCCTGCCAGTCGTCGTCCACTGCCACCGCGAACTCGCAGCCGGTGCCCGACGCGTCCGCGACGTAGCGCACGACGCCGACGAGCATGCGCACGCCCTGGCGCAGCGTCTCGGCCACCAGCGCCACGTGATGTTGCAACGCCCGCGCGTCACCCTCCGCGCCACCTACTGGATCGCAACGGAACGCGAACCGGAGGATTCGCGCTTGGGCAGCGTGAGCTTGAGCACGCCGTCCTGCAGCTTGGCGACGACCTTCTTGTCGTCGATCTCATGCGCGAGCGAGAAGCCGCGCGCGACGCTGCCGAAATACGTTTCCTTGAGCAGCACGCGGCTGCCGGACTTCTCTTCCTTTTCCTTCTTCACCTCGGCCGAGATGGACACGAAGTTGCCGTCGACGGTAACGCGGATGTCTTCCTTCTTCGCGCCGGGGATTTCAGCCCGCACGTCGTAGTCCTTGTCGTTCTCGGTCACGTCGATGCGGATGTCCTGGGGCGCCGCATCGGCAAACGCCGTCGGGCGTGCAAAGCGGCGGAACAGTTCGGGAAACATGTCGTCCAGGCGTTCGAAGCGGGTCAATGCGCTCATCATGAATCTCCTAGTTCAATGGGTAGGGGTCGCGCCAGCGGAGGCTTTGCGCACCACGCCGACGAACCAAGTCTAGGAAGCGCTCTGCGTTTGGCATTGAGGTTCGTCAAACGCGAACATTCCGGAACTGCCACGGGTCGAGTGAATCGATCTTTTCCCTGAACAGCCGTGAGCGGTCCTGAAGCGGCGTCCAGTGGGTGCGCACGCCGACCACATCGCCGAGGTAGGGCCGCGCGAGCGCCAGCATGTCATCGTGCGGCAGGTCGTCGGGTTCGATGACGTCGCACGCGGGGTTCTTCATCACCCACACGACGCCGGTCAAGACGCCGGCTGCCACCTGCAGGCTGGTCGCACTGTTGCGGGGGCACAGCGCGCGTGTTTGCTCGATCGAGAGCTGGGAGCCGTACCAATACGCGCCGTGCGAAGCGCTCATCAGCAGCACGCCCAGCTCATCCATTCCGCTCACGATGTCGTCCTTCATCACCCGCTGGCGGGACTGCATGCGCCAGTTCCGCTCGGCTAGCTCGTGAATCGACAGCACGGCGTCGTCGCACGGGTGGTACGCGTAGTGCACCGTGGGCCGGTACTCGGGCCGCTCGCGGTCGCCGACCGTGAGGTGGTCGGCGATGGAGATGGATTCTGAATGCGTGATGAGAAAGCCGTGGATGGCGCCCGCCAGCGGCGTCCAGCTGCGCACCCGAACGCTCGCGCCGGGGCAGTTGAGGTAGATGGAGGCCCTGCACCCTGCCTCGTGACGCAGCCCGTCGAGCGGGAAGTGGGTTTCGTGCGTGCCCCAGCCGAGTTCGGCAGGCTGGATGCCTTCATCGACGAAGGCTTCGGCCGACCAGGTATTGACGAATTCGTCCTGCGACTTGTGGATGCCCGAGACTTGCGTGTCGCGCTCGGAGATGTGGACGGCGCGGATCTCCAGCCGCTGCGCGAGCGCCGCCCAGCCCCTGCGTCCATCGGGAACCGGCGTGGCCAGCCCGCTGTCCCGGGCCATGTCCAGCAGCGCCTGCTTCACGAAATGCGACACGAGCCCGGGGTTCGCCCCATGGGTGAGCAAGGCGGTCGGCCCGCCGCGGGAGCGCAACGCCAGTGCCGACTCGCGCAAGGCGTAGTTCGTTCGATGCGAAGGTTGCACGCTGGCGTCGTCGTAGCCGCCCGCCCAGGGTTCGATGCAGGTGTCCAGGTACAGCACGCGCAGGTCCTTGCACAGTGCGATGAGTGCCTTGCTGCTCACGTTGACCGACAGGTTCAGCAGGAAGTCACCTGCGCGCAACCGCTCGGCAAGCACCGCAGACAGGTTGTCGCGTGTCAGGCCCGCCGCGAGCACGTCGGCGCCCATCTCGCGGGCGATGCGCAGCTCCGCCTCGTCGGGTGTGATCACGAGCACCTGCGAGGGCGTCATCTCGATGTGCCGCAGCAGCAAGGGCAACGAGCCCTGTCCGATGCAGCCGAAGCCCACCATCACCAAGCGGCCGGCGAAGGCAAGGTGTTTCAGCGGTGGCGATGTCATGGAAGCTCCAGTGCCTGGGGCACGAGGAAGGCCGTCGCGCCAAGGGCGGCCACGGCCCACGAGGCATTCGAGTGCTTGTCCATCGCCATGCTCCCTGCGAAAGGCTTCGATACCGTGAACCATGCGGCACCGGCAGCGTGCGGACTTTGCGGCGCGTCAACTTCACCGCGACACGGGGCATGAACGACAGGAGAGGGCGAGGCGCTGATCCTCGTCAAGTCACACCGCGTTTGGCTCACTAAAGTGGATTTGACGGCGTCGATGCGCAACCACCAGAAAGGAGTGAACGATGAACCGTACCTTGTCTCACGTGGCCTTGTGTGCCTGCGCGGCCGCGGCCGCGGCCTTCATCGCCTCCGGCAGCGTGGTGGCTGCCCAGAACGGTGTCACCGCCGAAGGGCGCTTCTACGTCACCGGTGGCGTGTCCGATTCTGAACAGATCGCGCTGCGGGCGCAACAGGAGCGTTTCAACCTGTGGGTCGTGACGGCGGCGAAGAAGACGGGCGCCTACCTTTCCGACGTGCGCGTCAAGGTGACCGATTCGCAGCAGCGCGTGCTCTTCGACGCGCCGCTGGATGGCCCGTGGCTCATGATCGACCTGCCGCTCGGGCGCTACACGGTGGAAGCCGATCTTGGCGGCCGCAAGCAGCAGCACGTGACCACCATCCACCCCGGTGATCATCACCAGGCCTTCTTCTATTTCGACACCGATGCCGACGTGTTGCCGCAGGACGCAGCGACCCCGGCCAAGCCTGTCGATCAGAAGTGGTGAAGAAGCGGCCCTCGCGGCCGCTTCTTCGGGCCATCGTCAGAACATCTCGGGGCCGGCGCCCCGCATTGCCTCCATCGGCGATTCCTTCTTCGGAGCGTTCGCGACCATGCAATCGGTCGTGAGCACGAGGCTCGCGATGGACGCGGCGTTCTGAAGCGCCAGCCGCGTCACCTTCGCGGGGTCGATCACGCCCATCTCCAGCAAGTCGCCATACTCGCGCGTGGCCGCGTTGTAGCCGAAGTTTCGCTGGGGCGAATCGTCCACCTTGTGCAGGACGATGGATGGTTCGTCCGCCGCATTGCTCACGATGCGGCGCAGCGGCTCTTCGAGTGCGCGCTGCACGATCTTGATGCCCGAGGACTGGTCGAGGTTGGGCGCCGAGGACGCGCCCAGTGCCCGGCGCGCCCGCAAGAGCGCCACGCCGCCGCCCGGAACGATCCCTTCTTCCACCGCTGCGCGCGTGGCGTGGAGCGCGTCTTCCACGCGCAGCTTGCGCTCCTTCAACTCGGTCTCGGTGGCTGCGCCCACCTTGATCAGCGCCACGCCGCCCGAAAGCTTGGCGATGCGTTCGTCGAGCTGCTTGCGCTCATAATCGCTCGTGTGGGCATCGCGCTCCTTCTTGATCGCGGCGACGCGCTCGCGAATGGCTTGCGCATCGCCCGCGCCGCCGATGAGGGTGGTGCCGTCCTTGTCGACCTCGACGCGGCGTGCACGGCCCATGCTCTCGATCGTCGCGTTGGCCAGCGTCAGGCCGAGATCGGCGGAGATCACCGTGCCGCCGGTCAGCACCGCCATGTCCTGCAGCATCGCCTTGCGGCGGTCGCCGAAGCCCGGCGCCTTCACCGCGCAGGTCTTGACCACGCCGCGCATGCTGTTGATGACCAGCGTCGCGAGCGCGTCGGCGTCGACGTCTTCGGCGATCACGAGCAGGGGCGAGCCGGTCTTCGCGGCGGCTTCGAGCAGCGGCACGAGGTCGTTCACGGTGGACAGCTTCATGTCGCACAGCACGATCGCGGCGTTCTCCAGCACGGCGGCCTGCTTCTCGGCGTTGTTGATGAAGTACGGCGACAGGTAGCCGCGATCGAACTGAAGTCCTTCGACGACCTCCAGCTCGCTGACCAGGCCCGAGCCGTCTTCGATCGACACCGCGCCCTCGCGGCCGACCTTGTCCATGGCGCCTGCGATCAGGTCGCCGATGGAGCGGTCGTTGTTGGCGGAGATGCTGGCCACGTGCGCCATTTCCTGCGACGTGGTCGAGGGCTGCGAGATGGCCTTCAGCTCCTTGACGACCACGTCCACCGCGAAGTCGATGCCGCGCTTGAGCTCCATCGGGTTCATGCCGGCGGCGAGGTACTTGAGCCCCTCCTGGATCATGGCGTGAGCGAGCACCGTGGCGGTGGTCGTGCCGTCGCCGGCCATCTCGCTCGTGCGTGACGCCACCTCGCGAAGAAGCTGTGCGCCCATGTTCTCGAAGCGGTCTTCGAGCTCGATCGACTTGGCCACGACCACGCCCGAGTTCACGATCTGCGGCGGGCCGAAGTCGCGGTCGAGGATGACCGTGCGGCCGCGTGGGCCGAGCGTGACCTTGACGGCATCGGCCAGGGCGTCCACACCGCGGCGGATCTTGCTGCGCGCGTCGTCGCCGAAGAGAAGCTGTTTCGCGTTCATGGTGATTTGCACTCCTGTCGATGGAATCCAAACCTTAGTCATCCAATGGCGCAACGGGTTGATTCAGCGCAAGCGGCCCCGTCGTTGACGCGCATCAAGCGGCGCGACCTCGCGCCTCCACAGAATCCGCGGCATCAGCCCATGGAGTTTCGTCATGATCGCTTCCACCCAGAACAAGTTCGGTGTCTTGCGCGAGGTGCTCAATCGACGCCTGGAGGAGCTCGACGCCGAGATCCGTGCCAACGAAGAACGCGCCGAAGAAGGCAAGGACATGAACGAGGTGACGGATCGAAAGGACGAAGCCTCGTCGCGCCAATCCGGCGAGGTCGACGAGGCCCAGCTGCAGCGTGCGACGCAGCAGCGGCTGCAAATCGAAGCCGCCCTGCGTCGCATGAACCAGGGGACTTACGGAGACTGCGTGGACTGCGGCGAGCCCATCGCGATGCAGCGCTTGCTCGTGCAGCCCGCCGCCAAGCGCTGCGCGGCCTGCCAGGCCGCGAATGAACGGGCAGTGCAGTCTTAACCGTCGATGGGCACGCCGCCGGCCCAATGGCTGATCCATTCGTCCCACAGTTCACGCTGGATCGCGGCCAGCGAGTTCTGCAAGGCGGCCATGGCTTCGAGCTGGAGTTGCTGAGCGCGAAATACCGCAGTCAGCAAGTGGGCGACGGGTTGGACGAGTTCTGGAATGGTCTGGCGGCCGAGGTCGGTGGGCATGGGATGGCTCCAAGGGTGTGACTTCCGGGAATCTAGGCGTCCCGGGCCTGATGCCATTGACGTGAATCAAGCCCTCCTCACTTGCCGGTTCACGGAATCACACGGCTCGCCGATTGGCCGCGCGATCGATACCGTGATCTGCATCAAGCCGGGACATCCGTGACGTGACTAACTTTGGTGTTTTCAACACTCTCAAGCCTCAGGAGGCATCGACATGGTCACCATCCGAACCAACACCATCGCCACCGCCGGCCGCAGCCGAACCACCGCCGCTTCGCGAGGCGTTGCTGCCAAGGCCCGCGGCAACGGTGCATCGAAGCGAACCGCTTCCCGATCCACGGTTTTCGGGCCGGCAGGAAAGGCCGTGCAGGACGGATTGACCGCGAGCCTGAAGGGCCTGGAGAAGATCGAGTCGGAGATCGCCACCGTCGTGCGCCGTACCGTGGCCGATGCACTGCGCGCCAGCGATTCCGTGGCGCGAGAGCTTGCCGGCGTCGTGCGCGAGGTGGTTGGCGGCGCTGTCTGCGCTGCCGAACAAGCCGGCTCCAGTCTCTCCGTGAGCATCAAGGGTGTCGCACGCGGCGCGGTGGCCGGCGTTCATGACGCCCAGGGCAATCTCGCGAAGGCCGCCGCTGAAATCGTGAAGGCCGCGATGCGCGAGGCCGCCAAGGCACGCGCTGACGTGGCCGATGTGGCGCGGCGTGCCGTGCAGGGCATTGCGGCGGGCGCGCGGGAGTCGGGCGCGAACGTGGCCGACGCCGTGCGCGCGGCCGTCCGCTCGGCCGCGCAGACCGGCACGTCCATGGGCGCATTGGCCGCCGATGCCGTCCGGCAGGTGCTGGACGGCGTGGTGGAAGGCCTGGATGAGATTGCCGAGGCGAACGCCGCGAGGGCCGCGAAGCCTGTCAAGGCCAAGGCCGCCAAGGCCACCAAAGCGGTGAAGACCCCCCATGCGCGTCCGGCCACGCGCAAGACGGCCCGCCAGCTCGCTGCCGCGCGATGAGCACGCTGACCAAGATGGTGCTGGGCGCGATGGGCGCGCTGCACCCGGCACCGTCGCATGGCAACGCCGCCCGGAACATCCAGCTTCCGCCGCCCGAGATCGCGGCCGGCATGGGCCTCATGGATGCCTTGTCGAAGCGCCGGTCATCGCGCGACTACAGCAGCGAGCCGCTCCCGTTGCCGCTGCTCTCGTCGCTGCTGTGGGCAGCCAACGGGGTCAACCGCGAAGACGGCGGACGCACCGCGCCGTCGGCGCTCGATGCGCGGGAGATCGACATCGTCGTCGCACTGCCGGACGGCGCCTATCGGTTCAAGCCTTCGGAGCATGCGCTGGAGCTCCTGGCTGCTGCCGACCTGCGCCGAGTGACGGGCTACCAGGACTTTGTCGACGAGGCGCCGCTGGACCTCGTCTACATCGCGGACCACGCGCGCATGAAGGCCGTGCCCGTCGCCCAGCGAACGATGTACGCGAGCGTGGCGGCGGGGGCGATCGCGCAGAACGTCTACCTGTTCTGCGCGGCATCGGGCTTGTCCACCGTCCTTCGGGCGTGGATCAGCCGCGATGCCGTGGCGCATGCGCTGGGTCTTGCCCACGACCAGGAGGTCCTGCTGTCGCAGACCGTGGGCTTCGGCAAATCCTGACGGCCGCTCGCTGGGCTGATCCTCGTCAATGCCCGCACCGTGCATGCTTCCTAGACTGAATCCATGAAACAAGACCTTCAAATCCGCTTTCTCGGCATGTCGGCGTCCGAGTCCATCGAATCGCTCGTTCGCACCAAGGCCGGCAAGCTCGACCAGTTCTGCGCCGACATCGTCTCGTGCCGCGTGACGATCGAGCAGACCCACAAGCACCAGCAGCATGGCCGGCCGTTCGCGGTCCGCCTGGACCTGACCATGCCCGGCCATGAACTCTGCGTCGATCGCATCGAGAACGAAGACGTCTACGTCGCATTGCGCGACGCATTCGACGGCATGACACGCCAGCTCGAGGACGTGGTGAAGCGCCGCCACGATCGCGACGTTCGCGCCGCGACGCCGAGCGTCCAGGAAGACCCGGGAGTCTGAACTCGCCAGGGCGCCAGGCTGCCAGGGCGGCCCACGCGTCACGTGATCAAAGGAGACCAAGATGCTCAATGGAAAAGTCGCGCTGGTTACCGGGGCCGCGTCCGGCATCGGTCGAGCCACGGCGCTGGCCTACGCCCGGCAGGGCGCCCGGGTGCTGGTGTCGGACCTGGACGAGCCCGCCGGTCGGCACACGCTCGCGATGCTGCGCGACGCGGGCGGGCAGGGCGTGTTCATTCGCGCCGACGTGTCGCTCCCCGGCGATGCGCAACTGATGGTCGACGCGGCCGTCGAGGAACTGGGCGGCTTGCACATCGCGTGCAACAACGCGGGCATTGCGGGCGACCTGTGCCCGACGGCCGACTACCCGATCGAATCGTGGCGGCGCGTCATCGACGTCAACCTGTCCGGCGTGTTCTACGGCATGCGCTGCCAGCTGCAGCACATGCTGTCCCATGGCGGAGGCGCCATCGTCAACGTGGCGTCCATCCTGGGGCAGGTGGGCTTTCCCGCGGCCTGCGCGTACGCGGCGGCCAAGCATGGCGTGCTGGGGCTCACCCGCACCGCCGCGCTCGATCACAGCGGGCAGGGCGTGCGCATCAACGCCGTGGGGCCGGCGTTCATCCACACGCCGATGATTGCCGCGCTCGAATCCGACGCGACGCTGTCGGCGCAACTGCAGGCCATGCATCCGATCGGCCGCCTTGGCCAGCCGGAGGAAGTGGCTGAACTGATCGTGTGGCTCAGCTCAGACGCTGCATCCTTTGTGACCGGCTCGTACTACCCGGTGGATGGGGGCTACCTCGCGAGGTAGGCGAGCCGGCATCAGGGTTCTCCCCGCGAATGGCGTGCGCGCCAAAAGTGCCATCGCGCCTCGACGCGAGTAGCATTGACGAGCCACGCGGGCATTGCCCGGGAGGCCTGTATGAGAAGGCCGTTCGTCATGTTTCTGCAGCCCCGGAGGCTCCACGCGAGCCGGATGTGCGGTGCTGCTTCGCGACTCTGGATGTGGGCCTTGGCCGGCGTTGCGTTACTGGCTGCAGGCGAGGCCGCAGCCCAGGCCGCTCGCGCCTCCGACCCCAACCGCTTCGGCGCTTCGACCGTGACGGTGGTTCGGCCGAACGACGTGCTGCCGCCGCGCGTGGCACCGCCCTGCAAGCCCGGCGCGTGCCCGTTCGCCGGCCAGACGGTCACGGTGCTCGTGCCCAAGAGCGTCATCGGGGTGTCCGTCACCGAGTTGAAGGAGGAGTTCGAGGCCGCCACCGGCGCCTCGCTCAAGACCGTCGAGGTGCCGTCGCTCGATCTCTTCGAGCACTTCCATTCCGACGTTGCCAACGGGGCAGGGCGCTACGACGTGCTGCTCTCGAGTGCCTGGTGGCTCGGGGACTTGGTCTCGGGCGACTACATCGTCCCCTACGACAAGTACTACGCGGACCCGCGCTTTCCGGCCTGGCGCGTCGAGGACGTGCTGCCCGCGCCGCGTGCGCTGCTGTCGTACGGTGGGCACAAGTACATGGTGGCCAACGACCACGACGGGCAGGTCATGTACTACCGGCGTGACCTGCTGGCCGATCCGCAGCATCAGCGCGCCTTCCAGGCCAAGTACGGCTACCCCCTCGGCGTTCCCGCGACCTGGGCGCAGTTCCGCGACGTGGCGGCGTATTTCGAGGGCCGCGATCTCAACGGCGACGGCGTGCCTGATGACGGGCTGGTGATGGCGCTCAAGGCGGGCAACCAGGGGATGTTCCATTTCCTGTCGCTCTCGGCGCCGTTCGTGATCGGCGCCGACAACCCGAAGCTGTACTGGTTCGATCCGCAGAGCATGAAGCCCCTGCTCGAAAGTCCCGGCCACGTCCGCGCGCTCGAGACCTTGGTCGACCTCGTCCAGTTCGGGCCGCCCGAGATGCTCGGCTGGGAGTCCGGCAAGAGCTGGGACCACTTTCTCGCCGGCCGCGCGGCGCTCACGGTCACCTGGGGCGACCTGGGCGCCCTGGCGCAGCAAGAAGGCAGTCGCGTCAAGGGACGCATCGGCGCCGCGCCGCTGCCCGGCACCACCGAGTACTACAGCGTGGCGCACGGTCGCTGGGTCAAGACCGATCGGCCGAACGCCGTCGGCAACACCACCGGCGGTTCCTGGGCGGGCGTGATCTCCAAGCTGTCCAAGGTGCCGCAGGCCTCGTACTACCTCCTGGCGCTGATGGCGACGCGGGAGAAGTCCATCGTGTACGCCGTGCGCGGCTGGGACGGCGTCGATCCTGGGCGCAGCTTCCACTTCCTGCCGCCCGACGGCAGCGCGGACATCGCGAGCTACCTCAACGCCGGCTGGAATCAGGCCGATGTGCGGGACTACCTGCATGCCTACCACGAGAACTTCAGCAACCCGCTGCAGCTGCCCTACCTGCGCATCCCGGGCACCTACAGCTACCTGCAGGCCTTCAACCTGCACCTGGCCGAGGCGGCATCCGGGCAGGTCGCCCCTGCGGCTGCGCTGAAGGCCACCGCCGTCGACTTCGAGGAGATCACCCTGCGCAAGGGTCGGGACGCGCAGCGCCGTGCGTACCGCAAGTCGCTGGGACTGTGACGTGACGAGGCCGCGAGCGACCGGACCTGGTGCTCAGCTGACGATGGGCACCAGCCGGCAGCCTCTGCCCGAAACCTTCCAGCTGCTGTGAAAGATGTTGCGCGAGGCGATTGACCTGCCCGGCGCCAGAAGCTGATTTCAAGATGTCGCCGGACGGCGGGCTCAAGAACATGGAAGAGGGCGTCGTGCGATCGGCCGCGTGCGCACTGCCGCCGCGAGCTCTGCCGCGTCAGCCCGGGCTCATGCCAGCGAGCCTGGTGAGCAGCAATTCGCCGACCAGCGCGCTGCGCTGCGTCTTCTGCGACGCGGTCCCCTGGTTGAACAGCAGCGACTCGGCCACCTCGTAGGCGTAGAGCACGAAGGCACGCGATCGCGCCTCGACGATGTCGAAGCCCAGCGCCGAGAAGCATTGCGCGATGTACGAGATGCGCCGCGCATCGACGTCGTCCACCGCGTTCCTCGCCATCGGATCACGCCGCGCCCAGTCCCGGATGGCGAGTTCGACCCGCGCTGCACGGTGGGCCGAACGGCCGCGAAAGGGCAGTGTCAGCAGCTCCTTGATCAGGCCTCGGGGCTCGTCGCGCAAGCGGTCGAAGCGCTCGATGATCTGCTCGGTGGCTGCGTTGCGCCACGATTCGAGAACCTGCGCCAGCAAGTCGCCGCGGTCACGGAAGTGCCAATAGAAGCTGCCGCGCGTCACCTTCAGCTTGCGGGCCATGACGTCGATGCGGACCAGATCGATGCCGCCGTCGACCAGCATCTCCTGCGCACACCGGATCCAGTTTTCCTGCGTCAAGTTTTCCCGTTCGTCGTCCGGCGTGGACGCAGGGGCTGGACGCCGAACTCGCTTGACCGGTTTTTCTGCCATGTGGAGGAATGGACGGGAATGCTGTGAGCGATTGCGCGGTGTCCAGCATAGATCCGTACAGAGATGTACGGAATCGATGGGAAACCCCGATGGCAGCGCCCATGACCATCTCTACGATCACTCATCCATACACGTCTGTATGTGGAGAGCCGAATGTCCTGGTTCGATGATCCACGCATGCTCGCGCCCGCGCGTGCCGTGCGTACCGATCGCAGCGACGGCAGCATCGTGCTGCAATCTCCCGAATCGCTCGAGCCGTTCGCGCGTTGCGTCGGCGAATGGGTCGAGCAGTGGTCCTGCGACACGCCCGATGCCATCGCCCTTGCCGAGCGTGACGCGACAGGCTCGTGGCGCACGCTCAGCTGGCGCGAGTTGCGCGTGGCGATCGGGGCGATCGCGCAGTCGCTGCTCGACCTGCAATTGCCTTCGGGAAAGCCGGTGGTCATCCTGTCCGACAACTCGGTGGACCATGCGCTCTTGTCGCTTGCGGCCATGCATGTCGGCCGCCCGGCGTGTGCCGTGTCCAGCGCCTATTCGCGCCTCGCCACGGACTACACCAAGCTCAAAGGCATGCTGCAGGCGCTCGACCCGGCGATGGTCTACGCCAGCGATGCCGCCGTCTATGGACGCGCGATGCGCGAATGCGTGGACGGTGCGGTGATGGTGGTGGGAATAGGCGCGGACCAGGTGCCCGGCGCCTTGCGCTTCGACGCCTTGCTCCAAACAGTCGAAACGCCTGCCGTGATGCAGGCCTTCGAAGACATCTCGCCCGACGACCACGCCAAATACCTGCTCACCTCCGGCTCCACCGGCCATCCGAAGGTGGTGATCAACACGCACCGCATGCTGTGCGCCAACCAGCAGATGATCGGCCAGGCCTGGCGCTTCCTCGACCACGAGAAGCCGGTGCTCGTCGACTGGCTGCCCTGGAGCCACACCTTCGGTGGCAACCACAACTTCAACATGGTGCTGCGCAACGGCGGCACGCTCTACATCGATGAAGGCCGGCCCGCGCCCGGCCTGGTCGACAAGACCGTGCGCAACCTGCGCGAGGTTCGTCCCACCATGCACTTCAACGTGCCGCGCGGCATGGACATGCTGCTGCCCTTCCTCGAGCAGGACGACGCACTGGCGCGCGACTTCTTCTCGCGGCTTCGCATGGTGTTCTACGCCGGCGCCGCGCTTCCCCAGGCCACCTGGGACCGGCTGGAAGCCGTGGCCCGCAAGGTGCGCGAGGAACCGGTGTGGTTCACCACCTCGTGGGGCTCCACCGAGACTGCGCCGGCCGTCACCTCGGCCCACTGGCGGCTCGACCGCGCAGGCGTGATCGGTTTGCCCTTGCCCGGCATGCAGCTCAAGTTCGTGCCCAGCGGCGCCAAGCTCGAGATGCGCGTGCGCGGCGTGTCGGTCTTCCCCGGCTACCGCGACGCACCGGAACTCACGGCGCAGGCCTTCGACGAGGAAGGCTTCTACAAGATCGGCGATGCGGGGCGCTTTCTCGACGACAGCCAGGCCGAGCGTGGCGTGGTGTTCGACGGCCGTGTCGCCGAAGATTTCAAGCTTGGCAGCGGCACCTGGGTGTCGGTGGGCATGCTTCGCGTGAAGCTGCTCTCTGCGCTCGCGCCGCTGGCGCAGGATGCGGTGATCACCGGGCACGAGCGCGACGAGGTTGGTGCATTGATCTTTCCGACGCCACAGGCGGGGCAGCTCGCGCCGCAGGCGCTGGCCGACCGCGTGCGCGAGGTGCTTCGCGACATGCGCCGCGCCGGTGGCGGATCTTCGACGTGCCCGACCCGCGTGCTGTTTCTCGCCGGACCGCCGGACCCGGCCGCCGGAGAGATCACCGACAAGGGCTACGTCAACCAGCGTGCTTCGCTTGCGCACCGCGCCGTCGAAGTGCAAGCTTTGTATGCGGTGCCCGACGACCCACGAGTGATCGTCGCGGACTGAGGAAACCTCTCGGCCTCTCGACCCCCGATTTACCGATTCCCCCGATCTGCAACCGCGGCTTGTCTCACCCTGAGGAGATTTCAATGACCACCCGTCGCCAATTTTCACAAGCCTCGCTTGGTGTCGGCCTGCTGGCCGCGCTGGGCGCTCCCGCCGTTCGTGCGCAGACCCTGGAGATGGCGCGCATCCTCTACGGCTTTCCGGCCGGCAGTTCGGGCGACATCGTCGCGCGTCGCGTCGCCGAGCGCGTTGCAGGCTCGAGCTGGGTGCACAACGCGCCCATCGTCGAGAACAAGCCGGGCGCGGGCGGACGCATTGCACTGGACGCGCTGAAGACGGCGCCGGCCGACGGCGCGACGCTGGCGCTGTCGCCGTTCTCGTGCACCTCCATCTACCCGCACGTGTACAGCAAGCTGTCCTACGACCCGGTGCGCGACTTCGTGCCGGTGTCGATCGCGGCGCTCATGTTCCATGGGCTGGCGGTCGGCCCGCTCGTGCCGGCCAGCGTGAAGAACGTGAAGGACTTCCTGCAGTGGGCCAAGGCCAACCCCGCCGACGCCAACTACGGTTCGCCCGCGGCCGGCTCCACGCCGCACTTCATCGGCGCGCTGCTCGGCATCAACAACGGCGTCGAGCTCAAGCACGTGCCCTACCGCGGCTCGGTGCCCGGCGTGACTGACCTGGTCGGCGGACAGATCGCCGCCATGGTCACGCCCAGCGGCGACTTCATCGCCAATCACAAGGCCGGCAAGCTGCGCATCCTGGCCACATCGGGCAGCAAGCGTTCGCCGTTCATTCCCGACGTTGCCACCTTCGCCGAGCAAGGCTTCCCCGATCTCACGGTGGAGGAGTGGTTCGGCTTCTATGCACCCGCTGCGACGCCCGTGCCGATCGTGTCCGCCGCCAACGCAGCGATCAACCGGGCGCTGAAGGACAAGGCGCTGGTCGAGGGCCTGGGCGTGGTCGGCCTGGTCGCGCAAGGCTCCACGCCGCAGGAAATGGCGGCCAGCCAGGCGACCGAACTCAAGCGTTGGGGGCCGCTGGTCAAGAAGGTCGGCTTCACCGCCGAATCCTGAAGGAGGAGCCGCGGCGCCTCCTTCTATCCGTCGAGCTGCACATACACGCGCTGGCCTTCGATCTTCACCGGGTAACTGCGCAAGGCTTCGGTGACCGGCTCGCAGGTCGGCCGGCCGTCGCGTACGTCGAACTTGCCCTGGTGCAGCGGGCATTCGATCTCATGCCCGTCGAGAAACCCATCGCACAGCCGCGCCTGCCCGTGCGTGCAGACGTTGTCGGTGGCATAGACCGCCTCGCCGATGGTGTAGAGCGCGATGTCACGCCCGGCGACGAGGAGCCCGAGCACGTCGTCGGTGGGAAGGTCGTCGGTCGACAGCGCGTCGACCCAGCGGGCATCGGTCATGGTGTGGGCTCAGATGGGGTAGATGATGGAGTTGGGGATCATTTCGCTGTCGTAGACGCACTCGCGCGATGCGAACTTGAAGCCGGCTGGCGTGCGCACCACCGTGTCGAGGTAGCGGCCGACGTTGAACACGGTGCTCAGCTCGGACAGCTTGGTGCGGAACACCGCGTAGTTCGCCTCGCAGCGCAAGCGCCCGCCGTCGACGCTGCGCACGATGGGCGCGCCCACGACGTGCCGCTGGTAGTACGGGTCGTGGAACAGCGTTTCCTTGATGCCGTAGACGCGGTCCTTCAGCATGCCCTTGCTGGTGAACGACAGCGTGGCCAGCGGAAAGCCGCGCTCGTGGTTCTCGCGCGGCTGCAGGCGGTACACGCAGTCGTCGGTGAAGAACTCGGGCCACAGGTCCCAGTCGCCGGAATCGACGGCGCTGGCGTAGTCGGCGTAAAGCTGGGTCAGCGCCATCCAGTCTTCGAAGTTCAGGTTCGAAGCGCTCATCGCTCGGCCTCCATCACCTCGCGCCAGTAGCGGTACATGCCGCGGATGAGCGTTTCGGTCACCATGTGCTCGGTGTCTTCCACCTCGTGTCCACCGAGCTCGGCCAGCGTGCGGTGGAACGGCTTGCTCTCGAAGGCCTGCTGAGAGAACTCGATCACCTCGCCGTCGTCGGCCGACACGAACCCCGCGGGGCCGAAGAGGTTGGCCTGGCGCAACCGGCGCTGCGTCATCTCTTCGCTGTCGTCCTCGAAGCCGAAGTGCGTCCAGACGAAATCGAAGCTGCCGTGGCCGTCGGGCTGGATGTGGCGCGTCGACACGCTGTTGACCTGCTGCTGCAGGATGACGCTCGGGAAGATGGTGGTCATCACCGCGGTCGGGCCGTTCCACCAGGGCTCGGGCACGATGTCGAGGAAGCTCGCGTCGTGCAGTTGCATCGTCTCCTTGAAGCTCGACACCTGCGTCACCTGCTCGGCCCGGCCGCCGGTGCCGCGCGTGGAGATCATCGCGGCGTGGCGGTGCCGGTCGTCCATGCGCAGCTGCGACTTGTTGTCGGCGCGCCAGAGGCCGAAGGTGACGAACCAGGTGTGCAGCAGCCCGGGGTGGTACGGGTCCTTGATGTTCTCTTGCATCAGCTTCCAGTTGCCCGGGATGCGCTGCCGGTTGTAGCCGAGGATGGTGAGCTTGCGGCCGTTGAACAGGCGGTCGAAGTAGCCGAGGATGGCCGGCCCGAGGAATTCTTCCAGGGGCTCGACCTCGTGGTCGAAGGACGCGAAGACCACGCCGCCGCGCGTGGCCACCTTCAGCTTCGTGAGGCCGTGTTCGCTGGTCTTGAAGTCGGCCGGCATGCCGCCGAGCACCTGGCCGTCCTGCTTGACGCCGCGGCGAAACGGCACGCCCTGCAGGTCGCCCTTGAGCGTGTAGCTCCACTGGTGGTAGGGGCAGACGAACTCCTTGCGGTTGCCGTGGCGCTCGCGGCAAAAGCGCATGCCGCGATGCGCGCAGACGTTCTCGACGACGTTGATGCCGCCGTCGGCGTCGCGCACCATGATCACCGAGCGCTCGCCGATCACGGTGCGCTTGTAGTCGCCCGGCTTGGGCACCTCAGCCTCCAGGCCCACATAGCACCAGTGACCTTGGTAGAAGAAGCGGTCGAGTTCGCGGCGGTACAGCTCGTCGCTTGTGTAGGCGCCGAACGGAATGCGATGCGTGCCATTGCCTTCCCAGTGCAGTACAGCGTCCATGGCGTCCTCAGGCGGCTTGTGCGGCCAGCACTTCGGCGAGGGCGTCCGGCGAATCCATCATCAACCCGTGGCCGCCCGCCATCTTGACGACGCGCCAGTCGGGCTGGCCGCCGCAGCGCGCTGCGAAGTAGCGGAAGGGGCTCGGGTCCCAGCCGTCGGCGAGCACGTAGGTCTTGGGCGTGTCGTTCGCTGCACCCGCCAGCAGCACGGGGTTCGTGAAGGTGGCCAGCGCCTGCGCATTGCAGCGCCGCTGCATCCAGGCGTCGGTGGCCGGCGTGGCGCCGAAGAGCGCGCCCGGCAGCGGGGGCATCAGCATCGCGTGGTCGCGCCGTGCGCCGTCGAAGAAGGTCTGGAAGTAGTGCGCCGCGACCTCCGGCGGCAGCGCCTTGCGGATCGCGTCGAGCAGCGATTCGCCGTGCTCGGGCACGAAGGCGTCGAGGTACACGAGCCGCGCGATCTTGTCCGGGATGCGGTCGGCGACGCCGGTGATCACCATGCCGCCGTAGGAGTGGCCGACGAGCACGACGTCCTCCAGCTCCTCTGCTTCGAACACGCCGATCACGTCGCGCACGTGGGTCTCGAGGGTGATGCCTTGATGGGCGAGGTGCTGCCGTTCACCTTTGCCGCTGAGCGTGGGCGCGAACACGCGGTGGCCTTGGGCCTGCATCGCAGTCACCGTGTCGCGCCAGCACCAGCCGCCGTGCCAGGCGCCGTGGACGAGTACGAAAGTTGCCATGGTTTGTCTCCGTCTGTGGTTGTTGAAAGAAGCTTGCTTCAACGATTTCCGAGGCGCTGTCTGCTGGTTCCCTCTCCCCCTGGGAGAGGGCTAGGGTGAGGGCGTGGGCCTGTGCGCCATCAAGGCCTCGCAAGCTCCACCGCCGTCGCCCTCACCCCAACCCTCTCCCAGAGGGAGAGGGAGCAGGGCGGTTGTCCCTGGATGTTGATGAAGTTCCAAACACGTCGGCCCTACGACACCACCCGCACTTCGATCTTGCCCAGCCCATCGATGCCCGCATGCATCGTGTCGCCGGCGACGACTGCACCCACGCCTTCCGGCGTGCCGGTCATCACCACGTCGCCCGCTTCGAGCGCCTCGTACTGAGACAGCACCGCGATGCATTCACCGACCGACCAGATCAGCTTGGCGATGTCCGAACCCTGCCGAGCCTGCCCGTTGACGCGCAGCGTGATGGCAGCCTCCGACGGGTGGCCGATGTCGGCCGCACGATGCAGCGCACCGATCGGTGCCGACATCGCGAACGATTTGCCGAACTCCCACGGCCGGCCCTTGTCTCGCGCTTCGAGCTGCAGGTCGCGCCGCGTCATGTCCAGGCCGACGGCGTAGCCGTAGACATGGTCGAGTGCATTCGCGGCGGCGATGTCGCGCCCGCCGCGGCCGATCGCGACGACGAGCTCCACCTCGTGGTGGAAGTTCTTCGTCATCGGCGGATATGGCAGCGCGGTCGGCTGCACGGCATCGACCACCGCACGGGCCGGCTTCATGAAGAAGAAGGGCGCCTCGCGGTCCGGGTCCTTGCCCATCTCGCGCGCATGCGCGGCGTAGTTGCGGCCCACGCAGAACACGCGGTTGACGGGAAAGCGCTCGTCGCGTCCGGCGACGGTGAGCGTGTTCAGCGAGGGAGGTGGAACGGCGTAGTCCATGGCGAAGGTGTGCTGGTGGTCAAAGGGCGAAAGACGGGTCACAGCCGTTGCTCGCGCCACAGCCCGAGCGCCTGTTGAACCGGCCGGTCGGAGTAGCTGAAGAGCATGGTGTCGCGGCGGGCGTGCAGCGCCAAGGTGTGCCAGGACGGCACGACGAACACATCGTTCTCGGCAAAGCGGAAGACCTCTTCGCCGATGACGGCTTCCCCTTCGCCTTCGAGGCAGACGCAGACCGTGCCATCGGTGCTGCGGCAAGGCCGCGTGACGAAGCCTGCCGGCAGCCATTGCGCGAAGGCGCCGATGGTGGGCATGGGCGACGCGCCGGTGGCCGCGTTGATGAAGCGCTGCTTGAAGCCCAGGTGCGCATTGGGCGTGCCGTGCGCAATCGCGCGCAGCGCGGCACGGGTGCGCTCGAAGGGGTAGACGAAGATGCGCGTGGGCTCCTGCGGCGCCTGCTGGAAGTCCACCGGCACCATGTTCGCGCCGTAGCGCGCCAAGGCATCGCCTTCGGGCCTGAGCGGCACCTGTACCGCGTGCTCGGGCTTCTCGGAGAAGCCGGCATCGAGGAAGCGCACCAGCGGGATGTCCAGCCCGTCGAGCCACACCACCGGCTGCTCGCCGAGGTTGCCGTGGTCGTGCCAGGTCCATGCCGGCGTGATGATGAAATCGCCGCGGCGCATGGTGGTGCGTTCGCCGTCGACCGAGGTGTACGCGCCTTCGCCATCGAGCACCACGCGCAGCGCCGATTGCGTGTGGCGATGGGCCGGCGCGACCTCGCCGGGCAGGATCAATTGAAGCCCGGCATACAGCGACTGCGTGATGCACGACTGGCCGCGCAGCGCGGGGTTTTCCAGGATCAGCACGCGGCGCTCGGCTTCTTCGGCGGTGATGAGGCTGCCCGCTTCCAGCACCTGCTCGCGCACCTCGGCATAGCGCCAGAGCGCGGGGACGACGGGCGTGCGAGGCGCGGGCGGCACGAGCGCGCCGAGCACCTCCCACAGCGGCGTCATGCTGTGGCTGCCGATGCGTTCGTAGTAGGCGCGGCGCTCGCGTGCGGCATCGGGCGTGAGCGCGTTCTGGTGAGCGGCTTGCATGATGTTCAGGTCCCTTGGGGGTAGAAGGCATCGGCGTGGATGCGCTCCGGCGCGATGCCCTTGCGGCGGACGAGCAGGGTGGCGGCCTCGACCATGGGCGGCGAGCCGCAGAGGTAGGCGCGCCAGCCGGTGAGCGTGGGCAGGTCCGCATCGATGGCGTCCGTGACGAGGCCGGTGCGGTGCTGTCGCGCGTCGCCACCGGCCGCGACCACCAGGTGAAGATGCAGGGCAGGGTGCTCGCGCTGCAGGTGGGCCAGCCATGCGAGGCCGTAGAGGTCGCGCGGCGAGCGCACCCCGAAGTACAGGTGGATCGGGTTCGCCATGCCGGCAGCCACCGCGCCGCGGATGATCGACAGGATGGGCGCGAGGCCCGTGCCGCCGGCCACGCACAGCATCGGCCCGTCGTGCTTGTGGCGCAGGTAGGCCGAGCCGAGCGGGCCGCTGACGCGCACGGCGTCACCCGCCTTCAGCTCATTCGCGATGTGGCTGGTGACGCGTCCGCCCGGCACGAGGCGCACGTGGAACTCGAGCTCCTGCTCGCCCGGAAGGCCGGCCATGGAATACGGCCGTGCGTGCTCGGGCGTGAACTGCAGCTGCGCGTACTGGCCGGGCGAAAACGCCAGCGCCTTCGCCGGCTTGAGCACCAGCCGCTTGATGTCGTGCGTCAGGTCTTCGACGGCCGTCACCGTCGCCTTCACGATGCGCGCCGGGTGCACGACGATCTCGTCCGGCTCCTGGATCTCGATCGCACAGGGCTCGGTCAGGAAGGTCTGGCAGGCCAGCACGAACTGGGCGGCACCGTCGAGGGGCCGCTGCATCTCCTGGCTGCCACCGAGCACGTCGCCGGCCACCACCTTGCAGCGGCAGGTGCCGCAGCGGCCGGCCATGCAGCTGTACGACATCGGCACCTGGTTCTCGCGCAGCACGTCGAGCAGGTTGGCGCCGGGCTGCACGTGCAGGACGCGTTGCAGCGGATGGATGGTGACTTGCATGGGGCGATCTTCGTCACCGCGTGCCGATCAGCCAATAGAATGAACTGAATACGCTATATCACTGTGATGAATGGTGGCGCATGCAACTCCAGGACATCGATCTCAACCTGCTCGTCGTGTTCAACCAGTTGCTGGTCGAACGGCGGGTGTCCAGGGTGGCTGAGAACCTGGGGCTCACCCAGCCGGCCGTGAGCAACTCGCTCGCGCGCCTGCGCAAGCTGCTGGGCGACGAGTTGTTCCTTCGCACGCCATCGGGCATGGAGCCCACGCCCTTCGCCGAACAGCTCGCGGAGCCCGTGACCTACGCGCTGGGCATGATCCACGGCGCGCTGAACCAGCGCAGCAGCTTCGAGCCGAAGGCCAGCACGCGCGCCTTCACGATCGGCATGACCGACATCGGCGAGGTCTACTTCCTGCCTGCGCTGATGAACAGCCTGCGGCAGCAGGCGCCGGGCGTCACCGTCAGTACCGTGCGCAACACGGCGGTGAACCTGAAGGACGAGATGGAAGCCGGCAAGGTCGATCTCGCGATCGGGCTGCTTCCGCAGCTCAAGGCCGGCTTCTTCCAGCGCCGCCTGTTCAGGCAGCGCTATGTCTGCCTGTTTCGCCAGGGGCATCGGCTGGACAAGAAGAAGATGTCGCTGGCCGATTTCTCGGCCGCCGAACACCTCGTGGTGGTGTCGGCGGGCACCGGCCACGGCAAGGTCGACGAGTTGATGGAGCGCAGCGGCATCGAGCGCAACGTGCGGCTGACCGTGCCGCACTTCGTCGCCATCGGGCACATCCTGCAGGCCACCGACCTCGTGGCCACCGTGCCTGAACGGCTCGCGCAGCGCATGGCGCAGCCTTTCGGGCTGACCTACACGGCCCATCCCGCCAAGCTGCCGGACATGGCGATCAACGTCTTCTGGCATGCCAAGTTCCATCGTGCGCCCGACAACCAGTGGCTTCGAACGCTGGTGTTCGACACCTTTGCGGACGACATTGCCTGAGCTCAGGGCGCTCCGGCGGATTCGGCCGGTGCGATGGCACCGGGGCAGGGCAGCACGGCTGCGCAAGGCATGCGCTACATTGCCGCGTCCTTTGCCAGCCACCGAATCGAATGATCTCTCGCCATCACGCCATTGCCTTCATCCTTGCCGCCTGCGCCGTGTTGGGCGGTTGCTCGAGCCTCGCGCCGCGCGTCACCGATGCGGCGATCTCCTTCGAGCGCGGCCGGGCCGAGCTGGTGCGCAAGGACGTGGCCCTGGCCGATGGCCTGCACATGGCCTACCTCGAAGGCGGGCAGGGCGAGCCGCTGGTGCTGGTTCACGGCTTCGGCGGCAACAAGGACAACTTCACCCGCGTCGCACGCTGGTTGACGCCGCACTACCGCGTCATCGTGCCCGACCTCCTGGGCTTCGGCGAGTCGTCGCACCCGCAAGACGTCTCGTACACCTATGCCGCACAGGCCGAGCGCCTGCATGCCTTCGTGCGTGCGCTGGCGCTTGGCAATGCGCACTTCGGGGGCAACTCCATGGGCGGCGCCATCGTGCTGAGCTACGCCGCGCAATACCGCGGCGAGGTCTCGAGCCTGTGGCTGCTCGACGCCGCCGGCGTGCCGGAGGCGCCGGCCAGCGAACTGCGCAAGATCATCGAAGGCACCGGCCGCAATCCGCTGCTCGTTGCCAACGAAGACGACTTTGCCAGGCTGTTCAGCTTCGCGATGAGCGCCCCGCCGTACATCCCGCGGATGATGGTGAACGTGATGGCGCGCGAGCGCATCGAGAACCAGGCCGTCGAACGCCGCGTGTTCGATCAGATCGCCACCGACTCCGTCACGCAGCAGGTGCGCGGCCTGACCACGCCCACGCTGATCGTCTGGGGCGACGAAGACCGTGTGCTGCATGTGGGCACGGCCGAGATGCTGCACACGCTGCTGCCGCGCTCGCGGGTGATCGTGATGCAGCACGTCGGCCACATCCCGATGGTCGAGAGGCCGCAGCAGAGTGCGCAGGACTACCTGCGCTTCCGCTCGGAGCTGGCGACGCTGCCGAATTAGGCGGTCGCCGTCTGCTGGCCGGTCTTGAACACCGCCACCGCATCCACCAGCCGTGCAGCTTGGTTCTTGAGGCTCTCCGCAGCCGCGGCCGACTCCTCGACCAATGCCGCGTTCTGCTGCGTGACCTGATCGAGCTGCGTCACCGCGTCGCTGATCTGGCCGATGCCGGTGGTCTGTTCGTTGGTCGCGGCCGTGATCTCGCCCAGCATGTCGTTGACGCGCCGCACCTGCGCGACGATGTCCGTCATGGTCCGGCCCGCATCGCCCACCAGGCGGCTGCCGGTCTCCACCTTCTCCACGCTGTCGCCGATGAGCGACTTGATTTCCTTGGCTGCCTGCGCGCTGCGCTGCGCGAGCGTGCGCACCTCGCCGGCCACCACCGCGAAGCCGCGGCCTTGTTCGCCGGCACGCGCGGCTTCCACCGCGGCGTTCAGCGCGAGGATGTTGGTCTGGAACGCGATGCCGTCGATGACGCCGATGATGTCGGCGATCTTCTTGCTGGCCTCGGTGATCTGGTCCATGGTCTCGACGACCTGGCCCACCACCACGCCGCCTTGCGCGGCCACGTCGCGTGCTGAGTTGGCCAGCTGATTGGCCGCGCGCGCCGTGTCCGCGTTGTTCTTCACCGTGCTGGTGAGCTGCTCCATCGAGGCGGCCGTCTGCTGCAGGTTGGACGCCTGCTCCTCGGTGCGCTGCGACAGGTCCTGGTTGCCGGTGGCGATCTGGCTCGAGCCGGTGGCGATGCTGTCGCTGCTCTGGCGCACCTGCGACACGATGCCCAGGAGGCTGACGTTCATCTTCTTGAGCGCCTCCAGCAGCTTGCCCGTTTCGTCGGTGCTGTCGACGACGATCTGCGAGGTGAGGTCGCCCGCGGCCACGGTCTGCGCGACGTGGACCGCGCGGTTGATGGGCGTGGTGATCGAGCGGGTCACGAGGTAGGCAAGCATCGCGGCCATCAGGATCGCGGTGGCGCCGAGTGCGAGCATCACCATGCGTGCACGGTCGTGGATGCGCGTGGCCTCTTCGCCCGCCTGGTGGACCTGGTGGCTCAATTCGCCCACGAGCGAGTCGATCGACTTCTGGTAGTCGTGCTGGTCGGCGCGCATGCGGCCCAGCACGAGTTCGGTGGCCGCGTCCTTGTTGCCCGCTTCCATCAGGCGTGTGAACTCGACCTGGTCGGCCACGAACTTCGCGCGGTGCTCCTTGGCCTGGGCGAAGATGGCCCGGGTCTCCGGGGCCTGCAGGACTTTGTCGAGCTTCTCCATGTCCTCGGCGACCTTCGCACGCGCCGCGGCAATGTCCTCCGTCGTCTTCTTGACGCCTTCGGGCGTGTGCTCGATCAGCACGGCACGCACGTTGCGCACGATGCCGTTGACGTTGTTCTGGATGGCGAAGGCGAGCAGCACCTTCGGGTAGCGGTTCTCGACGACGGTGTGCAGTTCCTCGTTCACGTCGGCCAACCGGCCCACGCCGATGCCCACGATGCCGACCAGCAGCAACAGCACGAACGCGAACGCGAGGCCGAGGCGCACGCCGATCCGCAGGTTTTTCAGACTTTGCATTTCAAGAACTCCATGCGAGCCGGCGGCCGCGGGCCGATGGGCACGCGAATCAACGCCTGGTCATGATTGATTGAACGTCTGTGGGGGCACGTCGCTTCGCGTCGTTACGAAGCACGCACACCAACCACACGACAGCGATGCGGAACACAGAAGATGAGAGATCTCCCTGATCGCTTTGCAGTCCGAAGTGAGCCGCAGGGGAACTATCGGACGAGTCGCGTTTTGACTAAACGCAAAGTTGCGCGACAAAGTGGTGCTAATTGGCGATATGCGCGCGAAGTGTTTTCTTTTTGTTCATTTTTCGGCCGATAAATGGAGCTTCCAGCGAAACGCGGCGCCGATTCGATGCGATATGCGGCTATGGTCATTTGGCTGTTCTTGCATACAGCACTGGATGTTCGTACAGTCAGCTCTCCCAAGGAGGCAGACCATGCAGACCACATTCCGCCAGGTGTACCGCCCGAAGCCCGACCGCGCGCCTGCTTGGCTGCGCCGAATCTGGCTTTGGCTTTGACCCATCCGAATCCCTTGTCGTGAGACTGGCGATGACCTGGTCCGCGAAGCAGACACGCTGTGAACGCCCCCATCCTTCCCGAAGTTCTCGTCCGGCGCAGTGCCACGGGTCAAGCTGACTTGCCCCTGGCCGCCGAAGGCGTGCAGCGCTACGTGTGGGAAGGGAAGTTCGGCGCCATCCTCGTCGAGACCCGTGGTGACCGGGTCTATGTCAACGGCCAGGAAGTCGAACCGGCAGAGCAGGGCTTGCCGTTGGAAGAAACGAGGGCGCCGGCGTCTTCTTGATTGGCCTTTGCTTCCGCTGTTTTTTCGACGGCGTAGCATGCGTGCCAACCAAGAGGAGGCGATGGATGTCGCGCAAACCGAAGCTGAGCGAGGTTTCTCCGAACAACCCGTGCCCCTTTCTGAGGGCATTGGTTGCGCAAGGCCAACTTGCGGATGATGTGGAATCCATCGGCGACATCACGAGAGTCATCGTGGATGTGGCGAGCGCCGGCGATGGCAAACCGACGCTTCCAGGGACGGCGATCCGGGCCATTGCGCTGATCGCGAACGGGCTTGGTCCGCTGCGGCTGGTGCGCAATGGCGTGGGCGGTGTCCGGCTCAATGAATTGAGGAACGGGCCGCTGGACAAGAAGGGCGCGGGCTCCCGGATCCTGGATGCGTCGGCGCGAGTCGATGAAGCAGAACTGGCCCGGCTCGACGAGTTCGCGAGCGACAAGATCGATGCCCATGGCCGGACGGAGCGGGGGCTCGACCTGCCAGAGTTGAAGCGAATGATGGACGCGAACTTCGAGCGCGCTGCAGGCCACCGGCGAAAGATCGACAGAAGTCTGATGGACGGCGAGTGGCCGATCCTGTTGAAGGTGATGGGCAAGGACGGCCGCGGCGGCAGGTACCTCAGCTTGGCGGAGGTGCGCGACCTGTTCGTCGAGCGCCGCCTGCCGGAGCGCATGTCCAAGCGCTTGCTCGATCGCGAGGCGGGTGTGCGCGACGCCTGACGGAAGAAGAGTCAGGCGTCGGCTTCTTGCAAGGGACGGCGAGTGGGCGGGTGGTTTACGGACCGTCTGTCAAACCCGCCCGCGCCGCGCTTCCAGCTCAGCGCGAATCTCATGCATGCGCTTTGCCGTCAAGGGGAACCGCAATATCGCGATGAGCGCGACCACCAGCCCCGCCACCGGGATGGACGACAGCAGGATGCGGATCATGAAGATCGCGTGCTCGGTCTGCACCGGCAGCTTCGAGTCGAAGCCCGTGAACTGCAGGATCCAGCCCGAAGCACCCACGCCCAGCGCGATGCCCACCTTGGAGATCCAAGACTGGCAGGCCGAGAACGACCCTTCGCGGCGCTGTCCGGTCTCCAGTTCGTCGTAGTCCACCACGTCGGCGAGCACCGAGCCGTACAGCGTCCAGAAGCCCGAGCCCGTGAAGGCGACGAAGCCGCAGGCGAGCATCTGCAGCGCGGGCTGCGCGGGGTCGTACAGCCACCAGTCGCCCACGAAGGCGCAGATCGCCATCGCCAGCACGGTGGCCATGCCGATGCGCTTGTCGAAGCGGTGTGCCAGCCGGTTGAAGAACGGGATGCCCAGGAAGCCGAACACCATGCCCGACACGCCCATGGCGGTGTTCCACTTCGTGGCCAGCGCGACATCGCCCTTGCACACGAAGTACACCGTGGCGTAGTAGCCCAGCGCGCTCACCATCGCGGTGCCCAGGCCATAGGCCATCATCATGATCACCAGGGTGCGGAAGGGCCGGCACTTCAGCGTGCGCCCGAGCGTGTCGGCGAACGCGATCTTCGGCTGCTGGCGCTTGACCAGGTTGTCGTAGTAGCGTTCGCGCACCAGCAAGAAGACGGTGATCGCGGCCACCACCATCAAGGCGCCGAGGATCGAGCAGTAGGCCTGCGCGCCCTTCAGGATGTCGGGCTTGCCGTTGGCGTCGTTGAAGATCGCAAGCGTGGTGAACTGCGCGGCGAAGAACATCGCGAGCGCAGGCAGCTGCTGGATCACCATGCGGATCGACATCACGTTGGTACGCTCGTGATAGTCGGGCGTCATCTCCGCGCCCAGGCTCACCCAGGGCATGTTGAAGCAGCTCATGACCGGCACGTACAGGATCGTGGAGACGAGCATGAAGACGAAGTACTCGCTGTCGCTCCAGCCACGGCCCACCGCGAACAACAGCGGCAGCCCGATGCCCGCGAGCACCCCACCCACGAGGATGAACGGCCGCCTGCGGCCAAAGCGCGTGCGCGTGTTGTCCGAGACCCAGCCAAAGATCGCATCGGAGGCCGCATCGACGCCCACCTTCACCATCTGCACGGTGGAGATCAGCCCCGGGGCGACGCCCAGGAAGACGTTGAACACGTGGAAGGCGAGGCCCGGGTAGAGCCAGTGGCCCCACATGTCAAGGAAGGCGCCCAGGCCCCAGCCGACCTTCTGGGACATCGGCAGACGCTCGGAGACCGGTGCCGGCGCGGCCGCGGTGCTGGTGGGGTTGGCTAAGCCTCGCATGGCGTGGGTTCCTGGTGGTCTCAGACGACGGTGCGTTCATGGGCAAGAGCGGGTTGCGGCGATCAGTAGCGCCCCAGGCGGACCTTGAGAACGGTCGGCGTGGCTGGCAGGTTGAGGCCGGAGTCGGTCTGGTCGCCGTTCCAGTTGCGCTCCATCACCCAGCGTCCGTTGACGTCGAAGCGGCCTTCCTCGGCGCGCGCGATCATCGAGCCGTTGCCCTGCGGCGTGGCCGGGTCGATGCGCACGCGCGCGTACTGGCCGATGATCACGAACTCGTCGTCGCTCACCTGCGCGATCGCGACGCCGCCCAGCGGCTTGTCAGCGTGCGCCGGCCGTTCCCTGACGCCGTCCTTCTCGCCGAACTGCCACTGCCCGAAGGAGACCTGTGCCTTCCAGCCCTTCATCGTGATGGTCTGGTCGGCGTGGTCATCGCCTTCGGCCACGCCGTGGGTGCGTCCCTCGAAGGCCCACGTCGCCCACTGGCGTTGCATGGACCCGAAGACGGCGTAGATGCCGGCGAACGGCTCGACCATTCGCTTGTCGGTGAACTTCGAGCCGAGGGGAAAATTCGAGTAGTTGAAGTAGTCGATGCCGAAGGGCGAGATGCCGAGGGAGCCGCGTCCAAGAATGGCGTAGACGTAGCGCGCATAGGACTCGGCGTTGCTCATCTCCGGCACCCACAGCGCGTTGTCAGCACGCTGGAACTGGGCGAGCGTCGCGGCCACCCTGCCGGACTCCGGGTTGTAAAGGTCGGGCGCTGCGATGTCGATGTGAGGTGCAGCGGCCTTGTAGATGTCGATCACGTCGTGCGTGGGGCCGCCGCTGGCGAAGTTGCCCTTCCAGGGTTGCGGCGGCTGTTCCAGTGCATCGCGCAGCGCATTGTTCACGTACATCGGCAGGTCGTACTGGGCCCGGCCGGCCTTGGCCACTTCCTCGATGTAGCTCGCGATGGCCCAGGCGTGGAAGTACTCGTCGGCATAGTCGCCGTACACCTCGCGCCAGTTGCCCGAGGCCTTGCCCGGCACCGGCGGCTTCTTGCGCGCTAGCACGGCCTGCGGCACCGGGCGCTCGAAGGCGGCCTGCGCCTTCGCGCCGAAGTCGCGCACCGTGCCGTAGGTGCCGACCTCGTTCTCGACCTGCACCATGATCACGGTCTGCTGCCGTGCGTCCGCCTTCTTCAGGTGGCTCATCAGCGCGGTGAAGGCGCGGGTGTCGGCCTTTCGCGTCTCGTCGCCGAAAGGTGACAGGCAGTAGCTGAGCTTGCCGTCCTTGTCGACCATGCGCGGGAAGCGCTGGTTGTCGAACCTCACCCACTCGGGCGTGTACTGCGGGCTGGTGTTCTTCCAGGTGCCGAACCACAACAGCACCAGGCGGACGTGGTGCTTGCGCGCCTGGTCGAGCAGCGTGTCGACGAAGGAGAAGTCGAAGCGGCCTTCCACGGGTTCCACCTGCTCCCAGGCCACGGGCACCTCGACGGTGTTGGCGTGGATGTCGGCGACTGCCGGCCAGACCTTGCCCAGTGCTTGCGCGTAGTTGCTCGAGTTGTGCACCTGCGCACCGAGCATGAGGAAGGGCGCGCCATCGACGATCAGCGCATGCCGGCCATCGCGCTCGACCAGATGCGGCCGGTCGGCAGCGTCGGCCTGGCCGCATGCGAGCAGGCAAAGCGAAAGGCACAGAGCGCTCAGCGCCGTCCCGCGAAGGCGGCGGAAAGTTGGTTTCAGCATGTCGGTTCGTACCCCGGCTGCATCACTGGGCCAGGAAAGTGAGTCAGGATGCGAAGTGAATGTGCAGGGTGCCGCGTCGATGGCGGAACATGTCGCCCACGCCGGCCGTGCTTCGCAGCGGGTTCGGCCCGCGAAACCGGGTCTCTTGCCGGATCTCTTGCGCCGTCTCCCGCAGAAGGCACGTCGCCGCGGCGACCGTGGCCTCAGGCACGCAGTCGCCGGATGGGTCGGCATGTCGCGCCGTGGCAATGGCGCCGCAGGTGAGTGCGATGCCGCCGAACAGCAGCACGTGCGCCGTGGCGGCTGAAAAGGCGGTCTCGCAAAACCGGTGATCTCTCATGCTTGTCTCCGTCTTGACCATCGGCAGGTTCGGGCCTGCTCGCTTTCTGTTTGCCCCCTTGACTCCATTTCTCCAGCTCGCCCGGGCGGGCCTGCCCGGCGAGGGTGAGAGGCTCATGCGAGCTCCTCGATCGCCATCCGGTTCGGGACGTTGCCGATCAGCGGCCGCGTCAGCCGGTAGCGCACCAGGGCCGCAGCGCCCACGGCCACCGCGTCGGCCCCGAAGCGTGAGGTGCGCACCTTAGGTGCAGCGAAGCCGCCGGCGGCGGCGTACTCGTCCAGCGTGCGCAACGCAGGTTCAAGAAAGACGT
>Ga0068867_100000193_pt1 | contig 40228 bp, 27 predicted proteins | sample KBSMisM32_FD_65649 | JGI IMG/M metagenome (GOLD analysis project Ga0068867, IMG submission 65649) | Miscanthus rhizosphere microbial communities from Kellogg Biological Station, Michigan, USA - KBS Miscanthus M3-2 | ecosystem: Host-associated > Plants > Roots > Rhizosphere > Soil ...
GAACAGCTTGGAGAAGAAGTTGGGCTCGTCCTTGCCGGCATACTTCGGGTCGGCATAGCGCACGAAGTACAACCCGCCGGCACGGTCGCGGTCCTCGACCGTGAAACCGGTGCGATCGAGCGCCAGCCCGACGCGGCGCCACGCGCGGTCGAAGCTCTCGTCGAACTCGAGTGCCGCGCCCGAGTTGCCCTTGATCAGGCGTGCGCGCGCCGGCACGGCAGTTGCGGCGGCCGTCTGGGTGCCAGCGGCGGCGTCGGGCTTGGCGCCCCCCAACTTGGCCATCAGCCGCACCAGCATCTCGGCCTCGAGCTGCGGATCGTTCGGCCGGTTGCGCCAAACCGGCACGTCGCGCGTGCCGGTGGACATGTACTCCTCGATGCCGCGGTGCGTGATGTAGACCTCGCTGCCGTTGGGCGTGCGCTCGATGCGAGTGCGGAACCGATCGCGCTCGCCGGTGTCGTACAGCGGCTCCAGAATGCCGCCGAACAGGCGTCGCAGACCGTCGATCGGGATCTTCGCGCGGTTCTCGGCCCAGTCGGTTTCCATCACGCCGGTCTGCGGGTCGTCGAGCGCGAGGCTGAAGCCGCGCTCGACCCAGAACGCGCGCACCTGAGGCACCAGCTCCTCGGGCGCCATCGGGACCACGAGCCAGCGTTGGCTGCCGTCACGCTCGATGCGCAGGTTGCCCACCGCGCTCGGCGCCACCGTCGGCACCGATGCCGCGGTGGCGGCGGCCGCAGCGGCGCCGGTCTGCATGCCGCTGGCGCTGACGACGCCGCCTTGCGGCTGATAGCGCGAGTCGCGAGCGAGCTGGCTCAGATCGGGTGGCACCTCGAGCGGCGCCGTCTTGTTCGCCTGGCCCTTGTAGTCGATCTTGTCGCCGGCGACGAACGATTCGAAACTCGAGCACGCCACGGTCACCGCCGCGACGCAGCCGAAAGCAGCCCAGCGCTTTACCGCAGAACGAACACTCACGTAGGGATCTCCACAAACACCGACCGCCGCGCTGCGCGCCGCTCCGGGCCCGCTGCGGCCTTCAAACCAAGCCGGCCTCGCGCAACGCCTGCTCGACCTGAGCCTGGGCGGCGGCCGACAGCGCAACCATCGGCAGCCGCAGCGCAGCACCGCACAGCCCCAGGCGCGCCATCGCCCACTTGGTGGGCGCCGGGCTCGGCTCGCAGAACAACTGCCGGTGCACCGGCAGCAACTTCAACTGAATCTCGGCGGCACGCCGTGCCTGCCCATCCACCGCCGCCATGCACAGCTCATGCATCAGGCGAGGGGCCACATTGGCGGTGACGCTCACGTTGCCGTGGCCGCCGAGCAGCATCAGTGCCACCGCGGTGCCGTCGTCGCCCGAGTAGATCGAAAAGCCGCGCGGTGCCTGCTTGATCAGCCAGGCCGCACGCTCGATGTTGCCGGTGGCTTCCTTGATGCCGACGATGCCGTCGATCTGGGCCAGCTTGAGCACCGTGTCGTGCTGCAAGTCGGCCACCGTGCGGCCGGGCACGTTGTACAGCACCATCGGGACGTCCACCGCCTCGACGATGGCTCGGAAGTGCCGGTACAGGCCCTCCTGCGAAGGCTTGTTGTAGTAGGGCACCACCTGCAGCGTGCAATCGGCGCCCACCTTCTTGGCATAGCGCGACAGCTCGATCGCCTCGCGTGTCGAGTTGCCGCCGGCGCCCGCCATGATCGGGACGCGACCCTTTGCGTGCTCGACTGCGACACGGATGATCTCGCAGTGCTCTTCGACAGTGACGGTGGGCGATTCGCCGGTCGTGCCGACCACGCCGATGCAGTCGGTGCCTTCGGCGATATGCCAGTCGATCAGGCGCCGCAGGCCGGGGTAGTCGATGTCTCCGTTGTCGAGCATCGGCGTCACCAGAGCGACGATGCTGCCTACGATGGGTTTCATGGTGGATCCTGCTTCAGGTTGCAATTCTAGAGCCTGCCCAGGGGCTACAGCCGCGGCGGCACCGCCTCGGGCGACGGTGCGCGCCACGCCGCCAGGCGCTGCACGCGCCGCTCGGGCGCGCTGGCGATGCCGTCCTCGTAGGCCAGCACGTGCAAGCCGTGCGCGGCCGCGATCAACTCGCCGGGACGCAGCAGGAAATCAGGGTTGGTCGGCCGGCCGAAGCGCTGCTGCCCCAAGGCAAAGGTTTCGTACAGCAACAGCCCGCGCTCGGCGACGCTCGCCACGACGTGGGGCAGCAGCGCACGCCACAGGTAGTTGGTGACGACCACCGCATCGAAGTGCCGCCCGGCGAGAGGCCACGGGCGTGCCTCGAGATCGGCCACGATCACTTCGGCGGCGATGCCATGCAGCGGCGCGAGGGCATCGCGATCGCGATCCACCGCCGTCACGCGCAGCCCGCGCGCAGCGAGCCAGCGCACGTGTCGACCGCTGCCGCACGCCAGGTCGAGCACCTGGCCGTGCGGCGCAATGGCATCGGCCCAGCGCACGATCCACGGCGACGGGCTGTCGGCCATCGGCGTCAGAAGCACGCCCACAGCCGGTTGGCCAGCTCGACCACCAGATGCGGATTGAGGTACGCCATGAACACCGCGCCGAGCGCCAGTGCAGCTGCTGCAAACGCCAGCGCGCGACGACGCCGTCGTTTGATGTCGGTGTCGAGCGCGCGCATCGTCACGCCGGCGCCGGCAGCGGGCGCGCGATCGGCGTCTCGCGCACCGGCAAGTTGACGACCCCGGCGAACACGCCGAGCGCCACTGCGATCCACCAGACGAGGTCGTAGCTGCCGGTGGCGTCGAACAGCTTGCCGCCGAGCCACACGCCCATGAACGAACCGAGTTGGTGGCTGAGGAACACGAAGCCCCCGAGCATCGACAGGTACTGCACGCCGAAGATCTGCGCCACCAGCGCATTGGTGGGCGGCACGGTCGACAGCCAGAGCAGTCCGATCGCAGAGGAAAACACGTAGACGCTCATCGGTGTCAACGGCAGCAGCAGGAATACCACGATCGACAACGATCGCAGCAGGTAGATCGCCGACAGCAGGTAGCGCTTCGGCCAGCGTTGGCCGATCTCGCCGGCCGCGTAGGTGCCGATCACGTTGAACAACCCGATCAGCGCCAGCGCGAGCGTCGCCACCTCGGGGCCGAGCCCCTTGTCCTTCAGGTAGCTCGGCATGTGCACGCCGATGAACACCACCTGGAAGCCGCACACGAAATAGCCCGCCATGAGCCACCGGAAACTCGGATATCCGAACGCCTCGCGCAGCGCGGCACCGATGCTCTGCGCATGCGTGCCGCCCACGGCGCCGCGCGCGGGCTCGCGCAACCCGAGCGCCAGCGGCACGATCAACAGCACCAACAGACCCAGCAGGTAGAGCGCCTGATCCCATCCGAGGTGGCTGATCAACGCGCTTTCCACCGGCACCATCAGGAACTGGCCGAACGAGCCGGCCGCCGCCGTGACCCCCATCGCCCAGGTGCGGCGCTCGGCGCTGACGTTGCGGCCGATCACGCCGTAGACGATCGCGTACGTGCAGCCCGATTGCGCGATGCCCACCAGCAGCCCCGCCGCGCCGGTGAACGCGGCACCGCTGGTGGCAAGCGCCATCGTGACGAGGCCCGCCGCATACAGCAGCGCACCGGCCACCAGCACGCGAAATGCGCCAAAGCGATCGGCCAGTCCGCCGGCGATCGGACCGGCGAGGCCCCACGCCAGGTTCTGCACGGCCAGGGCAAAAGCGAAGGTTTCGCGCGACCAGCCGCGTGTCATCGTGATGGGCTGCAGCCACAGGCCGAAGCCATGGCGCACGCCCATCGACAGCGTGACGATCAGCGCGCCGCACAGCAGCACTTGCGGCATCGACAACGCAGCGGGACGGATGGCGGAGCGCATGCGGGCAATCTAGCCCAACCGCCGAGCCCCAGGCGACACAGCGGCCATCGGTACAGTTGGGCCGCGCGCCAGCGGCGCGGACGGGAAGGGCGATGCGGGTACTCGTGCTGGGCGGCGGCGTGATCGGCGTGACTGCCGCCTACTACCTCACCGAAGCCGGCCACGCGGTCGAGCTGGTCGAGCGGCGCAGCGCGGCCGCGCTGGAGACCAGCTTCGCCAACGCGGGCGAGGTGTCGCCCGGCTACTCCGCGCCGTGGGCCGGCCCGGGCGTGCCGATCAAAGCGATCCACTGGATGCTGATGCAGCACAGCCCACTGGTGATCTGGCCGTTGCTCGACCCGGCGATGTGGCGCTGGGGCGCGATGATGCTCGCCAACTGCACCGAGGGCGCTTACGCGGTCAACAAAAGTCGGATGGTGCCGATCGCCGAGTACAGCCGCGATTGCATGAAGGCGCTGCGCGCGGCCACCGGCATCACGTACGACGAACGCATGCAGGGCACGTTGCAACTGTTTCGCACGCAGAAACAGCTCGACGGCATCGCCAAGGACGTCGCGGTGCTGCGCCAGTACGGCGTGCCGTACGAGGTGCTCGATCGCGCTGGCTTCGTGGGCGTCGAGCCCGGGCTGGCGGCCACGCAGCACAAGTTCATCGGCGCATTGCGCTTGCCGGGCGACGAGACCGGAGACTGCCATCTCTTCACGCAGCGGCTGGGCACGATGGCCGCAACCCGCGGCGCGCGGCTGCGCTTCGACACCGCGATCCTCGGCCTGGAGCGCGCGGGCGATCGGCTGGGCGGCGTGCGCACCACCGCCGGCACGCTCGCCGCGGACGCGGTGGTGATGGCGCTCGGCAGCTACACGCCGCTGATGCTGAAGCAACTCAAGCTGCGCATCCCGGTGTACCCGGTCAAGGGCTACTCGCTGACGCTGCCGATCGTCGATGCGACGCGTGCGCCGGAGTCGACGATCATGGACGAGACCCACAAGGTCGCCGTCACGCGCCTGGGCAGCCGCATCCGCGTCGGCGGCACCGCCGAGCTGGCCGGCTACAGCCTGGCCCTGCGCGAGCCGCGCCGGGCCACGCTCGAGCACGTGGCGAACGATCTGTTCCCCGGCGGTGGTGACGTTGCCCGCGCCGATTTCTGGTGCGGGCTGCGGCCGATGACGCCCGACGGCACGCCGATCATCGGAGCGACCCCGATCGCCAACCTCTACCTCGCCACCGGGCATGGCACGCTGGGCTGGACGATGGCCGCCGGCACCGGCAGAGTGATCGCCGACCTGATCTCGGGCCGCAAGCCGGAGATCGACCTGGACGGCTTGACGATGGCGCGCTATCGGGCGTGACGCTCGCTGCGCAGGTCGCGCGCGGAGCCGCCGGCCGTGATGGATCCGGCTTCGTCCGTGCGCTCAGGCACCTGTTGAGCGAAGGCAGCCACCAAGCCGCATCGGGGGGTCGCCATAATCCCGCGCCATGGCAACCAAGCAAGGCAAGTACGCGGAGGAATCGATCCGCGTGCTCAAGGGGCTCGAGCCGGTCAAGCAGCGGCCGGGCATGTACACGCGCACCGACAACCCGCTGCACGTGATCCAGGAGGTGATCGACAACGCGGCCGACGAGTCGCTGGCTGGTTACGGCAAGCGCATCGCGGTCACCGTGCACACCGACGGCTCGGTGTCGGTGACCGACGAGGGGCGCGGCATCCCGTTTGGCCTGCATCCCGAGGAACAGGTGCCGGTGCTCGAGATCGTGTTCGCGCGCCTGCACGCCGGCGGCAAGTTCGACAAGGGGGCCGGCGGCGCGTACAGCTTCTCGGGCGGCCTGCACGGCGTGGGGGTGAGCGTCACCAACGCGCTGGCCAAGCGGCTGGAGGTCAGCGTGGTGCGCGAAGGGCAGGTGGCCACGATGGCGTTTGCCGGCGGCGACGTGGTCGACAAGCTCAAAGTCCGCAAGGCGAAGATCGACGAACGCACGCAAGGCACCACGGTGCGCGTGTGGCCCGACGCCAAGTATTTCGAGAGCAGCGAGCTGCCGCGCCAGGACCTGATGCACCTGTTGCGCAGCAAGGCGGTGCTGATGCCCGGCGTCACCGTCTCCTTGTCATTCGAGAAGAGCGGCGGCAAGGAGGACAGGCAGGCGTGGCTCTTCAAGGGCGGCCTGCGCGACTACCTCACGCAGTCGCTCACCGGCGAGCCGGTGATCCCGCTGTTCGAAGGCGAGCAGTTCGCCTCCGAGGCCGAGACCGAGAACGTCGCCGAGGGCGAGGGCGCGGCGTGGTGCGTGGCGTTCACCGAAGAGGGCCAGCCGCTGCGCGAGAGCTACGTCAACCTGATTCCCACTGTGGCCGGCGGCACGCACGAAGCGGGCTTGCGCGAAGGGCTGTTCGCCGCGGTGCGCGCGTTCGTCGACCTGCATGCGCTGCTGCCCAAGGGGGTGAAGCTGATGCCCGAGGACGTGTTCTCGCGCGCCAGCTTCGTGCTGTCGGCCAAGGTGCTCGACCCGCAGTTCCAGGGCCAGATCAAGGAGCGCTTGAACAGCCGCGATGCGCTGCGGTTGGTGGCCGGCTACGTGCGCCCGATGTTCGAGGTCTGGCTGAACCAGCACGTCGAGCACGGCCGCAAGCTCGCCGACCTGGTGATCCGGCAGGCGCAGACGCGCCAGCGCGCGAGCCAGAAGGTGGAGAAGCGCAAAGGCTCCGGCGTCGCGGTGCTTCCCGGCAAGCTCACCGATTGCGAAAGCCGCGACCTCTCACTGAACGAGCTGTTCCTGGTCGAAGGCGATTCGGCCGGCGGCTCGGCCAAGGCCGGGCGCGACAAGGAAACTCAGGCGATCCTGCCGTTGCGCGGCAAGGTGCTCAACGCGTGGGAGGTCGAGCGCGACCGTCTGTTCGCCAACACCGAGATCCACGACATCGCGGTGGCGATCGGGGTCGATCCGCACGGGCCGAGCGACGAGCCCGACCTCAGCGGCCTGCGCTATGGCAAGGTCTGCATCCTGTCGGACGCCGACGTCGACGGCTCGCACATCCAGGTGCTGCTGCTGACGCTGTTCTTCCGCCACTTCCCCAAGTTGATCGAGCGCGGCCACGTGCACGTGGCCAAGCCGCCGCTGTACCGGGTCGATGCGCCGGCCCGTGGCAAGAAGCCGGCGGCCAAGCTCTACGCCCTCGACGAGGGCGAACTCACGGCGACGCTCGACAAGCTGCGCAAGGAAGGCGCGCGCGACAACAGCTGGACCATCAGCCGCTTCAAGGGCCTGGGCGAGATGAGCGCCGAGCAGCTGTGGGAGACCACGTTGAACCCGGACACGCGTCGCCTGCTCCAAGTGGCGTTCAATGAACTGGGGCTCGACGCCACCGCGCAGTCGCTGACCCGGCTGATGGGCAAGGGCGAGGCGCAGGCTCGGCGCGAGTTGATGGAACTGAAGGCCGACACGGTGGAGCTCGATGTCTGATCCGGATGTCCGGCAACGCGTGCGGCTGCGGCCGACGATGCTGTCGGACCTCGACTTCGTGACGTCGGTCGAGACCGACACGCAGAACCTGCCGTTCATCACGCCGTGGGAACGCACGCAGCACGAGGGTGCGGTGCGCTTTCCGGACTTCCGGCACTTCATCGTCGAGGCCGGCAGCGGCTACGACGCGATCGGCTTCGTGATTCTGCAGGGCTGCCGCAATCCGCACGGGAGCGTCGAGCTCAAGCGCGTGGTGCTGCAGCAGAAGGGGCAGGGCCTCGGCCGCGAGTGCGTGCGCCAGCTTAAGCGCATGGCGTTTCGCGACCTGCGCGCGCACCGCTTCTGGCTCGACGTGAAGCAGCTCAACACGCGCGCGCTGGCGCTCTACCAGAGCGAAGGCTTTGTCGAGGAGGGCCGCCTGCGCGAGAGCGTGCGCGTGACGATCAACGGCGCCGACGGCTACGACTCGCTGATCGTGATGAGCATGCTCGACCGCGAGTACGCCGCGCGCGTTGCGCTCGGCAGGGAGGCGGCGTGAGGCGCGAGGGGCTGGCGGCCGGCTTGCTGTGCGGCGGCACGGCCGCCTACGCGGCGCTGTGGGGTTATGTCGACGGCCAAGGCACCGCGCATTTCGCCGAGCGACAGATCGATTCGCGCTACGGCCTGGTGATCGCCGACTCGGCGGCTTCGGCGCCGCAGATCGCCAAGGTGCCCGGCAAGACCAACTCGCCGTCGTCCGTCCTCACCTGGCTCGAGATCGCACCCGAGGTCAAGCGCGTGCAGCCGTGGGTGCGCGAGGCGGCTTCGCTGAACGGGGTCGACAGCGAACTGATCAACGCGCTGATCGCGGTGGAGTCAGGCTTCAATGCGCGCGCGGTGTCGCCGCGCGGCGCCGTCGGCCTTATGCAGATCATGCCGGCCACTGCCGCGCCCTTGATGAACAAGGCCGACGGCGCGCGCGCCGTGGCCGAGCGCCTGGCCGAGCCGCGCACCAACATCGGCGTGGGGGCGCGCCTGATGGCCGACTTGCTCAAGCGCCACCAGCGCATCGATCTCGCACTGGCGGCCTGGAGCGCCGGTGACGAGGCGGTGCGCCGCAGCGGCGGGGAGGTGCCGGCGATCGGCGAGACGCGCGCCCACGTGCAGCAGGTGCTCGAGCTGTACTGGGCATTGCTGCAGCGACGCCAGTCACGCGGCGCCCAGCAAATGAAACTCCATCCCTGACCGGAGCGCGCCATGCAAGCCACGATGATGAACGTCCGCTTGTCGCTCAACGACGTGCTCGAGCGCGCGCGCACGATCTTCGCTGGCAACGAGATCGTCTCGCGCCTGCCCGACAAGTCGTTGCGCCGGCACACCTATGGCGAGTACGCGGCACGCACGCAGCGGCTGGCGGCCGCGCTGCTGAAGCTCGGCCTGCAGCGTGGCGACCGCGTCGCGACATTGGCGTGGAACCACCATGCGCACCTGGAGTGCTACTTCGGCATTCCGGCGGCTGGCGGGGTGATGCACACGCTGAACCTGCGCCTCGCAGCAGACGAGCTCGGGTGGATCGCCGGCGACGCGCAGGACCGCTTCCTGGTCGTCGACGACGTGCTGTTGCCGCTGTACCAGCAGTTCGCGCACCTTCACCGCTTCGAGAAGGTGATCGTGTTCCCGTTCTCGGGCGCCAAGGTCGACGCGCCCTTCATCGATTACGAAGCGCTGCTCGCCGACGCGGATGCATCGCGCTTCGCCTATGCGGAGCACGACGAGAACGACCCGGTCGCGATGTGCTACACGTCGGGCACCACCGGGCGCCCGAAGGGCGTGGTGTATTCGCACCGCTCAACCATCCTGCATACGCTGGTGGCGATGGGTGCGGACGTCTGGGGTTTGCACAACACCGATGTCGTGATGCCGGCGACGCCGATGTTCCACGCCAACTGCTGGGGCATTCCCTACGGCGTGGTGATGCAAGGCGCCAAGATGGTGTTCCCGGGGCCGCACCTGCATCCCGACGACCTGCTCGACCTGATGACGCTCGAGCCGCCGACCATGTCGCTCGGCGTGCCCACGATCTGGCTCAGCCTGATCCAGACCTACGAGCGAGCGCTCGCCGAGGGCTCGACGCGCTGGAAGCTGCCGCACGGCATGCGCTCGCTGGTGGGGGGCGCAGCGGTGCCCGAGTCGCTGATCCGCGCCTTCGCGCGCCAGGGCATCACGATCAAGCAGGGCTGGGGCATGACCGAGACGTCGCCGCTGGCCACCGTGGTGTACCCGCGCACCGAGCTGCGCGACGCCGGCGACGACGAGCACTTCAAGCGCGCGGCCACCGGCGGCATCGTGGCGCCACTGGTGTCGCTGCGCCTGCAAACCGACGACGGCACGTTCGCGCCATGGGATGGCAAGACGATGGGCGAGGTGCAGGTGCGCGGGCCGTTCATCACCGGCGCGTATCACCGCGTGGGATCGCCGCCCGACAAGTTCACCCGCGACGGCTGGCTGCGCACCGGCGACGTGGCCACACTCGATGCGCTGGGGTTTTTGCGCATCACCGACCGCACCAAGGATCTCGTGAAGTCCGGCGGCGAATGGATTTCGTCGGTCGACCTCGAGAACGCGTTGATGGCGCACGCCGCGATCGCTGAGGCTGCGGTGATCGCGATCCCGCACGAGAAATGGGGCGAGCGGCCGCTGGCCTGCGTGGTGTTCAAGCCCGGTCAGGGCACGACGCCGGCGCAACTGAACGAACATCTGCTGCGGCACGCGTTCGCCAAGTGGCAATTGCCCGACCGCTACGAGGTGCTCGACGCGATCCCGCGGACGTCGACCGGAAAGTTCTGGAAAATCAAGCTGCGAGAGCGGTTTCCACAATAATCTTAAAGTCAATTCTAGATGTCAGAACAGCTTTCGTTGATGCCGCCGCCCGAAAGCGACGCGGTGTCGCTGGCGCAGTACGCCGAGCGCGCCTACCTCGAATACGCGCTGTCGGTCGTCAAGGGTCGGGCGCTGCCCGATGTCTGCGACGGCAACAAGCCGGTGCAGCGCCGCATCCTGTACTCGATGCACCGGATGGGACTGAGCCATACCGGTGCGGGCAGTCCCAAGCCGGTCAAGAGCGCGCGCGTGGTGGGTGACGTGCTGGGCAAGTTCCATCCGCACAGCGACAGCGCCGCCTACGACGCGCTGGTGCGCATGGCGCAGGACTTCTCGCAGCGCTACCCGCTCGTCGACGGCCACGGCAACTTCGGCAGCCGCGACGGCGATGGTGCGGCGGCGATGCGCTACACCGAGGCTCGGCTGACGCCGATCGCGCGCCTGCTGCTCGACGAGCTCGACGAGGGCACGGTCGACTTCGTGCCGAACTACGACGGGTCGACCGACGAGCCGACGCTGCTGCCCGCACGCTTGCCGTTCGTGCTGCTGAACGGCGCGTCGGGCATCGCAGTGGGTTTGGCCACCGAGGTGCCGAGCCACAACCTGCGCGAGGTGGCCGCTGCCGCCGTCGCGCTGGCCAAGAACGAGAAGCTCTCCGACGACGAGTTGTTCGCGCTGCTGCCAGGGCCTGACTACCCGGGCGGTGGGCAATTGATCAGCGCCGAGGACGAGATCCGCGCCGCCTATGCCGGCGGCCGCGGCTCGCTGAAGGTGCGCGCGCGCTGGAAGACCGAAGATCTGGCGCGCGGCCAGTGGCAAATGGTGGTGACCGAACTGCCGCCGTTCACCAGCGCGCAGAAGGTGCTCGAGGAGATCGAGGAGCTCACCAACCCAAAGGTCAAGGCGGGCAAGAAGGCGCTTTCGCAAGACCAGGTGCAGCTGAAGCAGACCGTGCTGGCCGTGCTCGACGCGGTGCGCGACGAGTCGGGCAAGGACGCGCCGGTGCGCCTGGTGTTCGAACCGAAGACGCGCACCGTCGATCCGGCCGATCTGGCCGCGACGCTGCTGGCGCACACCAGCCTGGAAACCAGCGCGCCGATCAATCTGACGATGGTCGGCCGCGACGGGCGGCCCACGCAGAAGGGCGTGCGCCAGGTGCTGGTGGAGTGGGTTGCGTTCCGGCAGGCCACCGTGCAGCGGCGCTCGCAGCACCGGTTGCAGAAGGTGCTCGATCGGATTCACATCCTGGAGGGCCGGCAGCTGGTGCTGCTGAACATCGATGAAGTGATCCGCATCATCCGCAAGAGCGACGAGCCCAAGCCGGCGCTGATCGCGAAGTTCAAGCTCACCGAGCGCCAGGCCGACGACATCCTCGACCTGCGTTTGCGCCAGCTGGCACGGTTGGAGGCGATCAAGATCGAGCAGGAGCTCAAGGAGTTGCGCGAGGAGCAGGCCAAGCTGGAAGAGATCCTCGGCAGCCCCGCGACCTTGCGGCGCACCGTGATCCGGGAGATCGAAGCCGATGCCAAGGCGCACGGCGACGAGCGCCGCACGCTGATCCAGGCCGAGAAGCGGGCGGTGGCCGAGATCCGCATCGTCGACGAACCCGTGAGCGTGGTCGTCAGCCTGAAGGGCTGGGTGCGTTCGATGAAGGGCCACGAGATCGACCCAGGGAGCCTCACCTTCAAGGCCGGCGACGGGCTGTATGGCACCTTCTATTGCCGCAGCGTCGACACGATGCTCGTGTTCGGCACCAACGGACGCGTCTACAGCGTCGCGGTCTCGGGCCTGCCGGGCGGGCGTGGCGACGGCCAGCCGATCACTTCGCTGATCGAGCTCGAAAGCGGCACGCAGGCGGTGCACTACTTCGCGGGGCCGGGCGAGACCACGCTGATGCTGGCCAACACCGGCGGGTTCGGGCTGCAGGCGCGCGCGGCCGACATGCAGAGCCGGCAGCGCGGCGGCAAGGCGTTCATGAGCGTCGAGCCCGGGCACAACGTGCTGCCGCCGATGGCTGTGCTTTCCGAGCACGATCAACTCGCGTGCCTGTCGCTGGGCGGACGTCTGCTCGTGTTTCCGCTCGAAGAGGTCAAGCTGCAGGGCAACGGCGGACGCGGTCTCACGCTGATGCACGTCGACGCCAAAGATCCCCTGGTGTCGGTGGCGCCGTTCCACGGCGCGATCACCGTGAGCGGCGCCACGTCGCGCGGCAAGGCCAAGGAGGAGACCTTGCGCGGATCTGAACTGGCTGGCTACGTGGGCACGCGCGCCCGCAAGGGCAAGCTTGCGCCCGGCATGAAGTCGGGGCGGCGCGTGGTTGCCGCCTGACTCGGGTGTGGGCCATTCGGGCTGCTACTCAGACTTCGTTCACGCAACGAGCGTAGACTGGCTGCGTTAGCGATTCACGGGTCCGATCGAGCGAGGCCGCGAACGCGGCCGGTCGAGACGGTTCCGCAGGAGACACCCTGAGTGCACCCCACTGACGTGGCGGATCCGGCCTACTTCCACAAGGTCGTCGATTGCCAATGGGCTTGCCCGGCCCATACCCCCGTCCCCGAATACATTCGTCTGATCGCACAGGGCCGCTACGACGACGCCTACATGGTGAACTGGGAAAGCAATGTCTTTCCCGGCATCCTCGGACGCACCTGCGACCGCCCCTGCGAACCCGCGTGCCGGCGCGGCCGTGTCGAGGACAAGAACACCGCCAAGCCCGAAGCCGTGGCGATCTGTCGCCTCAAGCGCGTGGCGGCCGATTTCAAAGACGGCGAGATTCGCGCGATGCTGCCGCGTGCGGCACCGAAGAACGGCAAGCGCGTGGTGTGCGTGGGCGCCGGACCGGCCTCACTGACGGTGGCGCGCGACCTGGTGCTGCAGGGTTACTCGGTCACGCTGCTCGACGGCGACGCCAAGGCTGGCGGCTTCATGCGCACGCAGGTGCCGCGCTTCCGGTTGCCCGAAGAGGTGATCGACGAAGAAGTCGGCTACATCATCGGCCTGGGTGTCGACTTTCGGGGCAGTGCGCGCGTCGACTCGATGAAAGCGCTGCTGGCGCAGAAGTACGACGCGGTGTTCGTCGGCTGCGGCGCGCCGCGCGGGCGCGACCTCGAGGCCCCAGGGCGCCAGGAAGCCAAAGACAAGATCCACATCGGCATCGACTGGCTGGCTTCGGTGTACTTCGGTCACGTGAGCAAGGTGGGCCAACGCGTGATCGTGCTTGGCGGCGGCAATACAGCAATGGACTGCTGCCGCTCGGCGCGTCGCCTGGGCGCCGACGACGTCAAGGTGATCGTGCGCTCGACATTCGAGGACATGAAGGCCTCGCCGTGGGAAAAGGAAGACGCGATGCACGAGGGCATCCCGATCCTGCCTTGCCACGTGCCGGTGGCCTTCCTGCACGACAACGGCCGCCTCACCGGCATGCGCTTCCAAATCGTCGAGTCGGTGTACGACGCCAAGGGCAAGCGCACGCTCAAGCCCACCGGCGCGCCCGACGTCGACTTCGAGTGCGACGAGGTGCTGGTGGCGGTAGGGCAGGAGAACGCGTTCCCGTGGATCGAGCGCGACAGCGGCATCGCCTTCAATCAATGGGGTTTGCCCGAGCTGAACGAAACCACGTTCCAGTCGTCGCTGCCGCACGTGTTCTTCGGCGGTGACGCAGCGCTCGGCCCCAAGAACATCATCACGGCGGTGGCGCACGGCCACGAGGCCGCTGTGTCGATCGACAGGCTGCTGCACGGGGAGGACTTGCGTCAACGGCCGCCCCCGCACACCAACCTGATGTCGCAGAAGATGGGCATCCACGAGTGGAGCTACGACAACGCGCCCAGCAACGACGTGCGCTACAAGGTGCCGTGGCAGAAGGCCGAGAAGGCGCTCAAGAGCATCAAGGTCGAGGTCGAACTCGGCTTCGACGTCGCCACCGCACTCAAGGAGGCGCAGCGCTGCCTCAACTGCGATGTGCAGACTGTTTTTTCAGACAAGCTGTGCATCGAATGCGACGCCTGCGTCGACATCTGTCCGATGGACTGCATCACGTTCACAGCCGACGGCGACGAGGCCGACCTGCGCACGCGGCTGAGCGCGCCGGCAACCAACACCACCCAGGACCTCTACGTCGGAGGGCCGCTCAAGACGGGCCGCGTGATGGTCAAGGACGAAGACGTCTGCCTGCACTGCGGCCTGTGTGCGGAGCGGTGCCCGACCGGTGCCTGGGACATGCAGAAGTTCCTGCTCTTGACCACCAAGGCGGGCCCGGCGTGCCGTGACTCCAGCCCGGCGGCGCAGCGCGCGAAGGTTTCGGTATGAAGGCGGCGCCGAGCGGCCTCAAGCGAGCTTCGCTCCCCACAGGTCACGAAGAGGCCCTTGCTGGGCCACGCGGGAAGGCGCTTCGCTCGAAGGAAGCCACATGAAGCGCATCGAGGCCGTCAACGACTTCGTCGTCAAGTTCGCCAACGTCAATGGCTCGGGGTCGGCGTCGGCCAACGAGTTGTTCGCCAAGGCGATCCTGCGCATGGGCGTGCCGGTGAGCCCGCGCAACATCTTCCCCAGCAACATCCAGGGCCTGCCCACCTGGTACGAGGTGCGCGTCAGCGAGAAGGGCTGGCTCGGCCGGCGCGGCGGCATCGACATGATGGTGGCGATGAACCCGCAGACCTGGGGCCAGGACCTCGCGGAGATCGAAGCCGGCGGCTACCTGTTCTACGACAGCACCAAACCGCTGCCCGACAACGCGTTCCGCGACGACATCACGGTGATCGGCATGCCGGTGACCGCGATCTGCAACGCCACCTACGAAGACCCGCGCCAGCGCACGCTGTTCAAGAACATCATGGTGCTGGGTGCGCTGTCGGTGCTGATGGAAGTCGACGCGGGCGTGATCGAGAAGCTGTTCTCCGAGCAGTACAAGGGCAAGGAGCGGCTGCTCGAGAGCAACGTGCGCGCATTGCACGCCGGGCGCAGCTTCGCCACCGACCACCTGAAGCCGCCGATCGGGCTGCGCGTCAAGCGCGCCGACGCGGTGGGCCGCCGCATCTTCGTCGACGGGAACTCGGCGGCGGCACTCGGCTGTGTGTACGGCGGCGCGACCGTGTGTGCCTGGTACCCGATCACGCCGTCGTCGTCGCTGGCCGAGGCGTTCGAAAAGTACTGCCGCAAGCTGCGCGTCGACCCCGACACCGGCGAGAACCGCTTCGCGATCGTCCAGGCCGAGGACGAGATCGCGTCGATCGGCATCGTCACGGGGGCGGGCTGGAACGGCGCGCGCGCGTTCACCGCCACCTCCGGCCCCGGCGTGTCGTTGATGACCGAGTTCATCGGACTGGCGTATTTCGCCGAGATCCCGCTGACGATCATCGACGTGCAGCGCGGCGGGCCCTCCACCGGCATGCCCACCCGCACCCAGCAGGGCGATCTGATCTCGAGCGCGTACGCGTCGCACGGCGACACCAAGCACGTGCTGCTGCTGCCGCAGGACCCCACCGAGTGCTTCGAGCACGCGGCTGCCGCGCTCGACCTGGCCGATCGCCTGCAGACGCCGATATTCGTGATGACCGATCTCGACATCGGCATGAACCAGCGGCTGTGCGAGCCGCTCGCCTGGGACGAGACCCGTCGCTACGACCGTGGCAAGGTGATGACTGCCGAAGAACTCGAAGCCGGCAGGGACTTCGCGCGCTACAAGGACGTCGACGGCGACGGCATTCCGTGGCGCACGTACCCTGGCACGCATCCGAGCGAGGGCGCGTACTTCACGCGCGGCACCACGCGCGATGCCTATGCGCGCTACTCGGAGGCGGGGCCCGACTACGTCTACAACGTGCAGCGGCTGCTGAAGAAGTTCGACACCGCGGCCAACCTGGTGCCAGCACCGCTGGTGCGCGCGGCAGCCAAGAAGACGCGGCTGGGCGTCATCTATTTCGGCTCCACCGCGCCGGCGATGGACGAGGCGCTGCTGGCGCTGGCCGGCGAGGGCATCCACCTCGACGCGATGCGGCTGCGTGCCTTTCCGTTCCCAGCCAGCGTGCGTGACTTCGTCGCCACGCACGATCATGTGTTCGTGGTCGAACAGAATCGCGACGCCCAGATGCGCACGCTGCTGATCAACGAGCTCGAGATCGACCCGGCCTGGCTGATCGCGGTGCTGCACTACGACGGCACGCCGATCACGGCGCGCTTCATCACCGACATCATCACCAAACACGTGCACGCGCTGGCGGTGGCGCCGCGGCGCGAGCGAGTCTGAGTCTGTCATGACCTACATCACCAAACCGCGCCTGCACCATCCGACCCTGACCAAGAACAAGGTCGGCTACACGCGGCGCGACTACGAAGGCAAGGTCTCGACGCTGTGCGCCGGCTGCGGCCACGATTCGATCTCGGCAGCCATCGTGCAGGCATGCTGGGAGCTCGACATCGAGCCGCATCGTGTGGCCAAGTTGTCGGGCATCGGCTGCAGCTCGAAGACGCCCGACTACTTTCTCGGCGCCAGCCACGGCTTCAACACCGTGCACGGCCGCATGCCGAGCGTGCTGACAGGCGCCAATCTCGCCAACCGCGACCTGCTGTACCTCGGCGTGTCGGGCGACGGCGATTCGGCGTCGATCGGCCTGGGGCAGTTCGCGCATGCGATGCGCCGCGGCGTGCGCATGGTCTACATCGTCGAGAACAACGGCGTCTATGGCCTCACGAAAGGCCAGTTCTCGGCCACTGCCGACCGCGGCAGCCAAGCCAAGAAAGGCGCCGTCAACAACGAATCGCCGGTCGACCTGATCGGCATGGCGCTGCAGCTCGGCGCCACCTACGTGGCGCGCGGCTTTTCGGGCGACAAGGCGCAGCTGGTGCCGCTGATCAAGGGCGCCATCGGCCACGGCGGCGCGGCCTTCCTCGACGTCATCAGCCCGTGCGTGGCGTTCAACAACCACGCGGGCAGCACGCGCAGCTACGACCACGTGCGCCAGCACAACGAGGCGTTGAATCGCATCGACTTCATCGCGCTCGCACCCGAGATCCATGCCGAGCCGGCGGCGGGCGAGACGCTCGACCTGCCGCAGTACGACGGCAGCGTCATGCGGCTGCGCAAACTGCATGCCGACTACGACGCCACCGACAAGCTCGGCGCCATGAACCACCTGCAGGTGCACCAGGCACGCGGCGAGGTGGTGACGGGACTGATCTACGTCGACCTCAAGGCCGGCGACCTGCACCGCGCGCTGAACACATCGCGCACGCCGCTCAATGCCTTGAACGAGCCCGAGCTGTGCCCGGGCAGCATCACGCTGGCGAAGATCAACGCATCGCTGCGCTGAGGGCGCGTCAGCGGATCATGGCGGATCAGGCCGCGCGCGAGGCGCGCAGCACGGCCCACACCGCGAGCGCTCCGAGCACGACGAACAGCGCCAGGCTCCAGAACTCGTACGGCACGCCGAACAGATCGGCCTTCGCCTCGGCGCACGACGCGGTGGCGGCAAACACGTCGGGCAGCAGGCCGTCGAGCCGCAGCGCGCCGATGATGCGATCGGCCAGCGTCCGGTTGCACGAGGCCGATGCCGCTGCCACGAAGTGCTGCCACAGCGCGGACAGCACGCCGAGGTTCGCCAGCGCGATCATCAGCGCGGCGCACGCGAGCAGTCCGGTGCGGCTGCGCCACAGCCAGGCCAGCACGGCGACCAGCGCGATGGCCGCGAACTCCAGGCGCTGCAGCACGCACCATGGGCACGGCCGCATCTCGAAGGCGTGCTGCGTGACCAGCGCGGCGGCCACGGCCAGCAGCGCCAGCACGCCGGCGGTGCCCAGCATCCGCCGGGAGACGAGGCCTGCGTCGGGGTCGACTGCCGGCGGCGCTGCCGCTGCGCTCACGCCACCTCGGCGATCAGCTCGATCTCGACGCACGCACCCATCGGGATCTGCGCGACGCCGAACGCCGAGCGCGCATGCGGTCCGGCAGCACCGAAGACTTCGCCCAGCAGCTCCGAGGCGCCGTTGATCACCAGATGGTGCTCGGTGAACGTGGGTGCACTGTTGACCAGGCCGAGCAGCTTGACGATGCGTTGCACCTTGTTGAGGTCGCCCGCTGCCACGTGGAGCGTGCCCATCAGATCGATCGCCACCGCGCGCGCGGCGGCCTTGCCCTCGGCGGTGGCGATGCCGTTGCCGAGCTGCCCCACCCATGGCTTGCCGTCACGCTTGGCGATGTGCCCCGAGACGAACACCAGCGATCCGGTGCGCACGAAAGGGACGTAAGCGGCAGCCGGCGTGGCCACTGGCGGCAAGGTGATGCCCAGCGCACCGAGGCGATCGTAGACAGACATGGCGAACCTCAGGAAAAAACCGAAGCGCATCCTACACTTGCACCGATGCGTGCGTGGCGCGGCGACCCTGGGCAACGCTGGGCCACGGCGCTGCTGGCATGGCTCGGCGGGACCGCGCTGCAGCTCCAGCAGGCGACGCTGTGGCCGCCGTGGAGCCATGCGGCGCTGATCGTCGCAGGCCTGGCGGGCGCCGCGCTCGCCCAGGTGTGGCGCGGGCGGCGCGTCGGCCACGCGCTGCTGTGCCTGTCGCTGGCCACGATCGGATTTGGCCTCACGGCCTGGCGCGCCGAGCAGCGGCTGGCCGAACGCCTGGTGCCACAGCTCGAGATGCGCGATCTCGTCGTCAGCGGCATCGTCGATCGCATGCCGCAGGTGGTGCCCGATGGCTACCGGCTTGTGCTCGACGTGGAAGCCGCCTGGGCCGACGGGCAGCCTGTCGCGTTGCCGCCGCTGATCGCGCTGTCGTGGACGCGCGGCGGCGACGACGGCGCACTGGTCGGGCCACAGGTCGATCTGCGTGCCGGCCAGCGCTGGCAATTGCCGGTGCGCCTGCGGCGGCCCCATGCGGCTGTCAATCCGCACGGGTTCGACGGCGAACTGTGGCTGTTCGAGCAGGGGATTGGCGCGACGGGCACGGTGCGCAGCACGGTGGCCGGGCCGCAGCCGCGCTGGTTGGGCGAAACCCGCACGCGCCCGATCGAGCGTGCGCGCCAAGCGGTGCGCGATGCGGTGCTGCTGCGCGTCGAGGATGCACGCATCGGTGGCGTGCTGGCCGCGCTCGCGGTGGGGGACCAGGCAGCCATCTCGCGCCCCGATTGGGATCTGTTCCGCGACGCCGGTGTCGCGCACCTGATGAGCATCAGCGGCCTGCACATCACGATGTTCGCCTGGCTCGCCGGTGCGGCGGTCGCATGGATTTGGCGGCGCAGCAGCCGCGCCTGCCTGCGATTGCCGGCGCCGCAGGCCGGGCGCATCGGGGGCCTGCTGATCGCCGGCCTGTATGCGTTGATCGCCGGCTTCGGTGTGCCGGCGCAGCGCACGCTGCTGATGCTGGCCGCCGCCGTGGCGTTGCGTGCGGGTGGACTGCGCACGCCGTGGCCACTGGTGCTGCTGGCCGCGGCCGGGCTGGTCACGGTGTTCGACCCGTGGGCGCTGTTGCAGGCGGGCTTCTGGCTGTCGTTCGCCGCGGTGGGGCTGCTGATGACCAGCGATCCGCTGCAGCAGCAGGGCGCAGCGCGCGGGGCATGGCCACGCCTGCGCGCCGCGCTGCGCGCGCAGGCAGTGGCCACGCTGGGCCTGGCGCCGCTGTCGCTGGCGTTCTTCCAGCAGCTGTCGCTGGTGGGGTTCGTGGCCAACCTGGTCGCGATTCCGTGGGTGACGCTGGTCGTGACACCGCTGGCACTGGCCGGCGCGCTCCTGCCGTGGCTGTGGGAGGCCGCGGCGCTGGCCATGGCGCTGCTGGTGGCGCTGCTGCAGTGGCTCACCGCGTGGCCGGCCGCGATCTGGAGCGTGCCCGCGGCGCCAGCCTGGGCGGTGGCCGCGGGCCTGGCCGCCGCATTGCTCGGCCTGCTGCCACTGCCTCGGCGGCTGCGCGCTCTGGCGGTGCCGCTGGCGCTGCCGCTGCTGTGGCCGGCCGTGGTGCACCCGATGCCGGGTCGCTTCGAGCTGGTGGTGCTCGACATCGGTCAAGGCACCGCCGTGCTGGTGCGCACGCACGGCAAGCTGCTGGTCTACGACAGCGGGCCGGCCTACGGGCGCGACACCGATGCCGGCCAGCGAATGATCGTGCCGCTGCTGCGCGCACGCGGAGAGCACCGGATCGACCTGCTGATGCTGAGCCACCGCGACAGCGATCACGTCGGCGGCGCCGCCTCGCTGCAGTCGGCGCTGCCGGTGGCGCGCTGGAGCAGCTCATTGACGCCCGATCATCCGCTGCTCGCCCGCGCGGGCACGCATGTGCGCTGTGACGCCGGCCAGACCTGGCGCTGGGACGACGTGGACTTCGAAGTGCTGCATCCGGGCGGACGACCACGCGCGCGCCACGCGTCCCAACGCGCTCTCGTGCGTGCTGCGCGTGCGCGATGCCGCCGGCCGCAGTGTGCTGCTGACCGGCGACATCGAGGCGCCGCAGGAGGCAGCGCTGGTGGCGCGACTGGGGTCGGACCTGAGCAGCACGCTGCTGCTGATCCCGCACCACGGCAGCCGGACTTCGTCGACCGACGCCTTCCTCGATGCCGTGCACCCGCGCATGGCCATGGTGCAGGCCGGCTACCGCAGCCGCTTCGGGCATCCGGCTCCCGACGTCTTGGCGCGCTACCAGGCGCACGGCATCATGGTGGTGCGCAGCGACCGTTGCGGTGCGTGGACCTGGAACGATGGCGCATTCCAGTGCGCACGGGACACACGACGGCGCTACTGGCATTGGGCAGATGTGGCCTTGGGTGCGGAAGTTGCTTCCCCGGCCGATGCAGGAGAAAAGCGGCCATGAAGGCGAGCTTCGACGAGATGAACGGCGCCTCGGGCGTGCGCTTGCACTACAGCGCCTACCGCCGCTGGCTCGACGCCCAGCAAGCGGCCTCGATGCAGGCGCGGCGCGACGAGGCCGAGCTGGTGTTCCGCCGAGTCGGCATCACGTTCGCCGTCTACGGCACCAAGGACGAGGACGGCGCCGGCACCGAGCGGCTGATTCCGTTCGACGTGATCCCGCGCATCATCCCCAAACGCGAATGGCAGCAGATGGAAGCCGGGCTGCGCCAGCGCGTCCATGCGCTCAACCGCTTCATCCACGACGTCTACCACGGGCAGGAGATCGTCAAGGCCGGCGTCGTGCCGCAGGAGCAGGTGACCAAGAACGCGCAGTTCCGGCCCCAGATGGTGGGCGTGGACGTGCCCGGCGGCGTCTATTCGCACATCGCCGGCATCGACATCGTGCGCGCCGGCAACCCCGACGGCAGCGGCACCTACTACGTGCTGGAAGACAACCTGCGCGTGCCCAGCGGTGTGAGCTACATGCTCGAGAACCGCAAGATGACGATGCGGCTGTTTCCCGAGCTGTTCTCGCTGCACCGCGTCGCGCCGGTGGCGCACTATCCCGACCTGCTGCTCGAGTCGCTGCGCGCGGTGGCGCCGGCCGGGGTCAACGAGCCGAGCGTCGTGGTGCTGACCCCCGGCATGTACAACAGCGCGTATTTCGAGCACGCGTTCCTGGCGCAGCAGATGGGCGTCGAGCTGGTCGAGGGACAGGACCTGTTCGTCAAGGACGGCTTCGTCTACATGCGCACGACGCAGGGCCCCAAGCGCGTGGACGTGATCTACCGACGTGTCGACGACGACTTCCTCGACCCCACCGTGTTCAAGCCGAATTCGACGCTCGGCTGCGCCGGTCTGCTCGAGGTCTATCGCAACGGCAACGTCGCGCTGTGCAACGCGATCGGCACCGGCGTGGCAGACGACAAGTCGATCTATCCGTACGTGCCGAAGATGATCGAGTTCTACCTCGGCGAGAAGCCGCTGTTGCAGAACGTGCCCACCTACCTTTGCCGCGACGCCAGCGACCTCAAGTACGTGCTCGGCCATCTGCCCGACCTGGTGGTCAAGGAGGTGCACGGTGCAGGCGGCTACGGGATGCTGGTGGGTCCGGCCGCCACCAAGGCCGAGGTGGAAGCGTTCCGCGCCCAGCTGATCGCCAACCCGTCGAACTACATCGCGCAGCCGACGCTCGCGCTGTCGACCTGTCCGACCTACGTCGAGTCGGGCATCGCGCCGCGTCACATCGACCTGCGGCCGTTCGTGTTGTCGGGCAAGGCGGTGCAGATGGTGCCGGGTGGCCTGACCCGCGTCGCGCTGAAGGAAGGCTCGCTGGTGGTCAACTCGTCGCAGGGCGGCGGCACCAAGGACACCTGGGTGCTGGAGGTCTAACCATGCTCTCGCGCACTGCCGACCACCTGTTCTGGATGTCTCGCTACATCGAGCGGGCGGAGAACACCGCGCGCATGCTCGACATCAACTACCAGACGTCGTTGCTGCCGCAGTCGCTCGAGAACGCCGAGCTGGGCTGGCGCGGCATGCTGGGCATCAGCGAGCTGACCCGGGCGTACGAGACGCGCCACGGGGTGCAGATCGATCCGCGGCGCGTGATGGGTTTCATGGTGCACGACGAGACGCATCCGTCCAGCATCGTGGCGTGCCTGCGGGCAGCGCGCGAGAACGCGCGCGCCGTGCGCGGCAGCATCACCACCGAGCTGTGGGAGACGACCAACCAGACCTGGCTGGAGTTCAACCGCATGCTGCGCGAGCACGACTTCGACCGCGACCCGAGCGCGCTGTTCGAATGGGTGAAGTTCCGCTCGCACCTGTCGCGCGGCGTCACGGTGGGCACGATGCTGCAGGACGAGTCGCTTCACTTCATCCGCATCGGCACGTTCCTGGAGCGCGCCGACAACACCGCGCGCCTGCTCGACGTGAAGTTCCACGCGCTCAACGGCGACTACTTCGGCCGCGAGGCCGATGGCGATGCGCCGGAGGTCGACTTCTATCACTGGTCGGCCATCCTGCGCTCGGTGTCCGGCTTCGAGATCTATCGCAAGGTGTACCGCAACGTCATCGTGCCCGAGAAGGTTGCCGAGCTGCTGATCCTGCGGCCCGACATGCCGCGCTCGCTGGCCAGCTGCATGAACGGGGTGGTCGACAACCTGCGGCTGGTGGCCAACGAGCAAAGCGCCGAGACGCAGCGTCGCGCCGGCCGCTTGCGCTCCGACCTCGAATACGGCCGCATCGACGAGATCCTGGCCACCGGCATGCACGCCTACCTGACGCACTTCCTCGACCGCGTGAACGACATCGGCGCCGGCATCAGTCGCGACTTCCTGGTGCCTGCATGAGCGCGGCCCCGCCCCTGAAAAGGCTGGCGCGCGCGCTCTCGACCGTCGCGCCCCCGGCTCAGGAGGCGACATGAGCATCCATGTCGCGCTGAACCACGTCACGCACTACCGCTACGACCGCCGCGTCGGCCTGTCGCCGCACGTGGTGCGCTTGCGTCCGGCGCCGCACTGCCGCACGACGATCCTCAGCTACTCGCTGCGCGTCGAACCCGACGGGCACTTCATCAACTGGCAACAGGATCCGTTCTCGAACCACCTGGCGCGGCTGGTGTTCCCCGACAAGGCCACCGAACTCAAGGTCACCGTCGACGTGGTGGCCGAGATGGCGGTGTACAACCCGTTCGATTTCTTCCTCGAGCCGGGTGCCGAACAGTTTCCGTTCGCCTACGACGATGCGCTGCGTCAGGAGCTCGCGCCGTACCTGGCGGCCGATCGCGCGACGCCGCGCTTCGCCGACTACCTGTCGACCATCGGGCGCGGCGAGCAGCGCACCATCGACTTCCTGGTGGCGCTGAACCAGCGTCTGCAGCACGACATCCGATACCTGATCCGCATGGAGCCCGGCGTGCAGACGCCCGAGCAGACGCTGCAGCTCGGCTCCGGCTCGTGCCGCGATAGCGGTTGGCTGCTGGTGCAACTGCTGCGGCACCTCGGCCTGGCGGCGCGCTTCGTGTCGGGCTACCTGATCCAGCTGAAGCCCGACGTCAAGGCACTCGACGGCCCGAGCGGAACCGAGGTCGACTTCACCGACCTGCACGCCTGGTGCGAGGTCTACCTGCCGGGCGCCGGCTGGATCGGCCTGGATCCGACGTCGGGCTTGCTGGCCGGCGAAGGTCACGTCCCGCTGGCCTGCACGCCGCAACCCACCAGCGCCGCCCCGATCGCCGGCGCGGTCGACGAGTGCGAGGTCGAGTTTGCGCACTCGATGCGCATCTCGCGCGTCTGGGAATCGCCGCGCGTCACCAAGCCCTACACCGACGAGCAGTGGCGCGCCGTGCTGGCGCTGGGAGAACGCGTCGACCAGCATCTGGTGGCGGGCGACGTGCGGCTGACGATGGGGGGCGAGCCGACCTTCGTGTCGGTGGACGACCGCGACGGAGCCGAATGGAACACCGATGCGGTGGGACCCACCAAGCGCGTCTATGCGCAGGATCTGGTGCAACGCCTGCGCGCGCACTACGGCATCGGCGGCTTCCTGCATTTCGGCCAAGGCAAATGGTACCCGGGCGAGCAGTTGCCGCGCTGGGCGCTCGGCGTGTACTGGCGGCGCGATGGCCAGCCGTGCTGGCACGACCCCGCGCTGTTCGCCGACGAGCGCGAGCAACACGCCTATACCAGCGCCGACGCGAAACGCTTTGTCCACGCGCTGCGGCAACGCCTCGGGCTGACGGCCGATCACGTGCAGGCGGGCTACGAGGACACTTGGTACTACCTGTGGCGCGAGCGCCGGCTGCCGGTGAACGTCGATCCGATGGACGCGCGGCTCGACGATGAGCTCGAGCGCATTCGCCTGCGCCGTGTGTTCGACCAGGGCTTACGTCACGAGGTCGGCTATGCGCTGCCGCTCAAGCCGGACGAAGGGCCCGGGCTGCAACGGCCGCGCTGGATCACCGGGCCGTGGTTCTTCCGCGACGAGCGCATGTACCTGCATCCCGGCGATTCGCCGATGGGCTACCGACTGCCGCTCGATTCGCTGCCGTGGGTGACGCGCAGCGACCTTCCATACCAGATCGAACTCGACCCGTTCGCGCCACGCGGCGTGTTGCCCAGTGCCGCGCAGATGCGTGGCCAGTACGCGCCGCATGCCATCGGCGGCGGGTTCGCGGAGGGCGGGACGGTCGGACTGCAACGCGGCTTCGACCGTGAGGCCGCAACAGGAGATGCCCCTCCGGACGGGCGTCCTTCGAGCGCGGGCGCAGGCGCTGGCGTGGGAGCTGGCGCCGGCGCGCGCGCACGCCCTGCTGGGCGGGCCGACGAGGACCTGGCGCGTTCGCCGCGGCGCTTCGAATCGGCGCACTGGATCACGCGCACCGCGCTGATCGTTGAAGTGCGCGACCCGCGGCGCGCCAACGGCCCCAAGGCCGAGGCGCAGGGCCGGGCGAGCGGCGTGCTGTACGTCTTCATGCCGCCGCTGCAGCGGCTGGAGGACTACCTCGACTTGCTGGCGGCGGTGGAAGAGACGGCTGCCGATCTGCAGGTGAAGATCGTGCTCGAAGGCTACCCGCCGCCGCGCGACCCGCGCCTGAAGGTGCTGCAGGTGACCCCCGATCCGGGCGTCATCGAGGTCAACATTCATCCGGCGCACGACTGGACCGAACTGGTCGAGCACACCGAGTTCCTGTACGACGCCGCGTGGCAAGCGCGCCTGTCGAGCGAGAAGTTCATGCTCGACGGCCGTCACACCGGCACGGGCGGCGGCAACCACTTCGTGCTGGGGGGGGCCACCGCGGCCGATAGCCCGTTCCTGCGACGGCCCGACCTGCTGGCCTCGCTGCTGGCCTATTGGCACAACCACCCGTCGCTGAGCTACTTGTTCTCCGGGTTGTTCATCGGGCCGACCAGCCAAGCGCCGCGCGTTGACGAGGCGCGCAACGACCAGCTCTACGAGCTCGAGATCGCATTGGCCGAGATCGAGCGGCACCAACGCCTGCACGCCGGCGAGATGCCGCCATGGCTGGTGGACCGGGCGCTGCGCAACGTGCTGATCGACGTCACCGGCAACACACACCGCAGCGAGTTCTGCATCGACAAGCTCTACTCGCCCGACTCGTCCACCGGGCGCCTGGGTCTGCTGGAGCTGCGCGCGTTCGAGATGCCGCCGCACGCGCGCATGAGCATCGTGCAGCAGCTGCTGCTGCGCGCACTGGTGGCGCGCTTCTGGAACCAGCCGTATCGCGAACGGCTGGTGCATTGGGGCACCGAGCTGCACGACCGGTTCCTGCTGCCGAGCTTCGTCTGGATGGATTTCGAGGACGTGATCGAGGAGATGGCCGCCCTGGGCTACGCGTTCGATCGCGCCTGGTTCGCGCCGCACTTCGAGTTCCGCTTCCCGAAGCTCGGCGAGCTGAGCGCGCGCGGCGTGCGCCTGGTGCTGCGCCAGGCGCTCGAGCCGTGGCACGTGATGGGCGAGGAGGGCGCAGCCGGCGCCACCGTGCGCTACGTCGACTCGTCGCTCGAGCGCATCGAACTGCATGCCAGCGGGCTGGTCGATGGGCGCCATGTGATCAGCGTCAACGGTCGCGTGCTGCCGCTGCAGTCCACCGGTCGCGTCGGCGAGTACGTGGCAGGCGTGCGCTACCGCGCCTGGCAGCCGCCATCGGCGCTGCATCCGACCATCGGTGTGCACGCACCCCTCACCGTCGACCTGGTCGACCGTTGGATGCAGCGCTCGCTGGCCGGGTGCCAGTACCACGTGGCACATCCGGGTGGGCGCAACTACGCGACCTTCCCGGTCAACGCCTACGAAGCCGAGAGCCGCAGGCTGGCGCGTTACTTCGCCTTCGGGCACACGCCGGGGCAAGGCTTCGCGCGGCGCGTCGAGCCGCCGGCAGAGCGCAGCCTCGAGTTTCCGTTCACCCTCGACCTGCGTCGCGTTTGAACCTGAGGATCGGGGGACTGCCAAACCGCGCCGCCAGGGCATGATGCAGCGATGACCGACCTCACGGCCGACGACCCGGCGGCGGGCCCGACGCCCGCCGGTCTGCGGCTGGCGGGCGTGGTGACGCCGGAGGCCTACGATGAAATGCGGCGCGCCTTGCCCGCGCCCGGTTCTGCGCGGGCGCCGCCGGCGCCCCACTGGCAGACCTTCTTCGATGCGCTCGGAGGCCCAGCGCCTTGGAGCGGCGAACTGGCGGCGCGTGCCGCGCGCGTGCAGCGCCGTGTGCGTGAAGACGGCGCCAGCTACAACGTGCACGCGCCCGGCCACGACGGCAGCCGCGAGTGGCCGCTGCAACTGCTGCCATTCATCGTCGAGGCCGACGAGTGGCAGGCCATCGAGCGTGGCGTCACGCAGCGAGCGCGCCTGCTCAACGCCACGCTGGCCGACATATACGGTGCGCAGGCGCTGCTGCGCGAGGCGGTGCTGCCGCCCTCGCTGGTGTTCGCGCATCCGCAATACCTGCGGCCGGTGCACGGCGTGACGCCCCACGGCGGCGTGCACCTGCACATGGCGGCGTTCGACCTGGCGCGCGGCCCCGAAGGGCGCTGGTGGGTGCTGGCACAGCGCCTGCAGGCGCCATCGGGCCTGGGCTATCTGCTCGAGAACCGTCTGCTGGTGGCGCAGGAGTTTCCAGAGGCGTTCGATGCGCTGCGCGTGCAGCGCGTGGCCGCCGCGTTCGGCGGGCTGCTGAGTGCGCTGCGCCAGTTGAGTCCGGCCGGCGAGCGAGCGCGCATCGTGCTGCTGACCCCCGGGCCGTTGCACGAGACCTATTTCGAGCAGGTGTTCCTGGCGCGCTACCTCGGCATCTCGCTGGTCGAAGGCAGCGACCTCACGGTGCGCGACCGCCAGCTGTTCCTCAAGACGATGCAAGGCCTCGAGCGCGTGCATGTGGTGCTGCGCCGGGTCGACGACGAATGGCTCGATCCGCTCGAACTGCGCCCTGACTCGGCGCTCGGTGTACCCGGCCTGCTGCAGGCGCTGCGCGCCGGCGAGGTGGTGCTGGCCAACACACCCGGTGCCGGTGCGCTCGAAAGCCCGGGCCTGGCCGCGTTCTGGCCCGGCGTCGCGCAGCGCTTGCTCGGCGAAGAATTGCTGCTGCCCGCCTCCACCCACTGGTGGTGCGGCGAAGACGCGGTGTGGCAAGCGCAGCGGGCGCGGCTATCGGAGTTCGTGGTCGCGGCCACGTTTCCCGCCAGCGCCACCACACAAGGCTTCGAGCCGGTGGTGGCCGGCGAGCTCGATGCCGCGCAGCAGGCCGCGCTCGGAGCGCGCGTCGACGCCGACCCAGCGGCGTTCACGCTGCAGGCGCGCGTGCTGCCGTCGCACACGCCGGTGTGGGAGGGCAGCACGGTCGATTTGCGCGCCGCAGTGCTGCGCGTGTTCGCGCTGACCGATGGACGCGGCGGCTGGCGCGTACTGCCGGGCGGCATGACACGCGTGGCGGCGCGCCGTGAACGCGGCCTCGATCCGTGGCTGTCGATGCAGCACGGCAGCGCCAGTGCCGACCTGTGGGTGATGACGCGCGGAGCGGTGGACGCCACGTCGCTGCTGCCGCCGCCGCTGTCGGCTGCCGATCTGCAGGACCAGCAGCGCACGGTGACCAGCCGCGCCGCCGAGAACCTGTTCTGGCTCGGGCGCTACACCGAGCGCGCCGAGTTCGTGGTCGGCCTGGTGCGGCTGGCGCTGGAGCGGCTGCGCTCGGCGTCGCCGGCGGTGCGCGAGTGGCTCGGGGCGCTGGTGCAGCGCCATGCGCTGGTGCCCGAGGGCACGCCCACACCACTGCAATCGCTGCGCGTGTTCGAGCGCGCGTTGGCGCACGGGCTGCCGGCGGCGGCCGAGGTGACCAGCGTTGGTTTCAACCTGCGCGCGCTGGTGGCGTGCGCGCAGTCGCTGCGCGAGCGCTTGTCCCCCGACCACTGGCGGCTGATCCACGAACTCGACGACCATTTCGAGCAGCACATCGCATCGGCGCTCGCGCTGTCGTCGCGCGAGGGCGGCCTGGCGCCGGTGGCCGACGTGGTGGGCGTGCTGGGACGCACCGCGACCCACCTGAGCGCGGTGACCGGTGCTCAGACCGACCGCATGGTGCGCGACGACGGCTGGCGCCTGCTCTCGGTGGGCCGCCAGATCGAGCGCCTCGACACCCTCTGCCAGGCGCTGGCGCGCGGCCTCGAAGCGGGCCTGGCAGACCAGGACGACGGCTTCGATCTCCTGCTGGCTCTGTTCGACGACACCATCACCTATCGCGCGCGCTTCCAGGCGCGGCGCGAGATGCTGCCGCTGCTCGACCTGCTGGTGTTCGACACCGACAGCACGCGCTCGGTGGCCTGGGTGGTGCGCACGCTGCGCGACCGCCTGCGCAAGCTGGCGCGCCACGACGGCGCTTGGGCCTACGAAGTCACCGATCCGTTGCCGACCCCCGAGACGTGGGACATCGAGCGCATGGCCGAGCTCGATGCCCGGGGCCGTCCGGCCGAGTTGATCGCCGCGCTCGATCGCATGGTCGAGGCGGTGCGCGAGCTGTCCGACGCGATCGGCAACCACCTGTTCGCGCACGTGGCCGGCGCCGACCGCTCCGTGTGGCTGTGACCGCTATGGCGACGCTCGACAGCCCCGCGTCGCCGAACGCCGTCGCCTTGCGCGTGCGCCACATGACGCGCTACGACTACGGCGCGGCGGTCGAGATCGCGCACCATCTGGCGCACCTGCGCCCGCGCGAGACGCCGTGGCAGGACGTGAGCGACTGGGGCATCGACGTGCGTCCCGATCCGGACGCGGGCGCGACGGCCGACGCCGGTGTCGACGTGTTCGGCAACTGGCGCCACTGCTTCAGCCACGCGCGCGTGCACGACAGCCTCGAGGTGCTGTCGACCTTCGTCGCGGCGCTGCAGCCGCGCGCGCCGGTGGTCGACGCGGCCTGTGCACCCTGGGAGCAGGTGGCCGCGCAGCTGCGCTACCGCGCCGGCAGCACGATGCCGGAGGCGTGCGAGTTCGCACTGGGCTCGCCCCACGCCCCGCGCCACGCCGCGTTCGTGCGCTTCGCGGGTGACCTGTTCGCGCCCAACCGGCCGTTGCTCGACGCGACGCAGGCCCTGATGCAGCGCGTGCACGAGCAGTTCGACTACCGCACCAATGCCACCGACGTGGCCACCGACGCGCTGGACGCGCTGCGGCTGCGCCGCGGCGTGTGCCAGGACTTTGCGCACGTGATGATCGCCACCTGCCGTTCGCTCGGGCTGGCGGCACGCTATGTCAGCGGCTACCTGTCGACGCGGCCGCCGCAAGGCCAGCCGCAGCTGGTCGGCAGCGATGCCTCGCATGCCTGGGTGGCGGTTTGGTGCCCACTGCATGGCTGGATCGATTTCGATCCCACCAACAACCTGCGCCCGGCGCTCGAGCACGTGACGCTGGCGTGGGGCCGCGACTACGGTGACGTGGCACCGTTGCGTGGCGTGATCCGCGGCGGCACGGCGGCGCGGCCGCAGGTGGAAGTGACCGTCGAGCCGGCGTGAACTTGGGGCTTCCCCTCACGTCGTTCGCTGCGCCCCGTGGGGCCGCAGCCGGCTTGGGGGCGGCCCGGCGCCGGCTGGCGTCACCCGCAACGTCACCGTCCGGCCGCCACCGCGCGGCCGAGCTCGACCACGGCCAGCGCGTAGTAGCTCGACGCGTTGTAGCGTGTCAGCGCGTAGAAGTTCTGCGTGCCCGCCACGTAGGTTGGCGGCGCCTCGGCATTCGACAGCTCGACCAGCGCCAGCGAGCCTTCGTGTTGCAACGCCGGCTCGTCCAGTCGTGCGCCGCGCTCGATCAGCTGCGCCGCGGTGAAGCTCGGCACGATGTCTGGTACCAGCAGCAATGCGCGCTCGGTGATGTCGGCCGGCGGCTCGATCGGGTAGTGCGTCGGCATGCCGCGTTGCCAGCCGTGCTCCGCCAGAAAATGCGCCACGCTGCCGATCACGTCGGCGTGGCTGGCGCCCAGGTCGATGCGGCCGTCGTCGTCGAAATCGATCGCGTAGTTCAACACGCTGCTGGGCATGAACTGAGGCATTCCCATCGCGCCGGCATACGAACCCATCACCGCGCCGCTGTCCCAGCCTTCGCGCCGGGCCAGGCGCAGGAAGTGGCCCAGCTCGGAGCGAAAGAAGCCGCTGCGGTTGCTGCGCCCGCTGGGGAAGTCGAACGACAGCGTGGCCAGCGCGTCGAGCGCGCGGAAGCCGCCGGTGAGGCGGCCGTAGTAGGTCTCGACGCCGACGATGCCGACGACGATTTCGGGCGGCACGCCGAAGCGCTCGTGCGCGAGGTCGAACCATTCGGCATGCTCGGCCCACCAACGCACACCGGCTTCGATGCGGCGCGGCTCGACGAAGCGTGCGCGGTAAACACGCCAGTTGCGCGCCAGCGGGTTCGCGGCGGGCATGATGAGCTGCGCGACCCGAGGCACGTGGCGCGCCTGCGCGAGCGTCGCTTCGACCCACGCGGTGTCGAGCGAGTGCTCGAGCGCAATCGTGCGCGCTGCCGCCAGCACGTCGCCACGCCGGCCGTAGGGCTTGCCCGGCGCTGCCTTGGTCTGGGCCGGGCGCGGCGCTGCGCGGCCGGTCGCCGATCCCGCAGGCACCCAGCCCAGCAGCGCCGCGGCCGCAGCGTGACGTCGTCGCATCGCGCGATTATCGAGGGGCGCGTCGATGCGCTCGGCGCGCGAGCTGCGCGTCAGTGCGCGCGGCGCAGGCGCGACGCTTCGAACGAAAAGCGCCGCCACCAGGCCGGGTCGGGTCGACGCCGCGCATCGCGCCCGTAGCGTGCGCGGTCGAGTGCATCGAGCTCGTAGGCCAGCAGATCGCTGCGCTCACCGAGGCGGTCGCGCACCATCTGCGCGAGCCGTCGCGGCGTGTCGTGCAACCGCGCCTGCACGCCGAGCGGCGCGAGCACATCGCGGACGCGCGTCTGCAGGCGCTGCCACGGGTCTTGCCGATAGCGATCCCACAACGCCCAGGCGACGCCGGACAAGGCCGCTGCCACCGCGAGGCCCAGCACGATCAGCCCCAGCGTGTACCAGTCGGGCGAGTGAAACCCGAGCCGTTGCAGCAGATCGAACTGCTGCGCGCGCGAGTAGTTCAGGACCCACTGGTTCCAGCTGTTGTTCAGGGCCTCCCAGCTGGCGCGCAATTGCAGCATCAGCTCGGGGCTGACCGTGCGCAGCGCGCCTGCCACCAAGCCCGGCTGCGGCTCGAGGTTGCGGCTGCGCGCGATGCGCTCGGGTGCCACCGCGGCGGTGGGATCGACGCGCTGCCAGCCACGGCGGGGCTGCCACACCTCGGCCCAGGCGTGCGCATAACTTTGTCGCACCACGTAGAAGCCGTCGAGCGGCGAGCGGTCGGCACCCTGATAGCCGGTGATCACGCGTGCCGGCACGCCGAGGGCGCGCATCACCACGACGAACGCGGTGGCGAAGTGCTCGCAGAAGCCGGCACGGCGGTCGAGCCAGAATTCGTCGATGCCATCGCGGCCGTAGTAGCCGGGCGCCAGCGTGTAGCTGAAGCCGGCGCTGCGGATGTGTGCCAGCACGGCGGCCGTGATCGCCATCGCATCGGCATCCTGCAGGTCGTGCTCGCGTCGAAACTGTGCGGCCCAGGCCGCGACGCGCGGGTTGAAGCCCGGCGGCAGGTACAGCGCCTCCGCGCGTTCGTCGGCATCGAGCCCCGCGATGTGTTCGTAGCGCGGCCAGGCGCGGGCCGCGAAGCGCACCCGCTCGGTGACGATGCGATCGGTCTGCCATTGCAAGTCGGGGCGCAACAGCAGCGTGTAGCCATCGATCTGCGGCGCTGCGCCGACGGTGTTGGGCGTGAACTCCAGCAGCGGCAGCAACGGCAGCCGGATCGGCTCCAGCGTCATCTGGTAGCTGAGGCCGAGCCCGATCGTGCGCACCCCTGGGGTCGTGACCGGCGCGCCGGGCAGCGGGCCGTTGCGACGGCGCCATTCGATGCCGTCGAAGCGGGTCAGCACCGGACCGCGGAAGTACAGGCTCTCCGGCAGTGGGGCGAGGCCCTCTTCGAAGCGCACGCGAAAGGCGATCGAGTCGTCGTTGGCAACTTCGGCCACACCGCCCAGGCGCAACGTGCCCGACAGGCCGGTGCGCCCGAGCGCGTCCTGCGGCGTGCCCCACAGCGGGCCGATGCGCGGAAAAAGCATGAACAGCGCCACCATCACCGGCGCGCCGAACAGCGCGCTGCGGGCCGCCAGCCCGCCTGCCTGACGCAGCGATGGCTTGCCCACCGGCATGTGCGCCAGCACCAGTGCCGTCAGCAGGCCCCACACCGACACCAGCATCGCCAGTGCCGTGAACAGCGACTGCGAATACAGGAAATGCGTCAGTACCAGGAAGAAGCCGAGAAAGAACACCACCAGCGCGTCGCGCCGTGCGCGCAGCTCGAGCGTCTTCAGCGACATCAGCACCACGAGCATCGTGACGCCGGCCTCCTTGCCGAACAGGCTCTGCTCGCTCCACAGCGTCAGAGCGACCGCGCTGATCAACAGCGCGGCGATCGGCACACGCCCCGGCAGGCGCAGGTTGGCCAAGGCCAGGTGCGCGCGCCACACCAGCACCAACGCACTCAGCGCGACGCACCACCAGGGCAGCCGGGCCAGATGCGGCAGCACGGTCCAGCCGATCACCCCCAGCAGAAACAGCGTGTCGCGCGTTTCTCGCGGCAGATTGCGCCAGCCGGGCCAGCGCGGCAACGAGGTCTCGAGCCAGGCCATCGGTCAGCCGCTCACCACAGCGCGAGGGCCTCGAGCGCCGCCCGGCGCTGGCCGTCGCCCTGGGCCGGTGCGAGTTCAACACCGGGGATGCGCAGGCCGAACGCCAGGCCGGTCTGCGCGGCCGCCAGCGTCCAGGCGGTCAGCCGCGACAGGCGCGCCTCGACGTCGCCCAGCGCCGCCACCTCGAAGTCGAGCCACAGCTCGCGGCTCACGCTCTCGGTGGTGTCGCGGCTCACCAGCTCGCCGGTCTTCGCCGCTTTCTTCCAGACCACGCGCCGCATCGCATCGCCGCGCCGGTAGCTGCGCACGCCGTCGAACTCGCCGCCGGCCGCGGCGCGCGCGTTGCGGGTGGCGCCTGGCACTGCCTGTGTCGGCGGCAGCGGCACCGGCGGCTGCTCGGGCTGCGGATAGATCAGCACCGTCGCGGCGGGCCGCAGGATGGTCCAGGCGCGAAACAAGCCGAGCGGGAAGCGCGTCTCGGCCATCAATGTGGGCAAGCGCGTGAGGCCGCGCTGGCGCGCTGCGAACGTGACGCGCGCGGTGGCGCTGCCCTGCGCCGGCACGTCGCACCAGGCGAAGTGCGGCCGCTTGCGACGCACGCTGAGCCCGATGCCGTGGCGCGCCGCACCGGGACTGTTCAGAACAACCTCGACCTCGGCAGGTTGGCCGAGGAACACCGGGGAGGGCGGCTTCACGCGCAGCGTCAGGCCGCGCAGCGTGCCGTGCGTCAGGTGCATCGACACCAACGCGCTGCCAGCCAGCAGAAACGTCAGCAGGTAGCCGAGGTTGAGCTGGTAGTTGATCGACGCCACCAGCATCAACAGCAGCGTGAAGGCGAACGCGAAGCCCGCCTTGGTGGGCACGATGTAGATGTTGCCTTGGGTCAGCGTGTGGGTGTCGCTGACCGGCAGGCGGTTCTCGAACCAGCTGCGGATGCGCTCGGCGATCATGGTGGCCCCCTGCGGCGCTGCGCGCCGATCCCCTCAACGGGGAGCGCGCGCCTTCGGAGCGGCCGCACGGCACTCACGGCAAGGCGACCGACTCCAGCATCGCTCGCACCTGTTCGACTCGGCCGCGTCCGGCGCCCGACACCGGCACCAGACGATGGGCGATGGTCTGCTGCGCCACTGCCTGCAGATCGTCGGGGGCGACGTAATCGCGCCGCGCCATCAGCGCACGCGCGCGCGCCGCGCGCAGCCAGGCGATGCCGGCGCGCGGACTCAAGCCTTCCTCGAACCACTGGCCCGAGCGCGTGGCGGCGATCAGCGCCTGCAGGTAATCGAGCAGCGCGTCGGCGGCGTGCACGCCGTGCACCAGTGCCTGCGCCGAACTCAACAGCTCCGGCGTCATCACCGGCTGCAGCCGCTCGATCGCATCGCGTCGATCGACACCCGACAGCAGCGCGCGCTCGGAGGCGCGGTCGGGGTAGCCCAGCGTGATGCACATCAGGAAGCGGTCGAGCTGCGACTCCGGCAGCGGATAGGTGCCGATCTGATCGACCGGGTTTTGGGTCGCGATCACGAAGAATGGCTTGGGCAACGCACGCGTCTCGCTCTCCACCGTCACCTGGTGCTCTTCCATCGCCTCCAGCAGCGCGCTTTGCGTCTTGGGGCCGGCCCGGTTGATCTCGTCGGCCAGCAGGACCTGCGCGAACACCGGGCCCGGGTGGAACACGAAGGTTTCCTTGCTGCGCTCGTAGACACTGACCCCCACCAGGTCGGACGGCATCAGGTCGGCGGTGAACTGCACGCGCGAGAACTTCAAGCCGAGCGACACAGATAGCGCATGCGCCAGCGTGGTCTTGCCGACGCCGGGCACGTCCTCGATCAGCAGATGGCCGCCCGCGAGCAGGCAGGCCACGCAGTCTTCGATCTGCGACCGCTTGCCGACGATGATCGTGCTAATCTGATCCACCAACGCCGACAGCTGGCGGGTGACGTCGTTGTTGTCAGCCATGCGCGGCACCTTAACCGAAAAGTCATGGGGCCCCGAATGACCACGCTCGTGTTCACCCACCCCGAGTGCCGTTTGCACGATATGGGTCGCGGCCACCCGGAGTGCGGCGCGCGCCTCGATGCGATCACCGATCACCTGCGCGCCACCGGGCTCGACACGGCGTTGACGTTCCGCGATGCGCCGCTGGTCGACCTCGAAGCGCTCAAGCGCGCCCACACGGCCGGCTTCGTGTCGGAGCTCGACGCCGTGTTGCTCGATCTGGAAACCAGCGGCGACCACCACGCATTCGACCCCGACACGATCGCCTGCGCGCACACGCGGCGCGCGGTGCAGCGCGCCGCCGGCGCCGCGGTGGCCGCCACCGAGGCGGTGATGCGTGGCGAGGCGCGCACCGCGTTCTGCGCGGTGCGCCCGCCCGGACACCACGCCACCCGCGACACGGCGATGGGCTTCTGCTTCTACAACAACGTCGCGGTGGCGGCGCGTCATGCGCTCGACGAACTGGGGCTGCAGCGGGTGGCGATCATCGATTTCGACGTGCACCACGGCAACGGCACCGAGGACATCGTCGCCGGCGACGACCGCATCCTGATGGCCAGCTTCTTCCAGCACCCCCTTTACCCGGGCAGCGGCACGGTCCCGAAGGGCACCAACATGGTCAATCTGCCGGTGCGTCCCTACACGCGCGGCCCCGAGATTCGCGACCTGATCGAAGCCAATTGGATGCCGCGCCTGGAGGCCTTCGAGCCGCAGATGATCTTCATCTCGGCCGGCTTCGACGCCCACCGCGAAGACGAGCTCGGCCAGCTCGGCTTGGTGGAAGCGGACTACACCTGGATCACGCAGCGCGTCAAGGACGTGGCCGATCGCCACGCACAGGGTCGCATCGTGTCGTGCTTGGAAGGTGGCTACAACCTCGGCGCACTGGCACGCAGCGTCGCCAGCCACCTGCGCGTGCTGGCCGAGGTCTAGTGACCGCCCCATCGAGCCCGTGCGTCGCTGCGCGGCCGTGAAAGGCTGAGCGTGCGCGCCGGCGAAACGCTCGTCCAGATCTGGGCTGCGCTGACGCAGACCAGTGCGCTGATCGAACTCGGCGTGGTGGCGGCGTGCATCGGCGTGGCCTGGCTGACCGTGGTCGCTGCGCGCCGCCGCGCGCCCGACAGCGTCTGGTTCGGCGTGCGCGCCGTCGATGGCGTGCTGTTCCCGCTGCTGGTGCTGGCGTTGGTGCTGGTGGCGCGCGCGGCGCTGGCGGGCGTGATGCCGATCGGCCTGTTGCGCCTGGCGGTTCCGATCTTCGCCAGCCTCGCGATCATCCGCACCCTGGCGCGCGTGCTGGCGGTGGCGTTCCCGAACTCGCGCGCGGTCGATGCGTTCGCGCGCACGCTGTCGTGGCTGGTGTGGCTCGGCATGGTGCTGTGGGTCACCGACCTGCTGCCGATGCTGCTCGATGCGATGGAGGAGCTGCACTGGAAGATCGCCGGCAACAACGTCACGCTGCTGGCGATCATCCAGGGCGGCTTGACGGCGCTCACCGCGCTGGTGCTGGTGCTGTGGCTGTCGGCGGTGGTCGAGTCGCGGCTGATGCGCGCGCAGCGCGTGAACATGTCGGTGCGCAAGATCCTCGCCAACGCGACCCGCGCGTTGCTGCTGCTGGTGGGCGCCTTGGTCGCGCTGTCGGCCGCCGGCATCCCGCTGACCGCGCTGTCGGTGCTCGGCGGCGCCCTCGGCGTGGGCATCGGCTTCGGCCTGCAGAAGCTGGCGGCCAACTACGTCTCGGGCTTCGTGATCCTCGCCGAGCGCAGCCTGCGCATCGGCGACACCATCAAGGTCGATGGCTTCGAGGGCCGCATCACCGACATCACCACCCGCTACACCGTCGTGCGCGCCGGCAACGGCCGCGAATCGCTGGTGCCCAACGAGATGCTGATCACGCAGCGCGTGGAGAACTGTTCGTTCGCCGATCCGAAGCTGGCGTTGACCACCGTCGTGCAGGTGGCCTACGGCACCGACCTGGCGCGGCTGCTGCCGCTGTTGAGTGACGCGGTGCATGCGGTGCCACGGGTGCTGAACGATCCACCCAGTGCGGTGCAGCTGTCGAACTTTGCCGCCGACGGGCTCGAGCTGACGATCGTGTTCTGGATCGCCGACGTGGAAAACGGTCAGGGCAACGTGCGCAGCGACGTCAACATGGCCGTGCTGCGTTGCCTCACCGAGCACGGCGTCGACATCCCGTTCCCGCAGCGCGTGGTGCGTCAGGCCTAGCGCGGCGCCCACTGCGTCACGCTGCGTGCCGCGCGCAAGCACCTCGTCGGGGGGCTGTTGCAACGGTGTGCAACCCGGCGTGATTTGCTGACTTCAGTTTGGCGTCGCCCAGCCGAGAATCGATTCATCGAGGGGGCGGCACGTGAGCCGATTGATCGCGCCCGGACTTCATGCGTGGGCGATACGACGCCGCACCCATGCCGGGTTCACACTGGTGGAGTTGATGATCGCGCTGTGCGTGGCGGCGGTGCTGCTCGGCATCGCACTGCCCTCATACCAGCAGTACCGCGAGCGCATGCGCATCAACCAAGCCAAGCAGGACATCATGGCCATGTCGGCGATCATCGCCAACTACTACCAGGACGCGCATGCGTACCCCGACAACTTGGCCGACGTCGGGCTGGGGAACAAACTCGATCCCTGGGGCCACCCCTACGGCTATCTCAACCTCGGCGACAAGAAAGGGCACGGCCAAGCGCGCAAGGACCACTCGCTGGTGCCGATCAACACCGATTTCGACCTCTACAGCATGGGCCCCGACGGACTCACGGCCGCGCCGTTGACTGCCAAGTACAGCCGCGACGACATCGTGCGCGCCAACAACGGCGCGTTCGTCGGCGCGGCGTCGGACTATTGAGCCCGCGGCGCAGCGGCGAGCGGGTCGTTCACGGCAGATCGATGCGACTTGAAGGCACCTTCCTGCGCAGCCGCGCCGGTCGTCGCATCTTCTGGACGCTGCTGCTTGCGGCCGCGGCGCCGATCGCGCTGTTCGGCGTCGCGATGCACGCGATGCTGTCTTCGCAGTTCGAGACGCAGGCGGCACGTCAGCAGGCGCAGCTGACCAAGTTCGCCGGCATGGGACTGCTCGACCGGTTGTTGGTGGCACGCGCTGCGCTGCACAGCGTGGCGGGCAGCGGTCGCATCGAAGCCGACCCGCCAGTCAACCGAGCCGGCGCCCGCGTCCTGACCGATGTCGCGCACATCGACGCTCAAGGCCGGTGGCTCGACGGCAGTGCGCCATTGGCACGACGCTGGCGCGAGCTGGCCCTGGCGACACAACCCCTGGTGGCGAGTGGCGCGGCCACGCTGGTGTTGGGGCCGGCCAGCGATCGCGATGCCCGTGCGGTGCTGATCGTGCTCGGCCACGAGCCGCGTCGCGGCGAGATGTGGATCGCCGAAATCGACCCCGCCTTTTTGTTCGCCGAGCTGTCGCTCGACGCCAGCGGCTCGCGCATCTGCGTGTTCGAAGCCGCGTGGCGGCCGGTGTTCTGCCCGGGCTGGAGCGCGGCCGACCAGACTGCGCTGCGCGCCGACGTGCGGCCGCAGGACGCAGCGGGCGTGCGCTGGCAGCTGTTCCTGCGGTCTGACTTTGGCATTGCCGACTGGACGCTGGTGTCGATGGATGCCGCCGCGGCCGCAACGGGCACGGCCCCGCTGGCGCGTCTGTCGGCGTTGGTGGCGACCGCCACGCTGCTGCTGGTAGGCATGCTGGCGTTGATCCAGGTGCGCCGCACGATGGTGCCGCTGGAGCGTCTGATCGCCGGCACGCGGCGGCTCTCCGAACGCGATTTCGGGGCCCGCGTGCAATTGCGCGCCGGCGACGAGTTCGGCGAGCTGGCGCGTTCGTTCAACCACATGGCCGAACGCATCGATCACCAGATGCAGGCTCTGCAGGTGCAATCGTCGATCGATCACGAGATCCTGAACGGCCTGAACGTGCCGCGCGTCCTGCAACGCGTGACGCAACGGCTGGAGCAGGTGGTGCCCGGAGTGCTGGCCTGCATCGTCGAGTTCGACCGTGGGTCGCAACGCTTGGCCCGCGTGCACAGCGCGCAGGCACCGTTCGCGATGATCAGCGTGCCGCGCGCCGATGTGGTTCGTCTCGCGCAGCTTGCAGTGGACGAGGAGTTGCGCTGCGACGAGCCGCCGCCCTGGTTGCTCGGCCTGATGCGCTGGCCGGCGCAGCGCCTGCGCCTGCGTTGCGCCAAGGCCGGCGCCGAGGTGCTCGCCATGCTGGTGGTGGGTGGTGACCCAGCAGGCCTGGACGACGCCGAGGCGCAGCGCGAGATCGCCGAGTTGTGCGATCGCGTATCGGTGACGCTGTCGAGCGCGGATCGCGAGCGCCGATTGCTGGAGCGCGCCACGCACGACAGCCTCACGGGCCTGGCCAACCGGGCCGGCCTCTACGAGGCGATCGAGGCGCGCGTGGCGCAGGAGCAGCCCG
>Ga0068867_100000199_pt1 | contig 39822 bp, 39 predicted proteins | sample KBSMisM32_FD_65649 | JGI IMG/M metagenome (GOLD analysis project Ga0068867, IMG submission 65649) | Miscanthus rhizosphere microbial communities from Kellogg Biological Station, Michigan, USA - KBS Miscanthus M3-2 | ecosystem: Host-associated > Plants > Roots > Rhizosphere > Soil ...
GGCGGCGAGCGCTGGCATTTCGGGCCGATGGACCAGAATCTTTCGGGTTCGTATGGCGAGTTCATCGCCCGGCTGAAAGTCTTGTACCAGCGCGAAAAAGAGGAAATCGAAGCGCGTTTTCCAAAAGTGCTGCGCAAGGTCGCCGGCTACAACCTCGACCACCTCGGGCCGCCGCACGCCAACGCGGCACATCTGCTCGTCGGCTCCGAAGGCACGCTCGCATACTCCGAGCGCCTCCATCTCAAGCTTGCCCGCCTGCCCGAGAAGCGCTCGCTCGGCGTGTGCCACTTCCCGAAGTTCTACACCGCGATGGAGCTCACCCAGCACATCGTCAAGCTCGGGCCGTCGGCGGTGGAGCTGGTGGATCGCACGATGATCGGCCTCGCGCGCGAGATTCCGGCGTTCGAGAAAACGGTGAACGCCTTCATCAAGGGCGACCCGGACGCGATCCTGCTGGTCGAGTTCGCCGACGAGCGCGCCGGCCGGCTGAAGGATCTGGTGCAGCTGATGGCGGACCTCGGCCTGCCCGGCAGCGTAGTCGAGATCACCGATGCGAACCTGCAGCGCGCGGTGTGGGAAGTCCGCAAAGCCGGCCTGAATATCATGATGTCGATGAAGGGCGACGGCAAGCCGGTGTCCTTCATCGAGGATTGCGCGGTGCCGCTCGAGCACCTCGCCGAATACACCGATCGCCTGACGCGCGTGTTCGAGAAGAACGGCACGCGCGGCACCTGGTATGCGCATGCCTCGGTCGGCACGCTGCACGTGCGGCCGATCCTCGACATGCGGCGCGACGGCGCGGAGAAGATGCGCGCCATCGCCGAGGAAGCATGCGCGATGGTGAAGGAATACAAGGGCGCTTATTCGGGCGAGCACGGCGATGGCCTGGTGCGCTCGGAATGGATCGCGCCGTTCTTCGGCCCGAGCCTCACCGCGGCGCTCGGTGAGATCAAGTCGTGGCTCGACCCGAAGGGCCTGATGAATCCCGGCAAGATCGTCAATCCGTCGCGCATGGACGACCGCACGCTGTTCCGATTCAAGCCGGGCTACGAAAGCCATCCGCCCAAGCCCGCGCTCGACTGGAGCGAATGGGGCGGCTTCGACAAGGCCGTCGAGATGTGCAACAACAACGGCCACTGCCGCAAGTTCGACGCCGGCACCATGTGCCCGTCGTATCGCGCGACGCAGGACGAGAAGCACCTGACCCGGGGCCGCGCGAACACACTGCGCCTCGCGCTTTCGAACCAGCTCGGCGCCGGGGGCGAGGAGGCGGTGAAAGCGGCGCTTGACCTGTGCGTGTCCTGCAAGGGCTGCAAGCGCGAGTGCCCGACCGGCGTCGACATGGCACGCATGAAGGTTGAGTTCCTGGCGCACTACAAAGCCAAGCACGGTCTGACGGCGCGCGACCGCGCCATCGGCTACCTGCCAAGGTATGCGCCGTGGGCTGCACGCCTGGCGCCGCTTTCGAATTTCTTTGCAAGTGCGTTCAAGGGCGCACTCGGCTTTTCGCCGAAGCGCGAGCTGCCCAGGTGGCGCGCTGATTTTTTCAACGAAGCGGGTAGAGACGACGGAGACGTCGTGCTACTGGTCGACACCTTCAATCGCTACTTCGAGCCGGAGAACGCACGCGCCGCGCTGAAAGTCCTCGAAGCTGCCGGCTACCGCGTGCACGCGCCGCGCGGGCTGTGCTGCGGACGAACCTTCCTCTCGGCGGGGTTGGTGGACGAAGCGAAAAAGGAAGCGCGCAAGATGGTCGAGGCGCTGGCGCCTTTGGTTGCGAAGGGCGTGCCGATCGTGGGACTGGAGCCGTCGTGCCTGTTTTCGCTGCGGGACGAGTTCACCGTCATGGCCGGCGTCGGGACACAGCTGAAGAGCGCGTTGCTGTTCGAGGAATTTCTCGCGCAGAAGCCCGGCAAGCTCAAGTTCAAGCCGATCGACCGGCAGGTGCTGCTGCACGGCCATTGTCACCAAAAGGCGTTCGACGTCATGCCGGCGGTGGAGAAGGTGCTCGGCATGGTTCCGGGATTGAAAGTCTCGACGGTGCAGACGAGTTGCTGCGGGATGGCGGGGAGCTTCGGCTATGAAGCCGAGCATTACGACGTTTCAATGAAGATGGCCGAGCTCTCGCTATTGCCTTCCGTAAGAAGTTCCTCGAACGACACTCTGCTGGCCGCCGATGGCACGAGCTGCCGCCATCAGATCAGCGATGGCACCGGCCGCCAGGCGCTGCACGTCGCGCGCCTGCTCGAGAGCGCGCTCTAGGGCGGCGGGATCCGGCCGGCGACGCGGAATTTGTCGCCGCCGAGCGGCGTAAGCACGATGATTTCGGCCTGCTGCGGTGACACGCCGGTCAGCGGCAGCGCGGTAGAACCGTGCGAGATCATCACCAGATTGTCCTTGCCGCGGTAGCTGCCGATGCGCGCGCGCATCTCGCGCACCTGCGCTTCGGCCGCCTCCTGCCGTCCGAACAGGTTGCTGAGGGGACGCCAAGTCGTCGCGTCGCGACCGAACGCGAGCCGTGCGGTGTCATGGCAGCGGCACCAGGGGCTGGACAGAATCTCGCCGATCGGCGCCTTGCGTGCGCGCAGCGCTTCGCCCAGGCGCCTCGCTTCGGCGCGGCCTGCCTCGGAAAGGTTGCGCTGCGTGCCGCAATCATCCGGTTTGAACCCGAGCGGATCGCCGACGCCCGGCGTGGTCGTCGCATGCCGGATGAACAGGACCTGGCCGCCGCCCTGGACCAGCTTCCATGCGTTTTCGTCGGCGCGCGCGGTTTGGGCGAAGAACGCCATCAGCAGGGACACCGTCAGGACGGAGACCAGCGTGGAGATCACCGCGCCGGTCGAGGTCTCGGCTTCCAGCAGCTTGTAGCGCTGCGCGAGCACGAAGGCCGTCGCGCCGAGTGGCAGCGATGCGCATACCACGGCGATCTTGGCCCAGAAGGGATCGACCGGCATGAGCCAGAACGCCAGCAGCGCCATCAGGAGCGGATGCAGGACCAGCTTGAGCAGCGAACTCTGCCAGCTCGCCGCCGCCCCGCTGCGAATCGAGAGTTGCGAGACAAACAGGCCGATGGCGAACAGTGCGCAGGGGCCGGCGGCGCCGGCGAGGAGGATGGCGAAGCGCTCCACCGGCAGCGGGATCTTGACTTCAACACCCACGAGCAGGATCGCCAGGCCGATCGGCCAGATCAGCGGGCTTCGCACTACGCCGGACAGGGCGCGCCGCACGCCGCCCGGCTGCGGATTGACGAACAATTCCAGGCAAACGATGGCGAGCGCGAACGAGACGATGTTGGTTGCCACCGTGGCCAGCGCGGCGGGCAATGCCGCGCGCTCGCCGTAGGCCACGGTCACCAGCGGGATGCCGAGGTAGCCGGTGTTGGCGAATGAGGCATTGAGCGCGCGCATCGTGCTTTCCGCGGGCGACGCTTGCGACCAATGCGAGACCAGAAAACCGACAGCGGCGGTTCCCAGCGTGGCGAGAATCACCGCGAGCAGAAAGTATCCGCTGAGGATCTCCTCGAGCGAGCCGCGGTACACGGCGATGAACAGCATCGCCGGCAGAGCGAAGGCATAGACGAACTGATTGAGCGCGGCGCTCGAGGCCTGGGTGACGAGGCCGAAGCGGCCGGCGAGGTAGCCTGAGGCGACTAGCCCGAAGACCGGCAGCACCGCGCCGAGGACTGGGTCTAGCGTCGACTCCACGCGAAAAGCGCCGCGCCGCCCGCGATCATCGCGAGGCACAGCCACTGACCCATGGTGAAGCCAAGCGCGAGGAAGCCGATGAAGGCGTCGGGCTCGCGGAAGAACTCGGTGAAGAAGCGCAGGCTGCCGTAACCCAGCAGGAACATGGCGGAAACCTGCCCCGTCGGCCGCGGCTTCGACGAGAACCACCACAGGAAGGCGAGCAGCACCAGGCCTTCCAGCCCGAACTGATAGAGCTGCGACGGGTGGCGCGGCTCGTCGCCGGCGCCCGGGAACTTCATGCCCCATGGCACGTCGGTGACGCGGCCGGGCAGCTCGCCGTTGATGAAGTTGCCCATCCGGCCCGCGGCAATTCCCGGCGGGATGAGCGGCGCGACGTAGTCCATCAAGCGCAGCCAGGGGATGTCGTGCTTGCGCGCGGCAAAAGTCATGGCGAGCATCACACCAAGGAGGCCGCCGTGGAACGACATGCCGCCCTGCCAGATGTAGAAGATTTCGATCGGGTGCGACAGGTAATGGCCCGGCTTGTAGAACAGGACGTAGCCGAGCCGCCCGCCGAGGATCACGCCGAGCACGACCAGGAACAGCAGGTCGTCGAGCTGCTGGCGCGTGACCGGCGCGAGGCCCTGCTTGATCCGCCGCAAGCCGAGCCACCAGCCCGCGACGAAGCCGGCGAGGTACATGAGGCCGTACCAGCGCACCGCCAGCGGCCCGACGCCGAAGAAAGGGCCGATCGAGAACGCGATCGGGTCGATGTTCGGGTGATTGAGCATCGTGGGTTAGCGCGCGCGCTGGCGGGCAAGCGCGAGAAAGTCGCGCGCCGCGGTGCCGAGGCCGTTACGCGGCCAGGCGAGCCACAGGTCGAGCTTCGGATGGCTATCGGCGAGCTCGCGATACACCACGCCGCGCCGGCCGAGGTTGGCGATCGAGCCGGGCACGATCGCCGCGCCCAGCCCACTTGATACGAGACTGACCACCGTCTGCATCTGAATCGCCTCCTGGGCGACGTTGAAGGAAATGCCGGCGCGTGCCGCGAGCCCGGTGACGATATCGTACAAGCCGGGGGCGATGTCGCGCGGCACCATGACGAACGGTTCGCCGGCTAGCGCGCTCACCGCGAGCTTGCCCTTGGCGAGGGCGAGGCGATGTCGCGCGGGCAACGCGGCGACGAAACGCTCGCGCTGCACCACGATGTGCTCGAGGTCCTCGGCGCCGGAAACCGGCGGCAGCAGGAAGCCGAAATCCAGCTCGCCGGCGGCGAGCGCCGCCGCCTGCTCAGGCGACAGCATTTCGCGCAGTGCTAGGGCGATACCGGGGCGCGCGGACTTGAACGTCTTCAGCAGGTCGGGCAGCACGCCGTAGTCGGCGAGCGAGACGAAGCCGACGCGCAGGCGCCCTTCCTCGCCGCGCGCCATGCCGCGCACTTCCTGCACGCTGCGCTCGAGCTGGCCCAGGACGCGACGCGCGTCGCCGAGCAGGCGCGCGCCCTCGGGAGTCAGCTCGACCCGCCGGCGGCTGCGGGCGAACAGCCGTACCCCGACGCGTTCCTCCAGCGCGCGGATCGCGCGCGACAGCGGCGGCTGCGAGATGTGCAGCGCGGCGGCGGCGCGGCCGAAGTGCAGGTGCTCGGCCACCGCCACGAAATACCGCAACTGCCATAAATCAGGCAGATCCATACCCAAAGGGTATTACAGCCGCATCGCAATTGCATTGGATCGGGGAGCGCGAGCGGCGCAGAATCGCGCCTCCAGGAGGAGTCCCCATGGCTGCCACCCCCGCCAACCGCCGTTCCCGCCTCATCACCCACGGCGTCGCGCGCTCGCCCAACCGCGCCATGCTGCGCGCCGTCGGCTTCGGCGACGGCGACTTCGAGAAGCCGATCGTCGGCGTGGCCAACGGCCACTCCACCATGAACCCGTGCAACGCCGGCATCCAGCCGCTTATCGACCGCGCCATGACCGCGCTCGAGCAGGCCGGCGCCAAGCCGCAGGTGTTCGGCGTCCCCACCGTCACCGACGGCATCGGCATGGGCACCGAAGCGATGAAGTACTCGCTGGTTTCGCGCGAGGTGATCGCCGACGCGATCGAGACCTCGGTGAACGGACAGGCGATGGACGGCGTGCTGGTGGTCGGCGGCTGCGACAAGAACATGCCGGGGGGCGTGATGGCGATGGCGCGCATGAACGTGCCGGCGATCTACGTCTACGGCGGCACCATCAAGCCCGGCAAGTGGAAGGGCAAGGACCTCACCATCGTCTCGGCGTTCGAGGCGGTGGGCTCGTTCACCGCGGGCAAGATGAGCGAGGAAGATTTCCAGGGCATCGAGAAGAACGCGTGCCCGAGCGTCGGCGCCTGCGGCGGCATGTACACCGCCAACACCATGAGCTCGTCGTTCGAGGCGCTGGGCGTAAGCCTGCTCGGCTCGTCGCAGATGGCGGCACCCGACGGCGAGAAGGCGGATTCGTCCGCCGAGTCGGCACGCGTGCTGGTCGAGGCGATCAAGAAGGACCTCAAGCCGCGCGACATCATCACGCGCAAGTCGATCGAGAACGCCATCGCCCTCGTGATGGCGACCGGCGGCTCGACCAACGCGGTGCTGCACTACCTGGCGATCGCCTCGGCGGCGGGCGTGAAATGGACTATTGACGATTTCGAGCGCGTGCGCCGCAAGGTGCCGGTGCTGTGCGACCTGAAGCCCTCCGGGCGCTACGTGGCGGTGGACTTCCACCGCGCGGGCGGCGTGCCGCAAGTGCTGAAGATCCTGCTTGCGAACGGCGTGCTGCACGGCGATTGCATGACGATCCACGGCAAGACCATGGCCGAGATGCTGAAGGACGTGCCGGCCGAGCCGCGCAAGGACCAGGACGTGATCCGCCCGTGGTCCAAGCCGATGTACAAGGACGGCCACCTCGCGATCCTGAAGGGCAATCTCGCGACCGAAGGCTGCGTCGCCAAGATCACCGGCCTCAAGAACCCCTCGATCACCGGCCCGGCCCGCGTGTTCGACTCCGAGAACGACTGCATGAAGGCGATCATGGCAAAGAAGATCAAGCCGGGCGACGTCGTCGTGATCCGCTACGAAGGCCCAAAGGGCGGGCCGGGCATGCAGGAGATGCTCGCGCCGACCTCGGCGCTGATCGGCCAGGGCCTGGGCGAATCGGTCGGGCTGCTCACCGACGGCCGCTTCTCCGGCGGCACCTGGGGAATGGTCGTCGGCCACGTTGCGCCCGAGGCCTATGTCGGCGGCACCATCGCGCTGGTCAAGGAAGGCGACTCGATCACCATCGACGCGAAGAAGCGGCTGCTGCAGCTCAATGTGCCGTCGAAAGAGCTCGCCGCCCGGCGCAAGAAGTGGAAGGCGCCGAGGCCGCGCCACACCCACGGCCTGCTCGCCAAGTACCGAAGGCTCGTCTCGACTGCCTCGCTCGGTGCGATTACCGACCTAGAAGCCTGAGCCGGGCTGTTTCAGGAACTCGATCTCTTCGGGCGTGCTCTCGCGCCCGAGGATCGCGTTGCGGTGGGGAAAGCGCCCGAAGCGCTCGATGATTACCTTGTGGCGCAGCGCGTAGTCGTACTGTTCGTCGCCGAGCGGGCGCATCAGCTCGCAGGCGCGCTCCTGGTCGGCGAGCGACTCGCTGTGCTCGAACGGAAGGTAGGCGAAGATTTTCTCCACTCGCAGCCAGTCGCGGTCATAGCCGCTCTCGATGGCGTGGCGCGCGGCGGCGAGCGCCAGGCGGTCGGTCGCGAACGCGCGCGCCGTGCCGCGGAACATGTTGCGGGGGAACTGGTCGAGCGCAATGATGCGTGCGAGGCACTCCGCTGGTGCACCGAGCCATTCGCGGTTGCCGCTCAGCGCCTCGTGCACCTCGAAGAAGCGAGATCGCACTTCCGCATCGAACGCCGCGTCCTTCTCGAACCAGCGTTTTTGCGGAACGCCATAGGCGGCACCGCTGCCGAACCAGAACGCCAGGACCTGCGATGCTAAGATTTTCATGACAGGAGATCTGCATGATCGCGTATTTCCGCCGCTGCGTCGCCGCTCTGCTGGTCGTTAACCTGCTCGCGCCCCATGCCGCGCACGCCGGGCTGATCGCAACGGATGCGACGCTCGACCATCAACGCCTCGGCCAGTTCCTCGAGCGGGCCGACGTGCAGCGCGAGCTGCGGGCGCGCGGCGTCGATCCGGCGCAGGCACGCGAGCGCGCCGCGGCCCTGACCGACGCGGAGGCTGCGCAGGTCGTTTCAAACATCGACCAGCTGCCGGCGGGCGGGGTCGGCATCATCGGCGCGATCCTGATCGTGTTCCTGGTCCTGCTGCTCACCGACATCCTCGGCTACACCAAGGTGTTTCCGTTCACCAAGCCGATGCGCTGATAAACTGCGCGCTCTTTTCAGGAGAAAGCATGAAGCCCCTCGTGGTGATTCTCGGATTGCTGGCGGCGTTTCCGGTCCTGGCGAGCGAAGAGCTGGCGAAGAAGCACGCCTGCTTCGCCTGCCACGCCGTGGACAAGAAGATGGTGGGCCCGGCTTACAAGGACGTCGCGGCGAAGTACCGCGCCGACAAGGACGCGCCGAAGAAGCTCGCCGCCAAGGTGAAGAACGGCAGCCAGGGGGTCTGGGGCACGGTCCCCATGCCGCCGAACAGCGCGGTGCCCGACGCCGACATCAATACCCTGGTGAAGTGGATCCTTTCGCAGAAGTGAGCTTGCTTTTCGCGGCCATGGGCGCGGTATGATATTCGCCCTCGGAAGCACCTGACCCGAACCCCCTGGGAGACCCCATGAAGAACATCCAATTCGGCATTACCGCTATTGCCGCGGCGCTCGCGCTGGCGGGCTGCGGCCAAAGCGGCAGTGGCGGTGGCAGCGAAGTAAAAATCGGCCACGTCGGACCGCTTACCGGCGGCATCGCCCACCTCGGCAAGGACAACGAGAACGGCGCGCGCCTCGCGATCGAGGAAGCCAATGCGGCCAAGACCAAGATCGACGGCAAGGAAGTGAAGTTCGTCCTGGTCGCCGAGGACGACCAGGCCGACCCGAAAGTCGGCACCACGGTCGCGCAGAAGCTGGTCGACGCCAAAGTCTCCGGCGTGGTCGGCCACTTGAACTCCGGCACCTCGATTCCGGCCTCGCCGATCTACAACGGCGCCGGCATCCCGGTGATCTCCGGCTCGGCCACCAATCCCAAGCTGACCGAGCAGGGCTTCAAGACCCAGTTCCGCGTCGTCGGCCGCGACGACCAGCAGGGCCCGGCGATCGCGAGCTACCTCGCCACCAACAACAAGCCGCAGACCGTGGCGGTGATCGACGACGCCACCGCCTACGGCGAAGGCATCGCCAACGAGGTGGAGAAGACGCTCAAGGCGGCGAAGATCAACGTGCTGCCGCGCGAGAAGGGCACCGACAAGACCACCGACTGGAAGGCGGTGCTCACCAAGCTGCGCGGCCGCAACCCGGACGCCGTGTTCTACGGCGGCATGGACGCCACCGGCGGCCCGCTGCTCAAGCAGGGGCGCGAGCTCGGCATCAAGGCCGTGTTCTCGTTCGGCGACGGCGCGTGCACCGACAAGATGAAGGAGCTCGCGGGCGACGCGGCCGAGGGGCTGCTGTGCTCGCAAGCCGGCATCCCGGTCGAAGCGGCGGACAAGAAGTTCCTCGACGCCTACAAGAAGAAGTTCAACGCCGACCCGATCCTCTATTCGCCGTTCACTTACGACGCGGCGAACATGCTGATCCAGGCGATGCAAAAGGCGAACTCGAGCGATCCGAAGAAGTACCTGCCGGAGCTGCAGAAGCTCGACTTCAAGGGCGCGACCGGCAAGATCGCGTTCGACGGCAAGGGCGATCGCAAGGACGCCGAGATGACGATCTTCACCATGAAGGGCGGCAAGCTCCTTCCGGTGGCGGTGATCACCGGCGGCAAGTCGCAGAGCTTCGACGACTTCGTCAAGGGCATGAAATAGCGCCCTGCGCTAGCGACTCACGACAACGGCACCTTCGGGTGCCGTTTTCGTTTCTGCTAGGCTGTGGCCCTGCATGGACACGTTCCTGCAGCAGCTGGTCAACGGCTTGACCGCAGGCAGCGTGTACGCCGTGGTGGCGCTCGGCTACACCATGGTCTACGGCATCATCCAGCTCATCAACTTCGCGCACGGCGAAGTGGTGATGATCGGCGCGATGGTGGCGTTCACCGTCATCAACCTGCTGGTCCCGACCGGCCTGCCACCGCTCGCCATCGTGCTGATCGGCGCTGGCTGCGCAGTGCCGGTGTGCATGCTCGTGGGCTATGGCATGGAGCGCCTCGCCTACCGGCCGCTGCGGCACGCGCCGCGCCTCGCGCCGTTAATCACCGCGATCGGGGTGTCGATCATCCTGCAGCACCTCGCGCTGATGATCTGGAGCCGCAACATCCTCGCTTTCCCGCAGATCATCCCGTCGCGCACTTACTTCATCGGCGGCGCGGCGATTACCACGGTGCAGATCGCGATCCTCGCCATCTGCCTCGGCCTGATGGCGAGCCTCGCGATCCTGGTGTACCGCACGCCGCTCGGCACCGCGATGCGCGCTACGGCGCAGAACGCGCAAGTCGCGGGGCTGATGGGCATCGACGTCAACCGCATCATTGCCGTGACCTTCATCATCGGCGCCGGGCTCGGCGCGGTGGCGGGGGTCCTTTTCGGTACCTATTACGGCCTTGCGCAGTACACCATGGGCTCGGTGCTCGGGTTGAAGGCGTTCTCGGCTGCGGTGCTCGGCGGCATCGGCAACATTCCCGGCGCCATGCTCGGCGGCGTGCTGCTCGGGCTGGTCGAAGCGCTCGGCGCGGGTTACATCGGCGACTTCACCGACCTGTGCCAGTGGGGCCTGCCGTTGCAGGCTTGCGAAGGCGGCGGTCACTTCATCCTGTTCGGCTCCAACTACCAGGATGTATTCGCCTTCATCGTGCTGATCCTGGTGCTCGTGTTCCGCCCGCAGGGCCTGCTTGGCGAGCGCGTGGGGGACCGCGCCTGATGCGCCCGTACTTCGACACCCGCAGCAAGCCCTGGCTGATCTGGGTTGGCTTCGCGCTGATCGGCTTCGCGCTCGCGGTGTTGCCGTTCGCGTTGACGCAGATCGGCACCACCTGGGTGCGGATCACGAACTACGCCATCCTCTACATCCTGCTCGCGCTCGGCCTGAACATCGTGGTCGGCTTCGCCGGCCTGCTCGACCTCGGCTACATCGCGTTCTACGCGGTCGGTGCCTATGTCTACGCGCTGCTCGCCAGCCCGCAGTTCGGCCTGCACCTGCCGTTCTGGGTCATCCTGCCGATCGGCGCGGCGGTGGCCGCGCTGTTCGGCGCGATGCTCGGCGCGCCTACCCTCAAGCTGCGCGGCGACTACCTTGCCATCGTCACGCTCGGCTTCGGCGAGATCATCCGCATCTTCCTCAACAACCTGTCGCGGCCGGTGAACATCACCAACGGGCCGCAGGGCATCACCGGCATCGACCCGTTCTCGCTGCCTGGCTTCCGCTTCGACACGCCGCTCAAGTTCTACTACCTGCTGCTCGCGATCGTCCTGGTCGTCATCGTCATCAATCTGCGGCTGCAGAACTCGCGTATCGGGCGCGCGTGGGAAGCAATTCGCGAGGACGAGATCGCGGCGCGCGCCATGGGCATCAACACGCGCAACCTGAAGCTGCTTGCGTTCGCCATGGGCGCGAGCTTCGGCGGCCTCGCGGGCGGCATGTTCTCGGCGATCCAGGCCTTCATCTCGCCGGAGAGCTTCATCCTGGTCGAGTCGATCATGGTGGTGTCGATGGTGGTGCTCGGCGGTATGGGCAACATCTGGGGCGTGATCCTCGGCGCGGTGCTGTTGTCCTTCATCCCCGAGATCCTGCGCTGGACGGTGACGCCGCTGCAGGAGGCGCTGTTCGGCCGCATGGTGATCGAGCCCGAAGTGATCCGCATGCTGCTGTTCGGCCTGGCGCTGGTGCTGGTGATGCTGTTCCGACCCGCCGGGCTGCTGCCCTCGGCAGTGCGCAAGCGCGAGCTCGAGGAGCGCCCGATATGAACCTGCGTGAATCTCTGCTCTCGGCGGAGCGCATTGCCAAGCGCTTCGGGGGCGTACAGGCGCTGAACGAGGTCTCGTTCACCATCCGCAAGGGCGAGATCTACGGCTTGATCGGACCGAACGGCGCGGGCAAGACCACGCTGTTCAACGTGCTCACCGGCATCTATACACCCGACGAGGGTGCGTTCACCTTCGACGGGGCCGGCCTCGTCGGGCTGAAGGCGCATGAGGTTGCTGCCGCGGGCATCGGCCGCACTTTCCAGAACATCCGACTGTTCGTGAACCTTTCCGCGCTCGAAAACGTGATGATCGGCCGGCACGCGCGCACGCGCGCCGGAGTGTTCGGCGCGATCCTCCGGAACAAGCGGACCTTGGCGGAAGAAAAGCAGATCGAGCGGCGGGCGCTGGAGTTGCTCGACTACGTCGGCATCCGCAGCAAAGCGAACGATCCTGCGGGCAGCCTCGCTTACGGCGACCAGCGCCGGCTGGAGATCGCGCGCGCCCTCGCCACCGAGCCCAAGCTGCTCGCGCTCGACGAGCCTGCGGCCGGCATGAATCCGGCGGAGCGCATCGCGCTCGGCAAGCTGATCCGCCGCATTCGCGACGACGGCGTGACGCTGCTGCTGATCGAGCACGACGTGCGGCTGGTGATGAACGTGTGCGACCGCGTGATGGTGCTCGACTACGGCGAGAAGATCGCCGAGGGCACGCCGGCGGAAGTGCAGAAGGACCCGAAGGTGATCGAGGCTTACCTGGGAGCGCCGCATAAAGCTGCTTGAGGTGAAGAATCTCGAGGTGCACTACGGCGGTATCCGCGCCGTCAAGGGCATCGACCTCGAAGTGGCCGAGGGTGAACTGGTCACCCTGATCGGCGCCAACGGTGCGGGCAAGACCAGCACGCTCAAGGCGATTTGCCGCCTGATCGCCTCGCGAGCGAACGCCCTTTCCTACGCGGGCGAGGACATCTCCCACTCGCAGGTCCACGAGCTGCCGCGCAAGGGGCTGGTGATGGTGCCCGAAGGCCGCGGCATCTTTCCGCAGCTGACGGTGGAAGAAAACCTCGCCATGGGCGCCTATGCGCGCGGCGGCGCGGGCAACACCGACAAGCAGTTCGCCACCTTTCCGCGGCTGAAGGAACGACGCACACAGGTGGCGGGCACGCTCTCGGGCGGTGAACAGCAAATGCTCGCCATCGCGCGCGCCCTGATGGGCGACCCGAAGCTGCTGCTGCTGGACGAGCCGTCCATGGGCCTCGCGCCGATGATGGTGGCGCGCATCTTCGAGGTGGTGCGGGAGATCGCAGCGCGCGGCGTGACCATCCTGCTGGTCGAGCAGAACGCGCGCCTCGCGCTCGAGCTCGCGCACCGCGGCTACGTGATGGAGTCAGGCGAGATCAGTCTGAGCGGAAAAGCGAGCGAGCTGCTGGATAACCCGAGGGTGCGCGAGGCGTACCTCGGGGAAGACGCCGTCTAGCAACTACTTGATCTCGTCGGTCGCAAGGTCGGCCGCCGTCGTGAAACTGTCGGCGTAGAACTCGTCCTCCGGCAGCCCGCATTTCTCGATGAAGTCCTTGCGCGCCGAGTCCACCATGATCGGAACGCCGCAGGCGTAGACCTGGTGACCGGAGAGGTCGGGCATGTCCTCCATCACCGCGCGGTGCACGAAGCCGCTGCGTCCGCTCCAAGCATCCTCCGGCCGTGCCTCGGAAATCACCGGCACGTAGCGGAAGGTGGCATGCTCGCGCACCCACTTTTCAGGCAGCGCGTTGAGATAGAGGTCCTTGGGACGGCGCGCACCCCAGTAGAGCACCATCGGGCGCTCGATCTTCTTGTAGAACGCGCTCTCGATGATCGACTTGATCGGCGCGAAGCCGGTGCCGCTCGCCACGAACACGATCGGCTTCGCGCCGTCCTCGCGCAGGAAGAAGCTGCCGAGCGGGCCCTCCAGGCGCAGGATGTCGCGTTCCTTCATCTTGCCGAACACATGGTCGGTGAAGTTGCCGCCGGCCACGTGGCGGATGTGCAGCTCGACCAGCTCGTCGGCGTGCGGCGAGTTCGCCATCGAGAAGCTGCGCCGCTCGCCGCCCTTCAGCAGAAAGTCGATGTACTGCCCGGGAAGGAATTGCAGCCGCTCGTTCGCCGGCAGCTTGAGCTGCACGATCATGACGTCGTCGGCAACCTTGTCGAGCTTCTGCACGCGGCACGGCAGCAGCTTGACCGCGATGTCCTTGGCCGCGCCGATGGTGCGGCATTCGATCACCAGCTCGCCGAGCGGCTTGGCCTGGCAAAAGAGCGCCTTGCCGTGCGCGCGTTCTTCTTCGGTGAGCACGCGCGCGTGATAGTGACCGTAGTCCACGCTACCCGCCACGATCTTTCCCTTGCAGGAGCCGCACGCGCCGTTCTTGCAGCCGTAGGGCAGCATCACGCCCTGGCGCAGCGCCGCGGTGAGGACCGCTTCGCCTTCCTCGGCGTCGAAGCTCTGACCGCTCGGCTGAACTGTAACTTTGTGCATCGCTAGAATAGGCCCATGGAGTCTACCAAGCTCTTGGTGCTGACCAACGTGCCCGACCGCGCCACCGCCGAGAAGCTGGCCGACCTGCTGGTCGAGCTGCAACTTGCTGCATGCGTCAACATCCTCGCGCCCTGCCGTTCGGTCTATCGCTGGAAAGGCGCGGTACAGCGCGACGAAGAGCACCCGATGCTGATCAAGACCACGGCCGAGCGTTATCCGGCGCTCGAGCAGGCGCTGCGCGGCGGGCATCCGTACGAACTTCCCGAGATCATCGCGGTCCCAATCGAGCGCGGACTGCCCGCCTACCTCGACTGGGTGGCCGCCGAAACCACTAGCAAGTGAAAGGCTTCGTGAAACGCTTCCTCGTCGCGCTGCTATGGCTCGCGCTGTCCGCGCCGGCGTTCGCGCAACTGTTCAAGAAGGCCGACGAGCTGCTCGAGCCGGAGAAAGCATTCCGCTTCAGCGCGCGCGCGCTCGACGGGGCGATCGAGGTCAAGTTCGCCATCGCGGATGGCTACTACATGTACCGCAACAAATTCCGCTTCAGCGCGGAAGGTAATCCGTCGGTGCAACTCGGCGCGCCGCAGATGCCGCGCGGCGCGCCCCACAAGGACGAGTTCTTCGGCGAGACCGAAACCTATCGGCGACAAGTCGCGATCGTGATTCCGGCGCAAGGCGAGGGCCGCTTCGAGCTGAAGGTCGTGTCGCAAGGCTGCGCCGATGTCGGCGTCTGCTACGTGCCGATGGAATCCCAAGCCGGCCTGCGGCTGGCCGCGGCCACGGGGCAGGGCCCGGGGATCAGCCAGGGGCCGCGCGAAGTGGAGGCGCAGCCGCGCTGGTCGATTTACGCAAGCGACATTGACATCGAGCAGCTCTTCCAGGGCAACGCGGCGCTGGTGCTCGCGAGCTTCTTCGGCTTCGGCCTGCTGCTCAGCTTCACGCCCTGCGTGCTTCCCATGATCCCGATCCTCGGCGGCATCATCGCGGGAGAGGGCGCGCAGCTCAACAAGTCGCGCGCGTTGCTGCTCTCGGGCACGTATGTGCTGAGCATGGCGCTCACCTACGCGCTCGCGGGCGTTGCCGCCGCCTATGTCGGCTCGCTGCTCGCGGCCTACCTGCAGAACGTCTGGGTACTGGGCGCTTTCGCCGCGGTGTTCGTGCTACTCGCGCTGTCGATGTTCGGGTTCTACGAGCTGCGCTTGCCGGACGCCTTGCAGCAGCGTCTGCACGCGACGCACGGCCGGCTTCAGGGTGGTCGCCTCGCGCCGGTCGCGGTGATGGGCGTGCTGTCGGCGGTGATCGTCAGTCCGTGCGTTTCGGCGCCGCTCGCCGGCACGCTGCTCCAGATCTCGCGTTCCGGTGACATGGTGCTCGGCGGGACGGCGCTGTTCGCGATGGCGCTCGGCATGGGCGTGCCGCTGATGCTGGTGGGCCTCTCGGAAGGCGCATTGCTGCCGCGCGCCGGCGCGTGGATGGTCGGCGTGAAGCAATTTTTCGGCTTCATGCTGTTGGCGGTAGCGGTCTGGATTCTTTCACCGGTACTGCCGCCGCTCGCCAGCATGCTCGCATGGAGCCTGCTTGCCTTCGGCGTGGCATCCCTGCTGCGGCGTTCCTGGGTCGCCGCTGTGCTGCCGCTGGTCCTCGGCGTCGCCATCCTGGTCGGGGCGCTCGCCGGCAGCCGCGATCCGCTGCGCCCGCTCGCCGTGTTTGTTGCGGGCGCGCCGCATTCGACGCCGGTTGCCTGGACGCGCATCGCCTCGCTCGGCGACCTGCAGACGCAGCTCAAGGCGCCGGGCAAGCTGGTGATGCTCGACTTCTACGCCGACTGGTGCGTGTCGTGCAAAGAGATGGAGTCGTTCACCTTCTCGGATCCGAAGGTGCGCGCGCAGCTCAACCAGATGCTGCTGTTGCAGGCGGACGTGACCGCCAACAACGAGCACGACAAGGCGCTGCTGAAACGGTTTTCGCTGTTCGGCCCCCCGGGCATCATCTTCTTCGACGCCGAGGGGCGCGAGATCAAGGGGCTGCGCGTGATCGGCTACCAGAACCCCGAGCGTTTCCTGAAGACCCTGTCGCTCGCGACAGCTCCGTAGCAGCGTCCAGCGCGAAGTAGGTGAGGATGCCGTCGGCGCCGGCGCGCTTGAACGCGATCAGGCTCTCCATCACGCACGACTCCGGCAGCCACTTGTTGGCGATCGCAGCGCGCAGCATCGCGTACTCGCCCGACACCTGATACACGTAGGTCGGCGCCTTGAATTCGTCTTTCACGCGCCGCAGGACGTCGAGGTAGGGCATTCCCGGCTTCACCATCACCATGTCGGCGCCTTCCGCCAGGTCGAGGCCGACTTCCCACAGTGCCTCGTCGGAATTCGCAGGATCCATCTGATAGGTCTGCTTGTCGGCTTTGCCGAGCGCCTTGGCCGAGCCCACGGCGTCGCGAAATGGCCCGTAGAAACCCGAGGCGTACTTCGCCGAGTACGCCATGATCTTGGTGTGGACGTGGCCCGCTTTTTCCAGCGCGGCGCGGATTTTGCCGATGCGTCCGTCCATCATGTCGGAGGGCGCGACGATGTCCACGCCCGCCGTCGCCTGCGCCAGCGCCTGCTTGACAAGGACGTCGAGCGTCACGTCGTTGAGGATGTAACCGCTCTTGTCGACGACGCCGTCCTGGCCGTGCGAGGTGTAGGGATCGAGCGCCACGTCGGTCATGATGCCGAGCTCGGGAAAGCGCTTCTTCAGCGCTGCCGTCGCGCGCGGCACCAGCCCTTTCGGATTGAACGCTTCGCGCCCGTCCAGTGTCTTCAATTTCTGCTCGATCACCGGGAAAAGCGCGAGCACCGGGATGCGCAGCTTCAGGCACTGCTCCGCGACCGGCAGCAGCTTGTCGATCGTCATGCGCTCGACGCCCGGCATGGAAGCCACTTTTTCAGTACGGGCTTTTCCCTCGAGCACGAACACCGGATAAATAAGATCCCCCGGCGTGAGTGTGGTCTCGCGCATGAGGCGCCGCGAAAAGTCGTCGCGCCGCATGCGGCGCATGCGCAGAGCGGGGAAGCTGCCGTAAATGTTCATCTTTTTCCGGGGGTTTTTCGTGATGGGAACTTTTGCCGGCCCCGGGGAATCTTACCTTCGGACGAGTTGATCGTCTCCCGCTTCTCCTCCCTGAGCGGGTGCCTTAATCCAAAATTAAGGCGTTTCGCCCCCGGTTTATATCCCCTTTACCGGGGGCTTTTTATTTCAGCGGCCTGCTCGAGCCACGACTCGAGCAGGTCGCGGCATTCCTCGACACCCTGCTTCGTCACGCTCGAAAAGAGCATCGCGCTGGCTCCGACGACGGCGCGCACTTTCTTCAGGGTCGCGGCCTGCTCGGCGCGCGAGAGCTTGTCCGCCTTCGAAAGCAGCACCAGGCTGCGGGCGTCCCCGAGCCAGTCGAGCAACTGCGTGTCGAGCGGCGTCAGCGGGTGGCGCGCATCCATGATCACCACCACGCCAACGAGCGAAGAGCGAGATTTGAGGTATGCGCCGATCAGTTCCTGCCATTGACGCCGCAACGCGTGCGGAACCTTGGCGTAGCCGTAGCCAGGGAGGTCCGCGAGACGCGCAGTTTCGCCCAGCGAATAGAAGTTGATCGTTTGCGTCCGGCCCGGGGTCTTGCTGGTGAACGCCAGCCGCTTGCGCCCGGCAAGGGCATTGATCGCGCTCGATTTGCCGACGTTGGAGCGACCGACGAAGGCCAGTTCCGGCGGCCCGGACGGCGGCAGGTCTCCGGGCCGGGCGGCGGACGCGAGGAACCCTGCTTGCGGGAATAATCTAATAAAATCGCGCCTTTCGACGATTTCGGGGATCCAGGGGATGATACGTGCATTGGTATGCGGCGCTGCAGTCGCCGTGTTTGCCGCGCAGGCCCACGCGCAGGATGTCGCCAAGGCGCAGAACACAGCGAACCAGGTGTGCGCGGCGTGCCACGCCGCGGACGGCAACAGCACCGCGCCGGCCAATCCCAAGATCGCCGGCCAGTTCCCCGAATACCTGCACAAGCAGCTCGTCGACTTCAAGGCGCAGGGCGGCAAGAAGCCGGCGCGCGAAAGCCCGATCATGATGGGCATGGTGGCCAACCTGTCCGAGGCCGACATGAAGGGGCTTGCCGCCTACTACGGCGGACAGAAGCTCAAGCCTGCGGCGGCAAGCGACAAAGACCTTGCCGCAGCCGGTCAGCGCCTCTGGCGCGGCGGCAACACGGCGAGCGGCGTCCCCGCCTGCGCGGGTTGCCACGGCCCTGCGGGGGCAGGCATCCCGGCGCAATATCCCCGCATCGCCGGCCAGTACGCCGAATACATCGCCGCCCAGCTCAAGGCATTCAAGGAAGGCGGTCGTGCCAACGACGCCAACGGCATGATGCGTGGCGTGGCCGCTCGCCTCACCGACCGCGAAATCCGCGCGGTAGCGGAGTACGCTGCAGGATTGCGCTAACGGAATACCGCCCTCGCAAGGGGTGTTACCCATCGATGCGGCCCATGCCGCGACAAGAGGAGAGGATGAAATGAAGAAGCGTCTTGTGGCAGCCGCGGTGGCGGTAACGCTGGGTAGCCTGGCGGGCTTCGCGGCCGCGCAGCAGAAGCCTGATGTCCTGGTCAAGCAGCGCCAGTCGGCCATGACCTTGATCGGCAAGTACTGGGGTCCGATCGCCGGCATGGCGTCGGGTAAGGTATCGCCCTACAACGCGGACGTGATCTCGCGCAACGCCACGTACCTCGAGAACCTCGCGCAGATGCCGTGGGACGGTTTCCACGACAGCACCAAGGACGAGAAGAGCCGCGCGCTTCCGGAGATCTGGTCGCAGAAGGCCAAGTTCGACGAGCTGGCGCAGCGTCTGCAGACGGAAACGCAGAAACTGGGTGAAGTGGCGCGCAAGAAGGACGAGGCCGGCGTGAAGACGCAGTACGCGGCGGTCGGCAAGGTCTGCGGCGCCTGCCACGAAGGCTTCCGGGCTAAGTAGCCTTCGCAGCATGCTCAAAAAAGGCCCCGCCCTCGCGGGGCTTTTCTTTCTCTGGTTCGCCGCGAGCTGTCTCGCGCAAGGTGACGCGAAGCGCGGCGAATATCTCGCCAAAGCGGGCGGCTGCGTCGGCTGCCATACCGTCGAGGCGAAAGAGGGAAGCCAAGACAAACCGGTGCCATTCGCCGGCGGGCGCGCGCTGAAAACGCCGTTCGGCACGTTCTACGGGCCGAACATCACGCCGCATCCGGAAGCCGGCATCGGCAAATGGTCGGAAGCCGACTTCATGCGCGCGATGCGCGAAGGCCGGCGACCAGACGGCGCGAATTACTTTCCGGCGTTTCCGTATCCATCGTTCACGCTCATCAGCGACGCCGACCTGCGCGATCTCTGGGCGTATCTGCGCTCGCTGCCGCAGAGCAACCGGCAGAGCGAGGAACACGATCTCGGTTTCTTCTACCGCTGGCGCTTTTCGGTCAACTTCTGGAAGTGGATGTTCTTCACGCCGGGACCATTCGCGCCCGATGCGTCGAAGAGCGCGCAGCTCAATCGCGGCGGATACCTGGTGCAAGCGCTCGGCCATTGCGGCGAATGCCATACGCCGCGCAATTTCCTCGGCGGGCCGAAGAAGGACCAGTACCTCGGCGGGGCAAAGGACATAGCACCCAACTTGACGCCGACGCGGCTCAAGAAATCGAGCGACGCCGACCTGCGCAACTTCCTCACCACCGGGCTGACCGCGGACGGCGATGTCCCTGCCAAGGAAATGGGCGAGGTCATCGCCAACACCACGAGCCAGCTCACGCCGGGCGACCTGGATGCCATGATCGCGTACCTGCGCTCGCTACCACCATTGCCGGATGAGGGTAAATAGCATCAAATACTGACAAATCTTGACTGGAATAGGCGGTCGAGGAGCTATGTTCCCTCTATGAACGAAGCCAAGCGCCTGGTTGAACTGATCCCGCGGCTGCGGCGTTATGCCCGCGCGCTGGTGGGTGACCGGGCCACCGCCGATGACCTGGTGCAGGACACGCTGGAGCGCGCCTGGGCCAAGCTGCACCTCTATCGCCGCGGGACCGACCTCCGCGCCTGGCTTTTTACAGTTATGCACAATGTTCACGTCAACCGGGTGCGAGCATCACGCGTCACCGATACGCTCGAGGACGAGATGCCCGAGCTCGCGCAGCGCGCGCCGCAGGGCGATGCACTGCTGGTGCGGGATCTCGATCGTGCCATCGGCAAGCTGCCCGCCGAACAACGGGCGGTCTTGCTCCTGGTGACGCTGGAGGAAATGAGCTACGAAGAAGTGGCGCGCACGCTCGGCATTCCCATCGGCACCGTGATGTCGCGTCTGTCTCGCGCGCGCGACAAGCTGCGCGGGATGATGCAGGGACAGAGTACGGCGGCAAAATTGAAGGTTGTGAAATAAGCGATGAGCGATCAAACGGTCAGCGAAGCGGATCTGCAGGCGTACGCCGACGGCAAGCTGCCGGAAGAGCGGCGCGCGGCAGTTGCCGCCTGGCTCGCCGCGCATCCCGAGGACGCCGAGCGCATCGAAGCCTACCGCCAGCTTGCGGCGGAGTTGCGCAACTCCTACGACGGCGTGCTCGACGAGCCGGTGCCCGAGCGCCTCGAGCGCGCGATTCGCTCCGGCCGCGTGCGCTATGCCGCGATGGTCGCGGGCTGGGTCGGGCTGGGCGTGCTGCTGGGCGCGATTGCCGGCTGGCAGCTGCACGGCGCGCATCCCGCCACCCTCGCGCCGAACGCGGATGCAGCCGACACGATGGCGCATCGCGCGGTCGTTGCGCACGCCACGTACTCGCCGGAGGTACGCCATCCAGTCGAGGTCGGCGCCGATCAGGAAGCGCATCTCGTCGCCTGGCTGTCCAAGCGTCTCGGCACGCAGTTGCGCGCGCCCAAGCTCGACGCCGTCGGCTACAGCCTGGTCGGCGGCCGCTTGCTGCCGGGCGAGAACGGCCCGGTGGCGCACTTCATGTACCAGTGCAACCGCGGCACGCGCGTCACGCTCTACGTGCGAGCCGACATGGGCACGAACCGCTCGATCGCGTTCCGCTACGCGCGCGAGGGCACGGTCGGCGTGTTCTACTGGGTCGACAGCAAGCTCGGCTACGCGGTTTCCTCGGCCGACATCAGCAAGGAAGACTTGCTCAGCGTGGCCAACGCCGCGTATCAGCAGCTCAATCCGCCGTAACTAGGCCGCTTTCTGTAACCGCGCGAAGTCGATACCGGACGAAGGTCCGGTATCGGCCTTGCACGTACTCGCCATGTGCTCGAGTGCATGGCGGTTGTCCGCCTCTTCCTCCGAAGCCAGGCAATCGCGCGGCACCACGAGCTTGAAGTCGCGCATGTAGGCGTCGTGCGCGGTGAACAGCACGCAGAAATTGCCGGCGATGCCGGTGAGGATCAGCGTGCTCGCGCCGAGGTGCGCGAGCAGCACCTCGAGGGTGGTCGAGTGGAAGGCCGAGTGCTTTGGCTTGAGGACGAAATAATCGTCGTCATCGGGCTCGAGCAGCTCGGCGATCGGCTTGCCGCGCGCGTCGTCGCCAAGAACGTGCTCGAGCAGTGAGCGAAAATCGGAACGCCACTTGCCGAAGTTGTCGTTGCAGTAGATCACCGGCACGCCGGCCTGCTGCGCGCGCTTGCGCAGCGCGGCGGTGGCCTTGGCCGCCGCCAGCGCCTGCGGAAGCAGGCGATCGCCCCCGTCGAACTCGAGGTCGTTGATCCAGTCGATCAGCAGCAGCGCCACCGGACACTCGTCCGGCGCAAAGCCGTGCAGATCGTCAGGCTTTGAGCGAGGCATTGAGGGCAGTGGCGAGCGCAGCATCGCCGCTCACCAGGGCCTTCCATGCAATCTCCAGGCCGTTGCGCTTGCCTTTCGGCACCAGCTTCAATCCTTCCGGACTGATGGTCAGCATGAACGCCTGACCTTCGATATCGATTTCTCTCTTGAGATGCTTGTCGAGCTTAGTCGCCATGTTCGGACTCCCGGGAAGAAACGCTGGCTATCAACTTATCCCACTTTTTGTGACGCCCCGACGGCGCCGGGCGCGATCCTGCGAACTGCCGCTGGCTCGCCGATCCTCGGCAGCCCCTCCAGTTCGAAGCTCACCAGCCGCCGGTTCGCAATGGCGCTGCGGATCGCCTTATCGACGCTGAGGGGTCCTGAGGGCACGAAATAGTTTGACGAGCTCGGGCAGCTGGTAGTTCGCGTTCAGACCGCTCGGACTGGGCAGGACCCAGACTTGCGCACCTTCGAAGGTTTCGCTCTGTCGTCCAATCCCCGCACCGCGCAGTCGGAATGCGTGGCAATAGGCCCCGACGCCGAGGAACGCCACCACCTCCGGACGGTAACGCCGCACCTTCGTGGCCAGCCGTTGTCGCCCTTTCACGAATTCGTCGGCCTCCAGCTCAGCCGCCGTGGCGGTACCGCGGTTCACCATATTGGTGATTCCATAGCCGGCCTGCAGGAGCTCGGCCTGCTGCGACGGATGAAGCTGGAGCGGCGTGAACCCGGCCTGATGCAGCGCCGGCCAGAAGCGGTTGCCGGGGCGCGCGAAATGGTGGCCCGTGGCGGCGGAGTACAGGCCGGGGTTGATGCCGACGAACAGGACCTTCAGGCCGGGCGCGATGACGTCGCGGAGGCCTTTGTTTGCGGCGGCGGCGAGTTCTTTCTTGCTAGGCCGGGCGGATGAGATAGCCGCCCGATTTTTCGTCCGGCTCAAGCTTGATCAGGCCTTTCTCCGCCGCCTCCTCCAGCAGGTCGGAAAACGCGCGGAAGCCGTAATAGCTCTCGTTGAATCCCGGGTTGCGGCGCTTGAGCGCCTGCTTGACCATCGAGCCCCAGATGCGCTCGTCGGCGTCGCGCTCCGACATCAGCGCCTCGAGCGTGCTGAGCATGAGATCGAAAGCCTCCTGCTTCTTGTCGCCGTTCGCTTTGTCGCCAGCGGCGCTCGGTGGAGCGGCGTCGCGGCGCTTCTTGGCGCTGCGCCGCTTCTGCTCGTCGGCGCGCACCAGATCGTCGTAGTAGATGAACTCGTCGCAATTGTTGATCAGCAGGTCCGAGCTCGAGTTTTTCACGCCGACGCCGATCACCGTCTTCGCGTTCTCGCGCAGCTTGGACACCAGCGGCGAGAAGTCCGAGTCGCCGCTGACGATGACGAAGGTGTCGACGTGCGCCTTGGTGTAGCAGAGGTCGAGCGCGTCCACCACCATGCGGATGTCGGCCGAGTTCTTGCCCGACTGGCGCACATGCGGGATCTCGATCAGTTCGAACGACGCGGCGTGCATCGTCGCCTTGAATTCCTTGTAGCGCTCCCAGTCGCAGTAGGCTTTCTTCACCACGATCGAGCCCTTGGCGAGCAGGCGCTCGAGCACCTTCGCCATGTCGAACTGGGCGTAGCGCGCCTCGCGCACGCCGAGCGCGACGTTCTCGAAGTCGCAGAACACGGCGAGGCTGCGGGCGTCGGCGCCGAGGGCCATCAGTGGTCCTTGCGAGGCGCGTGCGGCGCCTGCACGGCGCCGGCGCTGGTTGCGGTCCGCGCACGGCGACGCTCGCGCCAGTTCTCCACCAGCGAATAGCCCGCGGGCACCACGACCAGGGTGAGCAGGGTCGACGTCACCATGCCGCCGATCACCGCGAGCGATAGCGGCGCGTTGGTCTCGGCACCCGCCCCGAGGCCGATCGCCGCGGGCGTGAGCGCGAGGATGATGGTGAGCGAGGTCATGACCACCGGCCGCATGCGCGTCGGACACGCATCGCTCAGCGCCTCATTCACGTTCATGCCCTGGTCGCGCCGCTGGTTCGTCAGATCGACCAGCAGGATCGAGTTCTTTGCCACCAGGCCGATCAGCAGCACCAGGCCGATGCCCGAATAGATGTTGAGCGTGCTGCCCGAGAGCGAGAGCGCGGCGATGCCGCCGACGATGCCGAGCGGCACCGCCAGCATGACGTAGAACGGCTGCAGGAAGCTGTTGAACTGGCTGGCGAGCACCATGAAGAGTAGCGCGAGCGCGAGCGCAAAGGTGAACTGGGTGGCGGTCGCGGTCTTCTCGAGCTGCTCGGCCTCGCCGACGAACACCACGCGGTAGCCGATCGGCAGGTTCTCGGACGCGGCGCGCACCTTCTCGATCGCGGCACCGAGCGCGATGGTCGGCGTGGCGAAGAAGGTCGCCGAATATTGCAGGTCGAAGCGGCCGATCACCGCCGGGCCGAGCGCTTCGCGAAAGCGCGCCACCTGGTCGAGCCGCACCAGCTGGCCGGTCCGGTTGCGGAGGTAGATTTTCGACAGATCGACCTGCTGCTGGAGCTCGCCCTCCTTCGCCTTGACGCGGATGTCGTAGCGCTCGCCGTCACCCGGGTAGTCGTTGTACTTGGCGATGTCGATGCCGCCGCTCAGCATGCTGACCGCGAGCGCGACATCGGCCGAGGTAAGGTTGAGGCCGGCGGCGCGCACCCGGTCGGGCTCGAGCACGAGCTGCGGCAGGTCGAGCTGCAGGTCGGTGTCCATGCGGCCGATCTCGGGGTCGGCTTGCAGCGTGCGCTGCAATTCGCCGGCGAGCCGTCCCATCTCCTGCAGGTTCGGGCCCTTCACCACGAATTGCAGCGGATCGGAGCGTTGTCCCTGGACCAGGCCGAAGGCGCGCGGGAACGCGAGCGCGCCCGGAATCTGCGCCAGATCTCGCCGGAAGGCACCGATCACCTCGGCTTGCGAGCGCTCGCGCTCACCGCGCGGCTTCATGCGCGCCACCAGCGTCGCCTGATTGACCTGCTGCGCAGAGCCCAGGCCGATGATGCCGAACTCGGTGACGATTTCCGGATAGTTTTTGGCCACCGCCTCGACCTCGCGCAACTTGGTCTCGGTGTACTCGATCGAGGAGCCTCGCGGCGTGCGGATGCCGACCAGGAAGCGGCCCTCATCGGCCTGCGGCGCGAGCTCGCGCGGCAGCGTGCCGAAGATCGGGATCGCGGCGAGAAACGACAGCGCCGCCGCGAGCAGCACGATCACGCGGTTGCGCAGCGACCAGCCGAGCATGCGGCGGTAGAAGGAGTCGATGCGCTCGAACAGGTGCTCGAGCGCCCAATACACCCGCCCATGCTTGGCCTCCACCTCGAGGTAGCGCGAGCAGAGCATCGGCGTGAGGGTGAGCGAGACGAAGAGCGAAACCAGCACGCCGAAAGTTACCACCACCGCGAACGAGCGCAGGAACTGGCCGAGGATGCCGCTCACGAACACCACCGGGGCAAAGATCGCCACCAGCGAGAAGCTGGCCGCGATCACCGCGAAGGTCACCTCGCGGCTGCCGGTGATCGCCGCGCTCATGGCGGTGGTGCCGCGGTCCTCCTCCCGATGGCGGTAGATGTTTTCCAGCACCACGATGGCGTCGTCCACCACCACGCCGACCAGCAGCAGCAGCGCGAGCAGCGTCACCGAGTTGAAGGTGTAGCCGAAGAAATACATCACCGCGATCGCGCCCATCAGCGACACCGGGATCGAGGTGGCGATGATCACGGTGGAGCGGAAGCTCTTCAGGAACAGCCAGACGATGAGCGCGGCGAGGATGGTGCCCTCGATCAGGTGATTCTTCAGCGCCTCGACCATCGCGCCGATGAAGATCTTGTCGCTCTGCACGATATGCAGCTCGAGCCCGGGCGGCAGCTGCGGACGGATGTCGCGCTCGATGCGTTCCATCACGCGGTCGATGATCTCGACCGTGTTGGTGTTCGGCACCTTGACGATGCCGATGCCGACCGCGGGCCGGCCGTTCAGGCGCGCCAGCTGGCGAAAGTCCGTCAGCCCGTCCTCGATCTCGGCGATGTCGCGCAGGCGCACCGGCGCGCCGTCCTTGTAGCCGACGATCATCGCCGCGAGCTCGTCGAGCTTGTGGAACTCGAGGTCGATCTTCACCAGGTGCTCGGTCGAGCGGCCGACCAGGAAGCCGCCCGCCATCTGGATGTGCTCGCGGCCGAAGGCGTCGCTGATGTCCTGCGCGGCGATGCCGAAGCCGGCCATCTTCGAGGGCAGCAGGTTGACGCGGATGGTGCGGTCGCGCCGTCCGCCGATGCGCACCTCGCCCACGCCGTCGATCGTCTCCAGCTGCTTCTTGATGACGTTGATCGCGTACAGGTTGAGCTGCTGCTGGGTGCGGTCGCCCTGCAGCGCGGTCTGCAGGATGGCCTGCGTGTTGCTCTCGACTTTCGCCACCACCGGCGGGTCGGCGTCCTTCGGCAGGCGGCGCACCACCTGGTTCACCTTCGCCTGCACTTCCTGGAAAGCGACGTCGATGCGCTTTTCCAGGCCGAAGGTGATCACCACCACCGAAGTGCCGGGCGACGAGGTCGACTGGATGTGCTCGATCCCCGGCACGCTGTTCACCGAGGTCTCGATCAGGTTGGTGATCGCGGCGTCGATGATGTCGGGGTTTGCCCCCTTGTAAGCCGTGGTGATGGAGATGATCGGAAACTCGATGTAGGGCAGCTTGTCCACGCCCATTCGCAGATAGGCGATGGCGCCGAACAGCACCAGCACGGCGCTCAGCATCACCGCGAACACATGACGGCGGATCGAGAGCTCGGAGAGGGTCATGGTGTCAGCCGCCGCTGGCGGCTTTTTCGCCCTTGGCTTTGGCGGCGGTGCCTTTTTCCGCGCCGCGCCCGCCGCGCACCGTGACTGCCGCGCCGTCGGTCAGGAAGCCGGCGCCGTCCGCGGCGATGGTCTCACCCGCGCTCAGCCCCTTCGTCACCTGCTGGAATCCATCCTGGCGCATCCCGGTCTCGACCACGCGCTGGCGCGCGAAGCCATTCTCCAGCGCGTACACCACCTTGCCCGCAGGACGCAGCACTACACTCTGCTCGGGCACCATCAACGCTCCTTGCACTTCTTCGGTGACGATGCGCGCGTTCACCGTGCCGCCGCCGCGGAACATCGTGCCATCGGCGCGGATCTTGACGATGGCGTCGATCGCGCGATTGTTGACGCCGAGCGTGGGTTTCAGCTCGTCGATGCGCGCCGTGAGCAGGCGCTCGGGCGCGGCCGGCGGCGAGAGCAGCACCTTGAGGCCCGGCTTGATGCGCATCGCGGTGGCTTCCGGCAGCAGCAGGTGCACGCGCAGCTCCTGCACGCCGACCAGCTTGAACAGCGGATCGCCCAGCTTCACGTAGTCGCCGACCGCGACGATCTGGGTCTCGATCTCGCCGTCGATCGGCGCCACGACGTGTGACTTGGTCAGGCTGCGGCCGGTCTGCTCGTGGCGCGCGCGCGCGGCGGTGAGCTGCTGGCGCAGGGCGTTGCGCTGGGCGATCGCGTCGTCGATCGCGTTTTGCGAGATGAAGCCCTGGCCGACGAGCTTCTTGTTGCGTTCGACCACCCGCTCCTGTTGCTCGAGCAGGCTCTGCAGGCGCCCGATCTCGGCCTGGTCGGCGCGCTGCTGGATCTGGAAGTCGGCGGCGTCGATCTCTGCGAGCAGCTCGCCCTTGGTTACTTTCTTGCCGGTGAAGCCGGTCACGCGCGTCACGCGCCCGGCGACCTCGGCGCCCACCGTCGGGTCGATCACGTTCTCGATCGTGCCGACCACTTCCTCGTAGAGTTCCAGGACGCGAGGCTGCACCACGGCCGAGGTGATGAGGACCCCCTGCTGACCCTTGCCGGCCTTCCCGGAGTCCTTGCGCGCCGCCCGGCCGTCACCGGCGAAGAAGTAGGCGCCCACCGCCGCTGCAATGACGACGATCGAAATCCCGAAGATCGCTAGGCGGCGGGTGGCGGTGGTCATGAAACGGGCGATTGTCAGGCCGGAATGCGGTCGAGGGCAAACAGCTCCTCGACCGACTCGCGTCGACGCACCAAATGCGCCTGGCCGCCGCTCACCAGGACCTCGGCGGCGCGCGGCCGTGTGTTGTAGTTCGAGCTCATCGCCATGGCATAAGCCCCGCTCGACATGATGGCGAGCAGGTCGCCGGCTACCGCCGCCAGCCGGCGGTCTTTGGCCAGGAAGTCCGCGCTTTCGCACACCGGCCCGACCACATCGTAGACCGTCGTTCCGGCCGCGGATTCCTTGACCGTCTTCACTTCATGCCAGGCGCTGTAGAGCGCCGGTCGGATGAGGTCGTTCATCGCCGTATCCACCACCAGGAAGCTCTTGGCGACACCGGGCTTTACGTACTCGACGCGCGTCAAGAGCACGCCGGCATTACCGACCAGCGACCGGCCCGGATCGAAGATCACGTTATGGCTGCGCGCGCCGAGCGCCGCCATTACGCCGGCGACGAAGGCGGCGGGCGGCTGCGGCGCTTCATCCTTGTAGCGGATGCCGATGCCCCCGCCCACGTCGACGTGCTTGAGGTGAATGCCTTTGCGCTCGAGGCGGTCGACCAGCGCGATCAGGCGCTCGGCGGCGGCGACGAACGGCGCCGGATCCTGCAGCAGCGAGCCGATGTGACAGCCGATGCCGACCAGCTCGATCCCGGGCTTCTCCCGCGCCTGCGTGTACAGCCGCTCCGCGTCGCCATACGCCACGCCGAACTTTGTCTCACGCAGTCCGGTCGAGATGTAAGGGTGTGTCTTGGCGTCGATGTCGGGGTTCACGCGCAAAGCGATCGGCACGCGCTTGCCGAGGCTGCGCGCCACCGCGTCGACGCGCGCGAGCTCGGCCTCGGACTCGACGTTGATACAGCCGATATCCTTTTCCAGAGCGAAGCGGATCTCCGCTTGGCTCTTGCCGACGCCCGAAAACAGCGTTTTGCGCGCCTCGCCGCCCGCGGCGAGCACGCGCGCCAGCTCGCCGCCGGAGACGATGTCGAAGCCGGCGCCGAGGCGCGCGAGCAGCGCGAGGATCGCGAGGTTCGAATTCGCCTTGACCGAGTAGCAGATCTGCGCGTCGCGGCCCTTCAGCGCCTGCGCGAATTCGCGGTACGCGCCCTCGATTGCGGCCGCGGAGTAAACGAAGCAAGGCGTGCCGAAGCGGCGCGCGATGTCGTCCAGCGGCACTTCGTCGGCGCAGAGCACGCCGTCGCGATAGGTAAAAGGCACGACCTACTTCTCTTCTTCGCGCGCGTCGCGCGGGTACGGCACCGGCTCGTACGGCTTGGGCTTGGCCGGCTTGATGCCCGGTGGCGGGCTTTCGCGCAGATAGAGCGGCCCCTTCTGGCCGCAGGCGGCGGCCAGCGCGAGGAGCACGAAGCAAGCGAGGAAGCGCATAAAATCAGCATGCTACTCCATGAATGAGACCGATTTCGAAGCACAGGCGAGCGCCACCCTGGAAGCGCTGGAACAGGCGCTCGAGAACTGCGGCGAAGACCTCGATTTTGAGCTGAAAGCCGGTGGCATCCTCGAGATCGAGTTCGAGGACGGCTCCAAGATCATCGTCAATCGCCATGCCGCCGCGCGCGAGATCTGGGTGGCAGCGCGTTCGGGAGGCTTTCACTACCGCTGGGACGGTCAGGTCTGGCGCAACACGCGCGACGGCTCGGAGTTGTTCGCGGCGCTCTCAGCGCTCGTTTCCGGGCAGCTAGGTCGGGGGGTTCGGCTGCTCGGGTAGCGGTGTCACCGGTTGCTGCACCGGTGGGGGCGGCGGTGGCTGCAGGACGTCGGGCGGCGGGACGGCTTCCTGGTAGAAGAATTCCGGCACCAGCTTGGGCGACTCTCCGCTTATCCCCATCGTGGGGACCGCGACGACCCCTGGCGGCACGGTGCGCGGCTGCTCGGGAATATCCTTGAGCGCCTGCTCCATGTAGTTCAGCCAGATCGGCAGCGCCACCACGCTGCCCGTCTGGTTCTTGCCGAGCGTCTTCGGCTGGTCGAAGCCCACCCAGGACACCGCGACCAGCGAGGGCTGGTAGCCCGCGAACCAGGCGTCGACGAACTCATTGGTGGTGCCGGTCTTTCCGGCGAGGTCCGTGCGCCCGAGACGCCCGGCACGCGCGGCGGTGCCCGAGCGCGTCACGTCCTGCATCATGTTGTCCATGATGAAGGCGTTGCGCCGGTCGAGGACGCGCAGCGCCTCATCGCCGGCGCGCCGCGGATCGGCCAGCGCCAGCGGGTTGCCGCGGTCGTCGACGATCTTGTGGATGAAATAGGGCTGGATCAGGAAGCCGCCGTTCGCGAACACCGAATAGGCGCGCGCCAGCTGCCAGGCGGTGACCGAGCCCGCGCCGAGCGCCATCGTCAGGTAGGGAGGATGGCGCTCAATGTCGAAGCCGAAGCGCCCGACGTATTCCTGCGCGTACTTCGGGCCGATGGCGTCGAGCACCCGGATCGAGACCATATTCTTCGACTTGGTGAGCGCCGTCCTCAGCCGCATCGGGCCTTCGAACTTGCCGTCATAGTTCTTCGGCTCCCAGCGCTGGCTGCCGGTCTGCTCGGCCTCCAGTACCACCGGCTCGTCGGGCACCACGGTGGCGGCGGTGAAGCCCTTTTCGAGCGCCGCGGAATAGATGAACGGCTTGAACGACGAGCCCGGTTGCCGCCACGCCTGGGTCACGTGGTTGAACTTGTTGCGCCCGAAGTCGAAGCCGCCGACCAGCGCGCGGATCGCGCCGTCCTGCGGGTCGAGCGAAATGAACGCCGATTCGATCTCCGGCAGCTGCAGGATCTGCCAGTTCTTGCCGTCGCGCTGCACCCGGACGATGGCGCCCTTCCGGATGCGCTTCTGCGGCGCGGCCTTCGAGTCGAGGGCGCGTGCTGCGAACTGCAGGCCCGCGCCCTGGATCGTCAGCCGCTCGCCGCTGCGCAGCGCGGCCTGGACTTGCTTGCCGTCGTAGCCCACGACCACTGCGGCGAGCAGGTCGTCGCTGTCCGAATGGTCGGCGAGCAGATCGTCGAAATCGTCGTCCTCCGGGTTGGCCGGCAGCTCGACATACCCTTCCGGTCCCCGGTAGCCGGCGCGCCTGTCGTACTCGAGCACCCCCTTGCGCAGGGCGTCGTAGGCCGCTTCCTGGTCGGCCTTGCGGATGGTGGTGTAGATCCGGAATCCACGGGTATAGACGTCCTCCGGGTAATGCTCGGCGATGGCCTGGCGCACCATCTCGGCGGCGAACTCGGCGTGCACCGAGTACTCGGTGACCTCGCGCCGGGTGCGCAGCGGCGCCTTGAGCGCGTCGTCGTATTGCGTGGCGTCGATGTGGCCGAGCTCGGTCATGCGCCGCAGCACGTATTGCTGGCGCTGCTTGGCGCGCTGCGGATTGGCGATCGGGTTATAGAGCGAGGGCGCCTTCGGCAGGCCGGCGAGCATCGCGGTCTCGGCGAGCGAGAGCTGGTCGAGCGCCTTGCCGTAGTAGGTCTGAGAGGCCGCCGCGAAGCCGTAGGCGCGCTGTCCCAGGTAGATCTGGTTGACGTACAGCTCGAGGATCTGCTCCTTCGTCAGGCTGTGCTCGATCTTGAAGGCGAGCAGCGCCTCGTAGAGCTTGCGCGTGAGGGTCTTCTCCGACGAGAGGAAGAAGTTGCGCGCCACCTGCATGGTGATGGTGCTCGCTCCCTGCCGCCGGCCGCCGGACACCAGGTTCGCCCAGGCCGCGCGCATCACCCCGACATAGTCGATCCCCGGGTGCTCATAGAAGCGCTCGTCCTCGGCGGCGATCACCGCGTTCTTGAGCTGCTGGGGCACCTCGGTGATCGAAATGACCGAGCGGCGCTCCTCGCCGAACTCGCCGATCAGGATGCCTTCCGCCGTGTAAATGCGCAGCGGGATCTTGGGCTGGTAGGCCGTGAGGGCGTCGAGCGAAGGAAGCTGCGGATAGGCCAGGACCACGACCAGGCCGACGGCCAGCAGACCGGCGACGAGGAGCCCCGCCAGGACGGCGAGCGGGAAGGCTACAAAGCGAAGCCACATGGGCACTTAGACTGTTGCCGGAGCGTTTGTTGCAGGCGCGGACAGAACCGTAGCATCATACCCAGCTTGCCCTTGTGGAAAATTAAGTAGACAGTCGGGGGGCTTGTTGCTAGGATTTAATGCGATTTCTGCGTATCGCGCCTAAGATGCGAAGCGCAAAGGGAAATAACCAATGAAATTCGATCTGTTCACGGCTAAGGCTCCACCGTTGTTCGGGCTGGATATCAGCTCGTCCTCGGTCAAGATGCTTGAGCTGGTCGACGGCGGCAAGAGCGGCTATCGCGTCGAACGCTACGCGATCGAGCCGCTTGCGCGCGACTCGGTGGTGGACGGAAACATCAACAACCTCGAGGCGGTGACCGAAGCAGTGAAGCGCGCCTACCAGCGCCTCGGCACACGCACGAAGCACGTGGCGATGGCGGTGCCGAGCGGCGCGGTGATCAGCAAGAAGATCATCGTCTCGGCCGCTCTGCGCGAGGAAGAGCTCGAAATCCAGGTGGAGAGCGAGGCGAACCAGTACATCCCGTTCGCGCTCGAGGAAGTGAACCTCGACTTCCAGGTGCTCGGCCCGTCGCCGACCAATCCGGAAGAGCAGGAAGTGCTGATCGCCGCCACGCGCAAGGAGAAAGTCGAGGACCGCGTAGCGGTCGTCGACTCCGCTGGCCTGAAGGCACTGGTCATGGATGTCGAGTCTTTCGCGCAGCAGAACGCGCTCGGGTTGGTGGTGCAGGCGCTGCCCGCCGGCGGCAAGGACCTGAACGTCGCCGTGGTGGACGTGGGCGCGAACGTCATGAACGTCACCGTGCTGCGCAACGACCAGTCGATCTACACGCGCGAACAGGCGTTCGGCGGGAACCAGCTCACCCAGGACATCGTCACCCGCTATGGCATGACGCCGGAAGAGGCGGAAAACGCCAAGCGCTCCGGCGGCCTGCCCGACGACTTCGAAGCCGAGGTGATGAAGCCGTTCATGGAGAACCTGTCCATGGAGGTGCAGCGTGCGCTGCAATTCTTCTTCAGCTCCACGCAGTACCACGCGGTCGACCACATCCTGCTCGCCGGCGGCTCGGCGGTCATTCCCGGGCTCGACGAAGTGGTCAACACCCGGACCCAGGTGGCGACCAGCGTTGCCAACCCGTTCTCGCTGATGCAGGCCTCGCCGCGCATCCAGCTCAAGCGCCTGATGGTCGATGCGCCGTCGCTGATCGTCGCCTGCGGCCTCGCCATGCGGAGGTTCGACCCGCAATGAATGCGATTGCCCGCATCAACCTGCTGCCGCACCGCGAGGAGCGCCGCAAGCGCTCGCGCCAGCATTTCGCCACGGTCTCGGGCGGCACCGCGATCATCGGTGTTGCGCTCGCATTCCTCATGTATCAGTACTACGACCGCCAGATCCAGACGCAGAACGACCGCAACAACTTTCTCGCCACCGAGATCAAGAAGCTCGACAAGGACATCGCCGAGATCAACGAGCTGCGCAACCAGATCCAGGCGCTGCTCGCGCGCAAGCAGATCATCGAAACGCTGCAGGCCGACCGGGCGCAGACCGTGCACCTGCTCGAGCAGATGGTGCGCCAGATGCCCGAAGGCGTGTATCTCAAGTCGATGCGCCAGACCTCGCAGAAGGTGCACATCCTCGGCTACGCGCAGTCGAACGCGCGCGTCTCGACCCTGATGCGCAACATCGAGGCCTCGCCGTGGCTCGACCAGCCGCTGCTGGTCGAGGTCAAGGCCGGGACCACCGCCGACAAGAAGCGCGTGTCGCAGTTCGAGATGTACCTGCAACTCAAGCGCGCCGCCGCGAAGGACGCCGCCAAGCCGGCGCCGGCGAAAGACGCGGCGAAAAAGGGCTGAGCCATGGCATTCAACTTCAAGCAGCTGACGGAAGAATTCCAGCGCACCAACTGGAAAGACCCGGGCACCTGGCACGCGGCGCCGAAGATCCTGGTGCTGCTCGCGATTCTGGCCGGCATCCCGCTCGGCGGCTACTTCGCCATCAACCAGGGCCAGCTCGAGGAGCTCGACCTGGGCCAGCAGAAGGAAGTGAAGCTGAAGGACGATTACGTCAACAAGAAGAAGCAGGCGATCAACCTCGACCTGCACCGCCAGCAGCTGCGCGAGATCGACACCCAGTTCGGCGCACTGCTCAAGCAGCTGCCGAACAAGTCGCAGATGGACGCGCTGCTGGTCGACATCAACCAGGCCGGCCTCGGGCGCGGACTGCAGTTCGAGCTGTTCCGTCCCGCGGCGAGCGAAACGCGGCGTGACTTCTACGCCGAGCTGCCGATCACCGTGAAGGTCACGGGCAACTACCACGACATGGGCGCGTTCGCGAGCGACGTCGGCCAGCTGTCGCGCATCGTCACGCTGAACGACGTGTCGATCAGCGCCGGCAACGACGGCAACCTGACCATGGACGCGGTGGCGCGCACCTTCCGCTACCTCGACGATGACGAGGTGGCCGACATGCGCCGCTCGGCGAAGAAGGGTCCGGCGAAGAAATGAGCGCGCGCGCAAAGCTCGTCCGCGCACTGGCCATGGCGGCGGCAGTCACGCTCGCCGGCTGCGGCGGCGACGAGTACGGCGATCTCAAGGAGGAGCTCAACCAGCTCACCAAGGACCTGCGCGGGCGCGTCGATCCGCTGCCGCAGGTGCGGCCCTACGAGCCGGTGCCGTATACCGCGGAGGGGCAGATCGATCCGTTCCGGCCCGAGCGCATCGAGGTGGCGGGCGCCGGCAGAGGGGCCGCGACCGCGTCGACCGCGCTGATCGAAGAGCAGAAGAAGCGTCCACCCGAGCCGCTCGAGGCTTTTCCGCTCGAGTCGATCCAGATGCTCGGCACGATTACGCAGAACAAAGAGACTTTCGCGCTGGTGAGGGCAGGCCCGAACCTCTACCGGGTGAAGAAGGGCAATTACATGGGTCAGAACTTCGGCGTGATTACCGCGATCGACGAGGCCCAGATCAGCCTCAAGGAGCTGGTGCAGGATTCGACCGGCGACTGGGTTGAGCGCCAGAGCTCGCTGCAATTGGTGGAGGCAAAACGATGAAAACCAAAGCCACTCCCCGCACCATTAGCCGAACATCGGCCTGGCTCCTCGGCCTGGCGGGCTTGGCGCTCTTCGCCGTAGAGGCGTGGGCGCAAAACACGATCGACAACTTCGAGGTCAGCCAGCAGGCCGGCAAGACCGTGGTGCGCGTCACCACCAAGGAGCCGCTGAAGAGCGTGCCGCCGAACTTCTCGGTCGCGACCCCGGCGCGCATCGCCTTCGACTTTCCCAACACTGCGAATGCGCTCGGCCGCTCGAGCCAGGACATCGGACAGGGTGAGCTGCGCAGCATGAACGTGGTGCAGGGCCCCGACCGCACGCGCGTGGTGCTCAACTTGCGGCGCGCCGTCGGCCACGAGGCCACGCTCGAAGGCAACACGCTGGTGATCACGCTCGCCGAAGCCCCGGTGGCGACCACGCAGCCTGCCGGCCTGGCGCATTTCTCCGAAGGCAAGCCAGACGTCAAGCACGCGGTGCGCGACGTCGACTTCCGCCGCGGCCGCGCGGGCGAGGGCCGCGTGGTGGTCGACCTCGCCGACACCACCACCGGCATCGACATCCGCTTGCAGGGCCAGAACATCGTGGTCGAGTTCCTCAAGACCGCGCTGCCCGAGAGCCTGCGCCGCCGCATCGACGTGGTGGACTTCGGCACGCCGGTCAACACCGTGAGCACCTTCCAGCAGGGCGAGAACGTGCGCATGGTGATCGAGCCCAAAGGCCAGTGGGAGCACAACGCCTACCAGTCCGACACGCAGTTCGTGCTGGAAGTGAAGCCGGTGGTCGCCGACCCGGCGCGCGCCGCCGCGCAGCGCGGCCGCTATAGCGGCGAGCGCCTGTCGCTCAACTTCCAGAACGTCGAAGTGCGCGCGGTGCTGAACGTGATCGCCGACTTCACCGACCTGAACATCATCACCAGCGACACCGTGACCGGCAACATCACGTTGCGCCTGAAGGACGTGCCGTGGGACCAGGCGCTGGAGATCATCCTGCAGACGCGCGGTCTCGACAGCCGGCGCAGCGGCAACGTGATCTGGATCGCGCCGCGCGACGAGCTCGCCACGCGCGAGAAGCTGCAGCTCGAGGCGCAGAACCAGATCCAGGACCTCGAGCAGACGCGCACCGAAGTGTTCCAGCTGAACTACCACAAGGCCGAAGCGTTCGTGAAGATCCTCACCGATCCGACGCAGCGCATTCTTTCCAAGCGCGGCAGCGCGGTGATTGACCCGCGCTCGAACAAGATCTTCGTGCAGGACACGCCCAGCCGGCTGGAGGAAGTGCGCCGCATCATCGCCGGCGTCGACATCGCCGTACGCCAGGTCATGATCGAAGCGCGCATCGTGGAAGCGAACGACGCCTTCAGCCGAAACATCGGCTCCCGGCTCGGCATCCACGACACGCAGGCGTCCGGCCACCGCGTTCTCGGCCAGAACAGCCCGCGCTTTATCGCCGGCGGCAACCTCAACGACACCGGCTTCCATACCGGACAGTCGGCGACGACCCCCACCTTCCCCAACGAGTCGAACCTCGTCAACCTGCCGGCCGCCGGCCTGAACGCCTTCGCCGCCGGGCAGTTCTCCTTCATCCTGTTCAACAGCGCGGCGACGCGCTTCCTCAACCTCGAGCTCACTGCGCTAGAGGCAGATGGCAAGGGGAAAATCATCGCCAGCCCGCGCGTGCTCACCGCGGACCAGGTCGAGGCGCTGATCGAGCAGGGCACGGAGATTCCGTACCAGCAGGCGACCTCCTCCGGCGCCACCGCGGTGTCGTTCCGCAAGGCCAACCTGTCGCTCAAGGTGAAGCCGCAGATCACGCCCGACGGCAACGTGATGATGACGCTCGACGTGAACAAGGATCAGCCCGGTCCGACCACGACCGCCGGCGTGCAGATCAATACCAAGCACGTCAAGACCGAGGTGCTGGTCGAGAACGGCGGCACCGTAGTGATCGGCGGCATCTTCGAGCAGAACGATCGCACCGACGTCACCAAGGTCCCGCTGCTCGGCGACATTCCGGTGCTCGGGTGGCTGTTCAAGAACAGCACCACGACCACCTCCAAGACCGAGCTGCTCGTTTTCATCACGCCGCGCGTGGTCAACGAGCGCCTGACGATTCGCTGAGTCACCGCCGCACTTCGCCTAGTACTGCAGCACGACGGCCGGGACCTCCCGGCCGTTTTTGTTTCTACAATGGAGCCGTGAGCAAGAGAACCTCGTGAAACCGGACAACCTCTATCTCGTGGGAATGATGGGGGCGGGCAAGACCACCGTCGGGCGCTCGCTCGCCCGCCGGCTCAAGCTGCGCTTCTTCGATTCCGACCAGGAGATCGAGGCGCGCTGCGGCGTGAAGATCCCGGTGATCTGGGAGATCGAGGGCGAGGCCGGCTTCCGCGCGCGCGAAGCGCAGGCCATTGCCGAGCTGAGCGTGCTCGACGGCATCGTGCTCGCCACGGGCGGCGGCGCGGTCCTCGCCCAGGAGAATCGCGCGCTGCTGTCGGAGCGCGGCACCGTGGTTTACCTGCGAGCCACGCCCGAGCATCTGTACGAGCGCGTGCGCCAGGACCGCAACCGGCCGCTGCTCGCCGGCGACGATCCACTCGGCCGGCTGCGCGAGCTCTACCGCGAGCGCGACCCGCTGTACCGCGAAGTGGCCGACGTCGTCATCGATACCGGGCGGCAGAGCGTTCAGGTGCTGGCGCGCGCACTGCTCGAGCAGCTGGGCACGCTATGGAAACGCTCAGCGTAGCGCTCGACAACCGCGCCTACCCGATTCATGTCGGCGGCGGCATCCTCGATGCGGCCGAGCTTTATCGCCCGTATTTGGGCGGCGGCGCGGCGGCGATCGTCACCAATGCGGTGGTTGCGCCGCTCTATCTCGAACGAGTGAAGCGTGCGCTGCAGGGCGCGCGCATCACGGAGATCGTCGTACCCGACGGCGAGCAGACGAAGAGCTGGCAGACCCTCAATCGCGTGTTCGATGAGCTATTGAAGGCCCGCTGTGGGCGCGACACGCTGCTGATCGCCTTGGGGGGCGGAGTCGTGGGCGACCTGGCCGGCTTTGCGGCCGCGGTCTACCAGCGCGGTGTGCCCTTCATCCAGGTGCCGACCACGCTGCTCGCGCAGGTGGATTCGTCGGTCGGCGGCAAGACGGCGATCAATCATGCCCTCGGCAAGAACATGATCGGCGCGTTCCACCAGCCGGTCGCCGTGATCTCGGACGTGGCCACGCTCGACACGCTGCCCGACCGCGAGCTGCGCTCGGGCCTCGCCGAGGTCATCAAGCACGGCTTTGCGCTGGACGCGAGCTTCGTGGACTGGCTTGAATCCAATGTGGAAAAGATCCTGCGAAGAGAGCATGGCGCCCTGGGCTACGCCATCCGCCGCAGCTGCGAGCTGAAGGCGCGCATCGTCGCCGCCGACGAGCGCGAGACCGGCGAGCGGGCGCTGCTGAATTTCGGCCATACCTTCGGCCACGCCATCGAAGCGGGGGCCGGCTACGGCACCTGGCTGCACGGCGAGGCGGTCGCCGCCGGCATGGTGATGGCCGCGGAGCTCTCTTCGCTAATGGGTCAGTTGAAGAAAACTGAAGTGAGCCGGGTGCGCGACCTGGTGAAGCGGGCGGGATTGCCGGTGAACGGGCCGGCGCTGGCCCCCGAGCGCATGCTCGAGCTGATGGCGGTCGACAAGAAGGCGGCCAAAGGCAAGACGCGCTTCGTGCTGCTGGAATCGATGGGTCGTGCCGCGCTGCGCTCGGACGTCGATGAGAAAACGGTGCGCGCGGCCATTGTCGCTGCAGCGCGGTAATTGTATATTCAGTAGTTCGGTCATGAACTTGCCAGCGCAGCAAGGGCTCTACAACCCCTTGAACGAACACGACGCCTGCGGCGTCGGCTTCGTCGCGCACATCAAGGGCAAGAAGTCGCACACCATCGTCGAGCAGGGCCTGACGGTGCTGCGCAACCTCACGCATCGCGGCGCGGTCGGCTACGACCCGAAGCTCTCGGATGGCGCCGGCCTGCTGATCCAGATGCCCGACCGCTTCTTCCGCGAGGAAATGGCGAAGCAGGGCGTGAAGCTGCCGCCGGTCGGCCAGTACGGCGTCGGCATGGTGTTCCTGCCGCGCGACCCGGCCTCGCGCATCGCGTGCGAGTACGAGATCGAGCGCGCGATCAAGGACGAGGGCCAGGCGCTGCTCGGCTGGCGCGACGTGCCGGTCGACAACTCGGACCTCGCGGAGGCAGCGAAGAAGCTCGAGCCGGTGATCCGGCAGGTGTTCATCGGCCGCGGCCGCAGCGTGACGGTCACCGACGCGCTCGAGCGCAAGCTCTACATCATTCGCAAGAGCTCCGGCCACGCCATCCAGGCGCTGCGCCTGAAGCACGGCAAGGAGTTCTACGTGCCGTCGATGTCGGCGCGCACCGTCTGCTACAAGGGAATGCTGCTTGCCTACCAGGTGGGCGAGTACTACCTCGACCTGAAGGATGCGCGCGTCGAGTCGGCGCTTGCACTGGTGCACCAGCGTTTCTCCACCAACACCTTCCCGTCATGGGATCTGGCGCACCCGTTCCGCATGATCTGCCACAACGGCGAGATCAACACGCTGCGCGGCAACGTGAACTGGATCCGCGCGCGCCAGGGCGCGATTTCCTCGCCGATCCTGGGAGACGATCTC
>Ga0068867_100000204_pt1 | contig 39518 bp, 37 predicted proteins | sample KBSMisM32_FD_65649 | JGI IMG/M metagenome (GOLD analysis project Ga0068867, IMG submission 65649) | Miscanthus rhizosphere microbial communities from Kellogg Biological Station, Michigan, USA - KBS Miscanthus M3-2 | ecosystem: Host-associated > Plants > Roots > Rhizosphere > Soil ...
ACGACGGGAGCTGACGGTGAGGGTGCGTCTCCGGACGGCGACGGGGAAGGCCGCAACTCGACGCGCGAGCTCCTCCGCCGCGCCGTCGTCGGCATCCTCAGCGACGCGCCGCTCGACGACCCGACCGCCCGCGACTACCGCCGCCGCCTCGCCACCACCCTCTACTGATTTGCCGACTTCCTGGTTAGGGATCCATATGTGGCCCTAACCAGGAAGTCAGCCTTTGATGGTGGGCAGTTCCCGAGTGCGCTGGGCGAGAAGCCGACGGAGTCGGCGCATCACCGCGGCTGGCTCCCGATCGAGGCGAATGCCGGTGATTCGGATCATCTCGATACCGGTGAGCTTCAGGTTCTCCTGACGAAGCCGATCCGCCTCGAAAGCGGTGGGCGTGCCGTGGTAGTCGTAGGTGTCCAATTCGACTGCGAAGCGTTGCGCCGGCCAGTAGGCATCCAGCTCGTAGCCTTCGACCACGAAATTCATGGCGGGCTGTGGGATTCCCTCTCGTCGAACGAGATCCAAGAAGCGACGCTCCAGTCCCGACCGGGTGAAGGCGGCCGGACGGTGGATCTCCAGTGCCGTACGTAGTCGTGCGACGCCCCTGAAGCCTTTGCTGCGCGAGATCAGCTCGTCCATCGCCACGAGATCGAGCAGGCCAAGACGGCGAGCGTTGTCAAGGGCTTGTGCGAGGTAATAGGGGTCGACCGCCGCGAAGTCCAAAAAGGTCCTCGGGATCGCGGTGACCGGGATGCCTTCATGCGAAGTGCGGTCGGCCGGCAGGAGGGTTGCCGCGCTGTGCACTCGTATCGAGGGACGCGTGTCCAGCGGGCTGGCTGCGGTCACTTCCACCGGGATCGCGAAGCGCGAGGTCATGCCCCATAGCCATGCGGCGGAGCGGTGGCTCAACAGCGCTTCCTCTTCGCAACTAAATACTGCTGCCAGGCATTGCCCCTGGCGCGAGACCGCGCTGTGCCCCACGGCATAGGCGCCTCGGTAAAGCGGATGAAGTCGCCCAGTTCCTAGGGCCCGCTTGACCGTGGACCGGGGATAGCCCAGTTCCGCAAGCTGCCACATGGAGACGACGCCGTGTTGCCCTGCAGCCAACTCCGCCAACGCCCGGTGACTTCGTAGTTTGGGATCCATATATATCCCTAAGGGGGAACTCACCGAAGCTCGCCCCTCCTCTTTGGCGGGCGGTCATATATGGGAACGTGTGTTCGCTCGGATAGGATGCGTTGCAGTGACTGCTTCGGATCGGATCGTCATCTCGGGGGCACGAGAGCACAACCTCAAGGACGTCGACGTCGAGCTGCCGCGGGAGGCGTTGATCGTGATCACCGGCCTCTCGGGCTCGGGCAAGTCGAGCCTGGCATTCGACACGATCTACGCCGAGGGACAACGGCGCTACGTCGAGTCCCTCTCCGCCTACGCACGCCAGTTCCTCGGTCTGATGGAGAAGCCCGACGTCGACTCGATCGAGGGTCTTTCGCCGGCGATCTCGATCGATCAGAAGACCACCTCGCGCAACCCGCGCTCGACCGTGGGGACGGTGACCGAGATCCACGACTACCTGCGCCTGCTCTGGGCGAGGATCGGGGTGCCGCACTGTCCGGAGTGCGGCGCCGAGATCACCGGCCAGACGCAGGAGCAGATCGTCGACCGGCTGATGACCCTCGAAGAGGGAACCAAATTCATGGTGATGGCGCCGGTCGTGCGCGGGCGCAAAGGCGAGTACGGCAAGCTGTTCGAGCAGTTCCGTCTCGAGGGCTACTCGCGCGTCAAAGTCGACGGCGAGCTGCGCCGGCTCGACGAGGAGATCGTCCTCGACAAGAAATTCAAACACGACGTCTCGGTGGTCGTCGACCGGCTCGTGATGAAACCGGAGCTGCGCCGCCGCCTCTCCGAGTCGGTCGAGGCCGCGGCGGCGCTCGCAGGCGGCCTTGTCGAAGTCGAGATGGTCGGCAATGAGGCGAGCGAGCCTCTGTTGTTCAGCGAGCAGTTCGCGTGCTTGAGCTGCGGCACCTCGATCCCCGAGCTCGAGCCGCGGATCTTCTCCTTCAACTCGCCGCACGGCGCCTGCGAGCGCTGCCATGGTCTCGGTTTCCAGCGTGTGATCGATCCCGACCTGGTCGTCCCCGACCCGACTCTCTCGCTCGCCGAGGGCGCCCTGCAGCCCTGGAACCGGGGCATCACCGCTTACTGGAAGCGGTTGATCGCCTCGGTCGCCGAGGCCTACGACGTAGACGTCGACAAACCCTGGTCGAAGCTGAAGAAGTCCGAGCGCGAGCTCTTCCTCTACGGCACCGGCGGCGAGCGCCACCAGGTCACCTACACCAACCGCTTCGGCCGCCGCCGCTCCTACAAGGTGCGCTTCGAGGGGGTCGTCAACAACCTCGAGCGACGCTACGAAGAGACCGACTCCGAGTCGAACCGGGAGAGGATCGAGGGCTACATGGCAGAGCAGCCATGTCCCGAGTGCGGCGGCGATCGCCTTCGTCCCGAGAGCCTCGCGGTCAAGGTCGGCGGGATCAGCATCGCCGACTTCAGCCGCAAGTCGGCGGGGGCGGCGGCCAAATGGATCTCGGCGCTGGAGCTGACCGAGACCGAGCGCGCGATCGCCCGCCTGATCGTGCGCGAGATCAGCGAACGGCTCGCCTTCCTCGAGAACGTTGGCATCGGCTACCTCTCGCTCGGCCGCTCCGCCCGCTCGCTCTCCGGCGGCGAGGCGCAACGGATCCGGCTGGCGACGCAGATCGGCTCCAGCCTGGTCGGCGTCATGTACGTGCTGGACGAGCCCTCGATCGGCCTGCACCAGCGCGATAACGAGAAGCTGATCGCGACGCTGGACCGTCTGCGCGACCTCGGCAACACCGTGATCGTCGTCGAGCACGACGAGGGGACGATGCTTGCCGCCGACCACCTGGTCGATCTCGGGCCCGGCGCCGGCGAGCACGGCGGCCACGTGATCGCGGCGGGCACGCCGGACGACGTGGCGAAGAACCCGGCCTCGCTGACCGGTCAGTACCTCTCGGGCAAGCGGAAGATCGATCTGCCCGGCGAGCGCCGCGCTCCCAGCGGCGCGCTGCGCATCCGCGGCGCCCGCGAACACAACCTCAAGGACGTCGACGTCGCGGTCCCACTGGGCGTCTTCTGCTGCGTCACCGGCGTCTCGGGCTCGGGCAAGTCGACGCTGGTCAACGAGACCCTGCACCATGCCGTCGCCAACCGGCTGCACCAGGCGAAGCTGCGTCCCGGCGCCCATGACGGCGTCGACGGGCTCAGCCAGATCGACAAGATCATCAACATCGACCAGTCGCCGATCGGGCGCACGCCGCGCTCCAACCCCGCCACCTACACCGGCGTCTTCGACCACATCCGCCAGCTCTTCGCCCAGACCCAGGAGGCGCGGGCACGCGGCTACAAGCCCGGCCGCTTCAGCTTCAACGTCAAGGGCGGCCGCTGCGAGGTCTGCCGCGGCGACGGTCAGATCAAGATCGAGATGCACTTCCTGCCCGACGTCTACGTGCCCTGCGAGCAATGCCACGGCAAGCGCTACAACCGCGAGACGCTCGAGGTCCGCTTCAAGGGCAAGAACATCGGCGACGTGCTCGAGATGTCGGTCGAGGAGGCGGTCGTCTTCTTCGAGAACGTGCCGAAGATCGCCCGCCGCCTGCGCACCCTGCACGACGTCGGCCTCGACTACATCCGCCTCGGCCAGGCCGCGACGACGCTGTCCGGCGGCGAGGCGCAGCGGGTGAAGCTTGCCACCGAGCTCTCCAAGGTGGCCACCGGCAACACCCTCTACATCCTCGACGAGCCGACGACCGGCCTCCACTTCGCCGACGTGCAGCGCCTGCTCGACGTGCTCGGCCGCCTCGTCGACGCCGGCAACACCGTCGTCGTCATCGAGCACAACCTCGACGTGATCAAGACCGCCGACCGCCTGATCGACCTCGGCCCCGAGGGCGGCGAAGAGGGGGGAGAGGTAATCGCCACCGGCACGCCCGAGGAGGTCGCCGCGGTCGAGGGCTCCTACACCGGCCGCTTCCTCGCCGAGCTGGTCGAGCCGGCGAAGCCGGAGCGCTCCTCGCGCGGGCGCCGCGAGCCCGTCGCCGCCTGAACCGGTCGCTTCCAGGTTCGGTCAGATTTCCCGCGCTTAAAGAGCGCTCCTCCGGGTACCAGAGCTACTGCCGGCTCGAAAAGGAGGAAACATGTCCCGTTCGACGTTGCGGCGGTTGTTGGTTCCATTCGGGGTGCTTGTCGTTGTCGCCGTGGCGGCAAGCGGCTGCGGGGGCGGCGGCGGCGGCGGGGGAGGGCCGAAGATCGCCTTCCTCCTGCCGGAGAACGAAACGCCGCGCTACGAAGCGCACGATCGTCCCGAATTCGAAGAAAACGTCGAACGGCTCTGCGAAGACTGCGAAATCCTCTACAGCAACGCGACCGAGGATGCCTCGAAGCAGCAGAGTCAAGCCGAAGCGGCCCTGACCCAGGGCGCCGAAGCGATGGTCCTCGATCCGGTCGACGCCAAGTCGGCGGCGGCGATCGTCGAAAAGGCGAACGCCCAGAACGTCCCGGTTCTCTCCTACGACCGGCTGATCGAAAACGCCGAAGTCGACTACTACGTCTCCTTCGACAACGTCGAGGTCGGCGAACTGCAGGCAGAAACGCTGGCGGAAAAGCTGAAAGAAGACGGCAGCCCCAGCGGCCCGATCGTGATGGTCAACGGCGACCCGGCCGACAGCAACGCCGCGCTCTTCAAGGAAGGCGCGCACAATGGCCTCGAATCGGCGGGCGTCGACATCGCCAAGGAGTACGACACGCCGGAATGGTCGGCGACGAACGCCCAGAACGAGATGCAGCAGGCGATCACCGCGCTCGGCAAGAACGGGTTCGAAGGCGTCTACGGAGCCAACGACGAAATGGCTGCAGGCTCGATCGCCGCGATGAAGTCGGCCGGCATCGACCCGGAAGAAAGGCCGAGCACCGGCCAGGACGCAACTGTCGCCGGTGTGCAGCGAATCATCGCCGGGCAGCAGTACATGACTGTCTACAAGGCCACCGACCTGCAGACCAAGGTTGCCGCGGAAATCGCTGTCGCGCTCGCTGAAGGGAAGGAATTCCCGCAGAGCAAGATCACCGAAGAAGTCGACAACGGCAAGACCAAGGTGCCGTCGGTTCTGCTCGAACCGGTCGCGGTGACCAAGGGAAACGTCAAGGACACCGTGGTCAAAGACGAATTCATCACCGCCGACGAACTCTGCACCGGCGCCTACGCGAAAGCGTGCGAAGAATTGGGGATCTCCTAGTCGATGGCCCCAGGAAACGCCCTCCTCGAACTGGAGGGAGTGAGCAAGCGATTTGGCCCGGTCCAGGCTCTGGACCGGGTCGACTTCGCCGTCGGCGCCGGCGAGGTGGTCGGGCTCGTCGGCGACAATGGCGCCGGCAAGTCGACGCTGGTGAAGACGATCGCCGGCATCCACACCGCCGACGCCGGCGAGCTCCGCTTCGAGGGGCGCGAAGTCTCGATCTCGCGGCCCCAGGACGCGACTGAACTCGGTATCGCGACCGTCTACCAGGACCTGGCGCTCTGCGACAACCTCGACGTCGTCGCCAACATCTTCCTCGGCCAGGAGGAGATCGCCGCTGGACCGGGCAAGGCGGCCCGCCAGCTCGACGAAGCGAGGATGGAGCACCGCGCCAGCGAGCTGCTCTCCAGCCTCGCCGTGACCATCCCCAGCCTGCGCACCGAGGTCGGCACGCTCTCCGGCGGGCAGCGCCAGCAGGTGGCGGTCGCCCGCTCGCTGCTCGGCGAGCCGCGCGTTGTGCTGCTCGACGAGCCGACCGCGGCGCTCGGCGTGCCGCAGACCAAGCAGGTCCTGGAGCTGATCGGCCGTCTGCGCGAGCGCGGCCTCGGGGTCGTCGTGATCAGCCACAACCTGGCCAACGTCTTCGAGGTCGCGGACCGGATCGTCGTCCTCCGCCTGGGAAGGACAGCCGGTGACTTCGCGGCCGAGCAGACGACGGAGGAGCACGTCGTCGCGGCGATCACCGGCGCCGGGGGGAATGACGGCGAGAACGCCAGTCGGCAAGGCGAAGGCCGCGCCGGGGAGGAGGAGAGGTGAGCGCCGCCGAAGGAGCGACGCCGGCGGCGGCCGGGACGGAGGAGGGCTCCGGCACTCGCTCCCAGGTGGTGCGGCGCTTCGTCCAGGGCGATCTCGCCTCGCTGCGGGTCGTGCTCGGCCTGGCTGTGATCTGGCTGATCTTCCAGAGCCAGAACGACCGCTTCCTCACTGCGGAGAACCTGACCAACCTGATGCTGCAGATCACGGCGATCGGGCTGATCTCGGTTGGCATCGTCTACGTGCTGCTGCTCGGCGAGATCGACCTCTCGGTCGGTGCCGTCAGCGGACTCGCCGCCGCGGTGATGGCGGTGCTCAACGTCAAGCACGGCTGGAACCCGTACCTGGCGATCGCCGCGGCGGTTGCCGTCGGGCTGACGATCGGCGTGCTCCAGGGGTTCCTCTTCAGCCGTTTCGGAGTGCCCTCGTTCGTCGTCACGCTGGCTGGTCTGCTCGCCTGGCAGGGGGCGCTCCTGCAGGTGCTCGGCTCGACCGGGACGATCAACCTCACCGATCCGAAGATCACCGGCCTCGCCAACACCTTCTACTCGGACGCGGTGGGCTGGATCTTCGCCGTGCTCGTGATCGGCGTCTATGCCGGCGTCGTCCTCGTCGGGCGCCAGAGGCGCGTCGCGGCCGGACTCGAAGGCGAAGGCATGGGGGCGCTGGGGCTGCGAATCGGCCTGCTCGCGGCAATCGCGATCGTCGTCGTCGCGATCCTCAACTCCGACCGTGGCGTGCCGCTCGCGGTCCTGATCCTGCTCGCCTTCGTCGTCGGCATGGAATACGTGGCCAAGCGGACGCGCTTCGGCCGTCACGTCTACGCCGTCGGCGGCAACGCCGAGGCGGCCCGCCGTGCCGGCATCCCGGTCAACGGGGTCCGCGTCGCGGTTTTCGGCATCGCCGGCTCTATGGCCGCGATCGGCGGCGTCATGGCCGCGTCGCGCCTGCTGGCGGTCAACCAGGGCTCGGGCGGCAGCGAACTGCTGCTGCTGGCGATCGCCGGCCCGGTGATCGCCGGCACCAGCCTCTTCGGCGGCCGCGGCGCCGTCTGGACCGCGCTGCTCGGCGCGCTCGTGATCGGCTCGATCTCCAACGGCATGGACTTGCTCGCGCTCTCCTCCGCGGTCAAGTTCATGGTCACCGGCGGCGTCCTCTTGATCGCCGTCCTGATCGACGCGATCGCCCGCAAAGAGCGCCAGGCCGCCGGTCGCGTCTAGTCACCAAAGCGGGGCCGCAACGTTTTTTCGTCCTTGTGCAACGAAAAATGTTGCGGCGCGGAGGAGGGCGGCAGGGTCAGTGGTGGATCAGCAGCGAGGCGCCGATCGCCCCGCCGAGATCGCCGAGCTCGGCGACCTGGAGCGCCGGAGGCCGGTCGTCGACGAAGAGGTGCTTGGACATCTCACGCGTGAGCGGCTCCATGCAGCGCTCGCCGAAGCGCACGCCGAGCCCGCCGCCGATCACCACCGCCTCGACGTCGAGCAGGTTGACGGCGGAAGCGACGCCCGTGCCGAGCGCCTCGATCGCGCGATCGATCAGCTTTTCGGTCAGGTGGTCGCCGTGGTCGAGCGCCCGCTCCCAGATGCCGCTGGTCAGGCGCTCTTTGCCGTGCTTGTGCATCAGCTTGAAGAGGTCGGTCTCGGCCCCCTCTTCGTGTTGCCTGTGGGCCTCGGCTTCCATCGCGGCGCGGCCCGCGTAGGCCTCCATGCAGCCCTTGCGCCCGCAGGGGCACCTTGCGCCGCCGCGCTTGACGACCATGTGGCCGATCTCCCCGGCCGCGCCCCGACCCAGCCAGGGCTTGCCGTCGAGGACGATGCCGCCGCCGACGCCGGTTCCCCACCAGACGCCGAGGAGCGAGCCGAATGGCCTGCCGGCTCCGAGCGCGTACTCGCCTTCGACCGCCACCTGGACGTCGTTGCCGATCCGCACCTCGGCGCCGAGGGCCTTGGAAAGGGTCTCGCCGAGCGGGAAGCTGCCTTCCCAGCCGGGGAGGTTGCGCGCGCCGCTGACCACGCCGGTCTTCCCGTCGGCGTCCCCGGGCGAGCCGACGCCGATTCCAGCCAGCTGATCCGGCTCTACTGCCGCGGCCGCCGCGGCCTCGCGCAGGGCGTCCTCCATCGCCCGGGCGACGTCGGGGGGGCCGCCCTCGGTCGGCGTCGGGTGGCGCGCTTCGCCGAGCACCTGCCCATCGGCGCCGACGATCGCCGCTTGAATCTTGGTGCCGCCGAGGTCGATCCCGCCTCGCGGCTTGGCTCCGGCGGCGCTCAAGGTCGCAACCCGAACCCGTCGGTAATCAGGTAGGCGACGACGAAGGCGCTGCCGCCGATCAGCACGACCCGGTAACGCCAGTAATGGCCGCCGCGCGGTTTGTGAATCGTCATCGTCAGGCGCCTGCCGGCGCTGCACCCTGCAGCACTCCGATCAGCTCCTGGCTCACCGGGTCGTCCTTGACGCTGATCCCCACGAGCGTCGCCTTCTCGCCCTCGCTGGGCGATTCGATCGTCAGCGCGGTCATGCCGCCGCCGCGGTCGGTGCTCACCCTCAGCCCCGACCGCTCCCAGACCGCCGCCTCGTCCCCGAGCTTGTAGCTGCGACCGACGTTGAGCTTGAAGGCGTAGAGCCGGCTCGGAGTGACCGCGAGCATCACCTTGTCGGGGAGCCCGCCCGCTTTCCTCTTGCGCATCATCTTGATCCCGGCGTAGACGAGGCCGCCCAGCTGTGCCTTCGAGGCCACGTAGTTGGCGCTCGCCCCGCCCTGGCGAAAGCCGGCGGCGGCGAGGATCTCTTCGCCGTCGATGCGGCCCGCGACCAGGTCATGGCACTGCTGCCGCCACTCGGCGACCTGTGCGTCGCTCATTTCGAACATTCCCACAGCGATCTCCTCCTCTGGGCGCGTGCGTGCCGACCCTACCCCCGCTGCCTCTGGAAAGCTAGGAACGTGGCCGGTGGGCAGACGCGTTGGCGGATCTGGTGGGCGAAGCGCCGCTGGTACGAGCGCAATCGCCGTCTTTCCCGGCGATGGCGCCTGGCCCGCCACGCGGCCCGCGGCGGCTTCTACGTGCGCCAGCCGGTCGAGGGCGAGATCCTCGAGGCGCTCGACGAGGGGCGTCTGCGGATCGGCGGGGGGACGCTGCTCGAGCCGGGCTGCTGGTTGACGCTGGCGCCGCAGGCGCGGATCCGGATCGGCGAGGACTGCTTCCTCAACCGCAACACGATGCTGGCGGCGCTCGAGCTGATCGAGATCGGCGACCACACGATGTTCGCCAACGGCTGCTTCGTCGGCGACTCCGATCACCGCTTCGACGATCCCGACGTGCCGATCACCCAGCAGGGCTTCACGTCGAAGGGGCCGGTGCGGATCGGCTCCAACTGCTGGCTCGGCGTCAACTGCGTGGTGACCAGCGGCGTGACGATCGGCGATCGCTGCGTCGTCGGCGCCAACTCGGTGGTGACGCGGGATCTGCCCGCGGGCTCGATCGCGGCGGGGGCACCCGCGACTGTGATCAAATCGCACTAAAGACGCACGGAGGGCCCTATAATCCGTGACCGGCCGTGACCCGAAGGGCATGGACCAGATGAATCTCGTCGAACTCGTCGATCTCACTCACGCCCAAGACGTGAAGCTCATCCGCGCCAGGGAGGAGCTTCGAGCCGCGCTTGCGCCAGCCCGTCGCGAGGGCTGCTCGATCGGCCTGGTACCAACGATGGGCTACCTGCACGAGGGGCACCTCTCGCTGCTGCGCGCGGCCCGCGCCGAGTGCGACGTCGTCGTCATGAGCCTCTTCGTCAATCCCGCGCAGTTCGGGCCGGGCGAGGATCTCGACCGCTACCCGCGCGACGAGGATCGGGATCTGCGCCTGGCGGGCGAGGTGGGCGCCGACTTCGTCTGGGCGCCTCCGGTCGAGGAGGTCTATCCGGAGGGCTTCGCGACCCATGTCGAGGTCGAGGGCCTGACCGAGGTCCTCTGTGGCGACCCTTCCCGGCGCGGCCCCGAGCACTTCCGCGGCGTCACGACCGTCGTCGCCAAGCTCTTCAACAGCGTCCAGCCCGACGTCGCCTACTTCGGCCAGAAGGACGCCCAGCAGGTCGTCGCGATCCGGCGCATGGTTCGCGACCTCGACTTCCCGGTGCGGGTCGAGGTGCTGCCGATCGTGCGCGAGGCCGACGGCCTGGCGATGAGCTCGCGCAACGCGTACCTCGACCCACGCGCACGCGAGCAGGCGACCGCGCTCTCACGGGCTCTGCGCGCCGCCGAGGAGATCGCGTCCTCGGCCGGCCTCGCCGCTGGGCTCGGCGCCGCTCGCGCCGAGCTGAGCGCCGCTGGGATCGAGCCCGAGTACCTCGAGGCGCGCGACGCCGAAGACCTGACCCCGGTCGCCGACCTGGCCGGCCGTACCGTGCTGATCGCGGTCGCCGCCCAGGTCGGCGGCGCCCGCCTGATCGACAACGTCCTTGTCAAACCTTCAACGAATCAGCGCTGAAAGCCGATAGGGAGGCCTGATGCAGAGGCAGATGCTCAAGTCCAAGATCCACCGGGCGACGGTGACCGATTGCGACGTCGATTACATCGGCAGCATCACGATCGACACCGAGCTGATGGCGAGCGCGGATCTGATCACCAACGAGCAGGTGCACGTCTGGGACATCGACAACGGGGCGCGCTTCGTCACCTACGTGATCGACGGCGAGCCCGGCTCGGGGACGATGCAGGTGAACGGCGCCGCCGCCCACCTCACCCGCCCCGGCCACAAGATCATCGTCGCCTCCTTCGGCGCCTACGACGAGCGCGACCTCGAGTCCTACTCGCCGGTCGTCGTCCACGTCGGCGAGAAGAACGAGATCGTCGCCGTCGACAGTCATCCCGAGGTGCTGCTCGCCGAGCCGGCGCACGCCTCCGACGCGGAGATGGCCTGATGAGCTCCGGCGCCCGTTCCCATACCGCGCCTCCCGAGGGTCGGGCGCCTGTGAGCCTGCCGCTGCTCGCCGAGATGAAGGCGAAGGGCGAGCCGATCGCGATGGTCACCGCCTACGACTACCCTTCGGCGAAGGTCGCCGAGGAGGCCGGCGCCGACATCGTCCTCGTCGGCGACTCCGCCGCCAACGTCGTGCTCGGCTACTCGGGTACCGAGGCGGTGACGATGGAGGAGATGCTCGTGCTCGGCAAGGCCGTGCGCCGCGGGCTGCGGACGCCGCTGATGGTCGGAGACATGCCCAAGGGCAGCTACGAGGCGAGCAACGAGATGGCGGTCGAAAACGCGATGCGGCTGGTCAAGGAGACCGGCTGCCAGACGGTGAAGCTGGAGGCGGGGGGGATCTCGGTCGAGCGCGCCCGGGCGATCGTTCGCGCCGGCATCCCGGTGATGGGCCACGTCGGGCTCACCCCACAGACCGCGACCGCGCTCGGCGGCTACAAAGCCCAGGGCAAGACGGCGCAGGCCGCGATCAAGCTCTGCGAGGAGGCGCTTGCGCTGGAGGCGGCCGGCTGCTTCGCGATCGTCTTCGAGGCCGTCCCCGCCGCCGTCACCGAGGCGATCGTCGAGAAGCTCGATATCCCCACGATCGGCATCGGTGCTGGCCCGGCAACCTCCGGCCAGGTCCTCGTCTTCCACGACCTGCTCGGCATCACCACCGGCCGCATGGCCAAATTCGTTAAGCAGTACGCCCACATCCACGACGAGATGGTGAGCGGCGCCCGTCAGTACGTCGACGAGGTCCGCTCACGCCACTTCCCCGAGCCCGACCACGTCTACGGGGTGGAGCCGGCGGAGCTGGCTGAGCTGAGGCGCTACCTGGAGCAGGAGAGCCTCACCTCGGCCAAAGCATGGGATTGGGAGCCGCTTTCCTAAGCACTAGTGGTTCCCTGGCCAATTGCCAAGCTGTGGTGCCGTGGGACGATCGACGTCACCCGTTACAGCCGATGTGTATGGGTGGGCTGATAGGTAAAATAATGTTGAAATGCCAGCCACCTGGGACGAATATCCAAATGAGGGGGCCGAACTGATGATAGATCGGCGGCCACAGCCCAGGTAAGTGCCAAGATCCAATGTAGGGTCGAATTAATATCCAAGCGCCCGGGCTCACCCATAACATCGGAGCGCTCAAGAGCACGTACAGCCCGCTAGGGTCACTGCGGTTTACGGGATTGTCTTCCGCATAACTGTAGGATTCATTTGTTTCCGAGAGCGCTGGATCGACAGACGTGAACTGCGCCGTTTTCGAGTCATATGTTCGATTCCTGAGGTACGTCAAACCGGTGCTTGAATTCACGTACTGGCCGTTGAAGCCGAGCGGGGTCGAGGCAGACCCTGTATGTTCTTCGACATCGCCAAATGGCGTATAGGTGTATTTGCCTTTGACTTCTCCGGACGAGTTTGTCAGTAGCCGAGTGGAACCGAGATAGTCGTGGTGCAGATAGGTTGGTGTTTCCGAGGCGATTTGCTCGACCGGCAGCCCATCTGGCCCGTAGACGTAGTAGTTGGCGCCGTCGTAGAGCAGCAATGGCAGTTTGCCTGAGACGTCCCAGGTCAGCTGGGCTTTGACGCCCGAGATTTTCTGAGAAGAGCGCAGTCCGTTCCCGTCATAGGAATAGGTGTCTTCTATTTTTTTGACTTCGCCTTCTTCATTCCGGCTGACCGACGTCAGGTCGCCTGCCTGGTCGTATCCGTATTTGCTCACCGGCCCCGAATTGGGTTTGGCTTCGGTACGCTCACCGAGTTTGTCGAAGACGTATTTAGTCGTGCCTGCTTCTTCGAGCTGGTTCGCAGCATCGTATTTGAGGGTGGTAGCGCCAAGTTTGGTCGGATTGTTGGCCGCATCGTATTTGAATTCGCTGCCGGCTCCTTCTTTCAGTCGCTCGTCTTCATCGTACGAATATTCGACTTTTTCGCCGCCCGGCAGGCCGGTCTGCGTCGTCGATTTGATTTGGCCGGCGCTGTCGCGGGCGTAGGTGAGCGAAGCCAGTATTTCGACGCCCTTCTTCATGGTCGTCGATTCGAGCTGATCGGCTTTGTCGTAGGCGTATTCGTCTTTGTTTTCCGACGCAGAGGGAAACGTCGTCGTTTTCAACGCCGAATCGCGGTTGTAGGCGAATTTGGTTTCCCCGCCCAGCCAGTCTTTGACGACTTCAAGCCGGCCTGCTTTGTCGTAAGTGCGAGTGATCGATTTCCCGTTCGGGTAAGTGACTGTGGTGATCTGGTTGCCGAGATCGTACCCGTATTTGATAATTTCTTTGTTGCCGTTTTCGACTTCGGTGAGCCGATCCAGTTCGTCGTAGGTCTTTTTCGTAGTCCCGGTTCCGTCTTTCATGACCGTGACTTCGTTGTCTTTGCCGTATTCGAAGGTCACATCGGGTGTCGCTTCGGAGGAAAAGTCGACTTTGGTCGGCCGATCGCCCGCATCGTAGGTATAGGTGATGGTGCGGCCTTCGGGATCTTTCAGTTCTTTCAGGTTGCCGGCAGCATCGTAGGTGCGCGTCGTTTTGCGTTCCAAGGGGTCGATCGTTTCGGTCAGCTGGTTGAGGCTGTTATGGAGATATTTGGTCGTGTGGTTGTTGCCGTCGGTCTTGCTTTCGACTTTGCCTTCTGAGTCATAGGCCGTTTTGGAGACGTCGCCGTTGGCCGCTTTGACTTCCGTGCGCTGGTTGGCTTTGTCATAGACGTAAGTCGTCGTGTGGCCGTTGGGATTGGTGATCGCTTCGAGGTTGCCGGCGGCATCGTATTTGTATTTCGTTTCGTGGGCGAGTGGGTCGGTCACGACTTCGGGCCGGCCCTGAGCGTCGCGTTTGGTTTTGGTTTCGAATTTGGCAGCTTCGGCGCCTTCTTCGTTGCCGCGTGGGGGAACTTCGGAGATCACGCGTCCGTCTTCGTCATAGCCCCAGCTCCGTTTGTCGCCTTCGGGATCTGTCTTGGATTCGCGATCGCCGTATTTGTCGTAGCCATATTTCGTGACGTGGCCCAACGGGTCGGTTTCTTCTTCCAGGTCGCCGTTTTCGGCGTATTTGAATTTCGTTTCCTGGGTTTTGGCTTCCGGCGCAGGCCGTTTGATCGTTTCGGGGTCTCCGGCTTTCGTGCGCGTGATCGTCGTCGTCTCGCCCTTGGGCGTCGTTTCTTCGGTCAGGTCATGGGTCGAGTTGTAGGCCCATTTGGTTTCGTTTTCGTTGGCATCCTTTTCTGAGATCTTGTTGCCTTCTTTGTAGCCGTATTTGGTCACGTGGCCGTTGGGATCGGTCAGTTCGGTCAGCTCGAAGGCGCTGTCGTATTTGTATTTGGTCGTCTGCGCCAGTTCGGTGCCCGAGGCTTTCGTGATTTCGGTCGGCTCGCCCATTTCGTTGAACTTCTCGAGCGTTTTCGAGCCGTTGGGCATCGTGATCGTCGTTTCCTTGACGCCTTTGGTTTCTTTGTATTCGAAGCTGTATTTGCGTTCGAGCGGGTCTTTCTGGGATTTGACCCGTTTTTCGCTGTATTCGGTGACCGTCGTGTGGCCACGTCCGTCGGTGGCTTCTGTCAGCTCGTGGGAGCCGTCGTATTTGAAGGTCCAGTTGGGTTCGGTTTCTCCGGGCAGGGTGACTTTGGTCAGGTTGCCCGATTCATAGGCGTATTTGACTTCGTGGCCGAGCGGGTCTTTGATCGATTCGACCTTGCCTTCTTTGAATTTGAAGGTCAAAGTCCGCCCGGCCGAGCTTTTGGCCGTTTCCAGGTGGCCTTCTTTGTCGTAGGCGAGCGTGATCGCGTTGCCGTGGCGGTCGGTCTCTTTGACGAGCTTGCCCGCTTTGTCGAATTCGAGTGTTTCTTGGCTCGGCAGTGTGAAGATCCAGTTTTCGCCCGATTCTTTGAGGCTTGAGATGTTCCATTCGGGCGGCGTGTATTTGCCTGCTTTCTTATAGAAGACAGCGGTGGCTCCGTTGTCCTGGCGCACGGTGGCAACTTCTTCTTCATGGAAGGAGAGCGAGGCCGAGTAGGGGCCGGTCCAGCCGTAGCCGAAGGGACCGACTTCGGCTTCTTTTTGCGAGGCTGCGAGCTGGGAGTTGTAGGAGCGGGTTATGCCGAGGGTGGGGCCGCGGCCGCCGAGGGCGGGGAGGTCGGTCTGAGTGTCGGTCATGTTGCCGGTGGCCGGATGAACTGGTTTGGCCACAACCGGGGAAACCATATTGACCAGAGCTTTATTGCATTCGCATAATTTTTCACCTTCGGTGGGTTCGATCGGGGCCGCTCCGCCCATGCCGATATAGGTGGCGCTTAACGGCGTCGTCGTGATGTCTAATTTGGCGGTTTTGGGGCAGAGGAAGCCGCCGGTCTCCCTGTTCGTCGACTGCCCAGACAGCGTTACTTCGCCGTTCGCCTGTGTCGATAATAACGGACCCTTGCCCGTACCGACCAGATTGAGCCCGTTGTAGCTGCAGTCGATGGAACCGCTGCACACGAGGTGGACTAAGCCTTCGCCGGTCACTTTGGCCGTTTCGTGACCTTCCTTTAACACTTTGATTTCAGCGGGACTGGCTTCTTCGGTTGCGGTGCAGCCTTTGCCACCCAGTTCGCAGTTCGTGTAGGTGAAGGTGCCGCTGATCACGAGCGGGCTGGCTAACGTCGTCGATATGGAGCCTAAGACTAAGACGTTGCATTCGGCGGTACCAAGGCTCGTTAAGAGTTTCGCCTTGCCAACCGACGTTTCGTGTACGTGCGTGAGTTCGCAGCCGATGCTGTCGCCGCTGCACAGCGAGGTCGATTCAGCCATCGCCGAGGAGGCGCCGAGGAGGGTCGGCGCCAGCAGCGCCGCCAGGACAGCGAAGACGATCCTCTCGATCGAGGTCAGGCGTCTTGCGGGTGGCATCGGGTCCTCCGTTCTCGCGTCGGCGTATGCATAGTCGTCTCTCTCACGGCTCCCCTGCCGGAACGCAGTTTCCCCATGATCGTCTGGACGGTTTACCACAGCCGCCTTCAATGCACAAGAAATTTTTAGCAATAGGCCCGACTACGATTGGCGGCAGATGCCGATCTATGAATTCGAGTGCGCGGGCTGCGGTGGACTTTTTGAAGAGCTGACCACGAGCGAGGCGCAGGGGATCGCGTGTCCAGCGTGTGGCTCGGAGCGAACGCACCGTTTGCTCTCTCCTGTCTCGCCGTCCGGTCGCCAGCCACGAGGCCCGGGAGTGCGTTCCAGCGAATCGCAGCGGCGGGAGCGGGAAGCGGCCCGCGGCGAGCGGCTCGCCGAAACCAAGCGCAGGCGCGCGGCGGGGGAGCTCTGATGGCAAGCGCGGAAGAGCGGCGGGAGGATCTGGTCGCGCTCTTCAAGGAAGTGCAGGCATGCACCAAATGCCCGTTGCACGAGACCCGGACCAAGGCGGTCTTCGGAGCCGGCGACGCAGACGCGGACCTGATGTTCGTCGGCGAGGCGCCGGGCGCCGAAGAGGACCGGCAGGGGCTGCCCTTCGTCGGCCGGGCGGGTCAGCTGCTCAACCAGATGCTCGGCGAAATCGGCATGTCGCGGGAGGACGTCTTCATCGCCAATGTGCTGAAGAGCCGGCCGCCCGGCAATCGCGACCCTCAGCCGCTCGAGATCGAGGCGTGCAGGCCGTACCTCTTCGAGCAGATCCGCCTGATCGAGCCGAAGGTGATCTGCACCCTGGGCAACTTCGCGACCAAGCTGCTCAGCGGCAACCCGGCGGGAATCACGCGGGTGCGAGGAGCGCCGCAGGTGCACGAGCTCGGCGGTCGCACGGTCTTCCTGCTGCCGCTCTTTCACCCGGCGGCGGCGCTGCGCACACCCGCCGTCAAGGAGACGCTGCGCGGCGATTTCGACCTGATCTCGCAGCTGCTCGCCGGCCCGGCGCCTGCGACTCTTCCCGAGGAGGAGGAGATCGAGGAGGAGCCGGCGCCGGGGCCGCCGCAGCCCGCCGACGAGCAGCTCGACTTCTTCGCGTGAGCGTCGTTTCGAACTCCGCGGCCGAGACCGAAGCGCTCGGCGCGCACCTGGCCCCGCACCTGGCCCCAGGCGACGTGGTCGTCGTCAGCGGCGACCTCGGCGCCGGCAAGACGACGCTGATCCGGGGCGCCTGCCGGGCGCTCGGGGTCACGTCTCCGGTGACCTCGCCGACCTTCACGATCGGCCAGCGCTACGAGGGCGGCTCTGCGCCCGTCGCCCACCTCGACCTCTATCGGCTGGAGGGCCTTGCCGGCGAGGATCCGGCGCTGCTCGACGACTACCTCACGCCCGACGCGATCGCCTTCGTCGAGTGGCCCGCGCTGGCGGAGCCGCTGCTGACCGGCCGCCGCACGCTCGCCGTGCGCCTCGGTCACCAGGGCGGCGACCGCCGCGAAGTCGAGATGCCGGCCGCATCCGAGCGCGGTTAAGCGTGTTCGATGAAGGTGGGTATCTGTAGCATCGAGCCGATGCCGAACCGCGACCTGGAGGGACGCCGGATGAAAGGACCGAAGACGCTTGCCGCGGCGCTCATGGCGCTCGCGCTGCTCGCCTCCGCCCTGCCGGCGTCGGCCGGCGCCGTCGCCTACAAGCACTACGTCGCCTGCGGCTACTCGGAAAAGGCCAAGCCGGCCCACTCATGCCCGAAGAAGGCCAAGAAGGCCGCCTTCTTCAAGAGCCTCGGCGCCGACGTCTCCTACAGCATCTGCGTCAAGTTCCCGACCGGAAAGAGCATCTGCGCGAAAGCCCAGGAAGCGGAAGCGCGCGAACTGTACATCAACAAAATCACCTCGAATATCCCCGGCAAGCACCGTGTCACCTGGTTCGTAGGCGGCAAGCGCGTCGGCTCCTTCGCCTTCACGGTCATCCGTTGAATCGGCCGCACGTGGGATGAAGGTTCTCGCCTTCGACACCGCGACAGTCGACACTGTCGTCTGTGCGACCCGGGACGGGACGGTGCTCTACGAGGAGTCGCTGGGGCCGGCGGTGGATGGAGCCCCGCGGCACTCGACCGCGCTGCTGCCCGAGGTCGAGCGCGCTGTCGACGCCTCCGGGGGATGGGGGGAGATCGAGCGGCTCGCAGTCGGCCTGGGCCCGGGCTCCTTCGTCGGCATCCGCATCGCCTTGGCGACCGCTCACGGCTTGAGCGCGAGCACGGCCAAGCCGGCGATCGGCGTCTGCACGCTCGACGCCCTCGGCTTTGCGCTGCGTGAAGCCGGCGGCGGCGAGCGCGATGGCCTCGCGGTGCTCGACGCCCGCCGCGGCGAGGTCTTCGCTGCGCTCTACTCGGGCGAGGACGGGCGGGTTTGGGACCCGTTCGTCACCGCGCCGAGCGAACTCGCCGGGCGGCTCGCCGGACTCTCCTCGCCCCCGCTGGCGGCCGGCGCCGGGGCGGTACGATTTCGTTCAGAGCTGGCCGGCGCCGGCGCCGAGATTCCAGACGACGCGGATCCGCTCCACCGAGTGGCGGCGCGACACATCTGCGCCTTGGCGGAAGCCGCAACCGACGTCGACGCGGGTCCGCTCGAGCCGATCTACCTGAGACCTCCAGACGCGGAGCGATGGCGTGAGAGAGACACTTTCCAGAGAGCGGGCTGAGGTCGCGGAAAGCACGGTTCGGCGCCTCGCCTACAGCGATCTGCCGGCGGTGATCTCGATCGAGCGGCGCTCGTTCCCCTCGCCGTGGTCGCTGGCGATGTTCGTCCTCGAGCTCTCCAAGCCCTCCGGCGTCTGCCTTGCCGCGACCGAGGGAGACGAGCTGCTCGGCTACCTCGTCTGCTCGCGCTACGACCAGGTCTGGCACCTGATGAACGTCGCCGTCTCGCCGGAGCGCCGCCGCCGCGGCGTGGCGCGGCGCCTGATCTCGCGATTGCTCGAGGAGGGGGGCGGGCGGCTTCCCTTCACCCTCGAGGTGCGCGTCTCCAACCGCGGCGCGATTGCGATGTACGAAAGCCTCGGGTTCCGCTCGGCGGGAGTGCGGCCTCGCTACTACCGGGACAACGGCGAGGACGCTCTCATCATGTGGTTGGACTGAGGGCGGAATTGATCCTCGCGATCGAGACCTCATGCGACGACACCTGCGCCGCGGTGCTGGACGGGCCGCGAGCGCTCTCGAACGTGATCTCGTCGCAGGTGGCGGCTCATGCCGAGTTCGGCGGCGTGGTGCCGGAGATCGCGTCGCGCCACCACCTCGAGCTGACCGCGCCGGTCGTCGAGGCGGCACTGGCTCGCGCGGCGGTTTCGCTCGACGACGTCGAGGCGGTCGCCGTCACCGCCGGCCCCGGGCTGATCGGGGCCCTGCTGGTCGGCGTCAGCACGGCCAAGGCGATCGCGGCGGCGCGGCGCCTGCCGCTGATCCCCGTCGACCACCTGCAGGGGCACGTCGCCGCCAACTTCCTCGAGCCCGAGCCGCTCGACCCCCCGTTCCTCTGCCTGATCGCCAGCGGCGGGCACACGCTGCTCGCAGACGTGCGCGACCACGCCGGCTACGAGCTGCTCGGCCAGACGCTCGACGACGCCGCGGGTGAGGCGTTCGACAAGGTCGCGCGCCTGCTCGGCCTCGGCTACCCCGGCGGCCCGGCCCTGCAGAAGCTGGCCGAGGAGGGCGACCCGCAGGCGTTCGAGATGCCGGTCGCGATGAGCCGCGATCCGGGGCTCGACTTCAGCTTCAGCGGCTTGAAGACGGCGCTCGTCTATCTCTGCCGCGACCTCGGGTCCGAGGGCGTCGCGGCACGCCGCGCCGACCTGGCGGCGAGCTTCCAGGCGGCCGCCGTCGGACAGCTGGTGGCGAAGCTGGAGCGGGCGCTGAAGAGGGGGGAGTGGAGGGCCGTCGCGCTCGGCGGCGGCGTCGCCGCCAACGGGCCACTGCGTACCGCCGTCGCCGGGCTCTGCCTGCGCCGCAGCCTCGAGCTGAAGCTGGTGCCGCTCGAGCTCTGCACGGACAATGCGGCGATGATCGGCTCCGCTGCGCGCTTTGTCGAGCCGGTCCCGTATCCGGATTACCTCGGCTACGACGCCTTCGCCACCCCCAAGCGCGCCGCATGACGCAGGTCGTCGTCTACTCGCGTCCCGGCTGTCACCTCTGCGAGCAGGCGATCGAGGCGCTGGTCGCCTTGCGTGAGGGGGGATACGAGTTCGAGCTGCACGAGGTCGACATCGAGAGCGAGGAGCTGTTGCTCCGTCGAATGCTGGAGAAAATTCCAGTGATAGAGATAGACGGTGTCGTCGCCTCAGAGCTCGTGCTCGACGAGGCCGCCGTCGAAGCGCGGCTCGATAGTGTGCGTGCGTGAGCGCCTTGATCGAAGAGCAGGACGCGACAAACACGATGATCGTCGACGGCGAGCGGCTCTCGCTCGGCGTCGCCGCGCGCCTATCGCGCTACCTCCAGGTCCTCACCCAGGCGCGCAAGATGGGGCGGGACACGATCTCGTCGCAGGAACTGTCCGAGTACACGCACATCAACCCGACCCAGATCCGCCGCGACCTGTCGGGCTTCGGCAAGTTCGGCAAGCGCGGCGTCGGCTACAACGTCGAGTCCCTGGTCGCCGAGATCCGCAAGATCCTGCGCACCTCCGGCCAGCACAACATCGCCCTCTTCGGCGCCGGGAATCTCGGCCAGGCGATCGCCAGCTCCGACATCTTCGCCGACCACGGCTTTCAGATCGTCGCCATGTTCGACGTCGACAGCGACGTCGTCGGCAGCGAGGTCGGCGGGCTGAGGGTGCGCGACTTCGACGAGATCGGCGCCGTGGTGGCCGAGCAGGAGATCGTAGTCGGGGTGCTCGCCGTTCCCGCGGCCGCCGCCCAGTCGGTCGCCGATCGCCTGGTAGAGGCGGGCGTCAAGATCATCTTCAACTACTCCGAGCAGCTGCTGCAAGTGCCGCCGGAGGTGACAGTTCACACCTCGAGCCCCGCGGTCGACCTCCTCTACGCCCTCTACTTCTACCTGACCTGACTCAGTGTCCCTCGACCTCGACCTCGCTCGGGAGAGATTCGAGTCTTCGACCGACTTCACCGTCGGCCTCGAGGAGGAGTTCGCGATCGTCGACCCGGTGACCCTGGAGCTCGAGCACCGCTTCGAGGACGTCTACGCAGCCTGCCAGCGCGATGAGGTCCTCGCGGACTCGGCCGCGGGCGAGCTGATCGCCTCCGAGATCGAGATCCGGTCGGGGCGGGCCGAGACGTTCGCGCAGGCGGTGGCGCTGCAACGCGAACGCCGGGTGCGCCTCTTCGAGCTCGTCGACGGCATGGGCCTGGCGCTCGGCGCGATGGGCACGCACCCCTGGGCCGGCTACCTCGACCAGCGCATCATCGACACGCCTCACTACAACCGGCTGCGGCACGAACTCGGCTGGGTGGCGCAGCGCAACAACACCTGGAGCATGCACGTCCACATGGGGGTGCGCGGGGCGGACCGCGCAATAGGAGTCTGCGACGGCATGCGGGAGCTGCTGCCGCTGCTGCTGGCCGTCTCGGCCAATTCACCGTTCCTCGATCGGCGCGACACGGGTCTGCACACCGTTCGTACCGAGATCTTCACCCGAACCTTTCCTCGTTGCGGCGTCCCGGCCCCCTTCGGCGACTGGCGGCGCTACGCCGGCTTCGTCGACCTTCTCAAGCGCGTCAACTCGGTGGTCGAGTCGACGCAGCTGTGGTGGAGCGTGCGACCGCACCACTCCTTCGGCACGGTCGAGGTTCGGATCTGCGACGCGCAGACCCGGGGCGAGGAGTCGTTCGGGCTCGCGGGCCTGATCGCGGCCTGCATCGCGCAGACGGCGCTCGACTACGACGAGCGCGATGGTGCCCTGGACGAGCCCCTGGGCGACCGCGAGATCGAGGAGAACCTCTGGCGGGCGATTCGGCATGGCATGAGCGGCAAGCTGATCGACTTCCGCCGTGACGTGGAGGTCGAGGCATCGGCGGCGCTTGAGGGGGTTCTTTCCTGGTGCGAGCCGGCACGCACGCGACTGGGCATCGAGGTCGACCTGCCGGCGCGCAACGGCGCTCAGCGCGCTCGCGAAGCGCTCGACTCCGGTGTGTCGATAGAGGACATCTATCGGGACGCGGTCGCGGAGACGAAACGCACCTACACGGCCGACGTCGGCGCGCGTAGATAAACTCCCGCGCCGCTTAGAAACCAGCCGGAGGACTCACTTGACCAGTTTCTTGACCGAATACGGAGTCGTCGTCGCGCTCGTTTGCGCCGGGGCGGCAGTTGTCTATGGACTTCTCATCACCCAGCGCCTGCTTTCGAAGTCGCCGGGTAACGAGCGCATGCAGGAAATCTCGGGCGCGGTGCAGGAAGGCGCCAAGGCTTACCTGGGCCGCCAGTACACGATCATCGCCGCGGTCGCGGTTCCGATCGCGATCGTGCTCTGGATCCTGCAGGACTACAAGACCGCGATCGGATTCGTCTTCGGCGGCATCCTCTCCGGCTCGGCCGGATTCATCGGGATGAACCTCTCGGTGCGCGCCAACTCCCGCGTGGCCGAGGCCGCCCGTGGGGGCGTGCCGCCGGCGCTCGACGTCGCCTTCAAGGGCGGCTCCGTGACCGGCCTGCTCGTCGTCGGCCTGGCGCTGCTCGGCGTCGCCGGCTACTTCGGCATCCTCGTCCTCACCGGCAGCTCCGACAAGGAGGCGGTCGACGCGCTCGTCGGCCTCGGCTTCGGCGGCTCGCTGATCTCCGTCTTCGCCCGGCTCGGCGGCGGCATCTTCACCAAGGCCGCCGACGTCGGCGCCGACCTGGTCGGCAAGGTCGAGGCCGGGATCCCCGAGGACGATCCCCGCAACCCGGCCGTGATCGCCGACAACGTCGGCGACAACGTCGGCGACTGCGCCGGCATGGCCGCGGACCTCTTCGAGACCTACGCGGTCACCTCGGTCGCCGTGATGCTGCTCGGCGTCCTCACCTTCACCGGCGCCGGCGGCGACTTCGCGCGCGAGGTGGCGATCTTCCCGCTGGTGATCGGCGGCGTCGCGATCATCGCCTCGATCGTCGGCGCCCTCTCCGTGCGGACCAAATCCGACCGGGTCGAGGGGGCCCTGTACCAGGGCCTGATCGTCTCCGGGGTCCTCTCGATCGCGGCCTTCTACCCGATCACCCACTGGCTGATGAGCGATCCGGTGCGACTCGGCCTCGAAGCCGGCGCCAAGTCGATCACCACGACCGACCTCTGGCTGTGCGCCGTGATCGGCGTGGCCGTGACAGCGCTGCTCTTCGTCATCACCGACTACTACACCTCGACCCGCTTCCGGCCCGTGAAGCTGATCGCCGACGCGTCGGAGACCGGCCACGCGACGAACATCATCGCCGGCCTTGCACAGGGCTTCCAGTCGACGGCGGCGCCGGCGCTGGTGATCGCCATGGCGATCCTCGGCGCCAACGAGCTGGCCGGCATCTACGGCATCGGCATCGCCGTGATGGCGCAGCTCTCGCTTTGCGGGCTTATCGTCGCCCTCGACGCCTTCGGGCCGATCACCGACAACGCCGGCGGCATCGCCGAGATGGCCGACCTGCCGGAGGAGGTGCGCAACGTCACCGATCCGCTCGACGCGGTCGGCAACACGACCAAGGCGGTCACCAAGGGTTACGCGATCGGTTCCGCCGCGCTGGCGGCGCTGGTGCTCTTCTCGGCCTTCAAGAGCGAACTTGCGAGCGAGAAGCCGGCCGGCTTCGACCTCAACAGCCTCTTCCACCTGACCACGCCGGCGGTGCTGATCGGTCTGATCATCGGCGGCATGATGGTCTACCTCTTCGCGGCGTTCGCGATCGAGGCGGTCGGTCGCGCCGGCGGCCAGGTCGTCGAACAGGTGCGCGAGCAGTTCCGCGAGCACCCCGGGATCATGGAGGGGACCGAAAAGCCCGACTACGGCAAAACGGTGAGCATCGTCACCCTGGCGGCACAGAAGGAGATGATCCTCCCGTCGCTGATCCCGATCGTGATCCCGGTGGTCGTCGGCCTGCTCAGCGTCGACGCGCTCGGCGGCCTCTTGATCGGCGTCATCGTCGTCGGCCTCTTCGCCGCGATCTCGATGACCGCCGGCGGCGGCGCTTGGGACAATGCGAAGAAGCTGATCGAGGACGGCGCTCACGGGGGCAAGGGCTCGGAGGCCCACGCGGCTTCGGTCACCGGCGACACGGTCGGCGACCCCTACAAGGACACGGCGGGGCCGGCTATCAATCCGATGATCAAGGTCGCCAACATCGTCGCGATCCTGATCATCCCGATAGTTCACTTCTAGCGTTGCGTTGGGAGGGGCCAGGCGCCCCTCCCAAAAACGCGCGGCAGGAGCCGCGCTCGAGTGTTTTTGAGAGGGGCACCCGGCTCCTCTCTCCGGGAGGTAGAAGCGCGAGATCGGGATGATCGGAAAGCCGACTCTTGGCGTTGCTGGCTGGGCCCGGGTCAGGCGGCGTCGGAGCTCTGAGTGGCCGTGGGGAGCGCGGCCACGAGCTTCGGCGGCAGGTGGCGACTGGCTTCCCAGATCTCGAAGCCCATCAGGTGACCGTCAGCGGGGTCTCGGTCGATCAACCCCCAGCAATGCTCTTCACTGACGGAATTGCCTTGCTCGAAAGAGAGCAGCGCAACGTCGACTTCTGGGTCGTAATGCGCTCGCATCGCATTTCGAGAGTAGCGCAGCATTCTTTTGTCTACGGGAGTCTCCATTGAGCTCGTCCGTGGTTGATCGCTCGCGCAAGGTGGCGCTGCCGAACGATGCTCTCGACAGCGGACCTGTCCAGATCGCGCTCTCGACAAGTCGGGGAGCGCCCAATCTCTTCCCCCTGGGCTGTTTAGGGTTGATCCGGTGGACGAGTTGATCTGTGTGTCGGATTTCGAACGGGCGGCGGATGAGAAGCTCGAGGCGGGGGTGGCGGGGTACTTCTTCGGCGGCGCCTGCGACGAGGTGACGCTGCGGGACAACTGTGCGGCGTGGCGGCGGTGGCGGCTGCGGCCGCGTGTGTTGGCGGGGCTCGACGAGTGGAGCACGCGGGCGGAGGTGCTCGGTGACGAGGTCTCGATGCCGATCCTGGCTGCGCCGGTCGCCTACCAGCGCCTGGTCGACCCGGAAGGGGAGATCGCGATGGCCCGGGCGGCGGCGGCAGCCGGGACGGTGATGTGCCTCTCGACGCTGGCGACGGTGCGGCCGGCTGAGCTGGCGGACGCCGTGCCAGAGGCGCGGCGCTGGTTCCAGCTCTACTGCTTTCGCGACGAGGGCGTGACGAAAGCGCTGATGGACGAGGCGACCGACTCGGGCTTCGAGGCGATCGTGGTTACAGTCGACGCGCCGCGCGGGGGCCGGCGCGAGCGCGACCTGCGCACCGGCTTCAAGATTCCCGAGGGGCTCGGGGTGCCCAGCGTGCAGGCGGCAATGGGCTCCTCGCGGGCGGTGACGATCGAGGAGACCTTCGAATTGATGGACCCGGCCCTGAGCTGGCGCGATCTCGAGGCGCTGGCATCCACATCCTCTGTGCCGGTTCTGGTCAAGGGCGTCCTTGCCGCCGAGGACGCGGTGCTTGCGGTCGAGCATGGCGCCGCCGGCGTCGTCGTCTCCAACCACGGGGGACGCCAGCTCGATTACGCGCTCGCCACGGCCGACGCCCTCCCCGAGGTCGTCGAGGCGGTGGCTGGCCGGGCGCCCGTGCTCGTCGACGGCGGAATCCGGCGCGGCGGCGACGTCGCGATCGCCCTCGCGCTCGGCGCCGAGGCGGTCCTCGTCGGCCGCCCGGCTCTCTGGGGTCTGGCCGTGGGCGGCGCCGCCGGCGTCGAGCACGTCCTCGGGTTGCTCCGCGCCGAGCTGGAGCTGGCGCTAGCGCTCTGCGGCTGCGACTCGCCGAAAGCGCTCGGGCGGGCCCACGTGCGGCCGGCGGCACCGAGCGCGTCCGTATATTCGGCCTAGATGGCCAGCGGAACAGGAAGCAGATGGCGCAGCGCATCCCCCGCGACGAATCGCTGAGCCGGGTCCACGGCGTCGGTGCGCTCTTCGCCGCCGCCTACGGCAACGTCGGCTCGTCGATCTACTACGCGCTCGGCGTCACCGCCGCATTCGCCCTCGGCCTGACCCCGGTCGCCTTCGTCATCTCGGGTCTGATCTTCGCCGCCACGGCCGCCACCTACGCCGAGGCGACGGTGATGTTCCCCGAGGCCGGTGGCTCCTCGAGCTTCGCCCGCCATGCCTTCAACGAGCTGGTCAGCTTCGTCGCCGCCTGGGGCCAGATGCTCAACTACGTGATCACGGTCGCGATCTCGGCCTACTTCGTACCCCACTACCTGGCTGTCTTCTGGGGGCCCCTGCGACACGGTCCCGGCGACATCGTCGCCGGCTGTCTGGTGATCGTCGGGCTCGCGCTGCTCAACATCCGCGGCTCGCAGGAGTCGGCCAAACTCAACCTCGTCCTCGCCGTCGCCGACCTCGCCACCCAGGTCGTTCTCGTCGGCATCGGCGTCGTCCTCGTGCTCAGTCCGCAGGTCCTGGTCGACAACGTCCACCTCGGCGTCGCCCCGACCTGGAGCGACTTCGCGCTCGGCATCGCCGTCGGCATGATCGCCTACACGGGGATCGAGACGATCTCGAACATGGCGGAGGAGGCGAAAGACGCGGTGCGGACGATCCCGCGCAGCGTCGGACTCGTGGTCGTCGCCGTGCTCGGCCTCTACCTGCTGATCCCCGTCGTCGCCCTCTCGGCGATGCCCGTCGTTCAGCACGGGACCCACTACACGACCGCGCTGGGCACCGAGTTCGCCAACGACCCGATTCTCGGCATCGTCGAGAACCTCGGACTCAGCGCGGGCCCGACCGAAGCGCTGCGCTTCTACGTCGGCATCCTCGCCGCGGTCATCCTGCTGATCGCGACCAACGCCGGGCTGATCGGCGTCTCGCGCCTCACCTACTCGATGGGCCAGCATCGTCAGCTGCCCGAGGGACTGCGCCAGGTCCATCCCCGCTACCGCACCCCCTACATCGCGATCCTCGTCTTCGGCGCGGTGGCGATGATCACGCTGATCCCGGGCAAGACCGACTTCCTGGCGACGATGTACTCGTTCGGGGCGATGCTCTCGTTCACGATCGCCCACATCGCCGTGATCCAGCTGCGCCGCCGCCACGGCGAGGTGGAGCGACCCTGGAAGCCGGCCCTCAACTTCCGCGCTTTCGGGGCGGAGCTGCCGCTGACCGCGGTGCTCGGCGGCCTCGGCACGTTCGCGGCCTGGATCGTCGTAATGGCGCTCAATCCCCGCACCCTCGCCGTCGGCGCGGGGTGGATGGCCCTGGGCATCGCCGTCTACGTGCTTTACCGCCGCAACCAGCGCCTCCCCCTGACAGAGACGGTGAAGGTGCTGTTGCCCGAGCCGCTGGGCGTGGAAGAGATCGAGTACCGCAGCGTCCTCGTCGCCTTCGAGGAGGATGAGCCCTTCTCCGAGGAGATGGTGGCAACCGCGGCGAAGCTGGCCTCGAAGCGGCGGCGTGGGATCCACGTCCACTCGATGCTCACCGTGCCGGCCAATCTTCCCCTCGACGCCGAGCTGCCGGTGCAGGAGATGGAAGCGCAGAGCAAGATCGAGCAGGCGAAGCTGATCGGCGGGCAGCGCGTCACCGGCCACGTCGAGCGCGTGCGGCCCGGACAGGCGGGCTACTCGATCGCCGACGAGGCGAAATTGATCAACGCAGCGGCTGTCGTGGTCGGTTTGCGCTATCGCAGCGGGCGCCCGTTCTACGACAAGACGCTTCAGACCGTGCTCGGCGAGCGGCCCTGCCGGGTCATCGTCGTCTCCGAGCCCGCCCTAGAATCGCAAGCGTGGACTCCGCCGATCGGATCTACCGCGGCTCTGTCCGCGCCCTCTCCTTCGTCTTCGTAGCGCTCGGCCTGGCGATCCTCGCGATCACCCTCGCCAACGGCGGCGGCCCGCTCTCGATGGGCGTCCTGCTCGGCGTGCTCTTCGTCGCCATCGGCTTCGGCAGGCTCTGGATCGCCGGCTTCTTTGACAGGGCCGGCGGTCGAAAGCCATGAGCCAGCCCGAGCAACGGGCCCGCCTCGACCGCCTCGAGCCCCTGCTGCGCCGCGGCCTCGGCGTGCCCGGCCTCTTCGTCGCCGTCTACTCGGCGGTCGGCTTCTCGATCTACTTCGCCCTCGGCGTCGTCGCCGACCGCGGGCTCGGGTTGACGCCGCTCGTCTTCCTCGCCGCCGGCCTGCTCTTCGTGTTGACGACGCTCAGCTACGTCGAGGGCGGGGCGATGCTGCGCGAGCGCGGCGGCTCCTCCAGCTTCGCGCGCCATGCATTCAACGAGTTGATCGCCTTCATCGCCGGCTGGGCGATCCTGATCGACTACCTGATCGTCGCCGCCCTGGCGGCGATCTCGGTGCCGCACTACCTGGAGCCGATCTCCGGCGACTTCGCCGACGCCGGCTGGGAGATCGGGATCGCCGGCGCCGTGATCGTCGCCGCCTGCGTTCTCAACGTGCTCAACATCACCGGCAGGGGGCGAGAGCGGCCGCTGGCGATCCTCGTCCTGGCCGACATCGCCCTGCAGCTGGCCGTGATCGTCGTCGGCGTGCTCACCGTCCTCCATCCCGACCGCCTCACCGACCAGGTTGACCTCCTGACGACCCCGAGCATCCACGACCTTGTCTACGCCGCCGTCGTCGCGATGCTCGCCTATGCCGGCATCGAGGCCGCTTCCGACCTGGCGCCGGACATCGACGTGCACCCGCGCGATCTGAAGCGAATCGTCTCGCTCGGGGCCTTTGCCGTGCCGCTCGTGTACGCGGGCATGGCGGCCGTCGCCCTGATGGCCGTTCCGGTCGTCGCTGGGCCGCACGGTCCTCAAACCGCGCTCGGCAACCAGTACGTGGAGGCGCCGATCCTCGGCGTGGTCTCCGCCTACCACCCGGTCTGGGTCTCTCACGCGATGCGCTGGGTGGTCGTCCTTGTCGCGACGCCCGTCCTGTTCTGGGCGGTGACGACCTCGATGCTCGGCGTCTCCCGGCACATCTACACGCTGGCGATCAACCGCCAGATCCCCAGCTGGCTGGGCAAGCTGAACAGCCGTCACGCGACGCCGCACGTCGCGATTGCGCTCTCCGGCCTGATCGCGATCGGCCTGGTCGCGCCGACCGACGTCAAGCTCCTCGCCGGCCTCTATGCCTTCGGCGCGATGCTCGCGATTACGATCGCGCAGCTCTCGATCATCCGGCTGCGGATCACCGAGCCGGAGCGGCCGCGCCCGTTCCGCATTCCCTTCGACGTGCCCTGGCGGGGTGCGAGACTGCCGGTTCCGGCGCTTTTTGCGGCGCTGCTCAGCGGGCTCGCCTTCGTCAGCGTGCTCGCCTACCACGAGCGGGCGCGCTGGGTCGGCCTTGGCTGGATGGCCTTCGGGCTGCTCTTCTACGTCGTCTACCGCAGGGTTGTCGAGGGCACGACGCTGACCAAGCGCGTCTCGGTCACCGAGAGGGCGCTGACCAAGCAGGTTCCCGAAGTGGCCTTTCGCAACATCCTCGTGCCGGTCTTCGGCACGAAGCTGGACGACGACATCGTCTCCACGGCAGGCAGGCTGGCGGCGGCCGAGCAGGAGGAGGCGGAGGGCGAGGAAGGGGAGACGCGCCTGAACATCGTCTACGTGATCCACATCCCGCTTACCCTGCCCCTCGACGCCGAGCTGCCCCCGGACATCGAGGAGGAGGCGCGGCGAGCGCTGAAGCGGGCGACCGAGGTGGGCGAGGAGTACGAGGACGTGAGGGTCGTCCCCGAGACGATTCGTGCCCGCGACGTGGGAGCGGGGATCGTCGAAGCCGCCCGTCGCGGCGGCGCCGAGGCGATCGTGATCGGCGGCGAGCCGCCGAGCAAGATCAAGGGCGGTGCCCGCTTGGGCGGCATCGGCGCCGCGAAGCCGGCGGAGATCGGGGCCGCGACCGAGTACGTGCTGAAGAAGGCGCCCTGCCGGGTCCTGCTCACCGCCCCTCCGGAAGACCTTCAGGCCGAGCGCATGTCCGTGCCCTCGTAGACATCTAGTATCCGCGACATGTTCATCCTCATCGTCGGTTGCGGCCGGGTCGGCTCCTCCGTGGCCCGCGCGATGTTGCGCGAGGGCCACGAGGTGTCCTGCCTCGACGAGGACCCGGAGTCCCACGCGCGGCTCGAGGTCGGCCTCGAAAAGGGCTGGGAGGACCTCGGTGGGCAGTTCACGGTCGGCGCCGGCCTGGAGACCGACGCGCTCGAGGCGGCTGGGATCGAGCGCGCCGACGCGTTCATCGCCTCCACCGACGGCGACAACACGAACATCGTCATCTCCCAGATCGCCCAGCGCCGCTACGAGGTGCCGACCGTGATCGCCCGCATCCTCGATCCGCTGCGGGCCGAATGGTACGAGCGCCAGGGGCTGCACACGGTCTGCCCGACGCGGGTCGCGATCAACATGCTGGAGAGCGCCGTGCGCGAGGGCGCGCCGCGTGCTGGCTCGGGCTCCGGCGAGGGCACGGCGGAAGTCGCTTAGGAAGGTCTGGGAGAAGGATGTACATCCTCGTGGTCGGAGCGGGCAAGGTGGGCTGGAACCTGGCGCGCGAGCTGCTCGACAAGGGCCACGAGGTGACCGTGATCGAGTCCAACCGCCGCCGCTACCTGACCGTCGAGCAGGAGCTCGAGCACAACGTCTCCTACGGCGACGCTTCCGAGCTCTGGGTGCTCGAGCGCGCCGGCATCCAGCGCGCCGACATGGTGATCGCCGTGACCGGGGACGACGAGGACAACATGCTGATCTGTCAGGTCGCGCGCGAGAAGTACGAGGTGGACCGCATCATCGCCCGGGTCAACAACCCGCGCAACAGGCCGCACTTCGACTTGCTCGGCATCAGGCCGTCGGTCTCGGCGACCGACTTGATCCTGCGCCTGCTCGAGCACGAGGTGCCCGAGTACGGCCTCGTCCACCTGCTCGACCTGCAGGAGGAGCAGCTGGAGATCATCGAGATGTTGCTCGGCAAGGACTCCGGGGTAACCGGCAGACGTGTCGGCGACCTCGAAATGCCCGAAGGCAGCCTCTTGATCTCGGTCCTGCGCAGCGGCAAGGGCTTTGTGCCCGGCCCCGACACCGTGCTGGAAGCGGGCGACGAGGTGCTCGCCGTGCTCGACCCCGGCAACGAGGAGCAGCTGAAGGCGCTGTTCGGGCCGGCGCAGAACGGTGCGGGCGCCGGTGGCTGAGGGTTCGGCGAGGCGCGAGGTCGACTTCCTCCTCGTCGGCGGGGGCATGGCATCGGCCCATTGCGCGGCCGAGTTGCGCAAGCGGGGGGCCGGGGGCTCGATCGTCCTCGTCGGCCGTGAGCCGGAGCCGCCCTACGAAAGGCCGCCGCTCTCGAAGGAGTACATGCGAGGCGAGGCAAAGCGCGCCGACGCCTACGTCAACCCGCCTTCCTGGTACGAGGAGAACGAGGTCGAGCTGCGCAGCGGCGTCAACGTGATGGCGCTCGACCCGGCGGCGCGGACGGCCAAGCTGCAGGGCGGGGAGGAGGTGTCCTTCGACAAGGCCCTGATCGCCACCGGCGCGATGGTCAACATCCTCCGCGTCGAGGGCGCCGAGAACGAGGGAGTCCACTACCTGCGCGCCTTCGGCAACTCAGACGCGATCCGCGCTGACGCGGAAGCGGCCGAGCACGTCGTCCTGATCGGCGGCAGCTACATCGGCTCCGAGGTCGCCGCATCGCTCACCGCCAAGGGAGCCAAATGCACGATCGTGATGATGGAGGACGTCGCGCTCTCCCGCACCTTTGGCGAGGACGCCGGTCGCTGGTTCCAGGAGAGGCTGGAAGAGAACGGCGTGACGGTGCACGGCGGCGAGGAGCTCGAGGCCTTCGAGGGCGACGGCCGGGTCAAGGCGGTGCTGACGAAGAGCGGCAGGGCGATCGAGTGCGACGCGGTCGTCGTCGGCGCCGGCGTGCGCCCGGACACGATGCTCGCCGAACGGGCGGGACTCGGGGTCGACAACGGCATCGCCTGCGACTCGCGGCTGCAGACGTCGGTGGACGGCATCTACGCCGCCGGCGACTGCTGCTCGTATGAGAGCGTCGTCCACGGCCGCCGGATACGCGTGGAGCACTGGGACGTCGCGATGCAGCAGGGGATGCATGTCGCGGGCAACATGCTCGGCGCTGGCGAGAGCTACGAGGTTGTGCCCTACTTCTTCAGCGACCTCGCCGACTGGGCGAGCCTCGAGTACGTCGGCCCGGCCTACGAGTGGGACGAAGAGATCTGGCGAGGAGATCGCGATCGCGGCGAGTTCTCGGTCTGGTACCTCGTGGACGGTCGCGTCGCCGGAGCCCTCAGCGTCGGCCGGTCCGAAGACCTGGCCGAAGCGCGGCGCATGCTTGCCGACGGCATCGACGTCTCTGCGGCACGCGATCTGATCGCCGACGCCGACAGCGAGCTCTCAAGCATCGGCTCTTGAGCGGCCACCAGCCGCCGCGGGTATCCTTCGGCTTTCTCGTTGCGCCCTGGTGTAATTGGCAACACGCCAGTCTCTGGAACTGGAATTTGGGGTTCGAGTCCCTGGGGCGCAGCTAAAAGCGCTGCTTGAGCGTCTAATCGCTTTGCTACCTTCGCCCCTCTCGTGAGACCCCGCCGTGCATTCGCGATCGTCGTGCCAGCACTGGCCCTGGTTGCCTCTGGCTGCGGTGGAGGTGGGGGCTCGGACGAAACGAGCGCGGCGACGACGACGGCGACGACCACCGCCTTGACGAAAGCGCAGCTGATCGAACAGGGCGATGCGATCTGCGCCGAGGTCAACGCGGCGGTGGGCGCGGTCGGCTCCAGCACCTCCGCCACGTCGCCTGCCGCGCAGGCGGCAGGGCTTTACAGCGGCATGGTCAGCAGCCTGAAGAACCTCGGAGCGCCCCAGGAAGCGGCCGGCTACACGGAATTCGAGTCCGCCGCCGAAGCGCTCGCAAAAGCCGAGGACGAAGTCAAACTCGCGGCGGAGCGCGGCGATTCCGCCGCCCTCTCGTCGGCGGAATCGAGCGCGTCGAGCGCACTTTCGTCGTTCCAGGCGGCGGCCGGCGAATACGGCTTCAAAGACTGCAGCGAAGGCCCCAAGCCGCCCAGCGGCAGCGCCGGTGGCGAAGCCGAAGGCGGCGGTGCCGAAGCGCCGGTCGAATCCGAAGGCGTCGAAGAAGCCCCCGAAGGGGTGGAAGAAACTCCCGAAGCGGCCCCCGAAACCGGCGGCGCCGGCGGTGCTCCGGAAGGCGGCGGCACCGGCGGCGGTGGCGAAACCGGCGGCGGTGGCGGAGAAGGCTCCTCGGGCGGCATCGGCCCCGGCTGAGATTTCCGCAACGCTTGTCGCTGTGTCTGACTGAATGGACTGGCTCAACGAAAACGCGGGTGCGATTCAAGCTGTCGCCACCGTCTTGCTGGTGCTGCTGACGACGATCTACGCCACGCTTGTCGCTCGCCAAGCCCGCCTTGCGGACCATCAGGTCAAAGAGATGGCGCGGGGATCGCGCGCACAGGCGACGATCGACATCATGAAGTTCCTTCAAGCCGAGTACGTGCGGGATGCCCGTCGGATCGTGCGTTCGATGGCGCCGACTGAAGACTGGGAGCGGGAGTGGACCGAGAATCAGGTGGAAGCCGCCGGTATCGTTTGTTCGAGCTTCGATGCTGTTTCGATGCTTGTTGAGAACGACTTGCTCGACAAGGAGCCCTTCACGTCGACGTGGGCGGTCACCTTGGTCAAATGCTTCGAAGTCTGCGAGCCATACATCAAGAGTCTGCGCGCAGATCAATCTGGACCTACGTTTTGGGCGAACTTCGAGCGGGCTGCCGCGGCGGCCCGCGAGAAGCTGAGTTAGGCCACGGCCGACTCTTCCCAGGCGCCGTAGAGGCGCGAGTAGGGGCCGCCGGCCGCGACCAGTTCGTCGTGCGTCCCGGCCTCGACGATGCGACCCCCTTCGAGGACGACGATCTTGCCGGCGCGGCGGATGGTCGAGAGGCGATGGGCGATGACGATCGCCGTGCGTCCGGCGAGGAGGCGCTCGAGGCCGCGCTCGATCGTCCTCTCGGTGCGAACGTCCACGTTGGAGGTGGCCTCGTCGAGGATGAGGATGCGCGGTTCGGCCAGCAGGGCGCGGGCGAAGGCGACCAGCTGGCGCTGTCCGGCTGAGAGCTGGACCCCCCGCTCACCGACCTGCGTGTCGAATCCCTCCGGGAGGGAGTCGACGAACTCGGTTGCGCCGACCGCCGCGGCGGCTGCGCGGATGTCCTCGTCGCTGGCCGTCGGGCGCCCGAACGCGATGTTCTCGCGGACCGTGCCGGAGAAGAGGAAGCCCTCCTGCGGCACGATGCCCAGCTGGCGTCGCAACGCCTGCTGGCGCAGCTCGCGCAGATCACGCCCGTCGGCCAGCACAACGCCTTGCTGCGGGTCGTAGAAGCGCGCGACCAGCTTGGCGAAGGTCGACTTGCCAGCTCCGGTCGCGCCGACCAGCGCCAGCGTCTGCCCCGGGGGGACGTGCAGGTCGACCTCCCGTAGCGCCCACGGGCCGTCGGCATCGCCGTATGTGAACCAGACGTCGCGCATCTCGATCTCGCCTCGCAGGGGGCCGGGGTCGATTGCGCCCGGAGCGTCGGGCATGTCGGTCGGGGTCTCGAGCAGCTCGAAGATCTTGTCCAGGGCCGCCACGCCCTGCAGCCAGGTCGTGTAGAGATTGGAGAGCTGCTGGATCGGTTCGAAGAAGATCTGCAGGTAGCCGACAAAGGCGACGATCACGCCGACCTGGAGCGCCCCATCGATGGCTTGGCTGCCGCCATAGAGGAGGATTGCGGCCGTGCCGATGGCGGAGAGCAGTTCGACGCCCGGGAAATAGGTCGCGTTGAGGTAGACGGTGCGCATGTTGGCCTCGCGGTTGGCCTCGTTGAGCTCGGTCATCGCGCTGGCGTGGCGCGGCTCCTGGCCGAAACTGCGCACGATGCGTACCCCGCTCAGGGTCTCCTGCAGGTAGGCGGTCACCGCGGCGATCCGCTCCCGCGTCGCCCGGTAGGCGCCATGGGAGACCATGCGGAAGAGCGCGCTGGCGGCGGCGAGCAGCGGGAAGGTGATGAAGGTGACGAGCGCCAGCTTGAGGTCGAGGGCGAGCAGGATGACGACGGCCCCGACGAGGGTCAGCGAGCTGGAGAAGAGGGTGACGACGCCGGTGGAGACGAGCTGGTTGAGGGCCTCGACGTCGTTTGTCAGGCGTGAGATCAGCACCCCCGGGCTGTGTCGCGTGAAGAAGCCGATCGACATCGCCTGCAGGTGGGAGAAGATGCGCTCGCGCAGGTCCTGCAGCGCCCGTGTCCCGACCCAGCCCACCATGTAGGTCTGCACGTACGTGGCGCCGGCGTAGAGGACGGCGGCCGCGACGAAGCCGGCCACGGCCCAGTCGAGGGCCGAGAGGTCGCCGGGCACGATGCCGGCGTCGATCGCTTCCTTGGCCAGCAGCGGCGGCGCCAGGCCGGCCGCCGTCGCCAGCAGCATCGCGACGAAGGCAAGCGCGACCCTGCCCTTGTAGGGGCGCAGCAGGCCGAAGACGAAGCGCGCCTTCTTCACAGCTTCGCCAGCTCCTCGCGCTGCTCGAGGTCGCGTTGCAGGAAGACCGAGTCGGCGAGGCCGTGCTCGGCGATCTCGCGGTAAAAGCCGCAGCCCTCGAGCAGCTCCTCGTGGGTGCCGCGGTCGACGATGCGCCCGCTGTCCATCACCACCACCTCGTCGGCAAGCGAGACCGTAGAGAGGCGATGGGCGATGACGAAGGTGGTTCTTCCCGCCATCGCCTCGCGCAGGCCCTGCTTGATCGCCGCCTCGGTGGTTGCGTCCACCGACGACGTGGCGTCGTCCAGGATCAGGATCCGCGGGTCGGCGAGCAGGGCTCGCGCGATCGCCACGCGCTGGCGCTGTCCTCCCGAGAGCGTCAGGCCGCGCTCGCCGACGGCCGTGTCATACCCCCCCGGCAGGTCGCGGATGAACTGGTCGGCCTGGGCGCGACGAGCCGCCGTTTCGATCTCCTCACGACTCGCACCTGGCTTGGCATAGGCGATGTTCTCGGCCACGGTTGCGCTGAAGAGGAAGCTGTCGTCGGCGACGAAGGCAACCTGGGAGCGCAGGGAGGCGGCGTCGACCTCGCGCACGTCGACCCCGTCGACGAGGACCGAGCCCTCGTTCGGGTCGTAGAGGCGGGCGACGAGGGCGACGAGGCTGGTCTTGCCCGAGCCGGACGGGCCGACTAGCGCGACCGTGCTGCCGGCCTTCACGTCGAGGTCGACAGCGGTCAGCGCCGCATCCGACATTGGCCCCGTTCCAGTGTGGTCGACGTCGGATGCGGCGCTTGGCATGCCGTCGTAGCGCAGCGTCACGCGGCGCAGCTCGACCGACCCGCCCCCGGCCGCCAGCGGCGGTGCCCCCGGTGGGCTCTCGATGCGCGGCTCGCGATCGAGCACTTCGAATAGACGGTTGCCGGAGGCGATCGCCCGTTGCGCCATCCCCATCGACATGCCGAGCATTCGTGTCGGCCCGGCCAGCATCACCGCGTAGGTGTAAAAGGCGGTGAAGTTGCCGAGGCTGAGGCTGCCGTCGATCACGGCCCGCCCGCCGACCAGCAGCACGAGCGCGACTCCGGCCTGCGGCAGCAGACCGATCAGCGGCGAGAACACCGCCTGCAGCCTGGTCGAGTAGACGCTCTGGTCGAAGACACGGGCGACGGCGCGCTGAAAGCGGCGCAGCTGGTGCTCTTCGCGGGCGAAGGCCTTGACGATGCGGATCCCCGATATGCCCTCCTCGGCTTCGGCGGTCAGCTCGGCGATCCGCTGCTGGACCTCCTGCACCGCGGGGCGAGAGACCCGGTTGTAGCGCGACGCGGTGTAGACGACTAGCGGCGCGGGGAGGAGAGCGAGCAACGCGAGAAGCGGGTTGATCGCCAGCATCACCACGCAGGCCAGGACGATCGTGAGCATGCTCTGGGTGATGAAGATCAGTCCGTAGCCGAGAAAGAAGCGGATCGCCTGCAGGTCGACCGTCGCCCGCGACATCAGCTGGCCGGTCTGCTGGTTGTCGAAGAAAGCGAGCTCGAGGCGCTGCAGGTGCGCGTAGAAGCGCTGCCGCAGGTCGAATTCGACCGCCAGCGAGACCCTGCCGGCGACGATGCGCCGCACCGACGTAAGGCCGAGCCGCAGCACGCCGGCGACGACGATCGCCAGCGCGAGCGGCGCCAGCTTCGGCTTGTCGCCGGCCTGGATCGCGTTGACCGCCTGGCCGATCAGCCACGGGATCAGCACCGTCATCCCCATCGCCGCCCAGGCAAATGCGAGCGACCCCCAGAGCTGGCGGCGGTAGGGGCGCAGGAAACCCAGCAAGCGACGGTAGGTCCGCATCGGGAACCGACTATACAAAGTGAAGTATTGGATCCGAGGTGGCTGAGCGTCGCTCAGAGCTGGCTGGCGATCCAGAGCTGCGTGCCGATCAAACCGATCAGGGCGACGATCAGGACGCTTCCGAACTGCACCATGGTCCGATGCATGGATTCGAAACCGGCGTGCATCTCGCTGCGGATGCTTGTGAATTCATCCGCCATCTCCACCCGAACGGCCCGGAATTCGGTTCGCATCTCCTCCCGGATGGCGCGAAATTCGGCCTTCATCTCAGCTCGCACGGCCCGGAATTCGGTCCGCATCTCCTCCCGGATGACGCGAAATTCGTCGCGCATCTCCGTCCGCAGCGTTGCGACCTCGCCCTTGAGGTCGTCGAGCCGCTCGTCGGTCCACTTCTCTCGCACGCTCTCCATGATGGCACCGTAACTAGTTGTCTGCAAGGGATGGCGCGCAGTATGTGCCGATTCCGCAAATTCTTCGCGTCGACGGCGCCTCAGCCGAAGGCGGCGGCCTTGGCGCTCGGCACCTTGCCGCCGGTGCAGTGCGGCCCCTGGCCGGGGGCGGCGAGGATCTGGAAGTTGGTCACCGCGTGGAACGGCGTGGTCGAGCCGTCGTTCTGGGCCAAATTGATGACAAGGCGGTAGAAGCCGGGTTTGAGGTCGTGGTAGTAGATCTCGGGTCGCGTCGCGGGCGAGTAGCTGCCGGCGACGCCGATCCGTTCCGCCAGCACCCCGTTGGGGCCGGCGTACCGCGGGTAGTCGAAGGAGCGGCCGACCAGCCGTTCCTTGCCGAACGGGCTTTCGATCGCCCGCTGCAGCTTGACGGGGTCGACGCAGTCGGGCACCCGGTTGAGCCCGAAGCGGATGTGGCCCTCACCGAGCTGCGGTTCGCCGCCGAAGTGTTGGGGGGAGAGATGGAAGTTGTGGACTTCGACCTTGACCACGACCGCGCGGCTCCGCTGCCGCGCTCCGTTGCGAGGGGAGACGACCGTGACGCTCGGCTCGCCGGGCACGGGGGGCGTCGCCGCTTTGGGGGCGGCCGTTCCTTTTCCTCCGCCGAGGGCGAGGACGGCGACGAGGGTCGCGATGGCCGCGCAGGCGACCGCCAGGATGGCCGTTTTGGTCCGCATGTGCGGGGAACCTTAAGGACCTATTCCGTTAGGGGGCGTGCCACTGGGACGGTCCATGACCAAGCGGGGCGGTCACGGCGTGGGTTCCGCATGGCGGCGCCATGCGGGATTCGCGACGGGGCCGAATCCGCGCCGCGTCATGGGCCGTATCCAGGGGTGCGATCCCCTAGCAGAATAGGTTCTAAAAGCCAGCGTCGTAACGTTCAGCGCCTGATCGGAAGCGCGCGCATCGCAATTGCCGCAGCCGTCGCCGTCCTCGCCCTCGCACCGACGGCGTCCGGCGCCGGTCTCGCCGACCACGTCCACGTGTTCGCCGGCACGCGGCCCGGCCCGGGCACGTTCGGCGGCGGTCACGACTTCCCGGGCGCGGCGCTCCCGTTCGGCATGGTCCAGTGGAGTCCCGATACGACGCCCGCGGACAGCAACGGCCGCGGCGGCTACGACTACCGCGACCACCACGTCAAGGGCTTCAGCCTCACCCACCTGGCCGGCGCGGGGTGCTCGCTCTACGGCGACTTCCCGTTCCTGCCAACGACCGAGCCGCTGGAATCCTCGCCGGCGGCCGGCGGCTCGTCGCTCGACGGCGAATTCCAGCCAGGCTTCTCTCACGCCCGCGAGAGCGGCCGTCCCGGCTTCTACTCGGTGCGCCTCAACCCGGTGGACGGCGCCGCGGTGGAAGTGGCGCTGACCGCGACCACCCGCACCGGCATGGCCCGTTTCCGCTTTCCGCGCAGCGCGCATGCGAGCGTGCTGATCAACGCCGGCGGCAGCGCGCAACCCAACGACTTCGCCGCGGTCGACGTCGATCCGGGCCGCCGCGAGATCGACGGCACGGCTTCCAGCGGCCTCTTCTGCGGCCAGCGGCCCCGCTACAGGGTGTACGTCGCGGCGATCTTCGACCGGGGCTTCGACGGCTACGGAACCTGGACGGGCAGCAAGCTCTCGGCTTCCACGAGCAGCGCGAGCGCCAGCCAGAAACCGGCCTCCAACCCG
>Ga0068867_100000215_pt1 | contig 38520 bp, 35 predicted proteins | sample KBSMisM32_FD_65649 | JGI IMG/M metagenome (GOLD analysis project Ga0068867, IMG submission 65649) | Miscanthus rhizosphere microbial communities from Kellogg Biological Station, Michigan, USA - KBS Miscanthus M3-2 | ecosystem: Host-associated > Plants > Roots > Rhizosphere > Soil ...
CGGCAACAGCGACCTGAGCGCGCGCACCGAGCAGACGGCGGCCAACCTGCAGCGCAGCGCCTCGTCGATGACGCAGCTCACCGGCACCGTGCGCCAGAGCGCCGATGCCGCCGCGCAGGCCAACCAGCTCGCCGCCTCGGCCTCCAGCGCCGCGCAGCGCGGCGGCGCGGTGATGCAGCAAGTGGTGTCGAACATGAACGACATCGCCGGCTCCTCCAAGCGCATCGCCGACATCATCGGCACCATCGACGGCATCGCCTTCCAGACCAACATCCTGGCGCTCAACGCCGCGGTCGAAGCCGCACGCGCCGGCGAGCAGGGCCGCGGCTTCGCGGTGGTGGCCGGCGAGGTGCGCAACCTCGCGCAGCGCAGCGCCGAGGCGGCCAAGGAGATCAAGGCGCTGATCGGCGACTCCGTCGACAAGGTGGAGTCCGGCGCCAAGCTGGTGCGCGACGCGGGCGCGACGATGGACGAGATCGTCTCCGGCGTGGCGCGCGTGTCCGACATCATCGGCGAGATCTCCGCCGCCGCCGGCGAGCAGCGCGCCGGCATCGAGCAGGTCAACGGCGCGGTGGGCGAACTCGAGCAGATGACGCAGCAAAACGCCGCGCTGGTGGAGCAGTCCGCCGCCGCCGCCGAGAGCCTGCGCGAGCAGGCCCACAAACTCGCCAACGCCGTCGCCGGCTTCAAGCTCGATGGCACCGTGGGCCGCGCGCTCGCGGCATCGAACGCGCCGGCGCAGGCTTCACCGCGCCCCGTGACAAGCGCGCGCGCGTCGCTGGCCGAGCGGCCTGCCAAGGTGCGGGCCCCGGGCAAGCAACCGTGGGGCGGCACCGAACGCCGCAGCCCGGCGCGGGCCACCAACGTGACGCGCCTGCCGGCCAAGACCGACACGCCAGCGCCAGCGCCGCCGGCCATTGCGGCTGCTGCGGTCGCCGGCACGAACGACGACTGGGAATCGTTCTAGGCGGACGCGCGCATCACTCGGGCGCGCGCCGCAGCGTCTCCACCACCGGCCGGCGCAGCACGCCGCGCAGGCCCATCCAGCCGGCCGCCAGCGCGAGCAGCGCGCCGGCCAGCGTGCCGACCAGCGGCACCCACGGCGACGCGTTCCAGGTGAACTCGAACACGTAGCGCGCCAGCAGCGCGCCCACCACCACCGCGGCGCTCGCCGCCAGCAGCCCGGCCAGCGCGCCGACGCCCAGCAGCTCCGCGCGCTGCACGCGCGCCAGCAGCCGCGCGCCGGCGCCGAGGGCGCGCATCACCGCGTACTCGCGCTCGCGCGCGTCGCGCGTGGCACTGACCGCCGCGAACAGCACCACCAGGCCGGCCGCCAGCGTGAAGCCGAACAGCAACTCCACCGCGCGCACCACCTGGTCGAGCACTTGCTGCACCTGCGCGATCGAGGCCGAGACGTCGATCGCAGTGATGTTCGGGAAGTCGCGCGCCAGCGCGTTGTCGAAACCGGCCAGCGCCGGCGCGCGGAACGCGCTGATGTAGCTGACCGGCAGGTCGTCGGCCAGCCGCGTCACCGGGAACATCACGAAGAAGTTGACGCGCATCGAACCCCAATCGACCTTGCGCACGCTGCTGATGCGGCCCGCGACGACGCGGCCGGCGATGTCGAAGCCCAGGCGATCACCGAGCTTGAGCTTGAGCGTCTCCATCAGCCCCTCTTCGACGCTCAGCGCGTCGGGCTCGTCAGCGCGCCACAGTCCACCGACCACGGTGTTGTGCTCCGGCAGCGTTGCCTGGTGGCTGAGGTTGAACTCGCGCTCGACCAGGCGGCGCGCGCGCTCGTCGGCGTAGTCGTCCTGGCCGATCGGCTTGCCGTTGATCGTGACCAGGCGGCCGCGGATCATCGGGAACCAGTCGTAGCGCGTGACGCCCGAGGCCTGCAGGCGCTCGCGAAACGGCTGCGCCTGATCGGGTTGCAGGTTGATCACGAAGCGGTTGGGCGCATCGGCCGGCGTGGCGGCGCGCCAGCTGGCGATCAGGTCGGTGCGCAGCAGCACCAGCAGCGCCAGCGCCAGCAGCCCGACGCCGAGCGCCGACACCTGCAGCACCGCGAATGCGGGCCGCGCCGCCACCTGTCGCGTGGCCAGCACCAGCCAGCGCGGTGCACGCGACTCGGGCACGGCGGCTTTCAGTGCATGCACCGCGAGCCACGACAGCAACGCCAGCACCGCCACCGCCGCCGCGAAGCCGCCGACCGCGAGAGCGCCCAGCTTGAGGTCGGACGACGCGGCGAGCAGCAGCGCGACGAAGCCGGCGACACCGGCGCCCAGCACCATCAGCGAGGCCGGCTGCAGCGCCCCCAGGTCGCGCCGGATCACGCGCAGCGGCGGCACGCGCGCCAGCTGCAGCACCGGTGGCAAGCCGAAGGACACCAGCAAGGTCAGTCCGACGCCCACCCCGAACAGCGCTGGCATGAATCCCGGCGCGGGCAGCCGGGCGCCCTCGATCAGGTTGCCGAGCAACGCGACGAACCCTTGGTGCACCGCCAGCCCGAGCACGACGCCGAGCAGACTGGCCACCAGACCGACGCCGCAGAATTCGAGCGCGTACGACCAGGCGATCGCGCGCTGCGGCGCGCCGAGCACGCGCAGCACCGCGCAGTCGTCGAGGCGGCGCTGCGCAAAGTCGCGCGACGCGATCGCCACCGCCACCGCCGCCAGCAGCGCCGCCAGCAACGCCACCAGGTTGAGGAATTTCTCTGCGCGGTCCAGCGTCTGGCGCATCTCGGGCCGGCCCGATGCGAACGACTCGATGCGCAGGCCGCGCAGCTTGTCGGCCTTCTGGCGCTCCTCGGCCCATCGCACGAATTGCGCCACCTGCGCCGCGGCGCGCGCACTGTCGTCGCCCGCCACCGCGAGGCGGTAGGTGACGCGGCTGCCAGGCTGGATCAGCCCGGTGGCCTCGAGGTCGGCCTGCGCGATCATCACGCGGGGCGCGAAGCTGGCGAAGCCGGCACCGCGATCGGGCTCGAGCACGATCACGCGCTCGATCGTGAATTGCGCGTCGCCCAGCAGCAGCGCGTCGCCGATCTGCAGCTGCAACGCGCCGAGCAGCGACGCGTCGACCCAGGCACGGCCGGGCGCCGGCGCTGCGGCCAGGTTCTGTTCGTCGCCGCTGGCCCCGCGCAACACCAGCCGGCCGCGCAGCGGATAGGCCTGGCTGACCGCCTTCACCGAGACCAGCCGCGCAGCGCCTCCGCGCGCCTCGGGGGCGCGCGCCATGCTGGGAAACATCGCCTGCGTCGCGCTGCGCAGCTTCAGCTCGGCGGCGTGCGCCGCGAACTGTGGCGGCGCGGGCGTGTCGCTGGCGACGATCGCGTCGCCGCCCAGCAGCGCGCGCGCATCGCGCGCCAGCGCCGCGTTGAGCCGGTTGGCGAGGAAACCCACCGCCGTGAGCGCCGCCACCGCCAGCATCACCGCCACCACCAGCAGGCGCAGTTCGCCGGCGCGCATGTCACGCCGCAGCTGGCGCAGCGCCATCGCGACGATGTCGACCGGCAGGCGGGTGATCGGGGTGGCCATGCCGCACGGTACACCAGCGCTCGCCAGGCTGCCCGTGCCCGACAAAACGTTGGAACCCAGCGTGCAACCCGCCGCAACGGCGCTCACGGCGCGCGGTGCTGTAATGGCCGCATGGCCCACCCGCCCCTGCCCTCGATGTTTCTCTCGCACGGCTCGCCGATGCTGGCGCTCGAGCCCGGCCTGGCCGGCGCCTTCATGCAGCGGCTCGGTCCCGCGCTCGACGCCGCCTTCGAGCGCCCGCGCGCCATCATCGTCGCGTCGGCGCATTCGCTGACGCGCGAGCCGGTGCTGATGGGCGCCGAGCGCCACACCACGGTGCACGACTTCGGCGGCTTTCCACCGGCGCTCTACCAACTGCGCTACGACGCCCCGGGCGCGCCCGCGCTGGCGCAGCAGGCGGCGCGGCATGTGCGCGACGCCGGACTGCCGGTGCACGTGGTGCCCGATGGTGGGCTCGACCACGGCATCTGGATGCCGCTGCGCTTTGCCTATCCGTCGGCCGACGTGCCGGTGTTGCCGCTGGCTTTTCCGCCCGACTGGTCGCCGCGCCAACTGTTTGCGCTCGGTCAGGCGCTGTCGCCGCTGCGCGAGCACGGCGTGCTGGTGCTGGGCAGCGGCAGCATCACGCACAACCTGCGGTTGCTGTTCTCGCGCGCGCCGCGCGAGCGCAGCGCGCAGACCGGCGTGCCCGAGATGCCCGAGAGCGCGGCGTTCCGCGGCTGGTTCGCCGAGCGCAGCAGCGCGCGCGATGAGGACGCGTTGCTCGACTATCGGCAGCGCGCGCCGAACGCCGAGCTGATGCACCCGACCGACGAGCACCTGCTGCCGTGGTACGTGGCCGCCGGCGCCGGCCACGAGGGCCCCTGGCTGCGCCTGCACGACAGCGTGACGATGGGCTGCCTCGGCATGGACGCCTACGCCTTCGGCGCACAGGCGCCGCTGCTGCAGCAGCACTTGGCCGAACCCGTGGCGGCCTGAGTCGCCCGCTGCCGCGTCAGGCCGCTGCGTAGGCGCTCGAAGCCCGCACCGACCCACAGCGGCACCAGCTGGCGGCCGGTCGCGCCCGAGCCGCCGGCAATGAAGGCGTTCATCGCACTCAGCCGTGGCGCTGGCGGGAATCGGCCGGCGCCTGATCGCGCTCGTTCAGGCCATAGTCGCGCAGCACCTGCGCCACGCGCAGCCGATAGTCGGCGAAGTGTCGCTGCCGCCCCGCCTGCTGGGCCGCACGATGCGTTTCGAGCTCGCGCCAGCGGCGCACCGCCGCCTCGTCGCGCCAGAACGACAGCGACAGCAGCTTGGCCGGCTGCGTCAGGCTCTGGAAGCGCTCGACGGAGACGAAGCCGTCGATCGCCTCGAGTTGCTCGCGCAGCCCCGCGGCCAGTTGCAGGTAGGCGTCGGTGTGGCCCTCGCGCGGCACCACCTCGAAGATCACGGCGATCATCGGTGCTCCTTCAAGCGCGCCCATGCGTACGCCGTTCATGCGGTCAGCGGCAGCGCGCGCTGGTCGAAGGTGCCCTCGACCAGCTCGACGAACGTGCGCTGCTCGCGCAGGATGAAGCGCTGGGTCTGCGCAAAATCGAAATTCTCGCGCCCTTCTGCATCGGCCTTCACGCGCTTGCGATAGGCCTCGTAGGCTGCCAGCGAGTCGAAGCGCAGCAGGCCCCAGGCTTCGTCGTTGGTGCCCTCGTGCGGGATGAAGTAGCCGATCAGATTGCCGCCGCAGCGCGGGATGATGCGGCCCCAACGCTCGGCGTAGCGCTTGAATGCATCGCGCTGGGACGGGTCGATCTGGTAGCGGATGAAGCAGGCAATCGTCATGGTGACTCCATCGGAGGCGCTCTGACGATGCTAGGCCAGCGGCCCCCCCGATGGTTCGATCCGCAGCGAACCATCGCGCGCACGATCCCGCTACGATGGGCCATCATGCGCGACGGACCCCGCATTTCCGGCATCGCGGCGCTGGTCGGCGAGCCCGCGCGCGCCGAGATGCTGACCGCGCTGCTGGCCGACCGCGCGCTCACCGCCACCGAGCTGGCCACGCTGGCCGGCGTCACCAAGCCGACCGCGAGCGCCCACTTGGCCAAGCTGTGCGACGCCGGTCTGCTGGTGGTGCAGGACCAGGGGCGCCACCGCTACTTTCGCCTCGCCGACCGCGATGTCGCGCACCTGCTCGAGTCGTTGATGGGGGTGGCGTTTCGCACCGGCGCGCTGCGCCTGAAGTCGAGTCCGCGCGAGCCGGCGTTGCGGCGCGCGCGCGTCTGCTACGACCATCTGGCCGGCGAGCTCGGCGTGCAGATGTTCGAGGCGCTGTGCGCGCACGGCGCCTTCCAGTTCGACGCCGCGGGGCTGCGCGTCACGCCCGCCGGCGTCGACTGGTTCGATGCGTTCGGGGTCGACGTGCAGGCGGTGACCGCCCAGCGCCGCATGATGTGCCGCGCCTGCCTCGACTGGAGCGAGCGCCGCCATCACCTGGCGGGCGCTTGGGGGTCGGCCCTGCTGCAGCGCCTGTTCGACCTCGGCTGGGCACGCCGCGTCAAGGACAGCCGCGTCGTGCAGTTCACGCCGCCCGGCGAGCGCGCGTTCCAGGCCGCGTTCGCGCAGCCGCAGCGCGCGCCCAGCGCGGCCACCGCAGAGATCGTCGAGTAGCGCCGTCGGCGACCGACGCTTCGCGCGGGCGTTGCGCCGTGCGCGAAGGGCGGCCTCAGGCGCGACGCATCGCCGCCGCCGGAGCGACCGTGTCATCCATCCGTCGGAAGGCCAGTGCGCCGCCCAGCGCGACCAGTGCGATGAAGAAGGTGACGTAGGGCAGGTAGGGCCCGTCGACGCTGAACTCGCCGCGCGATGCGCGCTCGATGCACACCAGCTTGGCTGCGGCCATGGCGGTGTAGTGCATCGCACACACGGCCACGCCCATCACCGACGCGGCCAGCACGCGTTGCAGCGCCGAGCGCACGTTGAACGCCAGCCACAGTGCCACGGTGGCGGCCACCATCGCGATCGCCACGGAGGCGGCGACGATCGCGAAGTCCCACTGGATCGTGGCTCGCGTCTCGATGCCGAACATACCCAGGTAGTGCATCGCCACCACACCGGCGCCAATCACCAACCCGCCCTGCACCAGATTGAGCAGCTTGTCGGGCCCGCGCGCGGCGAGCTTGAAACCGATCGCGGTGATCAGAATCGCGATCACCAGCGACAGCGCGGCCGGCACGATGGCATAGCTCACGTACAGCTGGGTCTTGTACGCCGTCATGCCGATGAAGTGCATCGACCAGATCGCGCAGCCGCCCAGCGCGATCGCCGGGCCGAATGTGCTGTCGCCGTTCTTGCCGGCGGAAGAGGCGAGCGACAGCGCCACGTACGACCCCAGCACCGAGATCACGAACGACAGCGCCACCAGCACGTAGTCGTATCGATAGTCGACGATCGCTCCCACCACCAATTGCGTGTTCATGTCATTCCCCTCCAAAGGACAAGCCGCCACGACGAGCAATCGGCGGCCGCCATCGATGGCCAGCGCGCCGCGCGCTCGGTCGCTTGAAACGTAACATCGACGCACCGCGGCGGGGCATGCCAGCGCGCCCGGAAGTCACGCTGGCGCGGCGTCGATCGCACGACCCGCTCCCAACCGCGCTCTATTGCGCAACCCATCGAAGGGTTGCGCGGCCCGAGGCTGGCAAACGGAGCCGCTTCAGCGCTGCCCGGGCGCAATCGATGCGAGGCGCGCGCTGAACGCGGCGATCTCCTCGCGCGGGAACGACAGGTGCACGCGCCGGTCGGACGGTGGCCGCTTGGCCACCGACAGCCCGGGGCGCCACTCGGTGCGCGGGCGGATCGGCCGCGGCACGAAGCCGCCGCCGCAGTTCGGGCACACGTTGCGCAGCTCGCGCTCGACGCAGTCGGCGCAGAAGGTGCACTCGTACGAGCAGATGCGCGCGCGCTCGTCCTCGGGCGGCAGGTCGATGTCGCAGGACTCGCAATTGGGTCGCAGGGCCAGGGCCATCGCCGCTCCTTCACGCCGTGATGCACGCACTGTAGCGCCGCTAGACTTGGCGTAAATGACACTACACCCTCGAAATCCGCCAGCCCCGCGCCGCGTCGAGCTGCTGGCGTTCGACGGCGTGCAGTTGCTCGACCTGATCGGCCCGCTGCAGGTGTTCGCCAGCGCCAACGAGCAGGCTGCCGCGGCCGGCCTGGTGCCGCCCTACCGGCCGCGCGTGGTGGCGCGCACGCGCCTGGTGACGTCGTCGGCCGGGCTGGTGCTGCAGGCGGCCGCGCTGCCGCGCGCCGGCCCGGCTCCCGACACGCTGCTGGTGGCCGGCGGCCAGGGCGTCACGCAGGCCGCGCGCGACGCGGTGCTGCTGCGCTGGCTGCGCCGGCGCGCGCACGGTGCGCGCCGCATCGGCTCGGTGTGCATCGGCGCGTTCGTGCTCGGCGCCGCCGGGTTGCTCGATGGCCGGCGCGTCGCCACGCACTGGCAGCAGTGCGACGAGCTGGCGCGGCGCTTCCCGCGTGCACGCGTCGAGCCCGACCCGATCTTCGTGCGCGACGGCGCGTTGTGGACGTCGGCCGGCGTCACCGCGGGCATCGACATGGCGCTGGCGATGGTCGAGGACGACCTCGGCCACGCGCTGTCGATGGCGGTGGCGCGCGACCTGGTGGTGTTCCTGAAGCGGCCCGGCAGCCAGGCGCAGTACAGCGCGACGCTGGCGCACCAGCAGCGCTCCGGCGCATTCGACGCGCTGCACGCATGGATCGCCGGCCACCTGGCAGCCGACCTGTCGGTGCCGGCCCTGGCCGAGCGCGCCGGCATGAGCGAGCGCAGCTTCGTGCGGCGCTTTCGCGCCAGCACCGGCCACACGCCGGCCGACACGGTGCAGCGCCTGCGCGTCGAGGCGGCGCGCCAGCTGCTGGCGAGCACCACGCTGCCGCTCAAGCGCGTGGCGCAGCGCTGCGGCTTCGGCTCGGAGGAGACGCTGCGGCGCGCGCTGCGACGCCACGTGCACAGCACGCCGGGCGAGTACCGTGCGCGCTTCGGTGCGGCGCGGCGCCGCGCGCGTTGAGACTCAGTGCGGCAGGTTGCCGACCACGCCCTGCGCCAGCCAGTCCATCGCGGCGATCTGTGCGTCGCCGAGCCGGCCCCGTGCCAACCGGATGCGACCCTGGTTGTCGATGAGGGGCGCCCCGAACACCGCGTGGCGGCCGCTCGCCAGCGCAGCGCGCGCCTCGTCGATGGCGCGCTGCTGCGCGGCAGGCAGCGCCGCATCGAACGCACCGAGCGCCACCATCCCCGAGGCCAGGCCGCCCCACACCGGCACCGGCTGCCAGCGCCCGGCGATCACGTCGCGCGCGACGCGCGTGTAGTAGCCGCCCCACGACGGCATCACCGCGGCCAGCTGCGCATGCGGTGCGAACGCGCGCAGGTCGCTCTGGTTGGCGATCAGCCGCACCCCCTTCTCCTCGGCAGCCAGCGCCACCGCGGGCGATGCCGTGTGATTGGCCAGCACGTCGGCACTTTGGTTGATGAGCGCGAGCGCGGCGTCGCGCTCGCGCGCCGGGTCGAACCAACTGTTGAGCCAGACCACGCGCACGCTCGCGCTCGGATTGACCGCGCGCAGGCCGAGCGCGAAGGCGTTCAGCCCCTGCACCACCTCGGGCACCGGGAAGCCCGCCACATAGCCGGCGATGGCGCTCTTGCTGTGCTGAGCGGCGAGGCGCCCGGCCAGCCAGCGCGCCTCGTAGGCGCGCACGTTGTAGGTGTTGAGGTTGGGCGCGGTCTGGTAGCCACCGGCGTGCTCGAACTTGACGTGCGGAAACTCCGCCGCCACCCGCAGTGCGCCTTCGAGGTAGCCGAAGCTGGTGGCGAAGATCAGCGCATGGCCCTGGCGCGCCAGGTCGCGCATCACGCGCTCGGCGTCGGGGCCCTCGGCGACGTCTTCGACCACGCTGACCTGCACCGCGTCGCCGAGCGCGCGCTCCATCTCGCGGCGCCCGAGGTCGTGCTGATAGGTCCAGCCGGCCTGTCCGACCGGCGTCACGTAGACGAAGGCCACTTTCAGGGGCGCCGATTGCGCGCGCGCAGGCCAGGCGAGCGTTGGCAGCAGCGGCAGCGCGAGCAACGCGCGCAGGCGAGCGCGCTGGAGGTTTTGCGTCATGGTTGTCCTCGACATGGCCACATCGAAGGGCTCACTCCGCCGCGGTGGCACGCCTGCGGAAGCGCTGAGTATCAGCGCGCGATTGTAGGTGCGGCGTCCGGGCTGAGCCGCAGCGAGGAGGCGCGGTCGCGAAACACGATCGGCTGCTCGCGCGGCGCCTGCGCGCGCTCGAGCGCGGCCAGCACCTGCGCGTGATGCGGGCTCTTGCGGCACACCGGATCGGCGGCCGCAGGGTCGTGGGCGATCAGATAGGCTTGGCAACGGCAGCCGCCGAGGTCTTGCTCGCGCTGATCGCAGCTGGCGCACGGCTCTTTCATCCAGCCGGTGCCGCGGTAGCGGTTGAAGCCCTCGGAGTCGAACCAGATGTCGCGCACGCTGGCGTCGCGCACGTTGGGGAACGCGAGGCCGGGCAGCATGCGCGCGGTGTGGCACGGCAGCGCGGTGCCGTCGGGCGCCACCATCATCAGCGTGCTGCCCCAGCCGTTGGCGCACCGCTTGGCGACGCCGTCGTGGTAGTCGGGCGCGACGAAGAACAGCCGCATGCGCCCGTCGAGCTCGCTGCGCCAGCGCTCGGTGACCGCCTCGGCGCGGCGCACCTGCTCGTGCGTCGGCAGCAGCTGGTCGCGGTTGAGAAAGGCCCACGAGTAGTACTGCGTGTTGGCGAGCTCGAGGTATTCGGCGCCGAGCTCCACCGCCATGCCGATGATGCGGTCGATGTGGTCGATGTTGAGCCGGTGGATCACGACGTTCATCACCATCGGCCAGCCCTGCGCCTTGATTTCGCGCGCGACGCGCTGCTTGAGCTCGAAGGTCTTGGTGTGCGAGAGGAAGTCGTTGACCTCGCGCGTCGAGTCTTGGAAGCTCAGCTGCACGTGGTCGAGCCCGGCCGCCTTCAGCGCCGCGGCGCGCTCGTGGGTGAGGCCCACGCCCGAGGTCAGTAGGTTGGTGTAGTAGCCCAGGCGCCGCGCCTCGGCGACGATGATCTCGAGGTCGTCGCGCAACAGCGGCTCGCCGCCCGACAGGCCGCACTGCACCGCGCCGAGCTCGCGCCCCTGCCGCAGCACACGCAGCCAGTCGTCGGTGCCGAGTTCGTCGGCATGCTGCGCGAAGTCCACCGGGTTGTAGCAGAACACGCAGTGCAGCGGACAGCGGTAGGTCAGCTCGGCCAGCAGCCACAGCGGCGGACCGGGACGCATCGGTGCAGGCGCCGCGTGCATCATGTCCATTGCAGCCAGCGCTGCTTGGCCGCGATCTCGACGAACGCCTGCACCTCGCCGGACAGCCCCTGCGCGTTGAACGCGGTCTCGAGGTCGCGCACGATCTCGTCGAGCGAGCGAGCGCCGTCGCAGCGCTTGAGGATCTCGCCGGCGCTCTGGTTGAGCTTGACCATGCCCTCGGGATACAGCAGCACGTGGCAGTCCTGCGCCGGCTCCCACTGCAGGCGGAACCCCGCGCCGATGCGCGGCCGGATGGTGCCGTCGATCGGCGTGCCGCTCATGAGTTCACCCCGTAGCGCTGCGCCATCGCATCGTTCATCGCCCACAGGATGTCGAGCTTGAGCTGCAGCACCTGCAGCGCGCGTTCTTGCTGCGCACGCGTCGTGAAGTGGTCGAGCGTGATCTGCAGCCCCTGCTCGACGTCGCGCCGCGCCAGCGTGACGCGGCTGCGGAAGTAGTGCAGCCCGGCCGGGTCGATCCACGGGTAGTGCTCGGGCCAGGTGGCGAGGCGCTGCTTGTGGATCTCGGGCGCGAACAGCTCGGTGAGCGACGAGCACACCGCCTCCTGCCACGGCGCGTGGCGCGCGAAGTTGACGTAGGCGTCGACCGCGAAGCGCAGCGCCGGGATCACGTGACGGCCGTCGAGCACCTCCTCGCGCGTCAGCCCCACCGCTTCGGCAAGACGCAGCCAGCTCTCGATGCCGCCGTCGTCGCGGATCACGGCATCGCCCGAGCGCAACTCGAAGCCGTCGTGATCCAGGATGCGCTGCACCCAGCCGCGCCGCACTTCGCGGTCGGGGCAGTTGGCCAGGATCGCGGCATCCTTGATCGGGATCGCGGTCTGGTAGCAGAACCGGTTGGCCACCCAACCTTGCACCTGCTCGCGCGACGCCTTGCCGGTGTTGAGCATCACGTTGAACGGGTGGTGGATGTGATAGGCCTTGCCGCGCTCGCGCAGGCGGGCCTCGAATTCCTCGCGTGTCCAGGCGGTGGTCATGGCATGGCAGGGCATCACACCGTGAAGGTGACGCCGTCCTCGCTCACCTCGATGCGCTCACGGCCCAGCGCGGCGCGCTCGGCGGAGTCCTCGTCGAGGATCGGGTTGGTGTTGTTGATGTGGATCAGCATGCGCCGGGTGGTGGCGGGCAACTGGCGCAGCCACTCGATCATGCCGCCGGGGCCCGACTGCGGCAGGTGGCCGATGTCGCGCGCGCTCTTGTGCGACAGCCCCAGGCGCGGCATCTCGTCGTCGCTCCAGAAGGTGCCGTCGACCAGCACGCAGTCGCTGCCGGCCATCGCATCGAACACCTCGGGCGTGATCGCGCCCAGCCCCGGCGCGTAGAACAGGCTGCTGCCGCGCGCCAGGTCGCGGATCAGCACGCCGATGTTGTCGCCCGGCACCGGGCGCTCGCGGTGCGGCGAATACGGCGCCGCCTTGCCGGTGAGCGCCAGCGCGCGCAGCGTCAGCCCGGGCACGCCGGGCACCTGGAACGCCGCGCCGTCGAGCGCGATGCGCTGGCGCTGCACGCCGCAGTAGTGATCGAGCACGCGCAACAGCGGCAGGCCGCTGCCGAGGTCTTCGGCCACCGCGTCGGTGCACCACAGCGGCAGCGCGTTGCTGCGCTCACGCAGCATCAGCAGCCCGGTGGCGTGATCGACCTGGCCATCGATCAGCAGCGCGGCCGCGATCGCGGTGTCGCGCACGCCACGCGCCGGCTGCACAACCGGATTGGAGCGGATCTGCTCCAGGATGTCGGGCGAGGCATTGAACAGAATGCCGTCGGCGGCATGGTCGGGCCGCACGAAGATCGATGATTGCGTGCGCGGCTTGGCGCGCACGCGTCCCGTGCGCACGCCGTGGCAGTTGTGGCAGTTGCAGTTCCACTGTGGAAAGCCGCCACCGGCGGCGGTACCAAGCAGGGTGACGCGCATTTCAGATCTCGATCACAACAACGCCCCGCCGCGAAAGGCGGGGCGCTGCATCACACGCCGCGCCGTCAGCGCGCGGCGACGTACATCGTGATTTCGAAACCCAGGCGAATGTCGATCGCCGAGGGGGTTTGCCATTGCATGGAAGAGTCTCCTTCGAGGGGAAGTGTCACGGGTCCGGATGGTGCCCGCGGGAACCGTTCGTTCCACGCTGCATGCTGGTGCCGCGCCGCCGGCGCGCACAGCGCCACGGTCTTGATTCCGGCCTCATGATTTTCATGAATCGCAGGACCGAGGCTTGCTCGGGGCCCCCGGCCGCGGCGCCGATACCATGGCACATGCCCAGCCACCCCCCGCGCGACCTGCACGACGACCCCGCGCCGTTCCGCACGCACCGGCTCGATGTCGGAGCGGGACACGTGCTGTCGGTGCGCGAATCGGGTCGGCCCGACGGCATCGCCGCGGTGGTGCTGCACGGCGGCCCGGGCTCGGGCTGCTCGCCGCTGCAGCGCCGCTACTTCGATCCGCGGCGCTACCGCATCATCTGCGTCGACCAGCGTGGCGCCGGCCAGAGCACGCCGCGCGGCGCGATCGCCGACAACACGACCGCGCACCTGTTGGCCGACCTGAGGCAGCTGCGCGCACACCTGAAGCTGGCGCGCTGGCTGGTGGTGGGCGGCTCGTGGGGCGCGACGCTGGCGCTGGCGCACGCGCTCGACGAGCCCGACGCGGTGAGCGCACTGCTGCTGCGCGCGACGTTCCTGGCGCGGCCGGACGACCTCGATGCCTTCTTCGTCGGTGACGCTTTCGACCCCACCCTCGCCGGCGCCGACCGCACGGCGGTGCTCGACGCGCTGCTGGCGCGCCTGCAGCACCCCGACCCGGCGGCGCGACGCGCCGGCGCGCTCGCGTGGTGGCGCCACGAGCAGCGCATGGCGAGCCCGCGGCCGCTGGACGAGCCTGGCGCATCCGCCGACCTCGACGCGCAGGTGGACCGCTACCGCGTGCAGGCGCACTACATGCGCCACGGCTGCTGGGTTCAGCAGCCGCCGCTGCTGGAGCGTTGCGCGCAGTTGCCGGCACGGCCGACGCTCCTCCTGCACGGCAGCGCCGACCGCATCTGCCCGCCCGAGGGCGCGCGTGCGCTGCAGCGCGTGTTGCCGCAGGCGCGCCTGATCGAGCTGGCGGGCGTCGGCCACGACCCGTCGCACCCCGCCATGGTCGATGCGATGGTGCGCGCGCTCGATGCCTACGCAGCGCACGGCGCGTTCGAGGATTTGAGCGCCAAGGTGCCACCATGAGCCTGCGACTGAAGATCCAGCTGGTCGTCGTGCTGCTGACGCTCGGCTTCATCGCGGCCGTGCTGACGCTGCAATACCGCGCCTTCAAGGAGTCGGTCAACGAAGAGGTGGTGGCGGCCAACCGCGTGGCCGCGCAGCTGTTGAACCGCACCGTCGGGGTCTACGCGTCGCAGGGAACGCCGGCGATGCTGGCCTTTCTGCAGGGGCTCGGGCGCATCCGCTCCAACGAGGTGACCCTGCTGGACGGCAGCGGGCAGGAGCTGTATCGCTCGCCGCCGTCGCCGTACAAGGCGGGGCGCGACGCGCCCGCGTGGTTCGTCGAGGCGATCGCGCCGAGCACGACGGAGCACTCGATCGCCTTCCCGGACGGCAAGCTGATGGTGCGCTCCAACGCATCGCGTGCCGCGCTCGACGCGTGGGATCATTTCGTCGATCTGGTGGTGGGCGCGGTGCTGTTGCTGCTTGTGATCAATGCGCTGGTGTTCTGGGTGGTCGGGCGCGCGGTGCAGCCGTTCGCGCAGATCGTGGGCGCGCTCAAGCAGGTGGAGTCGGGCCGCTTCGACGTCACGCTGCCGGCGCTCAACGGCATCGAGGCCAACACGATCGGCGCTGCCTTCAACCGCATGGTGCGCGTGCTGGGCACGCAGCTGGAGACCGAGAAGCGCGCGCTGCGTGCCGAAACGCAGCTGTCCGACAGCCGCGAGCTGGCGCGCTGGGTCGACCACCACATCGAGCAGGAGCGCCGCGTGATCGCGCGCGAGCTGCACGACGAGCTGGGGCAGTCGGTGACCGCGATGCGCAGCATGGCGCTGTCGGTCGCACAGCGCGTGCACGCGCACGACGCGCAGGCCGAGGCCGCGGCGCGCACGATCGCCGACGAGGCCTCGCGCCTGTACGATGCGATGCACGGTCTGATCCCGCGCCTGACGCCATTGGTGCTCGACCACTTCGGACTGGCCGACGCGCTCAACGACCTGGCGGCGCGCACGCGCCAGGCGCACGCCGGCGTGCAGGTCGACGTCGACGTGCGGCTCGGCGACGCGCAACTCGGCAGCGACGCCGCGCTGGCGCTGTATCGGGCCGCGCAGGAGGGCATCACCAACGCGCTGCGGCACGGCCAGGCGCAGCGCCTGCACCTGTCGTTGCGCCATCAGGGCGATGCGGTGAGTTTCGAGCTGGTCGACGACGGTTCCGGTCTTGCCCCCGACTGGGCGCCGCGCCCCGGACACCACGGCCTGAGCTGGCTGCGCGAGCGCGTGGAGTCGCTCGGCGGGCAGTTCACGCTCGAGCCGAACGCGCCGCGCGGCGTGCGGCTGCGCGCGCGGCTGCAGGCGGGGCCGGCCGCCGTGGCAGAGGATGCGCCGCGCACCACGATGCCGGGAGCCCCCGCATGAACGCCGCACGGCCGCTCCGAAGGCGTTCGCTCCCCCCCGGGGGGACGGCGCGCAGCGCCCAGGGGGCCACGGACGCCGCACGGCCGCTCCGTAGGCGATCGCTCTCCCTCGGGCGGACGGCGCGCAGCTCCCAGGGGGCCACGAACGCCGCACGGCCGTTCCGAAGGCGTTCGCTCCCCCTCGGGCGGACGGCGCGCAGCGCCCAGGGGGCCACGAACGCCGCACGGCCGCTCCGAAGGCGTTCGCTCCCCCTCGGGGGGACGGCGCGCAGCGCCCAGGGGGCCCGATGAGCCGCGTGATGCTGGTCGACGACCATGCGGTGGTGCGCATGGGCTTTCGCATGCTGCTCGGCGATGCCGGCCACGAGGTGGTGGCCGAAGCGGGCACCGGCGAGCAGGCGTGTCAGGACTATCCGAGGGTGCAGCCCGATCTGGTGGTGATGGACCTGTCGATGCCCGGCATGGGCGGGCTCGAGGCGATCCGCCGCCTGCTGGCGCAGGACCCGAAGGCGCGCGTGCTCGCGCTGTCGGCGCACGAGGACACCGCGCACCCGCGCCGCGTGCTGCGCGCCGGCGCGATGGGCTACCTCGCCAAGCGCAGTGCGCCCGAGGCGCTGATCGAGGCGGTGAACGCGCTGATGCGTGGCGAGCGCTACGTCGACGCGCAGACCGCGCAGGCGCTTGCGGTGGCGCAGGTGGAAGGCGAAGCCAGCCCGGCAGACCTGCTGAGCGAGCGCGAGTTCTCGGTGTTCATCCAGCTGGCGCGCGGCGCGAGCGTGGCGCAGATCGCCGAAACGCTGAGCCTCTCACCCAGCACGGTGGGCACGCACCTGTACCACGTGAAGCAGAAGTTGGGTGCCAGCAACCAGAGCGAGTTGACGCTGGTGGCGCTGCGCTGGGGGTTGATCCAGGCGTGAGATAGAGGACCACCCCGGGGCGGCCTGGCGAGGGCCGGCGCAGCTTGATCCGCCGTGTCCGCCGGGGTATGCGGGGCTGGAGCGGCGCAAGCCGAGGCCGGCAGCGCGGTGCGCTCGCCGCACCTCTAGAATCTTCCGCTCCATGACCCAAAAGCTGTTCGTCACCACCGCCCTGCCCTACGCCAACGGCGCGTTTCACATCGGCCACGTCATGGAGTACATCCAGGCCGACATCTGGGTGCGGGTGCAGCGCATGCGCGGCGCGCAGGTGAACTTCGTCTGTGCCGACGACGCGCACGGCGCGCCGATCATGATCGCCGCCGACAAGGCGGGCAAGACGCCGCAAGCGTTCGTGTCCGAGATCGCGGCCGGACGCAAGCCGTACCTCGACGGCTTTCACATCGCCTTCGACAACTGGCACTCGACCGACGCGCCGGAAAACCACCAGCTGGCGCGCGAGATCTACCTGGCGCTGCGCAAGAACGAGCTGATCGACGTGCGCACGATCGAGCAGTTCTTCGACCCGGTGAAGGGCATGTTCCTGCCCGACCGGTACATCCTGGGCGAGTGCCCGAACTGCGGCACCAAAGACCAGTACGGCGACAACTGCGAGAACTGCGGCGCGGTCTACTCGCCCACCGACCTCAAGCACCCGTACTCGGCGCTCAGCGGGGCGAAACCGGAGCTGCGTTCGAGCGAGCACTACTTCTTCCGGCTGTCGGACCCGCGCTGCATCGATTTCCTGAAGGGCTGGACGCAGGACGGCAAGCTGCAGAGCGAGGTGGCCAACAAGGTCAAGGAGTGGTTCGTCGAAGGCGACGACGGCAAGATCGTGCTGGGCGACTGGGACATCAGCCGCGACGCGCCGTACTTCGGCATCGAGATCCCCGATGCGCCGGGCAAGTACTTCTACGTCTGGCTCGACGCGCCGGTGGGCTACCTGGCGTCGCTGAAGAACCTGCTGGCCCGGCGCGGCGAGGACTTCGACGCTTACCTGGCCGATCCGGCGCTGCGCCAGGTGCACTTCATCGGCAAGGACATCGTCACTTTCCACACGCTGTTCTGGCCGGCGATGCTGCACTTCTCGGGCCGCAAGGTGCCCGACAACGTGTACGTGCACGGCTTCATCACCGTGGGCGGCGACAAGATGAGCAAGAGCCGCGGTACCGGCATCAGCCCGCTGAAGTACCTGGAGCTCGGCCTGGACGCGCAGTGGCTGCGCTACTACATCGCCGCCAAGCTGAACGCACGCGTCGAGGACATCGAGTTCAACCCCGAGGACTTCGTCGCGCGCGTCAACGCCGACCTGGTGGGCAAGTACGTCAACATCGCCAGCCGCGCGGCAGGGTTCCTCACCAAGCGCTTCGACGGCCGGCTGTCGGCCGACGTCGGCGTCGAAGGCCGCGTGCTGCTCGACGGCCTGCGCGCGCACAGCGCCACCGTGCAGCAGCTGTACGACGAGCGCGAGTTCGGCAAGGCGGTGCGCGAGATCATGCTGCTGGCAGACCGCGTCAACGAGTACGTCGACCGGCACAAGCCGTGGGAGCTGGCCAAGCAGGAGGCGCAGCCCATCGGCACCGGGCAGCCCCAAGCCGATGGCGCCCCCTCGGGAGCGCGCGCCCAAGGCGCCGGGGGGCGAGGTTCGGCGCTGCATGACGTGTGCACCGTGTGCATCGAGGCGTTTCGCGTGCTGACGATCTACCTCAAGCCGATCCTGCCCGCGCTGGCGGCGCAGGTGGAGGCGTTCCTGCACGTCGGCGAACTCAGCTTCGCCGACGCGCAGCGCTCGATCGGCGGCCACCGCATCGGGGCCTACCAGCATCTGATGCAACGGGTCGACCCCGAGCGCCTGGAGCGGCTGTTCGATCCAACGGCCGTCGCCGTGTCGGCCGCGCCGGCTGCCGCCGCACCGGGTGGCGAGGCGATCGCCGCCGAGATCGGCATCGCCGACTTCACGAAGATCGACCTGCGCATCGCCAAGATCGTGCTGGCCGAGGCAGTGGCCGGCAGCGACAAGCTGCTGAAGCTGACGCTCGATGTCGGCGAGGGTCGTCATCGCACGGTGTTCTCGGGCATCAAGAGCGCCTACACGCCCGATCAGCTGACCGGCAAGTTCACCGTCGTGGTGGCCAATCTGGCGCCGCGCAAGATGAAGTTCGGCCTCTCCGAGGGCATGGTGCTGTCGGCTGGCCACGCCGACGAGAAGGCGCAGCCGGGCCTGTACCTGCTCGAGCCCTGGCCCGGCGCGACACCGGGCCTGCGGGTTCGCTGATGCAAGACGTGGTGCGGTACTGCGCCGACACCGCCTGGGGCCCGGTGGGCGAAGGCGCGCCGACGCACGACGTCGAGTCGGTCATCGAGCAGGGCGGCATCCTGTGCTTCCCGCAGCTGCGCTTCGAACTCCTGGAGCACGAGCGCCATCTGCTCGATGCCGGTGTCGCCGACGGCAAGGCCAAGAACATCAGCCTGCGCGGCGCGAACGACGACGTGCGCGGCGCCAACCCCGCCCATGCCGAGGCCCTGCGCGCGATGATCCGGCGCTATCGAGCGCAGGCCACCACGCTGGCCGAGCGGCTGTTTCCGCACTACCGCGGACACCTCAAGGCCGGCAATCCGTCGTACCGTCCGGTGGCCCTCGAGGGCCGCGAAACCAGCTGGCGCCAGGATGACACTCGGCTGCACGTCGACTCCTTTCCGTCCAATCCGATGCACGGCCGACGTCTGCTGCGCGTGTTCCACAACCTCAATCCGCGCGGACAGCCGCGCAGCTGGCGCGTCGGCGAACCGTTCGAAGACTTCGCGCGCCGCTACCTGCCGTCGATCGCGCGGCCGCTGCCGGGCTCGGCCGCCGTGCTGCACGCACTGCACATCACGAAGTCGCGACGCACCGCCTACGACCACTACATGCTGCAGCTGCACGATCGCGTCAAGGCCGACATCGTCTATCAGCGTGAGGCACCGCAGCAGGCGGTCGAATTCGCGCCCGGCACCACGTGGGTGGTCTACAGCGACCAGGTGCTGCATGCGGCGATGGGGGGTCAGTTCATGATGGAGCAGACCTTCACCATCGAGCCCTCCGCCCTGCTGAGCCCCGCCAGCGCGCCGCTGGCGGTGCTGCAGCGGCTGGTCGGCCGGCCTTTGCTGTAGGGCAGGCGCCCCCGGCGTTCCATTCCTTCGGATCCGTGCGCCGGCCAGCCGGAAGGCCCGCGCATGCCTGCGCCGACGGCGGGCGCCGCCCCGCGTCATGCGCATCGCATTGGCCATCCATGCGCATTGCATTAACATGCGCTGCGCATGGAACTCAAGACGGCCCGCCTCACGCTGCTGATCGATCCCGCCAAGAAGGCCGCCTTCGAGCGCCTGTGCGCGCAACAGGACAAGACGCCGTCGCAGGTGGTGCGTCAGCTGATCCGCGAGTACCTGGCCGCGCACGGCGTCAGTTACGTGCCCAGCGGCTCCACCGAATCGTCGCCGGCGCGTGCGCCGTCGGACTCGGCACCGAGGCGGCCCGCGGCAGGCGCGCGCGGCCGCCAGCGCGCGAAGCGCTGACGATCGCACCGGGCGACCACGCGAATCTCGATGCAGACCGACCCCACCCAGTGGCTGCTGCTCGACTGGGCGATGGCGCTGATCGGCGCCTGGCTGGCGATCGGGGCAGCCGGCGTCTGGGCGTTGCGCCGCTTCGCGCTGGTGTCGCGCGTGCTGTTCCCGCTCGGCGGCGCGGTCGCGCTGGGGCTGTTCGCGGTGGCGCTGGGTGCTCTGTTCGTGCCGGCGCAGGTGGCCGTGCTGGCGATCGGCCTGCCGACCTTGCCGTTCCACCTGAGGCTCGATGCGCTGTCGGCGTTCTTCCTGATGGTGATCGGCGCGACCGCGGCGGGCGTGTCGACCTTCGCGGCAGGTTACTTCCGGCAAGGCGAAGGCACGCCGCCCGGATTGATGTGCCTGCAGTACCACATCTTCCTCGCCAGCATGGCCGGCGTCGTGCTGGCCGACGATGCCTACGCGTTCATGGTGATGTGGGAGACCATGGCGCTGTCGTCGTTCTTCCTGGTGACGTCGAACCATCGCGTGGCCGAGATCCGCCGCGCTGGCTACATCTACCTGCTGGTGGCCCATGTCGGCGCGATCGGCATCCTGATGTGCTTCGGCGTGCTGCAGGCCAACACCGGCGACTACAGCTTCGCCAACATGCGTGCCCAGCAGCTGTCGCCGTTCTGGGCATCGGTGGCGTTCGGGCTGGCACTGTTCGGCTTCGGCGCCAAAGCCGGGTTGCTGCCGCTGCACGTCTGGCTGCCAGAGGCGCACCCGGCCGCGCCGTCGCCGGTGTCGGCGCTGATGAGTGCGGTGATGCTCAAGACCGCGATCTACGGCCTGCTGCGCGTGCTGTTCGATCTGCTGACGCTGCAACTGTGGTGGTGGGGAGTCGTGCTGCTCGCGGTCGGCTTGGCGAGCGCGCTGTTCGGCGTCGTGTTCGCCGCGGTGCAAAGCGACATGAAGCGGCTTCTCGCCTATTCGTCGATCGAGAACATCGGCCTTCTCGCCGCCGGCATCGGGCTGGCGCTGCTGTTCTCGGCCTACGGCATGAAGCCGCTGGCCGCGCTCGCGCTGACCGCCAGCCTGGTGCACGTGGCCAGCCACGCGTTGTTCAAGAGCCTGCTGTTCCTGTCCACCGGCACCGTGCTCCACGCCACCGGCGAACGCAACCTCGGCAAGCTCGGCGGCTTGATGCGCGCGATGCCGTGGGTGGCGTGGGTCACGCTGGTCGGCGTACTGGCGAGCGCCGGGCTGCCACCGACCAGCGGCTTCGTCTCCGAGTGGCTGTTGCTGCAGAGCTTTCTGTTCACGCCGGGCCTTCCCGACCCGTTCCTGAACATGCTGATCCCGGTGGTCGCTGCGCTGATCGCGCTGGTGGCGGCGCTGGCCGGCTACACGATGGTCAAGTTCTTCGGCGTCATCTTCCTGGGCCAGCCGCGCGAGCCGCGCCTGATGCAGGCGCACGATGCCAACGCGTGGCAGCGCCGCGGCATGGCCTGGCTGCTGCTGGCCAACGTGCTGCTGGGACTGATGCCGATCCAGTTCATCCAACTCGTTGATCCGGTCACGCGCAAGCTGGTCGGCGACGGCCTCGGGCCCACGGTGGCGCAGCACGGCTGGCTGCTCGCGCCCACCGCCCTCGAGCGCGCGAGCTATGGTCCGGTGTTCTTCCTGCTCGGGGTGGCCGCGTCCTTCGCACTGGCCTTCGTGCTGGTGCGCAAGCTCTACCACGGCCGCATCCGCCGCGCGCCGCCATGGGACTGCGGCTTTCCGTGGCAGACCGCCCGTATGCAGGACACGGCCGAGGGCTTCGGCCAGCCGATCCGCCAGATCTTCGAGCCGTTCTTCCGCATGCGCCGCGAGCTGCCGTCGCCGTTCGATGCGCAGCCGCGCTACCGGGTCGACATCGAGGATCACTTCTGGGATGCGCTGTATTGGCCGATCGTCGATGCGGTGGTTCGCGTGGCACGGCTGATCGGCTTGCTGCAGCAGGGCCGCATTGCGGTGTACTTGCTGTTCAGTTTCGTCACGCTGATCGCGATGCTGCTGGTGGTGCGGCAATGAGCGACCGTCGCCACGCGTCCAAGGAGGCGCGATGACCCTCGGCTGGACCGGCGCGTTGTCGCAGCTGCTCGAAATCGTGCTCGCGCTCGCGTTGGCGCCGTTGCTCACCGGCTGGGTCAACCAGTGCCGCGCGTGGCTGCAGAACAAATCGGCGCCGCCGCTTTTGCAGCCGTACTACCTGCTGCACAAGCTGTTCAACAAGGAGTCGGTGCTCGCCGAGCATGCGTCGCCGCTGTTCCGCTCGGCGCCATACATCGTGTTCGGCTGCATGACGCTCGCCTGCTCGATCATCCCCACGCTGTCAACCGACCTGCCGCTGACGCTGGCCGCCGACGCGATCGCGCTGGTCGGTTTGTTCGCGCTGGCACGGGTGTTCATCTCGCTGGCGGCGATGGACATCGGCACCTCGTTCGGCACGCTCGGTGCCCGGCGCGAGATGCTGATCGGCTTCCTCGCCGAGCCGGCGCTGCTGATGGTGCTGTTCTGCGCGTCGCTGATCTCGACGTCGACCTCGCTGGCCACCATCGTCGAGACGCTGGCACACCGCGAGCTGGCGATCTACCCGAGCCTGGCGTTTGCCGGCGTCGCGTTCACGATCGTCTCGCTGGCCGAGAACGCGCGCGTGCCGGTCGACAACCCGGCCACGCACCTGGAGCTGACGATGGTGCACGAGGCGCTGATCCTCGAATACTCGGGCCGCCACCTCGCGCTGATCGAATGGGCCGCGAGCCTGAAGCTGTTCGCCTACTCGTGCGCTGGCTTGGCGCTGTTCTGCCCGTGGGGCATCGCCGAGGCGCATGCGCCGCTGGAGATGCTGCTGGCGCTGCCGGCGCTGGCGCTCAAGCTGGCAATCGGCGGCGCCGCACTCGCCACGCTGGAGACCCTCAGCGCCAAGATGCGCATCTTCCGCGTGCCCGAGTTCCTGGCCACCGCGTTCCTGTTGGCGGTGATCGGTCTGCTGGTGCACATCCTGCTCGGCAGTTAGGCCGCAACGCGATGAATCCGCTGTTGGGCCAGTTCATCAACCTGCTCGGCGCCGTGCTGCTGATGCTGGCCTTCGCGATGATCTCGCAACGGCGCGTGCTATCGCTGGTGCACCTGTTCACGCTGCAAGGCGCCGTGCTGGTGGTCGCCACCGCGGTGGTCGGCTACGCGACGGCACAGCCGCACCTGTTCATCTCGGCAGCGCTCACGCTGGTGCTGAAGGTGCTGCTGATCCCGAACTTGCTGCACCGGGTGATCGACCGCCTCGAGGTGCGCTGGGACACCGAGCCGCTGCTCAACATCCCGACCACGATGCTGATCGGCATCCTGTTGGTGATCTTCGCCTTCAACCTGGGCCTGCCGATCGCGCGCTTCTCGTCCACCATCGCGCGCGGCACGCTGGGCATCGCGCTGGCCTGCGTGCTGCTGTCGTTCATGATGATGATCACGCGCGCCAAGGCCATTCCACAGGTGGTGGGCTTCCTGTCGATGGAGAACGGCCTGTTCTTCGCCGCCACCTCGGCGACCTACGGCATGCCGATGGTGGTGGAGCTCGGCATCGCGCTCGACGTGCTGATCGGCGTGCTCATCCTCGGCGTCTTCATGTTCCAGATCCGCGAGCAGTTCGACAGCCTGGACATCAGGCACCTCGAGCGGTTGAAGGAGGACTAGCGTGAGACTTGCGCGGCGCGGCGAGCGGTACCGGGCAGGGGCTCCTACTGGGGCGGTCGGCCTTGCAGGCCGACTCCGCTGCGCTTCTCGCAGCGCGCTCGCGCGGCGAAACTCGCTTCACTCACTTCGTTCGTTGCGCTCAAACAGTCGCCGCGAGTCGGAAGTGGAAGCACGCGCTGCGCGCGCGCCGAGCGCGCTGCTGCGATGCTCGCCGTCCCACAAGTCGCCCCCACCCGGTACCGCCCGCCGCGCTGGGACGCGCGTGGTGTTTGTCGACAAACACCTCGGTGCCGCTCGCAAAGCCGTGGGTGGGTGTGTGCCGGCAGCGACATATGCGGCGCCGAGCAGCGCAGAGCTCATGGCCGCGCGCGCGCAGCGCGCGCTTCGTGCTCATTCTCGTCGCGACTGTTTGAGCGAAGCGAACGAAGTGAGCGTAGCGAGTTTCGCGACGGGCCATGAGATCGAGCAGCGCAGGGAACCCGGCACAACGGGCCGGGCTGCCGCATTCGAGCGCCGGCGCATACCCGCCCGCGGCTTTGCCTCGCTCAACGCCGCGCATGCCTCAGCGCAAGCGCCACTTCAATGAGCGCCCTCTTCTTCGTCCTGGGCATCCCGCTGCTCGGCGGCATCACCCTCGCGCTGTTCGGCCACCGCGACCGCGCGATGGAGCTGAACGTTGCCTTCAGCACCGGCACCTTCCTCGCCGCCTGCGTGCTGACCGCGCAGGTGATCGCCGGCGGGCCGCTATTCGCGTGGGACCGCGAGTTCTTCATCGACCCGCTCAACGTCTTCCTGGTCGCGCTCACCTCGTTCGTCGGCATGACCACGGCGCTGTTCTCGCGGCCGTACATGCGCGTGGAGCGCGACCACGGCAAGATGACGCCGCCGCGACTGCGGCTGTACCACAGCATGTACCAGCTGTTCAGCTTCACGATGCTGCTGGCGCTGATGACCAACAACATGGGCATCCTGTGGGTGGCGATGGAGGCGGCGACGCTGACCACCGTGCTGCTGGTCAGCGTCTACCGCACGGCGGCCAGCCTGGAGGCGGCGTGGAAGTACTTCATCCTGTGCGGCGTGGGCATCGCGCAGGCGCTGTTCGGCACCGTGTTGCTCTACATGGCGGCCGAGAAGGTGGTCGGTGCCGAAGGCGGCGCGCTGCTGTGGACCAACCTCGACGCGGTGAAGGCTCACCTCGACCCGCGCATCATCACATTGGCCTTCGCCTTCCTGTTCATCGGCTACGGCACCAAGGTTGGCCTTGTGCCGCTGCACAACTGGCTGCCCGATGCGCACGCCGAGGGCCCGACCCCGGTGTCGGCGGTGCTGTCGGGGCTGTTGCTCAACGTGGCACTCTATGCCGTCCTGCGCTGCAAGGTGCTGACCGACGGCGCGCTGGGCAGCCCGCTGGCTGGCCAGATGATGATCGGCTTCGGCCTGCTGTCGGTGGTGGCGGCGGCGTTCTTTCTGATGCGCCAGCGCGACATCAAGCGCATGTTCGCCTACTCGTCGATCGAGCACATGGGGTTGATGACGTTCGCGTTCGGGCTCGGCGGCAGCGTCGCCAACTTCGCGGGCCTGCTGCACATGACCGTGCACTCGCTGACCAAGTCAGCGATCTTCTTCGCGGTCGGGCATGCCTCGCAGAAGGCCGGCACGCAGGTGATGGACGAGATCCGTGGCCTGGTCAAGGTCAGCCCGCAGGTCGGCTGGGGGCTGATGCTCGGCTCGCTGGCGATTCTCGGCATGCCGCCGTTCGGCGTGTTCGCCAGCGAGTTCCTGATCATCACCACCGCGATGCGCCAGCAGCCGTGGGCCACACCGTTCCTGCTGCTGGCCTTGGGGGTGGCGTTCGCGTCGGTGTTCGGCCGCGTGCAGGCGATGGTGTTCGGCGACACCACGCTGAAGGCGCTCGCGCATCCGCCGGCGTTGACCCCGGTGTTCGTGCATCTGGCCTTGAGCCTGATGCTCGGCCTGTACGTGCCGCCCTACCTCGATGCCTGGTTTCGACAGGCGGCCAGCATGATCGGCGGGTGACGGTGCGCGTCGGTGACCTCGACCTCGATGCCCGGCGCCTGCCCGCGCCGTTGCCAGCGTGGCACGCCATGGTCGACGACGCCACGTGGCGCGCGCTGGCCGTCGTGGTGTCCGCCGACGGCGGCCGGCTGGTGTCGCTGTGGAGCAGCGACAGTCGCCCTGGCGGGCTTGCGGTGCACGCCGCGCTCGCGACGGCACACGGCCTGTTGTGGGCCGAGCTGGCGCTCGACGAGCGGGCCACCTACCCTGACCTGTCGTCGACGTTTCCGTGCGCGGGCCGCATGCAGCGCGCCGCGGCCGATCTGTGCGGCGTGCAGGCGGCAGGCGCGTCCGATCAGCGGCCGTGGCTCGACCACGGCGTCTGGAGCGAGTCGTGGCCGCTGCGCAACCCGCCGGCACGCCATCGCGAGCCCCGCGACGAGACCGGCGACTATCCGTTCGTGCGCGTCGAAGGTGACGGCGTGCACGAGATTCCGGTGGGGCCGGTGCATGCGGGCATCATCGAGCCGGGCCACTTTCGGTTTTCGATCGTCGGCGAGAAGGTGCTGCGGCTGGAGGAGCGCCTGGGCTACGCGCACAAGGGCATCGAGCGCCGCTTCACCGAGCTGACGCCGCTGCAGGCGCACCGACTGGCCGGCCGGGTGTCGGGCGACTCGACGGTGGCCAACGCCTGGGCGTACTGCATGGCGCTGGAGTCGGCGCTCGGACTCGAAGTGCCCGCGCGTGCGCAGTGGCTGCGCGCGCTGATGCTCGAGCGCGAGCGTGTCGCCAACCACCTGGGCGACTTGGGCGCGCTGGGCAACGACGCTGCGCTCGCGTTCGGGCTGGCGCAGTTCTCGCGCCTGCGCGAGGATTGGCAGCGCGAGTCGCGTGAGGCCTTCGGGCATCGATTGATGATGGATGCCGTCGCACCGGGCGGCGTCACGCACGACCTTGGCACCGCGGCGGTCGTGCGCCTGCACAAGCAGTGCGATGCGCTGGCGGCCGAGTTGGCGACGCTGCGCGCGATCTACGACGAGCACGCAGGGCTGCAGGACCGTTTCATCGGCACCGGCCGCGTGTCGCCCGAGCTGGCGCGGGCACTGGGCCTCACGGGGCTCGCCGGGCGCGCCAGCGGACAGCCACACGACCTGCGGCACGATCATCCGTGGCCGCCTTACGACCGCCTCGCGGTCAGGGTCGCGACATCGCTCCACGGCGACGTCGCGGCGCGCGTGGCGGTGCGCTTCGACGAAGCCCGCGAGTCGCTGCGGCTGATGCGCGAGCTGCTGACCGCGCTGCCGGCCGGCGCGATTCGCGTCGACCTGCCTACACCCACCGGCAGCGGCCGCGGCGCGGGCTGGATCGAAGGCTGGCGCGGCGAGGTGCTGGTCGCGCTGCAGCTGCGCGACGGCGCCATCGCGCGCTGCCACTGTCACGACCCGTCGTGGCAGAACTGGCCGCTGCTGGAGCACGCGGTGATCGGCAACATCGTTCCGGATTTCCCGCTGATCAACAAGTCGTTCAACCTCAGCTACTCGGGGCAGGACCTGTAGATGTTCAAGCTGGTGCGTCAGATCGCGCGTGCGGGCATCTGCACCGAAGCGCCACCGAGCGTCGAAGGGGTCGACGTGCAGCCGAGCACGATCCACGACGAGATCCTGGCGATCCTCGGGCAGGCGCTGGCGATCCGCGAGGTCGATGCCGGGTCGTGCAACGGCTGCGAGCTGGAGATCCACGCGCTCAACAACCCTTACTACAACATCGAAGGCCGCGGCATCAAGTTCGTCGCCAGCCCGCGCCATGCCGACCTGCTGCTGGTCACCGGCCCGGTGTCGCGCAACATGGCGCTGGCATTGCGCCGCACCTACGACGCCACGCCGGCGCCCAAGCTGGTGGTGGCGGTCGGCGACTGCGGTTGCAGCGGCGGCATCTTCGGCGAGAGCTACGCGAGCTGCGGGCGCGTCTCCAACGTGATCCCGGTCGATGTGGCCGTGCCGGGCTGCCCGCCACCGCCGCTGGAGATCTTGCGCGGTATCCTCGCGGCGGTGCGACAGCGTCACGGCGTGTCGGCTCGTCCCGATGCCTCGGGCGTGCGCACACACGCCGCATGATCGATCTGCATCCGTTTCGGCCGCGACTGCTCGACAGCCTCGGCTCGTACGACCGCTCGCGCCTGCTGCACGACATCGGCGCCGGCCTCACGGTCGGCATCGTCGCGCTGCCGCTGGCGATGGCCTTCGCGATCGCCTCGGGCGTCAAGCCCGAGCAGGGCATCATCACCGCAATCGTCGCCGGCTTCCTGATCAGCGCGCTGGGTGGCTCGAGCGTGCAGATCGGCGGGCCCGCCGGTGCCTTCATCGTCATCGTCTACGGCATCGTCCAGCGCTACGGACTGACCAACTTGCTGATCGCCACCGCGCTGGCCGGCCTGCTGCTGTTCGCGATGGGGCTGTTGAAGCTGGGGGCGCTGGTGCGCTACGTGCCGGTGGCCGTGGTGATCGGCTTTACCAACGGCATCGCGATGCTGGTGGCGCTGTCGCAGTTGCGCGACCTGTTCGGCCTGGTGGTGCCCGGCGCGCTTCCGGCCGACTTCTTCAACCTGATTCGCACGCTCGCTGCGCACGCCGACAGCATCAATCCGTATGCGCTCGGGATCGGGGTCGCCACGTTCGGCGGTCTGATGCTGTGGCCGCGGCTGTTCGCCGGCACGCTGCTGCCGGCGGCGCTGATCGAGGGGCGCACGGTGCGGGCGTTCGCGCGCGTGCCGGGGCCGGTGGTGGCGTTGGTCACCATGACCGCGCTGGTGTGGTGGCTGCGACTGCCGGTGGAGACGATCGGCACGCGCTTCGGCGGGATTCCGCGCACGCTGCCCGATCTCGCACTGCCGCCGTTCAGCTGGGAGTCTGCCAAGCAGCTGCTGATCCCGACGGTGACGATCGCACTGCTCGGTGCGATCGAGTCGCTGCTGTGTGCGCGCGTGGCCGACAACATCGCCCACCAGCCGCGCCACGACCCCAACCAGGAGCTGATGGCGCAGGGTGTGGCCAATTTCGTGGTGCCGTTCTTCGGCGGCATTCCGGCCACTGGCACGATCGCGCGCACGATGACCAACGTGCGCGCCGGGGCGACGTCACCGGTGGCGGGGATGGTGCACGCGGTTGCGCTGTTGGTGATCGTGCTGCTGGCCGCACCGCTGGCGATCAACGTGCCGCTGGCGGCGCTGGCCGGCATCCTGCTGTACGTCGCCTGGAACATGGGCGAGTGGCATGAGTTCGCGCGCCTCAGGCGCTTCAGCATGCAGTACCGCACGATTTTGCTCGGCACTTTCGTGCTGACCGTGGTGTTCGACCTCACGGTGGCGGTGCAGGTGGGACTGATTCTCGCGTGCCTGTTCTTCATCTACCGGATGAGCACGCTGTTTCGGGTGCAGCCGTTTCAATCGACCGACGGCGCGCCGCCGCACGGCGTGCAGGTGTTCGAGCTGTTCGGCTCGCTGTTCTTCGGTGCGGTCGGCAAGATCGAGGCGCTGCCAGCGCAGATCGACCCCGCCACGCGCGCCGTGGTGCTCGAGATGCACCGCCTGATCTCGATGGACACCTCGGGGCTCGACGCGTTGCAGCAGCTGCATCGCGCGCTGCTGACGCGCAGCGTCGCGCTGGTGCTGGCCAACGTCAACGAGCAGCCGCTGTCGCTGATCCGACGCTCGGGCTTCGAGGCCGTGCTCGGACCCGAGCAGATCGTGCCCACGGTGTCGGCCGCGTTCGACGAGCATCCGCAGTGGTCGGTGAGCGACCGGGCCTGAGCGGCGCTGCACGGGCACCGGCGATACTGCAGCCTTCACCTCCCCACGGCGTACGAGGGCGCGGGAAGGCCGCGCTGGACGCTGGTCGGCGCCGACACTATCCTCCTCGGCGCGGACGAGCTGAGGACAAGGAGCACGCATGCGCGCATGGACGGTGGACGCCGACGATATCCGCGTCGCCGAGGATTTCGATGAGGCCCTGCTGCACCGCACGCCAGAGATCGACAGCTTCCTGCGCCAGGATCGCGACGACAAGTTCATCGTCATCGCCACCAAGGGCTTCGGCAAGACGCTGTTGCTGAAGGCCCGGCGCATCCTGTACCAGCAGGACGGGCGCGCCATCTGCCTGCCCAACGACAGCCTGCTCGACAAGCCGATCGGCGACAAGATCTTCGGCCGCGAGGCCATCGCCTTCTTCTCGGCCTCGCCGCTGCCCTGGTCGAAGGTCTGGCTGACCGCGATCGCGATCACGGTGCTCAAGCACGTCGACGGGCTCGGCGGCCTCAAGGTCAACGCCCGCCTGACCCACCTGATCGGCGACGTGCAGCTGCACAGCGTGATCGATCATTTCGTGCGCCTGCTCGACTTCAGCCCGAGCGACCTGCAGCGCTGCGCGGCCGACACCGACGGTCACCTGGTGCCGCGCCTGCGCTCGCTGAAGACCTCGATGGCGCTGTTCATCGACGGCATCGACGAGTACTTCAGCAAGCACGTCGAGGATCAGCCCGTCAATGCGAGCGTCACCGGCGAGCTGGCGCCCGACATCTGGTACTACGCGCAACTCGGGCTGGTCGAGGTGGCGTACCAGCTGCGGCGCATCAACCATCACCTGAAGGTGTTCGCAGCGATTCGCAAGGAGGCCTACGCGCGACTGCCGCAGCGCACGGCGATGGTGCAGCAGTACCGCGGCAGCGCCGTCGACATCGTGTATTCGCCGGAGAGCCTGCGCGAGATCTTCGTCAACAACATCCGGTTGCTGAAGGCCGACCGCATGGTGCTGCCGAATCGGCTGCGCACCAACCCGCTCGAGGCCTTTCTCGGGCGCACCAGCGTGATCGACCCGTACACGCGCGAGGAAGAAGACGCCTTCGAGTACCTGTGTCGCCACACGTTGCTGCGGCCGCGCGACCTGATGACGATCGGCGAGCGGCTGGCCGCGCTGCGCCCCGACGTGCGCCGGCACGAGCTGCACATGAAGGAGGCCGTCAATGCGGCCGCCCTCGAGATCGCGCACGAGTACCTGGCCGAAGTGGCGCCGTACGTCGGCGACCTCGAGCTCGACCGGCTGTTCCAATGCCTGCAGGGCCACGTGCTGAACCGCGCCGAGGCCGAGGCGCTGACGGCGCCTGACGATCCCGATGCCCAGGCGACCGGCCACGCGCTGCATGCGCTGTACAAGGTCGGGCTGCTCGGATACGTGCAGCACGACCGGGTGCGCGGCGAGTGGCGCCAGCGCTTCCTGCGCCCGGGCGATGCGACGCTCGACCCCAGCGGCTCGCTGCCGCGCAGCACCCACTACCTGGTCCACCCGGTGCTGTCGGACGTGATCGGGCGCGCCAACCCGTCGTTCTTCCAGCGCGTCGACAAGTTGAACATCATCGGCTACGACAAGCCGTGGCGCGAAGGCACCGTTTCCGAGCCCGTGACCGCGCACACACAGCACTTCTGCGTGCTCAAGGCCGACATCCAGGGCTTCGGCAACCTGATGCGCGCCGGCGCCGACGCCGCGGTGCGACGCGCGATGGAGAACGCCGTGCAGCGCTGGTCGCCGGCGTCGGCGATTGCCGAGACCGGCGCCGGTGACGCTGCGCTGATCGCCGACGACGACCCGGTGGCCATCGCCCAGACCGCGCGTCACCTGATGGACGAGGTGTACAACACGCCGGGTCAGCCGCGCCTGCGCATCGCGCTGCACTACGGTCCGGTGCACACGCGGCCGCAACCCGACGGCGACGGCGCGGTGATCGTCGGCGGCGACGCGGTGCTGTGCGCGTCGCGCGTCGAGCCGTTCGTCGAGCCCGGCCAGATCTGGGCCACCGAAGAGTTCCGCGAACAGCTGCAGTTGCGCCCGTCGCTGTGGCGCACGACCGCGATTCCGGCGGCCGACGGCGACGAGCGGATCAACGTCAGGAAGCACAGCGGCGACGAGCCCGACCTGTGGGTGCGGCTGTATCGCCTGGAGTTTTGAGCGCGGCCCGCGTGGCGCCGAACATCGCCATCGTCGGTGGCGGGATCGGCGGCCTGGCGGCCGCGCTGTGCCTGCAGCGCGCCGGCATCGAGGCCACCGTCTACGAGCAGGCCAGCGCGCTGCGCGAGGTCGGCGCCGGCCTGGTCGTGCCACCGAACATGGTGCGGCCGTTGCAGCGGCTGGGGCTCGGCGCCGCGCTGGAGCGCGTGGCGGTGCGGCTGGAGGCGGCGTGGGAGTTTCGCCGTTGGCAGGACGGCCGCGTGCTGTTCGAGCAGCCGATGGGCGAAGCGTGCCGGCAGCTCTACGGCACGGACTGCTACGTGGCGCACCGCGCCGACCTGCTGAAGCTGCTGCAGGACGCCGTGCCCGCGCAGCAGCTGCGGCTCGACCATCGCTGCATCGGGCTGGCCGCGCGCGCCGACGGCGTGCAATTGCGCTTCGCACGGCGCGACGGCGCCGAGGTCGAATGCCCGGCCGATGCAGTGATCGGCGCCGACGGCATCCATTCGGCAGTGCGTGCCGCCATCGCGCCAGCGGTCGATGCGCGCTTTTCCGGTCTGTGCGCATTCCGCTGCCTGGTCGACGCCGAGCGCGCGCCCGCGATGGCGCTGCGCCCGGTGCAGACGCTGTGGCTCGGGCCCGGGCGCCACTTCGTGCACTATCCGATCAGCGCGGGCCGGCTGGTCAACGTGGTGGCGATCGTGCCCGCGGGCGACTGGCAGCAGGAGTCGTGGATCGCACCCGGCGAGGTCGCCGACCTGCGCGCCGCGTTCGAGGGCTGGGACGCGCGCGTGCTGCAGCTGATCGACTCCGCCAGCGAGACCATGCGCTGGGCGCTGGTCGATCGCGCGCCGCTGCCGCGCTGGACCGCCGGGCCCATCACGCTGTTGGGCGACGCGGCGCATCCGATGCTGCCGTTCTTCGCGCAAGGCGCGGCGCAGGCGATCGAAGACGCCGAGGTGCTGGCGCACTGCCTGCGCGGCGTCGAGCGCGACGAGCTGCCCGCGGCGCTGCTGCGCTACGAGGCACTGCGCCGCCCGCGCGCCAGCCGCGTGCAGTCGATGAGCCGCGGCCGCGAGGTGCGCAACCACCTGCCCGACGGCGCGCAGCAGGCGGCGCGTGACGCCGAGCTGGCGCGTGGCGACCCGCTGCGCGACAGCGCCTGGCTGTACGGGCACGCGCACGAAGCGTCGAGCGCGGCGCCGTAGCGCCGGGTGGCCGCGCGTCGCGCCGTAAAATGGCGTCCTTCGCCATCGCACCGTCGCCATGCCGCTCTTCTGGAAGCCCTACAAGTCCGAGATCACGCAGTTCATCGAGGAGATGAAGGCGAGCAAGCCGACGCTGGAGGCCGAGCAGCGCGCCGGTCGTGCGCTGCTGTGGGATCGCGACATCGATCGCGACGAGCAGGCCGAATACGGCGCTGCCCGAGTCGCGCAGCAACCTTACGTGTATCAGACCGACCCCGGCAAGTAAGCCGCTGCTGCCGTGAACGAATCGGTCGCGCTCGAAGACAGCGCCGCATCGAGCAGCGACGCGGGCATGCCGGTGGACGGCGTCGCCGTGGCGCGCCTGTACGGCGAGCCGCTGTTCAAGCTGCCGCACGACCTGTACATCCCGCCCGACGCGCTCGAGGTGTTCCTCGAGGCGTTCGAAGGCCCGCTCGATCTGCTGCTGTATCTGATCCGGCGCCAGAACTTCAACATCCTCGACATTCCGCTGGCCGACGTGACGCGGCAGTACCTGGAGTACGTCGACCAGATCCGCTCGCGCAACCTCGAGCTCGCCGCCGAGTACCTCCTGATGGCGGCGATGCTGATCGAGATCAAGTCGCGCATGCTGCTGCCGGTGCGCAAGAGCGAGGGCGGCCTGGAAGCCGAGGATCCGCGCGCCGAACTCGTGCGTCGCCTGCTCGAGTACGAGCGGATCAAGCTCGCCGCCGCCCAGCTCGACGCGCTGCCGCTGCTCGGCCGCGACTTCCACCGCGTGCAGGTCGCGCAGCCTGCGGTGATGCCCGAAGGGCGGCTGCCGCTGGTGACGCCCGAAGACCTGCGCCAGGCCTGGGCCGACATCGCGCGCCGCGCCACGCTGAAGGCGCATCACCACATCACGCGCGAGCAGCTGTCGGTGCGCGAACACATGAGCATCGTGCTGCGCCGGCTGCAGGGCCGCCGCTTCGTCGAGTTCCTCGACCTGTTCGACGCCGGCGCAAGCTCGCCGGTGGTGGTGGTCACCTTCATCGCGCTGCTCGAGTTGGCGCGCGAGAGCTTGCTCGAGGTGACGCAGGCGGAGGCGTTTGCACCGATCTACGTGAGATTGGCGTATCAGGCGAGCTGAGCGGCCGAACGGCTCGGTGCGCTGAGCGGGCGCCCCCAGCGGACGCTCGCGAATTGTCGGCGTACGTCTGCTCAGTGCGCGAGCCACTCCAGGACCAGCCGAGTCACCTCGGCAGGCTTCTCGCGGTGGAGGAAGTGTCCAGCACCGGCGACGAGCTCGAAGCGATACGCGCCGGTAAAGTACTGCGCCTGATCTGTCATCAGATCAGCGCGCAGATCATCGCCGCCGCACAGGGCGAGCGTCGGCACCGCGATGGGTCGATCCATCGAACGCCGCAGAGTGCCGAGAGTCGGATCGGCTTTGCTCGCGTCGAACATGGCGCGGTAGTAGCTCAAAGCCGCCGCAATGGCGCCCGGCTGTGCGAGCGTTCGTTTGACGTGAGCAATGTGGGCCGGGTCGCGGTAGCCCGCGCAGGTCCAATAGTCCCAGAGGTAGTCGACAAAGGCGAAGTCATTTGCGGCAAGCGCCTTCTCCGGCAGTTCGGGGAGCTGGAAGAACCACCAATGGAAAGAGCGGTGAACGTGCTTCGGGTGCAGCGCGCTCTCGGCACTGCGCGCGGGATGTGGCACTGCCATCACGACCGCACGACGTATCAACTCGGGAAACGCAGCGAGGACGCCGTACCCGATGCCAGCACCCCAATCCTGGCCGACGAGATGCACCGGCTCCCCGTCGCCCAGCGCGTGAATCAGCCCCGCGACATCCTTCGCGAGAGTGGCTCGGTCGAAGAAGCCCTCCGGGATTTCGGTCGGGGGATAGCCTCGCAGATTGGGCGCCACCGCGCGGTAGCCGGCCGCCGCGAGTGCCGGCATCTGATGGCTCCATGTGTGGGCGGTGTCAGGAAAGCCGTGCAGCAGGAGGACGAGTGGACCCTCGCCCTGCTCCAGATAAGCAAACTCAAGGCCGTTGGCGCGGACGCGCTTCATGGTGCCTTTGTACCTGATGGCAGCGGCGCTGCATCACCTCGCCTCGCCAGGGCTTCGCCGATGCTGGTCTTGGTTCGAATCCGTCCGTGGGTGACTGCTTCGGGCCGACTGCGTGAGTTCGCAACCGCGCCGCGAAGCCGCCTCTCGGCGCGAGGGGCTGGCCGGCCAAGGTTGGGCGTTCGATGAACACGGAGACTCGCGCTATCGGCCATCAACCGTCGATCGCACCGGGGCGACCAGCGGCGAGTTGAAGACCATTGCAGCGATCCTCGAAGCACCGGTCATCGAAGGATTGTTCATGCATCTCGCCTGCGACGAGTTGCAGTCCGCGAGCCAAGGCGCCGATTTGAACGCGGTGCGCATCGGTTAGGCTGGCCAGTGCGGTGCCAGGCGGCCCGCACGCCAGGAGCGTCCGACCATGATGTCCGGCCTGTTCGATCCCACGCGGCACGAGCCGCTGCAAGCTCCGCCATGGGACGAAGCCACCGCCCGCGAGGCGATCCGGCGCATCGCCGAGTCGGCCCTGGCGGACTACGAGCCCGGCCTGGGCTGGCGCGCGCATCCGCTCGACGACCCTGAGCCGCCGATCGAGCGTTTCCACAACCTGTATTTCGGCGCAGGCGGGGTGGTCTGGGCACTGCGGCATCTCGCGCAGGGTGGCGTGATCGACACGCTGCCCGATTTCATGCCCTTTGTCGCCACACTGCGCGAAGCCAACCGGCTGTTGCTCGCAGACGGCCAGCACGGCAGCGCGTCGTACCTGTTTGGTGATGCGGGGCTCGATCTGCTGCACTGGACCCTGCGGCCCGACGAAGCACTGGCCCAGCGCTTGTTCGACACCGTACGAGGCAACTTGCACAACCCGGTGCGCGAGGCGTTGTGGGGCAACCCCGGCACGGTGCTGGCCGCCATCCACATGGCCGAGGCCACTGGCGAGGCACGCTGGACCGCGCTGGTGCGCGAGGCAGCCGATGCGCTGCAAGCCGAGATGGAGATCGATGCCGATACCGGCACTTGGCTGTGGGTGCAGAACCTGTATGGCCGCCCGCCGGTGCGCTACATCGGCGCCGGTCATGGCTTTGCCGGCAATGCGTACCCCTTCTTGCGGGCGGCAGCGCTGCTGCCGGCTGATCAAGTGGCGCTGGTGACCGAGCGCGCGCTGGCGACGCTGCAGGCCACGGCGCGGCACGCCGATGGCGGCGCCAACTGGTTTCCCGGCGTCAATCCCCAGCGCCCGGCCGATTGGCTGCCGCCGGTGCAGGATTGCCACGGCGCGCCGGGCATCGTCTGCCGGCTGGCCGCCGCACCGCGCACGCCCGAGTGGGACACGCTGCTGCTGCGCGCCGGTGCACTGACCTGGCGCGCTGGCCCGCTGAGCAAAGGCGCCGGCCTGTGCCACGGCACCGCCGGCAGCGGCTTTGCAATGCTCAAGCTGTGGCGGCGCAGCGGCGACCCAGCCTGGCTCGACCGCGCCCGGGCGCTGGCGATGCACGGCTGTGGGCAGGTCGAGCGGCACCGAGTCGAGTTTGGCCTGGGCCGCCACTCGCTTTGGACCGGCGACCTGGGCCTGGCCTGCCTGTTGTGGAACTGCATGAACGGCAGCGATGCCTTCCCGACGCTCGACGTGTTTTGACGCCGGCCACTCTTATTTCGGCGAGCACCGAACGTGCATCATGCGGCGCGAGCCTGCATGCGGTTGGTGGTCTCGGCGGTGGTCCACAGCGCGTGGGCCATGAAGCGCCAGTTCACCAGAGCAGCCTGGTAGCCGTCGCCTTCTTCGTTCCTTGCTCCAGCGGTGGCGTCTCTCACCAGCGCAACCTCAAAGCCGTTCTCGACAAGGTCGCGCATATGGGCCTCGACGCACAGGTTGCCCACTGGACCGGCAACGATCGCTTTCTCGATCCGGCGGCGGCGCAATTGCAGGATCAGATCGTTGGTGGAGGAGCTGTATGCCTTGTGGGGGCTCGTGACGATCGTCTTGCCGTCCTCGATGTACGGCTTGTAGCGTTCTGGAAAATCAGCTCCCGACCCTCGAAACCCCTCCAGGCTGAGCGCGTTGACCCGATTGAGCAGGCCGATCTGGTGTGCCAAGTCTTCCAGCGGAGTCGATGGCACTTCCCAGGCGTGGTCGTGCGGGTAGTAGTAGTGGGGTGAAACAAAGACGAGATAGCCGTACTGCTTGGCCGCGCGCAGCAGCTTCTCGAGGTTGTTCGCCGTGTCGTTGGCGGCAAGACTGTCCGCGATGAGCGGATAGGCGCCACCTTGGGGTGAAAGGAAGTCGTTCTGCATATCGGTGAGCACGATGGCCGTGTCAGCTGGGTCGATCGACAGGCCGGCGGCCGGATGGGTGAACATGTTCATGTCCTCCGCGAAAGGATTGAGAAAGTGACGGGAAATGGATTGAGACGTGTATATGCACTATCGAAGCGACATTGAGGTACTCCTTGATGGATGCGAGGATCACGCTCTCGGCTGCTCAGTACTGCGACGCCAGATCGCGCAGGTGGGAGCGGACGGTTTGCCAGCGCTTTTGCCCGAACCGATTGCCGATGTCTTCCTGGGCACGCTCCCACAACGGGATCGCGGTGCTGAGCCTCTGCTGGCCGGCCTTGGTGATGCGCACGAGCTTGCTGCGCCGCCAGCCTTCCTCCCCCACGTGCACCAGCTGGGCATCCAGGAGCGGCTTCAGGTTCCGGGTGAGGGTGGTCCGGTCCATCGCCAGCCGCTTCGACAGCTCCGCGATGGAGACGCTTTCGGCCGAGTCCACAGCCGCAAGCACGGACAGCTGAGACGCCTTCAGGCCGGTGTCCCGCAACAGAGCGTCATACATGCGCGTGATGACTCGGGCAGTCGTGCGCAGCTGCGTGCAGATGCACGTGTCAAGCAATTCTGTCGAGCGACTCATTTGTCAAGTGTATATGCACGACAAGACCCCATCAAGAAGCCGGTGATCTGACCAGAGGTCGTCAGACTCATCTGCCGCTCAGGCCTTGAATTCGTTCTTCCATGAGCGCAAGGCCTCGAAGCTCGCGACGCGGGTGATTGCATCCGCATGGCCGCCGCGTGCACGGGTACCTTCATGCTCGCCGCCAGTGGCGCCCTCGAAGGTCGGCGCGCCACCACCACCTGGTGGCTGGCACCGTTCTTTCGGCAGCTGCACCCGAAGGTGCAGCTGGACGAGTCGCGCATGCTGGTGCCCGATGGCGGAGTGGTCACCGCTGGCGCGGCGCTCGCGCACCTCGATCTCGCGTTGTGGATGCTGCGTCAGCACAGCCCGTCATTGGCCGGTCTTGTCGCGCGCTACCTGGTGGTGGATGAGCGGCCAACGCAGGCGGCCTACATCATCCCGGATCATCTGGCCCACGCTGACCCGCTGATTGAGCGCTTTGAGCGCTGGGCGCGCGCCCGTCTGGCGCAAGGGTTCTCGCTCACCGAGGCGGCGCGTGCAGTCGGTGCCAGCGAACGCACGTTGGCGCGCCACCTGAGCCGCGTGCTCGGCAAGACGCCGCTGTCGTACTTTCAGGATCTGCGCATCGAACACGCGGT
>Ga0068867_100000221_pt1 | contig 37617 bp, 36 predicted proteins | sample KBSMisM32_FD_65649 | JGI IMG/M metagenome (GOLD analysis project Ga0068867, IMG submission 65649) | Miscanthus rhizosphere microbial communities from Kellogg Biological Station, Michigan, USA - KBS Miscanthus M3-2 | ecosystem: Host-associated > Plants > Roots > Rhizosphere > Soil ...
ATCCTGGGGCAGTGGACGACCAACGCGCTGTCGCCCGCATTCGGCACCAGCACGTCGGCCGGGCCGAAGCGGCAGGCGGAACTGGCCGCGCGGTTTACGTTCTGATGCGCGTTCCCGTTCTTGCGCTTGTCGTTATTACGAGCGCTGCCCTCGCACGAATGCCAGCCAGCGCACAGGGCTCGGGGAGTGCCGTTCCCGATCTCGCCGGCACATATTGGGCGACGGTCTACTATCCGACCGTCCCCGTTGTTGGCGGCGGTGCTCCACCGTTGAATGATGCCGGCAAGAGCGCATACGAGAAGAATCGATCGGGGCTGCGCGATGGTTCACTGCAGGATCCGACTCGCAAGTACTGCCTGCCTGATGGCATTCCTCGACTGCTTGCGACGCCCTATCCGTTTCAACTGTACCAGTTGCCTCCAGGCCAGGTGACATTCGTCCACGAACTGAACAACCAGGTGCGCGTGGTGGGCCTGAACGCGCCGTTGCCAGGCTACGACAAGGCGTCGGCCGATCCGACCTATGCGGGCTACGGAACCGCACGTTACGAAGGTGACACGCTCGTCGTTCAGGCCATCGGTTTCAACGATCAGACGTTTCTCGATTCGAGCGGGCTGCCTCACAGCGATCAACTCGCGACCACGGAACGGATCCGAAGAATCGGCAATCAGCTCGAGGATGTCGTCACCATTCACGACCCGGCGTATTACACGCGGGACTGGCAGGCGCGATTCGCGTACGAGCGTCGAACCGGCTTGCGCCTGCAGGAGTACGCCTGCGGCGACAAGCACCGCGACATATCACGGGTGAAGGGCATCTCCGAAGTTCGCGCGGCTCGTGCACAAAAGCGTTTTCCTTGAGATGCGAGATGTGATGTCAGTCAGTTCGCAGTCAAAGGTGCAGATTGCCGCTGCGTTGACGGCCGCGTTCTGCGGCGCGTTGCTCGTGCTCGCGTCGCAACATGCCGCCGCGCAGAGCGCCGCAATCCCGCCGTTGATGCTCCCCTATGGATCCGGTTGGAGCGGCGGCATCGGAGGGCGGACGCTTGCGCCGCCCGAGTCGTATCTTCCGCCGGACTATCTGAACAGTCCGGAACAGCTTCAGGCGGCGATCGCACGCGGCGTTCCCGCAGACAAGGTCAAGGCGTATCTCCAGATTCGGGAGTCCAACCAATTACTCCCGCCCGAGAGCGGCATCGGCCCGATTACCGACGATCCCGCGCATCCCTTCTTTAACAACGGCATGCGCGAGATCGGTAAGCCGAGCACGGTCCGAATCGCTGGCCTCGACAGTGAAGCCGCGCGAAATCTGAAGCCTTGGGCGCTCGAAGTGGTCAAGAAACAAAATGCACTGGCGCTGGCGGGTAAGAACGTCGAAGCGCGCCATGCGCGATGCTGGGAGCTCGGCGTGCCCGGCATCCTCGAAGTGCCGCAGCCGCTCTATTTCATCCAGACGCCGGACGAAGTCGTGATGTACAACGGCTGGCGTGTGCGGCACGTCTATATGAACGTCCCGCATTCAAAGAACCCACCGCTCACCTGGTACGGCGAATCGGTCGGCCGCTACGAAGGCGACACGCTGGTAGTCGACACCATCGGCCAGAACGACAAGAGTGCCGTGGACGCGTACCGGACACCGCACACGACGAAGATTCACGTGGTTGAACGCTACCGCGTGATTAACGGCGGCAAAGGGTTGGATACGTCGTTTACCGTGGACGACCCTGACGCGTTCTACAAGCCATGGGGCGGAAGACGTCCGCGGTTCCTGCTGCCGAACCGGCCGTTGAATGACATGGACCAGATTTGTGCGGCAGGCAACGAAGACCATTTCGATCTCGGCCTTGATCCCGTACCGCAGGAAGCGACGCCAGATTTTTAGTCTTCAGGCAACCTTAAGGTGCTCGAATGATCCTTTCCGCGATGAAACCCAAGACGCTCGTTCTTGCAGCGATGGCGCTTGCTGTCGCGGCGTTCCCGGCCGCCGCCCATCATTCGACGGCGATGTTTGATGCCTCCAAGACGGTGACCGTCGAAGGCACCGTCAAGCAATTCCTGTGGACCAATCCCCATAGCTGGATTTACCTGACCGTTGCCGACGCGAACGGCCAAACCGCGGAGTGGCCGATCGAGCTTGGCGGTCCTGGCGGTCTGCTTCGACAGGGGTGGACTGCGAAGACGTTGACACCGGGAATGAAGGTCAAGGCGACCGTTCATCCGCTGAGAGAAGGGAAGGTCGGCGGCCAGTTCGTTTCGCTGATCCTTCCAGATGGAAAGCAGTTAGGGGACTCGAGTACTGACGCACCTCAATGAGAATTACCCTCGGCGCGGCGATATTGTTTATCGTCGCAGTGGTCGGTTCAGCATCCGCGCAGTGGCTGTCGCTGCCATTGCCAGGAACGCCTCGTACGCCCGACGGAAAACCAAACCTCACTGCGGCGGTGCTGCGAACCTCGGACGGCAAACCAGATTTGTCAGGTATCTGGAAGGTCGACGATCCGCGAGGGAACAACAATCTGCTGCCCGAGGGCGTTGAGGCGCCGATGCTGCCGTGGGCGGCAGAGATCTACAAACACCGCATGGACACCCGCGGCTTTGAACGGCCGCCCGTCTTCTGCATGCCCCATGGCACGCCCGACGCTGTCACCGCGCCGCTCCCGTTCAAGATTCTGCAGACGCCGGCCGTGACGACCGTGCTGTTCGAGGAATTCCACAAATATCGTCAAGTCCACACCGACGGCAGGGCATTGCCCGTTGATCCTGATCCTGCGTGGTACGGTTACTCGATCGGACGATGGGAAGGCGACACGCTGGTGGTTGATACCGCTGGTTTCAAAGAGGGAAGCTGGCTCGACAACAACGGCCATCCTCACACCGACGCGCTGAAGGTGACCGAGCGTGTTCACCGGATCGACTTCGGCCACCTGCAGATCGACGTCACGATAGACGACCCGAAAGCCTACACGCGACCCTGGAAAGCGGATACGATGCGCTTCACGCTGCTGCCCGACACCGAGCTGCTCGAGCATCTCTGTGAGAGCAACCGTGACCTGGCGAATATCCAGCGATTCTGGGGTGGGCAGGAGAAGGCTCAACCTTCATCGAGCGGGAGATGATGATGAAAAAACAGCTCGCGATTGTCGCCGTCGTGGTTCTCGCGATCGCCCAGGACGCCTCGTCCGAAGGACCTTCCTACCAGCTCGTCGAAGGATTCTTCAAGCTTCCGGCGGGCAGAAAGATCGGCTCGACCGCCGGCATCACCGTCGATCGCGACGGGAAGAGCATCTGGACGTTCGATCGCTGCGGCGATCAGTACTGCGTCGGCTCTGATCTCGCGCCGATTCAGAAGTTCGACGCGTCAGGCAAGCTGGTCACCAGCTTCGGTGCGGGGATGTTCGTGCGCCCGCACGGCATTCACATCGACCGCGACGGCAACGTGTGGGTGACCGACGGTGAAGGGCCGGACGGGAAGGATCCACGCCGGAACGGCAAGGGGCATCAGGTCTTCAAGTTCAGTCCGGACGGCAAGCTCCTGATGACGCTTGGCAAGGCTGGCGTTGCCGGCGACGGTCCAGACACCTTCAACATGCCGTCGGCCGTGCTCGTGGCGCCGAACGGTGACATCTTCGTCGGCGACGGCCACGGCGGCATGTCGAACGCGCGCATCGTGAAGTTCTCGAAGGACGGCAAGTTCATCAAGACATGGGGAAAGAAGGGAAGCGCGCCGGGCGATTTCGACGTGGCAGGACCGCACGCGCTGGCGATGGACTCGCGCGGGCGGCTCCTGGTCGGCGACCGCGGCAACAACCGCATCCAGATCTTCGATCAGGACGGCAAATTCCTCGAGGAGTGGAAGCAGTTCGGTCGGCCGAGCGGCCTGTTCATCGACCGCAACGACACGCTATACGTCGCGGATCACCAGTCGAATCCGCAAACCAATCCCGGCTTCATGCCCGGGATTCGCATCGGCAGCATCAAAGACGGCAAGGTCACCACGTTCATTCCGGAGACGGCTGCCGAGCCGTCGCAGGAGAACGTAGCGGCTGACGCAGCGGGGAACGTCTACGGGTCGCTGACCGGAGGAATGGCGCTGCGGAAATACGTCCGGAAGTAGCGGCCCGCGGCCACGACTCACACTGCCGAGGCGCGTGCCTTCAGCTCGTGCTCCAGCGCGCCTCGGAACGCATCGCGCGCTCGCGACAGCCCGTACCTGACGGTTCCCATCGGAACGCCGATCGCGCGTGCACCGCCTCCTGAACGGCATCTTCAGCATCGTCTTCATCCCGCACGTCGGACCCGATCAATCGGTAAGGGCATCGACAGGGAATATTCGAGCGTTCCTCCGGATTAACAGTAATAGGTGGGTGAGGAGGCGATGGCTGGCATGAGTTCCCCAATTCGAGGTCTTGACGGTGTGGTCGCGGTTCGAACCCAGCTCAGTCACGTCGACGGGCAGCGCGGGGCTCTGGTCATCAGAGGCTTTCCGGTCGACGAACTGGCAGGCACGGTGACGTTCGAGGAGGCGGCATATCTGCTATGGAATGGCCGGCTGCCCGATTCGTCAGAAGCTGACGCCCTGCGCCGAGAGATCGCCGCCCTTCGACCGATTCCCCAGATAACCATGGCGCTGGTCGTCGAGGGGGCGAAGCGGGGAGTTCCGGCGATGGACGTTCTGCGTATGGCGTGCTCGACGATGTCGCTCGACGTGCGCGACGCGAACGCCATCGCTCACGACGCCGACGTGGCGAGCGCGAAGATGCTGGTGGCGCGCTTTCCGACCATCGTCGCCGCGTACGTCCGGGTCGTCGCGGGCGACGAGCCGGTTGCTCCCCGCGCCGATCTCCCGCTCGCGGCGAATTTCCTGTACATGACCACCGGCTCCGAGCCTGATCCCGTCGCCGCGCGAGCGCTCGAGACGTATTGGGTGACGGTGATGGACCACGGCCTGAACGCGTCGACGTTCACGGCGCGCGTCATTGCCAGCACACGTTCGGATATGGTGAGCGCCGTGACTGGCGCCATTGGCGCGCTCAAGGGACCGCTTCACGGCGGGGCGCCTGGTCCAGTCCTCGACATGCTGCTCGAGATCGGCACGCGCGAAAACGCCGAGCGCTGGGTGCGCGAGGAACTTGCGGCCGGCCGGCGCATCATGGGTTTCGGTCACCGCGTCTACAAGGTCCGCGATCCGCGCGCGGAAGTGCTGGCGAGAGTCGCCGCTGGAATGTCCGGAGCGGCGCTCCAGGATCGCGCGCTGTTCGAGCTGGCGCGCGACGTGGAGAAGACGGTCCTGCGTGTGCTCGACGAGGTGAAGCCCGGTCGCAATCTGAAGACGAACGTCGAGTTCTACACGGCGTTGGTGCTGCAGTCCATCGGACTGACGCCGGCCGTGTTTTCGGCCGTGTTTGCCTGCGGGCGCTGCGCGGGGTGGTGTGCCCACGTGATTGAGCAGCACGCCGAGGATCATCTGATCCGTCCAGAATCGGAATACATCGGACTGCGCGGCTCCGCCGTACCGCGCTGATCGGTCCCACCATCGGTCGACGGAATATTGCGCCGCCTCCTGGGATTAGTGGATATGTGAGGAGGCTTTTCATGTCTTTCGTTCGCTTTGCTTCTGTCGTCACGGTGGCCGCGCTGCTTGTGGCGTGCGGTGGATCCGATGGGTCGCCGACCACAGCGCCGTCACCAACATCTCCAACTCCATCGAATGATCCGTCGTCAGCGGTCGCGATTCCTGTTGGCGCCCAGTCACTTGGAAGCCGCGCGTACATGCCCGACGAGATCAATGTCGCGACGGGATCGACCGTGACATGGACGAACACAGACCGGGAATCGCACACGTCGACCTCGGATGAATCCGGTTGGAACTCGGGAACAATCGCGCCGGGCGGACGATTCTCGTTTACGTTCCAGCGTGCGGGAACGTACAGATATCACTGCACCATTCACCCGGGGATGGTCGGCACCGTGGTGGTCCGATGAAGCCTCCGGTCAGCGCCGACCAGATGGGGATAAGGTTTGCGCGCACGGTGTTCACGTGCGCGGGCATCTGGGGTCTCGTCGTCCTGACGCCGCTCTATTTCAGCTTCGACCTGGTCGGGCGTTTCTATCCGCCCGCGATCACCCACCCGGACTTCTTCTACGGCTTTATCGGCGTGGCGATCGCCTGGCAGCTCGTATTTCTTCTCATCGGGCGCGATCCCACGGGCCTGCACACGATGATGATCCCGGCCATGCTGGAAAAATTCGGATACGTGCTCACGTTGAGCATCCTGTACGCGCAGGGCAGTCTGCAACTCGGTCAATTTGCCGTCGCCGTCCCCGACTTCGTGCTCGGGGTGCTGTTTGTGATCGCATTCCTGCAGGTCGATGCGGCCCGCCGTTTCCCTGAACCGTTTATCGACTATTCAGGTCTGTTCAGCGAGAGGTGACCGTATGTGCAAGCGGCGCCATGTGGTGAGGAAAGAATGCGAATCGGTCCATCGCTTTCTGGTTACCCGACAATCGACGCGAACAGCTGCTGCATCTCCGGGGGTGGTGGGTCTAGCGTAGCCAGCTGGCCAGGTCGTTGTGCGTAAGCAACAATAAGTGTGTTGAGCATCTTCGATCAGAAGCCCATCAAAAAGGTGCATCATGAGCCACGAACACGAACAGATTGAGCAAAAAGAAATGCGGGAGGTTCAACCGCGCGCGACGCGTGCCCTCGCCGTTGGCGCGGCGGCATTGGGCGCGTTGGCCCTCGGGAGCGCGGCAATTGGTGCCCTTGCCATCGGACGCCTTGCCGTCGGCGCATTTGCCATGAAACGCGGGCGGCTGCGGACTCTGACCGTCGACAACCTCGACGTGCGGCGCCTGCACGTTGGCGAGCTGACAATCGATACCGGCCTGCCGCGCTGATCGCGACAGGGGCGAAGCGATGAAACGCACATGGACGATCATCGGCGTACGCGACGTCCCTGGCAGTTTCAAATGGTACCGGTCGCTCTTCGGCCAGCCCCCCAGCAACACGCTCACAAAGCCTGACCGTCGCGACGACGTGGATCGTGTCCCGTGTTGCGCACGCAACAGGTTCACGTCCACGGTCGTAGCGTCGAACAGGGCTATCGCGACGTAAACTGCTCTGCCAGCTGCGCGTGCACATCGGAACAGTCACCCGTTCCGTCGGACGCCGTGAAGATCTGCCGGAGCTCGCACTCGCCATCACCCGCGACCTTCAGGAAATCCTTGGCCAGCCGGATGGCTTCCTCTTTCGAGCTGGCCTCGAGGATCGCGAAGCCGCCGATGACCTCTTTTGATTCGACGAATGGTCCATCGGTGACGCTCAGCTTGCCGCCGGACGAGCGAACCCGCGCGCCGAGGGCACTCGGCAGGCAGCCCTCCGTGGCCACCAGCCAGCCTGCTTTCATCCCTTCCTCGACGAGCCTCTGCATCGTCGCCATGTATTCGGCCGTCGGGGGAACGCCGGTTTCGGCGCTCTTGTAGATCGATAGGAATCTCATCGTTGCCTCCTCAGTTTCTTGGGCCTTCCTCACCCTTCATGGATTTGTCGAACGGGGTCACCGGGAATCGACAACTCACAAAGGGGAGCCGTACAGAAAATCGAAATACTCGAAATCTTCTGATAAGCGCTTCTGCAGCAGCGCGTTACGAACCAAACGGCCGACGCCGTCGAGGTGCTTGAATTCGCCGAAGAAGCGAGCGGTCCGCTGAACCTGTGCGGTCCGTGGGATGCGCTCGGCCTCATATACCCTGAACGCATCGCGCCACTCGGAATGTCGCGCCAGGGCATTGCCAAGGCAGACGGCGTCTTCCAGGGCCTGACAGGCGCCTTGCGCGATGTACTGCAGCATCGGGTGGGCCGCGTCGCCGAGCAGCGTGATCCGTCCGCTCGTCCACGACCGAATCGGCAGCCGATCGAACATCGGCCATCGCCGATCGCGCCGGATGAAACGGACTGCATTGCGGACGATGGGACACAACGGCGCGAAGGCGCTGTCGAGTTCGTCCGGCGTGCCCCAGTCGTCGAGATAGTCCGACCCGGGCCGATAGCGGTGACTGCGGAACACGGCAACCTGATTCAACAGCGTCCCGCCGTGGATCACGTACTGAACGAAATGCATTTCCGGTCCGACCCAGATCGTCATGTTGTGGAGATCGGTCTCGCGTGGTGCATCGCTCAAGGGAAGTGTGCCGCGATACGCGACGTACTGCGCGCAGATCGGATCACCGTCGTCATGAACCGTCCTGCGCACACGTGACCAGAGGCCGTCGGCACCGACGACGGCTTCGCAGTCGAACGAGGCTCGGTCGTGACACGTGACATGAACGGAATCACCATCCTGTTCGATTGCGATCGCTTCACGTCCGCTGTGTAAGGTGATTGAGGGTTCGCGTCGGCATGCCTCGAGTTCGGCCGCGAGGAGGTCGCCTCGATGCATGACGATGTACGGGTAGCCGTAGTGGGCACGAAAGTCTTCGCCGAGATCGAGGTGGGTGAGCGGGAGACCGGTGACGGCATCCATCATCACCAGCTTGCTCGGAAACGTCGCGGTCTTGAGGGCCTCTTCCAGCACGCCAAGGCGATCGAGCATGCGCGTGGCGTTGGGCGCGAGCTGAAGGCCCGCGCCGATTTCGGTGAACTCGGGCGACTTTTCGATGACATGTACGCGCCGGCCGGCCCGTGCCGCCGCCAGCGCCGTCGCGAGCCCTCCAATCCCACCACCGACGATGAGGAGCGATGCCTTCATCCGCAACGATCATATGATCCGGGTTCACGTGTTTTACGACGACATCGAGCTCGGAACCACCGTGCGCGTGGGCAGCTATCGAATCGACGCTGACGACATCGTGAGCTATGCCCGCCGTTGGGATCCCCTCCCGGTTCACGTCGACGAACAGGCCGCCAGGCAGACGATGTTTGGAGGGCTGACGGCCTCGGGCTCACACACGCTCGCGATTCGTACGCTGCTGCTGCACCGCGTCCCGATTCAGGATGGCGTCATTGCGGCCGGCGGCTGGGACGAGGTGCGTTTTCACAAGCCCGTACGGCCTGGCGACGAACTGTCGCTCGAGGTGACGTGGATTGCGAAGCGGCCGTCCGCCTCGAAACCCGATCGCGGCATCGTCACGGCATTGATGAAACTGCTCAATCAGGACGGCGACGTCGTATTGAGCCATCGTGATGTGATCATCATGCGGCTGAGAAAATCGGACTGACAACGCGACGTGGTCCACTTTGCGACCGCGAGGTGTCCACTCGCGTAGATGCGTACGGCATCCTGCAGCGCGCCATGGAGCAAAGTCGGTGCGAAATGGGGCAAGGGACGAATGGCAACGGGCTTGCCACCGCGCGGACGACTCGCACCGAGGCGACATGAATGTTTCAGCAAAGTTTCAGCAAGCGCACTGGTTCCATCGATGGACGATCGTCTGTCTCGCGTTTTGTTGCACGTCGGTGGCGACGATCGCACAACGCGGCGGAGGCGGAAATAACCCCATCGCATCCTTGAAGGGCGTCGCGGTACCGCAGCCCGCGGGGTGGCAACAGTACGTCGCGAACCAGGCGGCGCTCGTTGTTGTTGGTAAGGCGCTCTTCTGGGATGCGCAAGTCGGCAGCGATGGTCGCACCGCATGCGCGTCATGCCACTTTCACGCAGGCGCGGATCACCGCGTCACGAATGAAATCGCGCCGCCAGCGGCGTCGACGACCGCAGTACGGCCGAACACGACGCTGACGATCGGCGACTTTCCATTCCACGCGTTCACGAATCCAAACGACAACGGCTCCGCATTGATTCGGGACCGCCGCGATGTCGTCGGATCGGCTGGCATCGTGAAGCGAACGTTCGTCGATATCAGCGATGGTGGGGTTCTCGACGTCGGCGCAGACGGCGATCTCGGATTGTTCTCACTTGGTGGTTTGAAGGTTCGGCAGGTCACGTCTCGCAACGCACCGTCGGTGATCAATGCGGTATTCAACCTCAGAAATTTCTGGGACGGTCGCGCGAGCAACATCTTCAACGCCGCGACACCCTTCGGCGCTGCGGATGCCCGCGCGAATGTACTCATAACGGATTCTGGCGGACTTCAGCCGACGAGCGTACGTCTCGACGCATCCAGTCTTGCGTCGCAGGCCGTCGGACCTCCGCTCAATTCGCTGGAGATGTCCTTCGATCGGCGCGCGTGGGCGCACCTCGGTCGCAAGATGCTGTCGCTTGCGCCGCTCGCCCGGCAAACCGTTGCCGTGAACGACAGCGCGCTCGGTCCATACGCGAATGTGGACGGCACTGGCCTTCGATCCAACGCCACCTACGACGCGTTCATTCGTGCCGCATTTCAACCCGCGTACTGGAGCAGTCCCGCAATCGTTGACGCGGATGGCCGGATCATCGTAGACGCCGGTCAGCCCTCACGACCCGGCGAGTTCACGCAGATGGCGTACAACTTCGGACTGTTCTTCGGTATTGCGGTCCAGGCGTACGAGGCAACGCTGGTGAGCGACGACACGCCCATGGATCGATTCCTTGCGGGCGACACGACGGCGTTGACGGCCGCACAGCAGCAAGGGCTGAACGAGTTCAGAAACGGCGGGTCCCAGTGCACTCAATGCCATCAAGGGCCCGAGCTGTCTGCTGCGGGCATAACCACGGCGGCAAGCGGCAATCCGACGGATCCACGCGCCCTCGGGTTTTTCCGAATTGGCGTCAGTGCAGTCGAGGACGACCCCGGCGCCGCAGGCCTGGATGCATTTGGATCGCCGTTGTTTCCTGCTGCACCAGGCGGCCGCGCCACCGGCGCGTTCAAGGCACCTGATCTCCGCAACGCGGAACTCACAGGTCCGTACTTCCATACCGGCGGTGCGGCAACGCTCGAGCAGGTGCTGGAGTTCTATGCGAGAAACGGCGACGTGCCTGCCGGTGGCAATCTCGGCCCCGGTATAGGAAATATCCGCCTGAATCAGCAGGACCGTGCCGAGATTGTGGAGTTCCTGAAGGCACTGACCGACGATCGCGTGCGATACGAGCGCGCCCCGTTCGATCATCCATCGTTGTGCGTGCCGATTGGTTACGCAGAGAATCCGCCCGGTGTGCTGACGCCGGATGCATCGATGTCGACGGCGCCCACCTCTGCCGCCGATCTGTGGGCGCTCGTGCCAGCGGTCGGTCAGAATGGGAACGGGGTGCCGCTGCAGACATTCGCCGAACTGCTGCAGGGCGTCGGCCGCGACGGCTCTCGCGCCCATGCGCTTCAACAGGCGTGCGTGCCGTAAACGATCGTTCGGAACGTTGGAACGTTCGGATCGTTCGCTGTTTTCAGGAAACTTTCAGGTTACGGAACAATCCTTGAGTCGCGTCGCGAAGATGCGAATCCTGCTCGTCGACGATGACGTCGAGGTGACGGAGTACGTTCGCCGGGAGCTCGAAGAGGAGGGGTATGCGGTGTCGGTCAGCCACGACGGCGCGGCAGGCCTGCGTGCCGCCGAGCTCCAAGCGTTCGACATCATCGTCCTCGACGTCATGATGCCGTTCATAGACGGCCTCGAGGTCACCAGACGGCTTCGTCGTCAGCACATTCAAACGCCGATCCTGCTGTTGACGGCACGGGATGCGCCGGAGGAAATCGTCCAGGGACTCGAGTCTGGCGCCGACGATTACCTGACCAAGCCGTTTTCCTTCGACGTGCTGCTTGCGCGGATCCGCGTGCGCACGCGCAGTCGAAACGGCCAGGTGCGAAAGATGCGGTTTGCCGACCTCACGCTGGATTCGACGACGCACGAAGTCTGGCGGGGTACACGGCAGATCGGTCTGACCCGGACGGAGTTCGCGATTCTCGAGTGCCTGATGCGGGCGTCGGGGCGCCTGGTGGCGCGCGATACGCTCATCGGGGAGGTCTGGGGTGAGCGTGAGGTCACCTACAATAATCTCGAAGTATTCATTCGATTCTTACGCGCCAAGCTCGATTCGCCGGGAAGCTCCAGCCTCATTCACACCGAACGCGGCCTTGGCTACCGCTTGAGGAGTCCTGAGCTGTGAACGTGCGATCGCTGCGATTTCGCCTTGCCCTGTGGTACTTCTGCTCGGTCACGGCCATCTTCGTGCTGGCGGCGACGGGGTACTGGTTCGCCATCCGCTCCGGTCTGAACACCGCGCGTGATGAAGGGCTGCGCTATCGCCTCATTGGATTACGTGCGTATCTCGAGGGTGACGGCGACAACGATCCGCAGGTCGAATCGAGGCTCAAAGACATCTATCACTTCGGCGAGCTGTACGAGGTGTTCGACGACAACGGCGCAGTGATCGCGCAGTCGTACCGGCTGTCGCTGCACAAGGTGCCGCCACAGCCGCCACTCGATCTCGGCTCCGAGATCCGTTTCGAAAGCAGCGGACCGAGCGATTTTCCGTTGCGCATCGCCTGGCAAAAGGTGCCGATCGTGGGCCGGACCTTCATACTTGGCGCGGCGGATCCCCAGGCCAAATACGAAGGCGTGCTCACGCGCTTCGGTTCGGTGCTGCTCATGTCGACCGCGGTGATATTGCTCGTCGCCACGCTCTGCGGCGTGTGGCTCGGGCGACGCGCGCTCGCCCCGGTGGCGCGCATCAGCGACGATGCCCGTGCAATCACCGAGAGCAACTTGTCCGCACGGCTGGCGGTTCCCGATTCGCGCGACGAGCTGCAGCAGTTGTCCGAGACGCTCAACGAGATGCTCGAACGGATCGAGCAGTCGTTCAAGCGGACGAAGCAGTTCACCGCCGACGCGTCGCACGAGCTGCGCGCGCCGCTGACGTTGATCTACACCGCCGCCCAGTACGCGCTGCGACGGCCGCGCACGCGCGACGAACTGGTGGACAGCCTCAAGAGGATTTTGGCCGAATCACGGCGGACCGCGGCCCTCATCGACGAGTTGCTGCTGCTGGCCCGCGGCGACGCGGGACGCGAGCCTGCCCAATTCGAACACGCCGACGCACGAGCGCTCGTGCGTGACGCGGCGGAGCAGGCGCGGGAGATGGGTGCGACCAAGGGGATCCACGTCAACCTCGTGCTCGGCGTGGAGGAACTCCCGGTCCGCGGCAGCGAGGTGAAGCTGCGGCGACTCCTGTTGATCCTCGTTGACAATGCCATCAAGTACACATCGAGCGGCGGCACCGTCACGGTCTCGGCGGAAACCGATGACTCGACCGTCACGATTTCCGTCGCCGATACCGGCGTCGGCATCTCCGCTGACGATTTGTCGCACATCTTCGAGCGCTTCTGGCGCGCCGACAAGGTACGGTCCCGGGAGGTCAACGGCGCGGGACTCGGTTTGCCAATCGCCAGGCAGATTGCGGAACAGAACGGAGCCCGGCTGGACGTTCGAAGCGAACCGGGCCTCGGCAGTGTCTTCACGGTGTCGATGCCGCGAGCCGTGGTCACTGAGCGCGTGACCACCGTCGCCTGATTGCAGATTGGCGTTCAAACATGACAAGCCTCAACACGCACACGCGACTCGCCGCACCGGCTATCGTCCTTGCGGGGATGTTGGCCGTTCCTGTTTACGGCCACCATGGCACTGCGGCGTCGTACGACGATTCGAAGCAGGTGACGGTCACTGGCAAGATCACCGAATTCTGGTGGCGCAACCCGCATTCGGCATTGTTCATCGACACGATCAACGACAAGGGTGAACACACCAACTGGTCGATCGAGATGGGCAGCCCAGGCGTGCTGACGCGAGCCGGATGGAACCGGCGGATGCTCGTCGCTGGCGATATGGTGTCAATCGTCGTGCATCCTTCGCGGGCCGGCACACCCGTCGGTGTGTGTGCCAACCCATGCAACGTGACCGCCAACGGCAAGACGTTGTCGGTTCGCGAGCCGTGAGCGAGGTGAGATCGTGAAACTGTCGACGATGCACGTGACAGTGATGGTCGGCCTGGCGGCGATGCTATGCGTTTCCGCCGCAGCGTCGGCGCAGACCGCGAATCTCTCAGGCGTCTGGCTTGGCGCAGGTCAGCAGGGCGGGAAGTTCACCCAATGGCTGAAAGCGGACCCGCCGTTCACGCCGGACGGACTCGCTCGATTCAACGCGAACAAGCCGGGCAAAGGACCACGCCAGGCGCCCCCGGCGTTCGGCAACGATCCGCTCGGCGACGCAAACCCGCCAGGACTGCTGCGTACGCTGGTCTACTTCCGGCCAATCGACATCATTCAGCTGCCCGACCGGATCGTCCAGCTGTTCGAGTACGCGCATTTCTGGCGAACGATTTGGACCGATGGACGCGCCGTTCCCGAAGACGCGGGACCCTACTGGTACGGCTACTCCGTAGGCAAGTGGGAAGGCGACACGCTGGTCGTGCAGACCGTTGGTCTCGACTCGCGCGCGTGGATGGACGAGTGGGGCACGCCGTTCAGCGAGGACGCGAAGATCACCGAGCGGTGGCGCAAGGCGGACGCGAACACAGTCCAGATGACCATCACCGTCAACGATCCTCGTACCTTCACCAAGCCGTGGACGAGCGACGTGCGGACACTCAAGTTACAGCCCAAAGGATCGGCCAACGGCGAGTTGCTGGAGGTGATCTTTGCGCCGATTGACGAGAAGGAGTTCAACGAACGCGTCCGCGACCCGGCCGGCGGACGAGTCAAGTAAACAGGGGCATCAGGGCCCCGCCGGCGGCCATCCGAGCATGGGCAACACGAGGAGCCACACAATGGCTGCCAGGAACGCGAGCGCCACCACAATCCGCGAAAAGAATATCGCCTGACCGCACACACGCGCCCACCACGCCGCTACGCTCGTATCGCTTTTCGACGGCAAGAGCAGCGCGATCAGGAGAAGGCCTAAGACGATGAGGAACGGGACGAAAAGGACGCGCGCCACGTGTTACGGCGCGGGGTCGTTCCGGTAGAACTGAAGGTTTCCGCGCTCGCGCCACGAGAGCGAGTGCTGCAGCGTCATCGCCTCGGGCCACCCTTTCGGCGTCGTCGAGACCGACAGAAACAACCGGTTCTTGTACAGGTAGGCCGCCGCGGTCGTCCGCGACTGATCCTTCAGGTTGATCAGCCGCAGTTCCTGGCCGGCGACCAGCATGATGAATCTGAATGCCATCTGCGTGACTTTGACGTCCTCTCTATCCAGGAGCAGCGTGGAGATCGCGTAGTTGACCGCGCCGCGGTACTCGTCCTTCCAGTAGCCCAGCCCCGATTCGTGGAGACCGAGGCAGGTGTCCGCGCCGGGTGGGCACTGCTCGTGCGATTTCTGGGAGAGAAGGCGTTCGAGCGGCGTGTAGTCGACGACCGTCAGCACGTGATGACCGTGCGCACCATCGACTGTATACACCTTCGACGACAGAACGATGCCCCGCTCAGTCACCCAGGTACCTTGCGTCACCGTCGGCTTGCCTGGAAACGTCACGCTGAAGAAGTCTTCGTTGCTGACGAAATCGACGTAGTCCTCCTGCGCGAGCAGAGGACCTGCGGACGCGAGGAGGACGAATGCGGACATCGCTATGTGCAAAGGCCTCATTCCGGTCCCCGCTATTTGAATTCGAAGGACGTCGTCAGCGTGTTGCTTTCGACGTTCGCCTGATCGGTGGCGCGGACCTGCAGGTTGCACTTCGGCCCGAACGTCGGCGCGCCAGGCCCTTTGAACGTCTTCGGGTGTGGAATGGACGCGGTCACCACGCTGCCGGCTGCCTTGCCCCGGACGACGCCGACTTCCGGCTGATGACCGCAGCTCAATGTGAACCACGCCATCGGCGCGTCCCCGAGCGTCGCGTTGCCTTGTTCCTCCGCCGTGAACTGAAGCTCGACCGTCTTGCCGTCGCCCGGTGCTGACGTCACCTTGAGATTCGAGATCGTCAGGGCGTGGTCTGCGATAAGCAGCGTGACCGGCGCGGTTCTCCCGTCCTGCCGCACGACCGTGAGCCGGCGGGCGCCGGCGGCAGCATCCTTCGCGACGCTGATCGGCGCCGTCCACCAGATGACCCCTTCGCGCGCCTCTTCGCCCTTGAGTGTGCCGACGGTAATACCGTCCGGTGGGGCGATCTCGAACAACTGAACGGCGATCGGGCCTCCGCCGCGTCCGACGTTGAACGCCACGTTGAGCGTCGTGGTCTGCCCGCGATTGAGCTGTGTCGGATAGTAGCCCTCGATCGAATTGGTCGGATCCTGGGCGTACGCCGCAGCGAAGCACGTAACCATTGCGGCTGCGACGATCATCGACTTGCCAACAGCGGAGTGCATCATCGCGCTCCCGCCGACATTCGAGGCGGCAGCGCCGCTTTCCATGCGTCCCATGAGCGCTCGTAGTTCTGCTCCGCTTTACGGGCTTCCTCGGGATCCAGGTACGTCACCTTGCCGCCTCCGAGCTGCATCGCCTGGTACTGAAGGCGGGCGTTGAGGTTCAGGTAGTACGCCTTGCCGACGACGAGGTGAAGGGAAGTGGCGGACACAACGGCGCCGTGACCGCGCAGCAGCGCCGCCGAACTCTTGCCGAGCGCCGTCGCCAGCGCCTTGCCGAGCGCGGGAGTGCCTATCAACATGTCGGTGACACCAAAGCCCGCGCGATTGTCGAACAGCGGCACACCTTCGCCGATGAAATAGCCCATGTGATACATCGGTCGCAGCGGCACGCCCGTATCCGCAAACGGAATCACCTCGGGGCAGTGGCAGTGCACCACGGCCATGACATCTGGCCGTACGCGGTAAATCTCGCCATGGATGAACCGTTCCATGTAACCGGCTGCGGTCGACCCGCCGATCACATTGCTATCGAAGTCGTATTCGACGATGTCGGCGGCGGTGACGAGCGCCGGAGCGCCGGCGCGTGCGAGGAAGTAGTGATCGCGATTCTGCGGGCTGCGCACACTGACGTGTCCGTACCCGTCAAGCACGCCTTCGTTCGCCAGTATGTGGTTGGCAATGACCAGTTCGTCGATCACAGCCTGACGCGTGGGCGGAGCCGGTGCCTGCGATCGAATCGTGGCGGCGGCAATACAGATAAACAGTGCGACAGCCAGCGTCTTCACTCGTGGCGCCATATCTCCTCCCTGCCCACAGCCCACCGCCCACTAGTTTCGAAAAATCTGTTTCCAGTACTGCCACGAACGGTTGGAGCCGCTGCCTGCAGTCATCGCTTCCGGGTTTGGCGAGGCAGGCTGACCGTCGAGATATGTCAGCTGTCCACGGAGCGCGATGGCTTGCTGCTGGATCCTCGCGTTCATGCGCAGGTTATACGCCCGGACGACGAGATCCTGTACGGAAGGTCCGGTGAGTGCGATCCCGTGCCCCTTCAGGAGCACGCCGGGCGCTTTGCCCAGGGCATCCGCCACACTTTGGCCGAGGGTGGGAGTGCGAATGATCGTTTCGCGCGGATCGAACTTGCGGATGTCGTGCAGCGGCAATCCTTCGCCGATGAACCTTCCCTGATTGACGACCGGCCGCAGCGCGACGGAGCTGTCCGAGAAGGCAACGAACTCTGATGTGTGGCTGTGAAGCACGGCCATCACATCGGGTCGCGCCTTGTAGATCGCGCCGTGCATGTAGACCTCCTGGTACTCGTCGGAACGTGGACCTGCAACTGGCTTGCTGTCCAGATCGTTCTCGATGATGTCGGAGGCTTTCACGACGCCCGCTGAGACGTAGCGGGAGATGTAGTAGTGGTTCGGGTTCCTGGGGTCGCGCACGCTGACGTGGCCGCTCGCGTCGAGAATATCCAATTCACGGGACGACAGGATTTTATTGGCGAGGACGAGGTTATTGATCGTGTCCTGCTGCGGCGATGACGCACCAGCGTCGGGACGCGGAATCCTGTTGGGGCCAGTGATGCCAGGGGTGACGAGCTGCTTCCAGTACTCCCACGCACGGTCGCCGCCCGAGCCGCCGCCGGTCCCGTTCGGCACGACGACTTGTCGAGGACCTGCGGGTGGCGCATTCGCCGCGACCCGCCGCGGGTTGGAATCGAACGTGCCTCCCATCGAAATCAATTGCTGTTGCAACTGGGCGTTGACGCGCAGCGAGTTCGCGGCGCTGACGACTCCGTAGACCGATGAACTGACGACCACCGCGCCGTGTCCCCACAGCAGGAGCGCATCGTCTTTACCGAGCGCCTGTGCCATCGATCGGGCCAGCGCAGGGGTGTCGACGATGCGGAACCGTCCCTCGTTGTCCTTGCGGATGTCGTAGACGGGCAGCTCGCGATCGCCCGAGCGCAGGCGCACTGAAGTGATGCCGAATGCGACGAGCTCCGGTGTATGCGAGTGCACGACCGCCACCACATCAGGCCTGGCTTTGTAGATTTCGCCGTGGATGAAACGCTCCTGGTATTCGTCTTTGCGCTCGCCGCCGACGGCGTTGCTCTCGAGATCGTTCTCGACGATGTCAGCAGCCGTCACGAGGCCCGGCGCGATGTACCGCGAAATGTAGAAGCGATTCGGGTTGGTGCGGCTCCTCACACTCACATGGCCCAACGCATCGAGGAACCCGATTTCCTGCGAGGCCAGCATGCGGTTGGCGAGCACCAGCTCGTCGACGAGCGCCTTTTCAGACGTCGTCGATGGTGCCTGTGCGGCCGTCGTCGCGAGTGCGAGTACCGCACCGCAGATGGCAAGGACGGGCCGCCTGAAGGCGGCCCCTACGTACATGTCAATAAACATAGACAGCACCGGATGCACGGATCGAGTTGTCGTTCATGTTGCCGCCGATCCCGGCCGAGCCACCGTCTTCGCCCCATGCCGCAATCGCGAGCGTGTTGCCGTCGCCGCTCAAGGCGATTCCCGATCCGAATTCGTCGTACGCGTCCGAATTCGGCGCTTTCAGATAAGCACGCTGCGTCCAGGTTGTGCCGTTGCGCGTGTACACGTACGCCGACCCGGATTCTTCGGCCGAGAAGTCCTGCTGATTGGCGTTCAGCCCCCGTCCACCTCCGGCCTGGAGCATGGAGGATGCGACGAGCACGTTGCCGTTCGTGCTGATGGCGAGGCGGATGCCGAACAAGTCGTTCGGGTGCGGGTTCGACGCCTTGATGTACGCCTGCTGCGACCACGTGCCATTGTTGTTGACGAACAAGTAAATTGCCCCGTTCGACGTGTCCTGGTTCTCCTTGCCGGAATACTGCGGGACGTTGATGCCGCCAATCAGTCCGTCCTCGTCTGGAGCGTCGATCGCGAGCGTCCGTCCATCGCCGCTGATCGCGAGCGCCGAGCCGAACGCGTCTTGCGGATGGTCGAGGTTCGATTCCTTGAGGTACGTCGTCTGCTTCCAGCTCGCGCCGTCGCGCATGAAGATGTATGCGCATCCAGAGCCGCCCCTCGTGTTGTCCGCTTCGTTGCCGTTGATCCCGGCGACGCCACCATCTTCATCGTAGGCGCTGATGGCGAGCATGGCGCCGTCGCCGGACATATCGACGGCAAAGCCGAACAGATCTCCTGGATCGGTCTGCGCGCCTTTCAAGTACGCCTGCTGCGTCCACGTGGCGCCGGCGCGCGTGAACACGTAGCTGGCACCTGCATTGGCGGAGGAGTTGTCGGCCTGGTTGCCGTTGACGCCACGGGCATTGCTCTGTTCGGTCGGCGCACCCACCACCATCAGATTGCCGTCGTCGCTGAGGGCGACGGACCAGCCGAACTGATCGCCGGCATCAGCATTCGACGACTTCACGTATGCCTGCTGCGACCATCTGCCGCCGGTGCGCGTGAATACGTACACCGCGCCGGAGTCCTCCGCGCTGTTGTCGTCCTGATTGCCGTTGATGCCGCGCGCATTGCTGTCCTCGCGCGTCGCGGTCACCGCCAGCGTGTTCCCGTTTGCGCTGAGCGCGAGCGCGAAACCGAAACTGTCGTATTGATCCGTGTTCGACGCCTTCAAATACGCCTGCTGGGTCCACGGTTTCCCCGCGTCGCCGCGCGTGAAGACGTAGACGGCACCCGCGCCGCCGGCCATTTCGTCTTTCTGGTTTCCGTTCACACCTTTCGCGGCACTGTTCTCTTCGGGGGCCGAGACGACCATGGTGTTGCCGTCGCGGCTCAGGACGAGCGTCCGGCCAGTCAGCGCACTGCCGAACCCAAGTTTCGCGTCAGCCTTGGGGTTCGAGGCTTTGACGTAGGTGATGGGCGAGAAATTCCGCCTCACGAATGCGGGATCGCTGGCACCGGCGCCTTGGCCGAGCACGATCGCGCCGTCCAGGGACGCGGTTATCACCAGGACCAAACCACACAGCACTCGTTTCATTTCAGCCTCCGGGCGGGCGATCGCGGCGCGCGTTAATTGGTCGACCGCGGCCGTCCCACGGTGGCGAGCACGTCGCTGTACGGACTGCTCCCGCCGTGAATGTGGACCACACGCTCGACATCGAGTTTCAGCCGAGAGACATTGTCCACCAGGTTCATCATGTGTGGGCTGGGTGCCGGCAGTGGGGGCGCACCGGGGCGCGGTACGTACGCGTCAGCCTGAATCAGCACCTTGTCCTTCGGCAGATACGCCATCAACATCCCCTCGGCGTGCTGCTGGCCGCGCATCAGGAGCATTTCGAGCGTCTGGTTGCCGTCGGTGAAGACGCGCTTGTCCTTGATCGTTTCAATCATCGGTGCGCGCGGCATCCGCGCCAGCCGGTCTGGATTGAGCGAATGCGGATTCTTGAAGATCACGTCCTCGTCGTACTTGCGGTGCGATTCGTGCGTGACGATCGGAATCCCTTCCGCCACATACGCGCGCATGCCACCGGCATGGTCCGCGTGGTGATGCGTGTTGATCACGTACTTGATCGGCGTGTTCGGCGCGAGCTTCCTCGCCGACTCCATCGCCGCCATGCCGTACGCATCGTTGGCCGGCGCCTCGAGCATCACGAGGCAATCCTTGAACTCGACGAGGATGCTTCCCTCGATGGCAGGCGTGAGCGCCCAGACGCCTTCGGCGAGTTTCAGCGGCTGCGGTGGTTCGGCGCGCGGCGCGGCCGCAGCCGGAGCAGGTGGTGGTGTTGCGGTCGCGCGCGCCACGACGTCGACGGCTTCCTGACTGTTGGGACGAGCCTGCGCGACGTTCAGCTCCAAAGTCGGGAAGCCGCCCTCGCGCATGACGATGTGCAGCGGGAGGCGGATGCCGTCGAGATCCCGGTAATCGGTGTAGGCGCCGTCGAGTACCGTGTCGCCGGTGTACCCCACGTCCACCAACGCCTCGACCTTCTCGATCATGTTGCGGTTGTCGAGAGTCGCGGTGATCGGAAATTTGCCGAGGGCCTGGCCTGTCGAATAGATCGACCCGGTGCCCGTGTATTGCAACGAGCGGAGTTGCGCGGTGCCGATGGCGGTCGTGATCGCCTTGATCGCGGCGTCGGCATCGGGCGCGGAATTCTGCGCGTGCGTCCGCAACGACAGTAGTGCGCACGCCGCGAGGACAAGTACGACCTTGTTCATGACAACTCCACTGGGCCGACCTTAAGGTCGGCCCCTACGACGGCAACGGCCCCGGCTACTTCCAGGCCACGCGCAGCGGCTTGCCGAGCATGAAGTCCGGATTCGCGCCTTTGCGCGGGCGAAGCTTCTGCGCGCCGCCGGCGTCGACCGATGCGGTGTAGACGTTGCCTTCCTGGTCGACGCTGAAGTCGTGCACGCCCCAGATGGCGCCCGGGAAGTCACCCCACGTACCCCACGCGTACTGGAAATGGCCTTCGAGGTCGTACTTGAGCATCTTGCTCGTGCCACGATCGACGACCCACAGGTTGCCGTCGCTGAAAATGTGAATCAGGTGGACGTCAGACGGGTCGCCGCCCACACTGAACTGATCGAGAAACTTTCCGTTCTCGTCGAAGACCTGAATGCGGTGGTTGTTGCGATCGTTGACGAAGACCCGCTTCGTCTTCGCATCGATCGCGATGCCGTGCACGTTGTTGAAGTAGCCGGGTCGCCTGTCGTCCTTGCCGGTGCCGCGCTGGCCCCATGCGGTCAGATACTTCCCATCCTTGTCGAACTTGACGACCCGCGCGCCGTTGTAGCCGTCGCCGACGACGAAGCTGCCATCAGGGAACCAGTCGATGTAGGTCGGCCGGTTGAAGTGCTTGTCGTCGTCGCCGGGCACGCCATAGGTGCCGAGCGTCTGCACGATCTGCTTGCCGTCGTTGGTCATCTTGTAGACGACGTGCTTGTGGTCGTCGACAATCCAGACGTGTTTCTCCGGATCGTAGGGGCTCATGCTCACCAGGTGCGGCCGCTGCAGTCTGCTGTCCCACTGCGTCCACGACTCGATCATGTCGCCCTGGGCGTTGAACACCATGATGGTGTTCGCCCACTTGCTGTCGACGCCCCACTGGTTGCCAGCCTTGAGCCACGCCTCTACGCCGGTTGCGGCGTCGGCGCCGGCACCACCGTTTCCTGGAGAGCTGGCCACGGTTGCGTCACGCCAGGGTAGACGTCCGATCGGGAACACCACGCTCGGCGCGATCTTCTGCACCTTGGGGCGCTCCATCTTCGGTAGCTCGCCGCGCTGCAGTACGAACACTCGGTTCGGTGACTCGGCATAGACGCTCTGCCCGGCGCCGAAGGTCCACCCTTCGTTGCCCGGGATCTTCGAGATGTCCTTCGGCCAGTCGACAACCGGCTCATACGCACCCCAGATGTCCTGGCCGCCCTTTTCGCCGGGAATGGCGGCCAGACGCGATGTCGCGGCCTTCTGCTGGGCCGACACCCACTGACTGAAGTCGAAGAACGTCGCGACAGCCATGCCCAGGACAACCGCGGCGAACAGTAAGACGCCTCTACGCATTCGGTTCCTCCGTTACTTCAACAGAAATCTCTGGATTCGATTGTTGGGATCGACTTCGCCCGTGTAGATGTTGCCTCTGGAATCAACGGCGACCATATGAAGTGCGTTGAACCCGCCGCCATTGCGTCCGAGGTAACCGATACGGGCCGTCACTTTGTCGGTTCGCCGGTCCACCAGCCAGAGCACGTTGTTCATGTGATCGGCGACGACCAGGCTTCTGCCGTCCTTCGTCAAGGCCATTCCCACGGCCGATCCGTCGCCCATCGTCTCTGGCGCCACCTGGAATTCGCGGACGAACTTCCCCTGTTTGGTGAAGACCTGGATGCGATCGCCCGCACGATCCGCGACCAAGACGTCGTCGCCTGCCAGCATGATGGTCACGTGGGCGAGGAAGTCCTTGTAGGTCGACAGCGGCATCTTCGGGTCGTACTTCGGCCGCGGCATCGGTGCAATGTCCTTCAACGGCTTGCCGTATGCCCCCCATCCGCGCTTGAAGCGGAAGCTGTCCATGTCAAAGACCATCACACGACCGCCAAGATAGTTGTCAATGACGTAGACCTCGCGTGCGGGTTCGTCGAGCGCTGCGCCTTCCACGCCGCCCGCGATCAGATCCAGATCCGGTGGCATCGACGGACCAGACGCGCCTCCTCGACCCGCGACTTGTGGAGAGCGCGGCATCTCCTTCACGAGCTTTCCGTCCTTCGTGAAGATCCGCAGCGTATTCGAGCCAACCCACAGCTGGGCCTTCGAGTCGATCAGAATCACGTGCCCGGGCATCGTGTCGAACGAGTGCACCAGGTTCCCTTCACGGTCGAACGCGAGGATCGCCGGTCCCTTCACGCAGCACTCTGCCTGCGGAGGATTGAGCGACGCGAAGTTCTCCGTCTCGTTGAGGTCGTTGGGCCGATGGGAGACCCAGAGGACATCGTCTTTGTCGATGGCGAGCGCCTGGACGCCGCCGAATGTCCACTTGTTGGGCAGCGGCAGCTTCGGCCACGTGCCGTCGAAGACATAATTCGCGGCGACGGTGCTCGTTTCGGCCGCGGTGAGCGTAATCAAGCCAAGCGCCGCGATGCACGCGGTGCCGACAGCCACGGCGAAGAAGGTGCGTCGATATGTCGTCTGCATGGGCGTAACGCTCCAGTGAACGAACGAGGACCTGCGTGTCGCGAATCGGTTCCGATTGAGCGAAGCCAGAAAAGAGGCCGCAATTCTAAGAGCTGCGCCTGAAAAAAGCCTGAAAAAACTTTTCGAGACGTAGAATTGCCCCTCGACGATCCGACAGTGTTCGTCAACGCGAGGCACGTGAGGACGGGAGGCACTATGAAACGCATTGCTGCAGTGGTTGCAGGGCTCCTGGTATTCAGCGCTGCGTCGTCGGTCATGCCGGTGGCCGCGCAGGGTGGTTGGACGACGTTGTTCGACGGGAAGAACGTGGAGGCGTTCAACAAGGTTGGCGACGCGAACTGGACGATCGCTGACGGGGTACTCCAGGCCGACAAGGGCATGGGCGGGTATCTGGTGACCAAGCAGACGTACACGGATTTCGAGATCCGGGCGGAGTTCTGGGTCGACACGCCTGCCAACAGCGGCATCTTCATCCGCTGCGACAACCCGCAAATGCCTGGTGCGGAAGCCTGCTACGAGGTGAATATCTTCGACACCCGTCCGGATCCGACCTACGGTACCGGCGGCATCGTCAACGTCGCCAAGGTGGCGGCGCCCATCAAGGCCGGCGGCAAGTGGAACACGTATGAGATCCGAGCGCAGGGGTCGCACCTGACCGTGACGCTCAACGGTATGAAAACGGCCGATGCGAACGACACCAAGCACGCCCGCGGGCCGTTCGCCCTGCAGTACGGTGCGGGCGTCGTCAAGTTCAGGAAAGTGGAGGTTCGGCCGCTGTAGACTCCGATCAGGTATCAGGCCGTACACCTGGACCACCCCTGATACCTGATACCCGATACCTACGTTCTGTGGTCCAATACCCGCCCATGGCGAACTGGTTTACCAGCATGAACGTGCGCGAACGGCGGACGTTCGCGGCCTGTTTCACCGGGTGGGCGCTCGACGCGATGGACGTGCAGCTCTACGCCGTCGTCATGCCGACGCTCATCGGCCTGTGGGCCATGTCGCAGGCACAGGCGGGCACGCTGGCAACCGCCGCGTTGCTGTTTTCGTCGGTCGGTGGCTGGATCGCCGGTATTCTCGCGGACCGCTACGGCCGCGTCACGGTCCTCCGCCTGACGATTCTCTGGTTCGCGTTCTTTACGTTCCTGTCAGGGCTCACGCAATCGTACGAACAGCTGTTGCTCACGCGCAGTCTGCAGGGCCTCGGCTTCGGTGGCGAGTGGGCCGCTGGCGCCGTGTTGATGAGCGAAGTCATCGACAAGCGCATCCGCGGCCGTGCCGTCGGCACTGTCCAGGGTGGCTGGTCGGTCGGTTACGGCGCAGCGGTGTTGTTGTTCACGATCGTCTTCAGCGTCGCGCGCCCTGAAGTCGCGTGGCGGTATCTCTTCATGCTCGGGTTGATTCCAGCGCTGCTCGTGCTCTGGATTCGGCGCTACGTCGAAGAGCCGGACGTCTTCACGTCCATGAAGGCGACAACGACCGAACGTGCGCCGTTGCAGTTCGTGGAGATCTTCGGCGCCGCGCTTCGGCGACGGACGTTCCTCGCGTCGATGCTCGCGGCCGGCGGCCTTGGCGGCAACTATGTGACGCTGACGTGGCTCGCCACGTATCTGAAGACAGTCGTCGGCCTTTCGGTGCTCGGCACCGGTGGATACCTGGGCATCAATATCTGTGGGTCCTTCTTCGGCTACGTGATCAGCGCGCATCTGAGCGACTGGCTCGGACGGCGGCGGACGTTCGTGCTCATGGCGTGCGCGGCCGCGGTCACCGTTGCCTGCTACACGCTACTCCCACTGAGCAACACCGCGGTCCTGCTGCTTGGGTTTCCTCTTGGCTTCTTCCAGTCCGGCATCATCGCGGGGATGGGTGCGACGTTCGCGGAGTTGTTCCCGACGCGCGTTCGCGCAACCGGGCAGGGTTTTTCCTACAACACTGGTCGTGCAGTTGGCTCGTTCGTCCCGACGCTCGTGGGCGTCGTCGCTCCCAGCATCGGCCTTGGGCCCGCGATGGGCATCTGTTCGGCGTCTTCCTACGTGCTCGTGCTGCTCGCAGTGGCCATGCTGCCGGAAACCCGCGGTCGTGAGCTCGAAAGCGGCGTGGCAGCGGACGAGCGCGGCGCCATCGCGCCCTCTTACAGCCCGCAGCCCGTTCCGCGATAAATAAGACCTGTTGACGCTGCCGTAACGTCGGCCCTAACATGCCGCGCGATTCGACGGGCGCGATCGCGCACTCATATCACGCACGTTTTTCAGAAGCCAACCAATAACGCAGGGGACAAGTTGATGTCTGGGATGCGCAGTTTCGCGACCACCATGGCTGTTGCCACAGTTGTCATGCTGATGCCGGCAATGGCATCGGCGCAGGCGTCGTTCACCGGCGTCGTCCGCGATGCGTCCGGCGCGGTCCTGCCGGGCGTCACCGTCGAGGCCGCGAGCCCGGCGCTGATCGAAAAAGTGCGGACGACCGCCACCAACGACACCGGTCAGTACCGCATCGAGAACCTCAGGCCAGGCACCTATTCGGTGACGTTCACGCTCGCTGGTTTTTCAACGGTGATCCGTGAGGGCATCGAGCTGCAGGGCTCGTTCTCCGCGACGATCAACGCTGACCTGCGCGTCGGCACGGTCACCGAAACGATTACCGTCAGGGGCGAATCACCGATCGTCGACGTGCAGAATACGACGCAGCAGCGCGTCCTCAGTCACGAAGTGATCGATGTCATCCCGTCCGGTCGCAGTGACAAGACGCTGGCCACGCTCATTCCGGGCGTGTCGATCGCAGGCGCAATCAGCCAGGACGTCGGTGGGACGACGGACCAGGTGTCTTCACAGCTGACCGTGCACGGCAGTCGCGGCGTCGATCAGCGTCTGACACAGAACGGCGTGTCGCTTGGCATCACCGCGAATGGCGCCAACACGTTGATCATCGCGACGAACCTGAGTGCGTATCAGGAAGTGACGATCGACACCGGCGCTGTTTCCGCAGAACTCCCCACCGGTGGTGTGCGCGTGAACTACATCCCGAAGGATGGCGGCAATCGTCTGTCCGGCACGTTCACGTTTGGTCTCGGGAACGGCGCGATGCAGGGCAACAATTTCTCGCCGGCGCTGAAAGCCACGGGGCTTGGTACGCCGAGCGCGCTCAAGCGGAGCTACGACTACAACCCTGGGGTCGGCGGCCCAATCCTGCGCGACCGCCTCTGGTTCCATGTGGCCTACAAGAAGCAGGTCAACGAAGTTTATCCGGCTGGTAGTTTTGCGAACCTGAATGCCAACAACCCCAATGTCTGGACATATGCGCCCGACCCGACGAGCCGTCCTTTCAACGCCGTCGATGGGTCCGACCTGCACATGCGTGTCACCTGGCAGGTGACCTCGAAGCTGAAGTTCGGCGTCAGCGATCAGGAATCGGGGTACTGCGCCTGCACCGACGGCATCAACGCCATCACGTCGCCGGAAGCGGCCCTCTACCGCAAGAGCATCAAGCAGCACAACCTCATGGCCGACTGGTCGGCACCGCTGACGAACAAATTGTTGGTCGATGGCGCGTTCATCAATCGCCATCAGGATCAGTTGCGGAGCGTTCCGCCGGGTCAGACCAATCCGGCGATGATTGCCGTCACGGAGCAGGCGCTCGGTAACCTGGTCTATCGAACGGTGAACGTCGGCGCCGGAGCGAGCCCCGCGTTGCGGAACACCTGGTTCTCGACGATGTTCATTCGGTCGTCGGTTTCGTATGTGACCGGCGCGCACATCATCAAGGCCGGTTTCACGTTCGGGAACGGCAACGAGGTGAACGCGCTCGGCAATCAGCTCGCCGGTGCGCAGCCGGTGAGCTACCGGTTCAACAACGGCCAGCCGAATCAGATCACCCTGTACGCGTATCCGATGCGGACCATCTACACCACCGATTCCGATTCGGGCGCCTTTGTCCAGGACAAGTGGACCATGTCGCGGGTCACGGCGAGCTACGGACTGCGATTCGATCATTTCGGCAACTCCGCGCCCGAATCCGTTGCGGGTCCGACGACGCTCCTGCCCACGCGCAACCTCGTCTTTCCCGCGACACAAGGCGTGCGGTTCAAAGACATCACGCCGAAGTTCGGCGTCGCGTATGACGTTCGAGGCGACGGTAAGACGGCCGTGAAAGTCAGTCTGAACAAGTACGTGCAGGGGCTGGGATCCGGCGATGCGTTCTTCGGATCCGTCCTCAATCCAATCAACCGCGTGGGCAACGCGACGACGCGCAATTGGACTGACGGGAATCGTGACTATGTGCCGGATTGTGATTTGGCGTTGCCCGCGGCCAATGGCGAATGCGGAGCGATGGCGAACGTGAACTTCGGCAAGGCGACCGGTGGCTCGGTGTACGACCCGGCGATCCTGAAGGGCTGGGGCGTGCGCGGCTACAACTGGGAGTTTTCCGCCGGCGTGCAGCAGGAACTGCTGCCGCGCACCTCCATCGATATCAGTTACTTCCGCCGCTGGTACGGGAACTTCTTCACGATCGACAACCGGGCTGTCGCGCCCACCGATGTCACCGCGTTCAGCGTCACGGCGCCGGGTACCGACTCGCGGCTCGCATCGGCCGGACAGCCGATTGGCGGCTTCTACGATTTGAACCAGGACAAGGTTGGTCTGGTCGACAACTACGTCACCAAAGCGTCCAACTATGGCGACCAGAGCGAAGTGTGGTCGGGTATCGACGTGAATCTGGCCGCCCGGATTCGCAACGGCATCTTCGTGCAGGGCGGCACCAGCACGGGCCGCACGCACACCGATTCCTGCGCGATCCGTCAGAAGCTGCCGGAGACGGCGATGCTGAATCCGTTTTGTAACGTCAATACGCCCTGGACGACGCAGCTAAAGCTGGTGGGCGCCTACACCGTGCCGAAGGTCGACGCGCAACTCAGCGCGACGTTCCAGAATCTGCCCGGCCCGGCCATCAGCGCCACCTACGTCGCATCGAACGCCATCATCGCTCCTTCGCTTGGACGCTCGCTGTCGGGTGGCGCCGCCAATGCGACAGTCAACCTCATCGCGCCAGGGGCGACCTATGGCACGCGATTCAGCCAGCTCGATCTCCGATTCGGAAAAACAGTGCGGATCGCGGGTTACAGGACGACCATCAATCTGGACATGTTCAACGCGCTGAACAGCAACGCCGTGCTGTCGCAGAACAACTCGTTCGGCGGCACCACCCCCTGGCTGACCCCGCAATCGATCATGCAAGCACGGTTGCTGAAGATCAGCGGCGTCTTTGATTTCTGAAGACCGTCATGGGCGCACGATTCGTCTCTGGTCTGCTATTCGGATTGCTCCTGTGGGCGAGTCCTGCGCGCGCGCAAGTGAGCCTCGTCGGCGACTGGAGCAGTCGCATCCACGAAGATTCGACGCGCACGGATCCGTCGATTGGCGATTTCGGCGGCCTGCCGATGACGCCGCAGGCGCTCGCGCACGCCGACACGTGGACTGAATCCCGTCTCACGCTGATCGAACGCCAATGCGTCCCGAACGGGGCGTCGTGGGCATTCAGGGGACCGGCGCAAATCCGGATCTGGGAGGAGAAGGACCCGGTCACACAGGATGTCGTCGCGATCAAGACGTTCATCTCCACGTTCTCACAAACACGAACGATCTGGATGGATGGCCGGCCTCACCCAGGGAAGTACGCCGCGCACACCTGGCAGGGATTCTCGACGGGCAAGTGGGAAGGCAGCATGCTCACCGTCGAAACGACACATCTGAAGCGCTTCTTCCACCGCCGTAACGGCGTTCCGATGAGCGATCAGGCGGTGATGACCGAGCATTTCATCAGGCACGGCAACAACTACCTCACCCACGTAATGATGGTTGACGACCCGGTCTATCTGACCGAGCCGCTCGTCGAGAGTCAGAATTTCGTGCTCGTGTCGAATGTCACGCCCGCGACCTATCAGACATGGACCGTTTGCGTCGCGCAGGAGGAGATCGCCGGACGTGAGCGAGGGTACGTGCCGCACTACTTGCCGGGTCAGAACCCGTATCTGACGGAGTACACGACCAAATTTCATCTCCCGTTCGAGGCGCCGCGCGCGGGAGCCGAGGCGATGTATCCGGAGTACCAAGCGAAGCTGAAACAGCTGCTGCAGGCGATGCCTCCGGCGCCGCCGCCGGCAAAGTGACAGGCAACAGGTCCGAACGCATGCTCGAGAAGTCTCACCCTGGGAGTGCCCTTTCCGCGCTGATCTGCATGCTGGTGTGCACCCCCTTGGTTGGCGCGCAAGCGCAGAACGGCGGTGCGGCTCGTCGCCCGGCGGCGACGCCAGCCGCGCCGGCCGAGAATGTCGAAGTGGTGCAGGTCACGAGCGACGTCTACATGATCGGCGGCGGGGGCAGCAACGTCACCGTGAATGTCGGCCCTCAGGGGTTGTTCGTCGTCGACACGGGCGCCGCGGCCGCGAGCGCCAAAGTGGTGGCCGCGATTCGTTCGATCTCGGACAAACCGATCCGGTACATCGCCAACACGAGCGCGGATCTCGATCATGTCGGTGGAAACATTGAGGTCAACAAGCTTGGACAGGCGATCAAGTCACGCGAAGTCATCGACCAGAACGCCACCATCGTCGCGTTCGAAACGGTCCTCAACCGACTGAGCGCTCCGACGGGGCAACAATCACCGCTGCCGGTCGCGGCATGGCCGACGTCCACGTTCACGACACCGCAGCAGGATTACGCGTTCAACAACCAGGCGATTCAGCTTTTCCATCTGCCCTCCGCGCACAGCGATGGCGATACGGTCGTCGTCTTCCGGCGCTCCGATGTCGTAGCCACTGGCGATCTGTTCGACAAGACTCGGTATCCGGTCATCGATGTTGCGAAAGGCGGGAGCATCACGGGGGAGATTGACGCCATCAACTGGCTTCTCGACATGATCGTTCCTGGTGAGAAGGAAGAAGGTGGAACGATGGTCATCCCGGGGCATGGCCGGCTCTGCGACGAAAGCGAGGTCATGGAGTACCGCGACATGTTGACGATCGTCCGCGATCGTGTGAAAGCGATGGTGGACAAGGGGATGACGCTCGAACAGATCAAGGCTGCGAAGCCGACGTTCGAGTACGACCCTGAATACGGATCGAGCGATGTGTTTGTCGAAGCCGTGTTCCGTGGCGTGCAGGTGAAGCGGTGAGGCACCTGATCCTGGCGCTGCTGCTGGCATCGCTGCCCACTATTTCCGCGTACGCGCAGCGCGGACGCGGAGCGGGAGGTGGCGTCCCTGCGTCCCCGCAGCAGACGGCGCCAGTGGATCTCACCGGCTACTGGGTGTCGGTGGTGTCCGAGGACTGGCGGTATCGAATGCTCACTCCTCCCAAGGGTGACGTGGGCGGTATTCCGTTGAATGCCGAAGGACGAACCATCGCCAACGCGTGGGACCCGGCGAAGGACGCAGCGGCCGGTGAGGCGTGCCGCGCATATGGTGCAGCCGGCGTCATGCGCATTCCCGGGCGAGTGCATATCACGTGGCAGGACGACCGGACGCTGAAGGTTGAAACCGACGCCGGCACGCAGACACGGCTGCTTCGATTTGGCGGGGCAGCGGCTGGCGCCGCCGAACGGACGTGGCAGGGCAATTCGGTTGCTGCGTGGGATGCCGTGCAGGGTGGCAACGGATCACCGCGCTGGGGCACGTTGCGTGTCGTCACGACACAGCTCCGCCCTGGGTACCTCCGCAAGAACGGCGCTCCGTACAGCGAGAATACGGTGTTGACCGAGTACTTTGACCTTCAGTCTGGACCCCGGAGCGCCACCTGGATCACGATCACGACCATCGTGAACGATCCGAAGTACCTTACTCAGGAATTCATCACCAGCACGGATTTCCGCAAGGAGCCGGACGGCTCGAAGTGGAAACCGACACCTTGCGCCTCTGATTAGAAGCCATCTCGTCAACGACTGGCCCGCCTCCTACTGGCTATCCGCGTAGCGACCTGAAGCCAGTGCGTACTTCTTCTGAGAAGAGCTGCGGCTGTTCCCAGGCGGCAAAGTGTCCGCCTTTGGCGAGGGCGTTGAAATGGATGAGATTTTGGTATGCGCGCTCCGTCCAACTCCGCGGAGCTTGGTAGACCTCTTCAGGGAACACGCTAACGGCGGCGGGAACCGAGATATTGAAGTCATTGATATAGGCGCCCCTGTATTCCCGATAGAGACGAGCGCTGGACACGCCCGTGTTCGTAAACCAGGAAAGGGTGATGTTGTCGAGGATGTCGTCCCGTGTGAGGTCGCCGAACGGCTCCCCATCGACAAAGAGTTTCGCGATGTGCCCGTAGCTGGCCACGTCGTGGTCGATCATCCAGGCGGCAAGGGCCACGGGTGAGTCCGCCAACCCGTACAGGGTCTGCGGGTGTGCGGCCATCATCAATTGCGTAGGGAGGTTCCGGAAGGCGAACGCGAGCTGGTCGTATGCCCGCTGCTCCTCAGCCGAGAGACCCGCCGGCCGCGGCTGGCCGGACTGAAGCGCCTTGGCAACGTCAGAGGGCGCGGTACCGGGGAAGTTGACATGGATGCCGATCAACTCCGGAGGTGCCTGTTGAGCCATCACGTTCGTGACGAATGCACCCCAATCACCGCCTTGCGCCGCGAATCGCCTGTACCCGAGGCGCTTCATCAGCTCCACCCACGCACGCGCCATGCGAGCGGGGTCCCAACCGGGCGTCGTGGGCTTGCCTGAAAATCCGTAGCCGGCCATCGACGGGATCACCACGTGGAAGGCGTCCGACGCGGTGCCGCCGTGAGCCGTGGGATTGGTCAGTGGATCGATGATCTTCAACTGCTCGATCGGCGAGCCGGGCCAGCCGTGGGTGACGATGAGCGGCATCGCATCTTCATGTCTCGAGCGGACATGAATGAAGTGGATGTCCAACCCATCGATCTCGGTGATGAATTGGGGGCGGGCGTTCAGTTGTGCCTCGCACCGCCGCCAGTTGTAGTCGGTCGCCCAATACCGCGCGATCGCTTGAATGACGGCCAGTTGCACGCCCTGCGACGGATCGGCGACGGGTTCCTTCTCCGGGAATCGCGTCGCCGTTATACGCCGGCCCAATTCGGTCAGTTCCGCTTCCGGCACATTCACCCGAAACGGACGAATAGGCGTTTTGTCCGCTGCCTGTTCGCTGCGAGGTGGTGTAGCAGTAGCTTGGGCCATGGCGTTCTCCTTATAGGCAGTCGTGGACGTGTTCGTTCCCGCCTTATGACCGCCACTCGTCGCGGCGGTCGCCACATACCGTGACCGCGACATGCGAATGACGCGTTCATCGCAAGAATTCCGCGGGATTGGTAATCGGATGAAGTCCTCAGCACATGCCATGCCCGGCTGGCGTGCGCTCAGTTCCACGATGGGCTAGATCCCGTGTGACGCCGTCTTGGCGATCGATTTTCGAGCCGATGGTGGTGAATCGCAGTAACGACTCAACACCCACCACTAACCGATCCGGCGATCCGGCGTAATTTGATTCGGATCCACGCGCAGCTCCAGCACCGCGGATCCGCGCGCGGCGAGCGCACGCTCGAATGCTGGCGCGAAGGCGTCTGTCGCGTCGACGCGCTCCGCAGAGGCGCCGAACGACTGCGCCAATCGCACGAAGTCCGGCGCCGCCAGCTCGGTCGCTGAAACGCGCCCCGGAAAGCGCCGCTCCTGATGCATGCGAATCGTGCCGTACATGCCGTTGTTGACGATCAGCACGACGAGTCGCGCTCCGTACTGCGCCGCAGTCGCCAGCTCCTGCGGATACATCAAAAAGTCGCCGTCGCCGGCGACGCATACCGTCGTTCGATCGGGATAGCGGAGTGCCGCGGCGATCGCGGCAGGAACCCCGTAGCCCATTGAGCCGCTGGTCGGTGCCAGTTCCGTGTGCGGGGCCTTGTAGGTGAAAAACCGGTGGACCCAAACGGTGAAGTTGCCGGCGCCGTTCGCGATGAGTGCATTCGCCGGCAGTTGCGTCGCGAGATGCCGGATGACGACGGCCATGTCGACGCCCTGTTGCGGGCCCTTCTCCGGCACCGCAATGAAGTTCTCGTACTCGCGCCGGGCGGCGTCGGTCCAGTCGCGCCACGGTGGCGATTCGATCGGCGGGATCTCCGCGAACCGTTCGGCGGCGGTCGACGGCGCAGCGACGATGGCAAGGTCGGTTTGATACACGCGGTTCAGCTCGTTCGGGTCCGGATGCACGTGGACGAGCCGCGCCGCGATGCGCGGCGGTTTCAGCACCGAATACGTCATCGTCGTCACATCGCCGAGGCGTGAGCCAAGCGCGATGATCAGATCCGCCGCCTTGACACGCTGCTGCAGGAACGGCGGCAATCCGAGGGTGAGATGCCCCGCGTAGCACCGATGCCTGTTGTCGAACAGATCCTGCCGCCGGAATGAAGCCAGGACGGGCAATGCGTTGGCTTCCGCGAAGCGGGTTAGCGCGGCGCATCCCGCGTCCGTCCACGACGATCCGCCGACGATGAGGACCGGTTTCGAAGCGTTCTGCAGTTCGTCGCGAAGCGCCGAGAGGTCCGCGTCTCGAGGGGCCGTTCGGACGGCGTGATACGGCTGTGTGTCGCAGGCGGTCGATTGGTCGGCGAGCACGTCTTCGGGCAGCGCCAGTACGACCGGACCTGGCCTGCCGGAGGTTGCCACCTGAAACGCCCGAAGCACGTACTCGGGGATGCGATCCGCCGATTCGATTTCCGCGGCCCACTTCGCCAGCGGTGCAAACATCTGACGGAACTCGACCTCCTGAAATGCTTCGCGGCCCCGCACGTCGCGCTGCACCTGGCCGACGAACAGGATCATCGGTGTCGAGTCGTGATACGCCGTGTGCACGCCGACGCTGGCGTGCGTCGCACCGGGTCCCCGCGTGACGAAGCAGATGCCCGGACGCCCGGTCAGCTTGCCATCGGCTTCGGCCATGTTCGCTGCGGCGCCCTCATGCTTGGCCACAACCGTCGCAATCTGCGGGGTGTCGTACAACGCGTCGAGCACGTCGAGATAGCTCTCTCCCGGAACACAGAACAGGCGATCCACGCCGTGGATGCGAAGCGCATCGACGAGGATGCGCCCGCCCGGACGGGTAGCGTTTGCACTTGGCATTGTGAAAGTTGAATTCAGACAGTGTGCTTCAAGTAGACCGTCCGGCTCTCGGTATAGAAGTCGAGCGCGAGCGGCCCCTGCTCGCGCATGCCGAAGCTCGACTCCTTCGTGCCTCCGAACGGCAGCTGATACTCGACTCCCGCGGTGGGCAGATTCACCGTGATGAGTCCAGCTTCGATGCGATTGATGAACTGATGCACGCGCGAGATGTCGTTGGAGATGATCGCCGCCGAGAGACCGAACCGCACGCCGTTGGCCAGGCGCATGGCGTCATCGAAGTCCTCGGCGACCATCAGCGCCAGCACCGGACCGAAGACCTCCTCCTGGGCGATGCGCATCTCGGGCGTGACGCCACCGAACAGGGTTGGTTCGATGAAAAAACCCTTGTCGTACGCGCCGCCGGTGAGCCGTTGGCCGCCGCACAGCAGCTTCGCGCCTTCACGCTGGGCGATCCCGATGTAGTCGAGATCAGTTTTGAGCTGCGTTTCGTCGACTGCAGGGCCGATGTCGATGCCAGTCTCCAGTCCATTGCCGACTTTCAAGGCACGTGTCTTCGCGACAAGGCGTTCGACGAGCGGCTCGTAGGCCGATCGTTCGACGATGGCGCGGCTGCAGGCCGTGCATTTCTGCCCGGTCGAGAAGAACGCCGCGTTGACGAGCGTCGCGGCGGCGAGATCCAGATTCGCGTCGGCGAGCACGACTGTGGGGTTCTTGCCGCCCATCTCGAGCTGTACCCGCAGCCTGCGTCGCGTCGCCTTGTCGTACAGCCGGTTGCCGACGTCGCACGAACCTGTGAAGGAGATTGCCCGTAGCGATCCGTGTTCCAGCATCGAGTCGCCGATGGCGCCACCGCTGCCCGTGACGAAGTTGATGACGCCCGCGGGGACTCCGGCTTTCTCCAGCGCCTCCACAAGACGCAGTGCGCTCAGCGGCGCCAGCGATGCGGGCTTGATCACCACCGTATTGCCGGCGACCAGCGCCGGCGCCATCTTCCACGCTGGTATTGCGCTCGGAAAGTTCCACGGCGTGATCAGGGCTACGACGCCAAGCGGTTTGCGCAGCGTGAAGCAGAAGACGTTCTCGCGTTCAGATGGGATCTGGTAGCTGAAGAGCCGCGAGCCTTCACCGCCGAAATAGCGCAGGATGTTAATCGCGCGCTTTACTTCGCCGGTGGCTTCCGGCAGCGTCTTCCCCTCCTCGCGCGTCATGTCGGTCGCCGCCGCCGTCAGTTGGCTTTCGAGAATTTCCGCGGCTTTGAACAGATACTCGCCGCGACGGGGTGCCGGCAGCGCCGCCCACCCTGGTTGCGCCTTCTCGGCCGCCGAGAACGCCGCCGTCACGTCGTCGGGTCCCGATGCCTGGAACGCGCCGACGACGTCGTCGGTGTTTGCAGGGTTGATGTTGGGGAACGTGCGCTGGGTGCTGCTTGGCACCCACTCGCCGCCAATGAAATTCAGATATTCACAGGGCATATAGGGCGCAACGTTACTATCACGGTTGATTGCTCGCGAACAACGGCCGCCGCAACCTGCGCTAGAGTGTGCCCATGAAACGACATGTGGTGCGTGTGGTTGCGGTGCTGGCGGTGGTGAGCTTCCCGACCTTCCAGGCTGCACACACGGCTGCGCGCGCGCAGGCGCCACAGGCGCCTGCTGTGGCCGGTGCCGCCATCGATATCCCTGGCGTGGTCAAGGGCGGCACGCCGATCGAGCGCATCCTGACAGGATACGACGGGCTCGACGATCCAATCGGGCTCAGCGACGGCACGCTGGTCTTTTCCGAGCCCGGGGCGCGTCGCCTGCACCGTTTGAACACGCGAACGAACGAGGTGTCGGTGCTCGTCGCCGACTCCAACGAGTCGCACGGGGTCACCGAGGACGGACGAGGACGTCTCATTTCCGCGCAAGCGTGGTACGGCTCGACGAGGATCGGCGTCATTTATCCGCCCGCGAGCCGCGCGGTGCTGGCCGATGCGTATGAGGGGCGGCCGTTCAGCAGGCCGAACGACGTGATCGTTGCCAGCAACGGTGGGGTGTACTTCACCGAGCCCGGGCTCACCGTGCAGCAGGCCGAGGCGCTCGTGAAGCAGCTGGGAAGGCCGCTCGAACCACAGTTGCCGCCGGCCGTCTACTACGTTCCACCCGGAGGGCGCGCGATCAAAATCGAAGACAAGATGATTCGCCCGAACGGCATCCAGTTGAGCCGCGATCAGAAGACGCTGTACGTCAGCGATTCCAACGGCGCCGAGATCATCGCCTGGGATATTCAGGCCGACGGCCTCGTGCGGAACCGCCGCGCATTTGGTTCGCTGACCGGCCGCAGCACGCGTGACAACGGGCTTGGCGGAATCAGGACGTTTGCCGACGGTATGACGATCGACAGCGAGGGGCGTCTCTACGTCGCGACCGGAGGCGGCATCGAGGTGTTGAACGAACAGGGGAGGCACCTCGGCACGATTCCAATCAAGTGCCCACCGGCCGACTGTCAGAATCTCGCGTTCAGCGGGCCGGAGAAAAAGACCTTGTATGTCGGCGGCGCCGGCTCTCTGTACAAGGTTGAAATGATCGCTCGTGGCTTTGCGGGGCGGCCCAAGTGATGGGCCGCCTGAAGGCGGCCTTACGCGTACGTAGGGGCCGGCTTTAGC
>Ga0068867_100000222_pt1 | contig 37537 bp, 36 predicted proteins | sample KBSMisM32_FD_65649 | JGI IMG/M metagenome (GOLD analysis project Ga0068867, IMG submission 65649) | Miscanthus rhizosphere microbial communities from Kellogg Biological Station, Michigan, USA - KBS Miscanthus M3-2 | ecosystem: Host-associated > Plants > Roots > Rhizosphere > Soil ...
TGACCGTGGAGACCACAAAGGAACTGCCGAACCTTGTCGGTAACCATTGCGCCGAAACCCCTTTCAAATACCTACCCGGTTTGACGACTGCCCATGCCGTGTCGGTTCCCGGGCCCCGCAACTGCGAGCCCGACATTTCAAGAGAAATGCCACGCGCGCGGTCGAATGCCTAAGCGGTTGTTACTGAATGGATTAACGAATTGGTGATCGCGATCGAACGCGCGAACGGCGCCTTTTGTTCGTCAAACGAGTCAATCGAAGTGATGGGTTTCTAGGATTCTCTGTCTGAAGTGTGGACGGCGATACCCACTCGCCGGTCAACGACAATTTTCGCGCGGTCATCGAAGGCATCCCCGAGGAAGAACATTCATTTTTCTCGAAGGATTCCGCGCATCACAAAGCCGAGGTTGGCAGGCCGCTCGCCAAGGCGGCGCATGAAGTACGGAAACCATTCGCGTCCGAACGGGATGTACAAGCGCACTGGATAGCCTTCCGACGACAATTCCGACTGCAGGTCGCGTCGAATTCCATACAGCATCTGGAACTCGAATCGGTCTTTGGCGATGCCGCGGCTGGCGGCGTACGCCCGCATCCCCTCAATCATGGCTGGATCGTGTGTCGCAATAGCGGGATAGGTTCCCCCGTCCAGGAGCACCCGCGCCAGCCGCAGGAACGCTGCATCGACGTCCGCCTTCCGTTGGTACGCGACTGTTTCCGGTTCTTTATACGCCCCTTTCACCAGTCTGACGCGCGCCCCAAGCTCGTTCATCCGCTGGACATCGCGTTCCGTGCGATGGAGCGCCGACTGAAGGGCGACGCCCACGTTGCGGTACTCCTGCTGCCAGAGCGTCTCAAAAATATCCAGGGTCATCTGCGTCCACGGCGAGTTCTCCATGTCGATTCGGACAAAGAACCCGTGGCGGGCGGCCGGTTCGAGGATGCGGCGCAGGTTGTCCACGCAGGTCGCGCGGTCGATGCTGGCGCCAAGCTGGGTAAGCTTCAGCGAGATGTTCCGTTCGATGCCGGCCGCAACGATGACGTCGAGCAGCCGGACGTATGCGCGTGTCGCCGCATCGGCTTCCTCGACGGTGCGCACGCTCTCGCCGAGGTAGTCGAGCGTGATGTGCAGCCCCTCGGCCTGGACGCGGCGGGAAGTGTCAATCGCTTCTTCCACTGTTTCGCCGGCGATGAAGCGCCGCGCGAAGCTGTCGGACGACCGCATGCCGTACTTCGACGCCAGCCGCTTGAGCGTGGCGCTTCGTGACAGCGCGTAGAAGACAGCTTTGGCCCCGGCGTACATCTACGCGGAAGGCCGATGAAGGCGCGCCTGATCCCGCGCGCGCTCCGAATCAATGTGTCCGGCGCGACGGCGAGGCGAGGAGATGATCAAGCGTGCGGGCGTAGTAGCGCAGGACGTTGCGATCGCGGACACGGACGCGGCCCCGTTCAGCAACGATGATGCCGCGTGCCTCGAGCGGCTCGAGCGCCGCCGCGACCGCTTCGGCGCCTGACTCGACGCCGAGGTTGGCGCCCGCGGAGCGCAGCGTATCGATCACTGCGTCGGCCCGCGCTTCGAGCTCCCTCCGCGTGATGGCAGGCCGCATCGCGTTGGCCACCACCGCGGTTGGCAGCACCTTCTGAATACGACCGATGGCGGCCATGAGCGCGTGCGCGAAATCGAGGACCTCGCGGCGCGACGTCGGGTCGACGCCTTCGATCGACAATGGCTTGCCGAACGTGACGATGGCGCGAGAGCGGTAGCCGACAGCGTAGCGCACCATCTCTGCGAGCTCGCGTGTGAAGGCCTTCTGCGTCCGCTTGATGCGTTGACGCGCGAGCACGCGATCCTCGAGCACCAGGTCGTACGCGATTGCCGTCGGGATGATGGCAATCCGAGGCACGTCAGCCTGGAGCGCCGCGTGCAGCAGCCCCGTCTTGGGACTCTTCAGCTCGCCGCTGTAGCTGCGCCCTCCCTCCGGATAGAAGAACAGATCGTGACGACGAAGCAGTTCAGCCACATAGGCTTTCAACGTCACGAGGTACACGGGATCTTTGGTGTTGCGGCGGACAGGCATCGCACCCGTCACATGGCGGTGGAGCAGTCCGAGCGGTCCACCGAACAGGTTGATGCCGGCCGCAATAATCGGCGGGCGAATGCCGTTGTCGTCGAGTACGAGCGGCTCGGCGAGATAGTCGGTATGACTCCTGTGGTTCGACGCGTACACGACCCGTCCCGCGCGTGCCGCCGCCTTTACGACATCGACGTTCTCGCCGATGCGATCAATCTTGCGCAGAATCGGATAGAGCGGATGCTTGAGCGCGCGGTAAATCGAATAACGCTGCGTCGTTCGGAGCTCTTCCAGGTAGGCGTGGATGCGCTCGCGGGTGCCGTGGCCGCGATGGCTGTCCTGCAGGTACCGCGCGATGTCGTCACGGGAGAGGACGGCCTGGGTGATCTCGTCGACCATCGAGTACGCCGACTATACCATCGGTGTCGGCCATCGCCTGCACGAACGACCGGCGGCACCACGACGAACATCGAGCGACTTCGTCATCAGGCGGCGAGGCGCCGACAGATGGCATCGGCGAACTCCGTCGTGCTCGCCGTGCCTCCAAGGTCGCGCGTCCGCACGCGGTCGTCCGCAAGCACGGTACCGAGCGCCTTCATGATCCGGTCCGCCATTGGCGCTTCGCCGATGTGCCGCAGCATCAGCAATGCCGAGAGCAACAGCGCCATCGGATTGGCGATGTTGCGGCCCGCGATGTCGGGGGCGCTGCCATGCACCGCTTCGAACACGCCGATCTCGCCGCCGAGGTTGGCTGCCGGCACCACGCCGAGACCGCCGACCAGTCCCGCGCAGAGATCCGAGACGATGTCGCCGTACAGATTCGGCAGCAGCAGAACGTCGAACTGTTCGGGCCGCATCACCAGATGCATGCAGGCCGCATCGACGATCCGATCGTCCTGTGTAATGTCGGGATAACCGGCGGCGACGTCCTGCACGCATTTGAGAAATAGACCATCGCCCATCTTCATGATGTTCGCCTTGTGCACGGCGGTGATTCGCGTCCGGCCGTGGCGCTTCGCGTATTGGAATGCGAACTCCGCAATCCGCGTCGACGCGTCGGACGTGATGATTTTGAGGCTCTCGACGACGCCCGGCACAACCTCGTGCTCGAGGCCTGAATACAGGTCTTCCGTGTTCTCCCGGACAATGACCAGATCGACGCCCTGATAGCGTGAAGGAACGCCAGCGATGTTCCACACCGGACGCAGGTTGGCGAACAGCTCCAGCGCCTTCCGCAGGCCGACGTTGACGCTGGTGAACCCTCCGCCGACCGGTGTGGTCAGCGGCCCCTTGAGGGCGACCCTGTTGCGCATGATCGATTCGAGGAGTTCCGCCGGAAGTGTCGATCCGTACTTCTCGAGAGCGGCCGCACCGGCCAGGTGTGGCTCCCATTCGACATCGAGGCCGGCCGTCTCGACGATCTTCACGACGGCGGCGGTGATTTCCGGACCGATCCCGTCGCCGGCAATCAGCGTGACGCGATGTTTCGCCACTCCTACTCCCGTGCCTCCCAGTAGAGGAGCACGAGCCCGCCGGCGATGTTGAGCATCATCAGCCGCGTCGAGAGTACGTGCAGCGCGTCGAAGCGCACGCGACGTGCGTCGCCCGCTGGGAGACGAGACGGCAGTCCGCCCGCGTCCGCCTGGACCGCATCGATCTCGCGAAGGACCACGAAGCCGGAATAGAGCGCGCCGCCGAGCATCACCGCGACGATGGCGGCGCGAACGCCGCCGTGGGCGGGCCGTGGACCAAGAACCCGCATCGCGCCCAGCGTCAACAGCAGCAGAGTCCCCGCGCCGTACGCGATGTAATGAAAACGTGCGAGCGTCGACCCGAACACCGCGCCTGCCAGCTCGCGGCCCTGCGCGCCCGCACTTGCCTGCAGCACCTCGAACGTCGTCGGCGCCACGATCGCGCCGAGAATCAGCATGCCGCCGAGCCAGACCACAAGCGCGAGTAGATACACGTACCGCAGCGCGAGCATCGGGTGATTATAATCATCCCCTCCGGAGGTCTTCTTGGTTCCTGTTCAAACACGTCCGAGCATTGCGGCGTTGCGAAACGTGGCGACGAGGCTGCGCATCGATTCAGTCCGCGCCACGACCGAAGCCGGAAGCGGGCACCCGACCTCCTGTGCATCGGCCGCGGAGATCGTCGCGGCGTTGTTCTTCGCCGAGATGCGCTATGACCCGCGCAACCCGCAGAATCCTGACAACGATCGCTTCGTGCTCTCGAAGGGACACGCCGCGCCGATCCTCTACGCGGCGTGGGCAGAAGTCGGATTCCTCAAGCGTGATGATCTTCTCAAGCTGCGACGGCTCGACTCGGATCTGGAGGGGCATCCCACGCCGAGACTACCGTTCGTTGATGTGGCAACGGGATCGCTCGGTCAGGGCATCTGCGCGGCGGTCGGCATTGCCCTGAACGCACGGCGCATCAAGTCGGACTACCGCACCTACGTGATGCTCGGCGACGGCGAATCCGCCGAGGGCTCCGTCTGGGAGGCGGCGGAGGCTGCCGCGCACGATCGCCTGGATTCGCTGTGTGGGATCACCGACGTCAACGGTCTCGGACAGAGCGGTCCATCGATTTGGAACCACGACATGGACGCGTACGCATCCAAATGGCGGGCGTTCGGCTGGCATTCGCTCGTGGTGGACGGCCACGATGTTGGCGCGCTCCTCGATGCGTTCGACGAGGCGCGGAAGACCAGGGGTCAGCCGACGATGATCCTGGCCCGCACCGTGAAGGGCAAAGGAATTCCGCTGGCGGAGGGGAAGGGCGGCTGGCACGGCAAGGCGTTCAAGAAGGGCGAGGAGCTCGACTCGGTATTGAGGGCGCTCGACTCTCAACTCGTGGCCGACGAAGAACCGGCGCAACCGCCGGACGGCCCGCGAACGCGCCGCGATCAGAGTCGGTCCTCGGCGCTGCCGAAGAACGCAACGGTTGGCAGACTTTCCTACAAGCTCGGCGACACCGTCGCCACGCGCGAGGCGTACGGAAGTGCCCTTGCGAAGCTGGGCGATGGCGACGATCGCATCGTCGCACTCGATGGTGACGTCAAGAACTCCACCTTCAGCGAAAAATTCGAGGAGAGACACGCCGACCGTTTCTTTCAGAACTTCATCGCCGAGCAGGTGATGATTGGTTCGGCGATGGGGCTCGCCGCGCGCGGGGCTATTCCGTTCCCGTCCACCTTCGCCGCCTTCCTGACGCGTGCGTACGACTTCATCCGCATGGCGTGCATCAGCAATCTGCACATCAAGATTGCGGGGTCGCACGCCGGTGTCTCGATTGGCGAAGACGGCCCTTCGCAGATGGCGCTCGAGGACCTTGCGATGATGCGCGCGCAGCCGAACATGACCGTGCTCTATCCGTGCGACGCGGTGAGCACCGAACGGCTGCTCGAGCTGATGGCTTACGATGCCGGGCCCGCGTACATGCGGACGTCGCGGCCGAAGACGCCAGTGATCTACGGCCCGGATGAGCGGTTCACCATCGGCGGTCTCAAGATTCTGCGCGAGAGCGCCAGTGACACGGTAACGGTGATTGGGGCCGGCGTGACCGTCTTTGAAGCGCTCAAAGCGTACGATCAGCTCCAGAAGTCGGGTATCAGCATTCGTGTGGTCGATCTGTATTCGCTTCAGCCGATCGACTCCGCCTCGCTGCTGCGGTGCGCGCGGGAAACCAAGCGCCTCATCACTGTTGAGGATCACTACGCGGCGGGTGGCATCGGGGATGCCGTCGCTGCTGCGGTGGCCGAGGGTGGTTTTACCGTCGAACGCCTGTGCGTCCGCGAGATTCCGCGCAGCGGTACGCCCGAACAACTCATCGACCATTACGGCATCTCGTCACGTCACATCGTCGCAGCCGTTACAGCGTAGGCGGGCGCGTCATCGCACGCGCGCCGGGGAGCGTTATGAGTGAACAGCCGAATCGACGCGATTTCCTCAAGACGGTCGGTACCGTCGGAGCAAGCGGTATTGCCGCGGCTGTGGGCGTCGAGGGCGTCGAAGCGCAGGCGCGGCCCGCAGCGTCTCCCACGGCTTCGACAGCCGCCCCTGTTTCGCACGCATATACGTTCTTGACGGCTCCGGAGGCGGCGTTCATCGAAGCGGCGGTCGACCGCCTGATTCCCGCAGACGATCTGACGCCGGGCGGCACTGATTGCGGCGTCGCGGTGTTTATCGATCGCCAGCTCGCCGGGGCGTGGGGAAGCGGTGACCGGACGTACATGCAGGGGCCCTGGCAAAAAGGTGTTCCGACGCAGGGGTATCAGTCACCGTTGACGCCCGCGGAGTTCTTCCGAACGGGGATCGCCGCCGCCAACGCGTATTGCCGCAAGACCTTACAGAAAGAGTTCGATCGCCTGACAGCCGATGAGCAGATCAAAGTGCTTCAGGAGATGGAACAGGGGCGCGTCGCGTTCGACGGCATTTCCGCCCAGGAGTTCTTCAACCTGCTGCTGGCGACGACCATGCAGGGATTCTTCGCGGATCCGGTGTACGGGGGCAATCGTGACAAGGTGGCGTGGAAGATGATTGGTTTCCCCGGCGTCGTCGCCATCTACTCGGAACACATCAAGACGTATCGCAATAAGAAGTACGACGTCGAGCCGAAGAGCATCGTCGATCTTTCCTGAGTCCCACATGGCTACACGTTTACGAGCAGTCGATGTCGTCATTGTCGGTCTCGGATGGACCGGCGGCATTCTCGCGAAGGAACTGAGCGAGGCTGGCATGCGGGTCGTCGCGCTGGAGCGCGGCGCCATGCGTTCGACCAATCCGGATTTCGCGATTCCGTTGATCCGAGATGAGTTGAAATACGCCGTGCGCAACGCGTTGATGCAGAACCCGGTGCGCGACACGCTGACGTTCCGCCACAGTCCGTCGGAGCCGGCGCTGCCGATGCGCCAGCTCGGATCGTTTCTCCCCGGCGAAGGGGTCGGCGGCGCTGGCGTGCATTGGAATGGCGTGACGTGGAGGTGGACCGGCATCGACCACGCCGCCCGCTCGTACTACGAGCAGCGGCATGGGAAATCGTTCATTCCTGCCGACATGGCGATCCAGGACTGGCCGATGACCTACGCGGAGCTCGAGCCGTACTACGACCGGTTCGAGCGGACGGCCGGCGTCAGCGGCAAGGCGGGCAACATCCGCGGCACGACGCAGCCGGGCGGCAACTTCTTCGAGCAGCCGCGTGACCGTGACTATCCGCTGCCTGCACTCGAACCGAGCTACTCGCAGGTCCTGTTCAACGACGCGACCGCGCAAATGGGGTATCACCCGTTTCCCCGTCCGTGCGCGAATGCGTCGCGGGCGTACACGAATCCCGATGGGTCACGTCTCGGCGCATGCGTGTACTGCGGTCATTGCGAGCGCTTCGGCTGTGAGGCCAACGCAAAGGGGAGCCCGCACATCACCGTCATTCCGAAAGCGATGGCACAGCCGACCTTCGAGCTGCGCACGCACTCGTGGGTGACGAAGGTGATGCTCGACTCAACGAAGAAGAAGGCGATCGGCGTCGCGTACACCGACGTCGCGACCGGGCAGGAATACGAGCAGCCGGCGGCGATAGTCGCGTTGTGCGCGTATGCCATCAACAACGTCCACCTGATGCTGCTATCGGGCATCGGCACGCCCTACGACGCGACCACGCAAAAGGGTGTTGTCGGGAAGAACTACTGTTATCAGCCGGGTGGCGGCGGCGTGACGCTGTTCTTCGAGGACAAGATTTTCAACCCGTTCATGGCGACCGGCGCGTTTGGCATCGCGATCGACGATTTCCACGCCAACGATCAATTCGACCGTGCGGCGGTGGGCGCGCTCGGCGGGGCGACCATCAACGTCGGGCAGAGCAACGGGCGACCCATCGGCTATCGACCCGTGCCCGCGGGTACGCCGCGGTGGGGTGCCGAATGGAAGAAGGCAACCGCCAAGTGGTACCTGCGCGCAATGAATATCGGCGTGACCGCGAGCAACATGCCGAACCGCTACAACGCGTACGACCTCGATCCCACGTACAAGAACGTCTTCGGCCAGCCGCTGCTGCGGCTCACCTACAACTTCCTGGAAAACGACAAGAAGGTGATCGCGTACGTCGGCCAGAAAGCCGCCGAGATCGCGCGCAGCTTGAAGCCGACGAGCATGACCGGTCCCGGCACGCTCGGCGAGTACAACATCGTGCCCTATCAATCGACGCACAACACCGGCGGCGCGATCATGGGTACGTCGCCTGGCAACAGCGCGGTGAACAAATACCTGCAATCGTGGGATGTGCCGAACGTGTTCGTCATCGGCGCCAGCGCGTTTCCACATAATTCCGCGTATAACCCGACTGGGCCGGTCGGTGCGCTCGCGTACTGGACGGCCGATGCCATCAAGCAGCGTTACCGTCAGCGACCGGGGCTGATGACGTAAATGCGGCGCGTGGATGATGGTTGTTCCTCGACGTTGCTCGGGACACCCCCGAGCTTGTCGAAGGGTTGGTGGTTGGTGGTTGGTAGTTGCGCGATCCTGGTCGCGACAACTTTCACGTCACACGTGCGCGGCGCTGATGTTGAGAAGGGCAAAGTCGTCTTCGAGCAGTGCGCGGCGTGTCATTCCCTCGATGGCGCCGGCGAATATGATGGTCCGACGTTGAAAGGCGTCATCGGACGCAAAGCCGGAGCGCTCGAAGACTACCGGTATTCCGCGGCCATGAAGCGCAGTGACGTCGTGTGGGATGCCGCCACGCTGGATCAATATGTGGCCGATCCGCAGGCGCGTATTCCGGGCAATCGCATGGCGTTTGCCGGCATCAGCGACAAGACGCAGCGAGACGATTTGATCGCCTTCCTGGCGATCGCGACGAAGGATACGAACTCGAAGTAACATCACGGCCGACCCCAAAGCTGATTGATTCACCACACCTGCCTGCTGAGCGCCGTCCGGACCGTCATTCGTGCCGATTCTGATCCGGTTCGACAGGCGTTGTTCGCAAACCTGAAGGAGTCGCACGTGCTGGTGCGGCTCGTGTTCGCGGTTCACGAAGCGCTGAGGAACACCGCGGCATCAGCGCTGCTGGTGTCCAGCTACGGCCTGGGAGTCTTTCTCACGGTCACGGCACCGCGCGATCGACGCGCGTCGCTGCTGTCGGTGGCCCGCCACGCCAACGCCCGGCGGCAGGTCGCGCGGATCGCCGCCTGCCTCGAGCCGGGTGCGTGCGAACAGCTGAACACGAGGGTTGCGGCGCTCCCGGGCCGCGTCGTTCAGTCCGGTGTCGAGGTGATGAAGTCGCGCGCGTCCTTCGTTCGGGCCTTCCGCGTGGTGCGTCGAATCGACCAGACGCACGGCTTCCTCGTCGCCAGCCGTGCCGCCGCTGCAATCGCGTGGTACGCGCGAGCCAAAGCGATTCTGCGCGCACAGCGCCCCGAGGCGGTCGTCGTGTCGAGCGACACCAACCCCGAAGAGGTTGGCTTCACTGCCGCCGCTCGCGCGCTCGCGATTCCAACGATCTTCATCTCGCACGCGTACCCGACGCCGTTTTCACCGCCGCTTGCGTTCGATCTCTCCATTCTCGGAGGGCAGGCGGAAGTTGACGCGCGCCGGAGGAGAGGGCCGATCACCGGCGAGATCCTGCTCGCAGGACTGGAAGGGGAATCGACATCCCTTGACGCGACACAATTCGACCGAAGAGAGCCGGTCGTCGGCATCTTTGCGCCGAAAGCCGTGTCCTGGGAGAGGCTGGCCTCCGTGATCGCCGATTGCCGACACTACTTGCGCGCGCGTCAGATCGTGATCCGCTGGCATCCGAGCATGCTTGAACCGCCGCGACTGTCGCATCGGCTCAGCGACATGTCGGGCATTGTCGAATCGCCCAAGACGGCGAAACTGGCGGACGTCGCCCGGCAATGCGACTGGGTGATTGCCGACGAGAACAGCAGCGTGCACCTGCCCGTGCTCAAGCTCGGCATTCCTTCCATCGCGGTCAAGCAGTTGGGCCGGTATCCGGAAACGCGGACCGACATGTACGGTCTCGTTCGCGATCGGATCGTCCCGCCGGCGGTCTCCTCGATCCGGGATATGCAGCGGGACGCGCTAGCGGCATTCTTCTCGAACGGCTGGGCGGCGCGATTCCAACGGTACGATGCCTCGTACGCGCGGCCGAAGGCCGCGATCGAAATCGAGATGCGGGCAGCGATCGAGCGGCTCCGTCATGGCGTCGCGGCCGAGTCGATCGGTGCGTGACATCAACGCCCACACCTTGCGCCCCGGTCTTTCAGAATCGCCGCCCTCGACGGCCCGGTGGAAGCCGCGTGGCGCGCGGCTCTTCAGCCTCGCGCTGAGCGCGGCCATCCTCGCCGCTCTCTATCGAAGCATCGACGTCAGGCTCATCGTTCGCGATCTGCGCAGCGTCGACAGGGTCTGGCTCGTCATGTCAGTCGGCATGATTGTGCCGATTACCGTGCTCCGCGCGATCCGGTTCTATCTGGTGGCACCGCGCGGAACGATGCCGGGTATCGGTGAGGCACTTCGATTGACGCTGGTCTCGTCTGCGGCAAATGTCTTCCTGCCGGCGAAATCAGGGGATCTCATCAAAAGCTATTTCCTGGCAAATGGCCGGTGGCCGTCGGCGGGCATCTCCGTCGCGGTGGTTGTGTACGAGCGCTTGTGCGATCTGTTTGGTCTGATCACCTGGTGCGCGCTTGGATGGTTCATCGCGCGTCCGGATGTTTCCGGCGTTCCTTCGGCGCTCTGGCCGCTGCTCGGCCTGTTTGGCGCCCTCTGTGGCGTGCTGATCTCCTCCGAGAAAGTCGCCCGGCTGGGCTCGGCGCTCGTCGCGCGCGTTCTTGCCGGACGCGGGCACCGAGTGCAGACACTGGTCGACGGCTGGCCCGCTCTTTTTCAGGCGCTCGGTAGAAGGCGGACGGGTGTCATCCTGCTTTCGCTACTCCTCTGGCTCGTGCACGTCATTCAAATCTGGATGTTCACGGTGACACTCTCGATACGGATCCCGTTCACCCTCTGCGTCAGCCTGACGGCGGTCGCCCTGATGATCGGTCAGCTGCCATTTGCGTTCGCCGGGCTCGGCGCGCGCGATGTGGCGCTGGTCGTCCTGATGAGGGGATATGTGAGGCCGGAATCTGCGGCGGCGCTTGGTCTGCTGATCGCGACACGCAACCTGCTGCCTCCGCTCGCCGCCCTGTCAATCGTTCGGCCCTACGTTGCGAGACTGGCCTCGGACGTTGGGCTCGGCATCCGAGCAGGATCGAGTCCTCACGAGGCCTAGGCATGGGGCGCGCGATGGCCTACGCGATTCTCGCGTGTGCGATCGGGGTCACAGCGATCCATGCAGTCGGGTGGGGTGTGGCCGCCCGGACCTTGTTGTATGAGGCATCGCCACACGTTCCGCGCATCCAGTCGATCATCGTGCTCGGGCTCGGAGCGTTGACCGTCCAGGCCACTGCGTCACTGCGCCGCCGATCCCGACAGCTCGTCGTCGTCGCGGTACTCGTGGGTGCGCTTGCCGCGCTCCTTGCCGTACCGCTGCCGCCGCTTCGGTTCGAAGGCAGCGGCTACATGGCGGACGCCGCCGACAACATCAACGACCGGGCGAAGTTCGAGCAGCGGTTTCCCCTCGCCGTTGGTCCCACCACGAGTTTCCATTCCTATCTCGGCGATCTGGTGATGACCAGCCTGGAGCGGGCGTACGCGGGATCGGGCGATTCGACCGCGCGCGCATACGCGACGCTGTCGAAACTTGCTGGCACCTTATTCCTGGCCGAACTCTTCGTCGTTGCGGTGCTCCATCGATACTCGCGTCGAGTGTGCCGGTACGTCGCCTTGGCGATCGCTTCGCCTCTCGCCCTGCTGTATTTTGGCTATTACGAGCTCGGATACCTCTCGATGAGTGCCGCAGTCGTTCCGTTGCTCGCGATTCGACGCGGGTCCGACGCCCGCGTCACTGGATCAACGCTGAGTGCAGGCCTCGTTCAAGGCTTCCACACCGCGCTGCACGGGTTCGGCCTCCTTGGACTCGGCGGCGCCGCGCTGTCGCTTGCCGCCGGACAGGGTTCGGCCGCACGCCGGGCCGTTCGGACGCTGGCCTTCGCTTCGGCCGGCGTTGCGATGTACCTCGGATGGGTATTCATCTATGTCGTCGGAATGGGAATCTCCATCATCGTGGAAAACACCGTCCAGGGGTTTGGTTTCCGACGGCTGTTCGAGGAGATCGTCATCGACAAGCGCATCGCGTATCCCCTGTTCTCGGTTGCCGGCCTGGCTGAAATCGGCCTCATCAGCATGATCGCGGGCGTGCCGTTGCTGGTTCTTGCCTGGATCAAATCACCGCGCGGCGCACTGGTCGTGAGTGCGGCCTACGCGTTACCAGGGCTGATCTTTCTGGTGTCGTGGTGGCCGCCCGGTGCGCCGTTGAATCTCGATCTTCTGATGGCCGCGTTTCCCGGATTGTTCGCGGCCTGCTGGCTGCTCGCGTCCTCGCACGAGCGAGCGGTGGCGGCGCTGGTGTTGATGGTGGCGCTCCACGCGCTGTTCTGGACCAATCTAGGCAGCACGCTGCTGCACCGCGTCTGGATCACGGCGCCGAGCTGAAGCTTTGACGTCGAATACGGTTCTTCGATTCTAGGAAGACTTGAGGAAATAGCCGACCGCCGAACGGGCGCCGGTCGTCACGCAGGAAATCCCGCAGTCTCAGTAACGCTTCGCGCCTGCCACAGATGCCGACGTTCGTGAGCCGCCATCGCGGCGAATCCGCAGCCGAGCGGAAACACCAGCCATGACGCAACGGGCGAACGTGTTCGGGCGCGCGCGAGGTCGAGACCGTTCGCCTGACGCAGTCGATCGACGTACTGCACCTGGTAGGCGCGAAATGCCGCCATGATCTCGTGACGCGTCCGTCCGGAAGGCGGTTGGAATGCTGCGGGAGTTTTCGTGCGAAACCGAGGCGGAGGCTCGAGCATCCGCACGAACAGGCGGGCCCACCACCAGTACGCATATGGGCCTTCGCCGTACTGCCCCTGACGGATCGCATTGGCGATTCCTTCATCGAGGACCGGCAGGTACATGCGTGCGGTCACGTTGAGGTGATCGATGCACTGCGCCACGGACCACCCATAGCGGGGCCTGCCCGCCGACGCGTTCGCGACAACGGGCTGCCACGTGAACTGCGCATCGCTAAGCGGCGCCACGAGTGCATCCGCCTCGTTGGCGAGTTCCTCGAACTGACGCCGGAACTCATCGAGTTGTGGCGCGAGCGCAAGGTGCGCCGGTGGGGGCACGGCTGCGATTCTATCAAGTGCTAGCGCGTCGAACGCAGCGCCTTGATTGCGGTCAGCGTTTGCGCGCAGAGAGGGACGACACGTCGCTGATTCTTTGCCGCAGCCGCACGGCATCGCGCGGCGCATGCCCGCCGGTGTCGTTGTTGAAGTACGCAAACACGTGCAGTCCGTCCGCCGCGCGTGCGGCCAGCCACCGGGCCCACTCGTCAAGCCGGTCGTCGGCATACCGGCCGCCGTACTTCGTAGTACCGAAGTGAAAACGAACGTAGATGAAGGGGCCGACAACCAGCTTGCCGGACGCGGACCCCTGCATGTCGTGAAGACAGAGCGCGACATGATGGCGGCGCATCAGCTCGTAGACGCGTTCGTCGTACCAGCTCGGCTCGCGGAATTCGATGGTGTGTCGATACCCGCGTGGCAGCGCACGAAGAAAGATCTCGAGACGCGCGAGATTCAACGGCCAGCGTGGCGGCAACTGGTAGAGCACCGGGCCGAACCGCGAGCCGAGTTGCCGCGCGTTGTCAAAGAAACGCGCGAGCGGATCCTCAGGATCCTTCAGCTTCTTCATGTGCGTAAGGAACCGGCTCGCCTTGACCGCGTAGAGAAACCTTGATGGCGCCTGTTCGCGCCACGTGGCGAATGTCTCGGCCGGCGGCAGCCGGTAGAAACTGTTGTTGACCTCAACCGTGTCGAACGACAGGGCGTAGTGCGCGAACCAGCGCGACGTCGGAAGCTCGGCTGGGTAAAAATCGCCGCGCCAGTGCTTGTATTGCCACCCTGAGCAGCCGATTCGTACGTTTCGGGGCGGATACGTGGTCACCTGGCCGGAACGGTCGAGCTGTGAAATCGCGCTGAGCTCGCTAAGTTCTACGTTGCCCACTATTTACAGTCCCACCACGGTCCGATACAATCACTAGGCGCGTTCGGCTCGCCAACCCACGCGCATTCCACCACAATTGGGCCTGTTGCACCCGGTATGCCCGGCTGCTTGGCTCTTCAGCAGAGGGAGTACCGTGTTCGGAGGCAAACTTCCACGCACCCGCATGTTCTGGATGATCGCGGGAGCGCTCGTCCTCGTTCTTTCCGCCGCCGCCTTCTATCTGCTTCGACCCTCTGCGCAGTCAGCACCGGCCAGCGCGGCTTTTTCTGATTTCCTGCATGACGTCGAGGGGGGCCGCGTACGTCACGTTACGCAGTCGCAGGAGAAGCTCGAGTTCGACCTCGTCGACGGGTCGCGACATGTGACGGTGGCTCCACAGGGATACGTCGCCTCGAACCCGACGTTTGTCACCGACCTCGCGCAGCGCGGCATCCGTTTCGATGTCAAAGCAGGCGAGGAGACACACCCGGCGAGCGGCTACGGCGCCATGGGCTTTGGCCTCCTGCTGCTCGGGTTCGCCGGCCTCGCGCTCTTCCGTGCGATCAATGGCCGCGTGCCCACGCTCGAGAAAGCTCGGACCATCGATCCACAGCAGGTCACGATTACCTTCGCGGACGTCGCCGGTATTGACGAAGCGAAAGACGAGGTCCGGGAGATCGTCGACTTTCTGAAAGAGCCCGAACGCTTCGCGGAGATCGGCGGGCGCATTCCGCGCGGCGTCCTGCTGATTGGTCCTCCGGGCACCGGCAAGACGTTGCTGGCGCGATCGATGGCTGGAGAAGCGAAGGTCCCGTTCATCTCGGCGAGCGGCTCCGACTTCGTGGAGATGTATGCCGGCGTTGGCGCATCACGCATCCGCAAGTTGTTCAAAGAAGCGCGGCGCCACAAGGCGTGCATCATCTTCATCGACGAGCTCGACGCGGTCGGGAGAAATCGCGGCGGCAACTCACTCAGTCACGAAGAGCGTGAACAGACACTGAACCAGCTCCTCGTCGAAATGGACGGCTTCACCCAGTCAGAGAGCACGATCATCATCGGCGCGACCAACCGTCACGACATCCTCGATCCGGCATTGCTTCGTCCGGGACGGTTCGATCGCCAGGTGATGGTAGGCAATCCCGATATCAAGGGACGCGAGCAGATTCTGCGCGTCCACGCGAAAAAAGTGGCACTCCAACCCGAAGTCGATCTGCGCGGCATCGCACGCGGGACACCGGGGTTTTCAGGGGCCGATCTCGCCAACCTCGTGAACGAGGCGGCGCTCATTGCGGCGCGCGCCGGACGCAAGTCGGTTGGCAATGGCGATCTCGACGCCGCCCGGGACAAGGTGCTGATGGGCGTCGAGCGGAAATCTGTCGCGATGAGCGAACGCGAGCGGCTCACCTGCGCCTACCACGAAGCCGGTCACGCGGTCGTGGCCGCCCTGCTCCCCGACGCGGATCCGCTGCACAAAGTCACGATCATTCCACGCGGGCGGGCGCTCGGGGTGACGATGCAGCTGCCGGAGGCGGATCGGTACACGCACAGCAAGCCGTTCATCGAAACGCAGATTGCGATCCTGATGGGAGGCCGAATTGCCGAGGAGCTGTTCCTCAGGCAGATGACGAGCGGAGCCTCCAACGACATCGAACGGGCGACTGAGCTTGCGCGAAAGATGGTCTGCGAGCTCGGCATGTCGCCGCTCGGTCCGCTGCATTATCGCCGGCCGTCTGGCGCGTTTGACAACGACACGCGCGCGGCGGGATTCAGCGAGGAGACCGCGCGGCGCGTCGACGAGGAAATCCGTACCCTGGTGATGCGCGGCTACGAAACGGCCCGGCAGATCATCGAGCGACAGCGTCCGGCCGTAAAGGCGCTCGCCGAAGAGCTCCTCGAGATCGAATCGGTCGATGCGGATCGACTGCGCGAGATCCTGGCGGCCGCGGTTCTTCCGGCATCGACATTTCCAACGGCGGTTCGCGACGCGCTCATGCAGGCACGGCTCGGGTCTTAGTTAGCAAATCCCAAGTCCCAAATCCCAAATCCCAAATCTCAATCCTCGCCCAAGCGTCAATGAGCGACGCGGGATTTGGGGTTTGGGATTTTGCGACGTTCATAGCTACTATCGCGTCTTAGTCTTTTTGAGGCGCGACCGTACTGTGATTCGTCACTTCCACATCGCTTTCCTTGTTATCGCCGCGTTCGGTGTTCCCGCCGCTCCGTTGCTGGCGCAGCAGAGCGGAGCACCGGGTCGTCAGCTCCCAGCCGGTAGTCCGTTCGGTGGGGGCGTTCCGCAGGGAACCGCCACGGCCCAAACGCTGCAGCTCACCGTCGCGGACGTCATACACCGCGCACTGGAGTACAACCTCGGTGTCCTGCTGTCCGAGCAGGAAGTCTCGCACGCGGGTGGGACACGGTGGGTGACGCTGAGCCAACTGCTGCCGAACGTCAGCGCGTACGTCACCGAGTCCAGGCAGCGCATCAACCTGGAAGCGTTCGGATTCTCGCCCGCCAACTTTGGCCTGTCGAACGTCGTTGGTCCCTTCAACACGTTTGACGCGCGCGTCACGCTGTCACAGTCGCTGCTCGATCGTCGCGCGACCAACGAAACACGAGCCGAGAACCACAACGTCGAGGCTGCGCGTCACTCCTACCGAAGCGCGCGCGACCTGGTGGTTCTCGCGGCGGCCAACGCGTACTTGCAGATGCTTGCCGCCGATGCGCGCACACAGTCGGCGCGCGCGCAGTTGCAGACCTCAGACACGCTCTTCCAGCAAGCGCAGGATCTGAAGCAGAACGGTATCGTCGCCGGCATCGACGTGCTGCGCGCCGAAGTCAGATTGAATGGCGACAGGCAGCGCGTGACCGTGTTCCAGAATGACTTTGAGAAGGCACGACTCCAGCTCGCACGTCTGATAGGCCTTCCGGTCGGTCAGCCGTTTGCGGTCAGTGCACAGCTTCCGAACGTGCCGGTGCCCGACCTGAGCATCGAACAGGCTCTTGCCCAGGCGTACCGGGATCGGCCGGACTATCTCGCCGCACAGGAACGGGTGAGAGCCGCCGAGGCATCCCGCGCTGCTGCCTTCAGCGAACAGCTTCCATCGGTGCAGGTCAATGCCAATTACGGCGCGCTGGGTCTGACCGCGGCGGACAGCGTTGCCACCTACACCCTCGCGGGTTCAGTGATCATCCCGATTTTTCAGGGAGGACGGTCGCAGGGGCGCCTCGCCGAGGCCGACGCCGATCTGCGCCAGCGCCGCGCGGAAGCGGAGGACATGCGCGCGCAGATTTACTACGACGTGCGCTCCGCATTCTTTGACCTGCAGGCCACGGGTGAGCAGCTGCAGGTCGCGACGCGATCGCGCGACCTCGCCAGTCAGGAATTGACGCAGGCACGGGACCGTTTTGCCGCTGGCGTGGCGAACAATCTCGAGGTCGTGCAGGCCCAGCAGTCCGTCACCACGGCCGACGAGCAATATATCGACGCACTGCTTGGCTACGACGTGGCGAAAGCGGTCCTTGCGCGATCGCTGGGCGACGCCGAGGCAGCCGTGCAGCGCATCCTGGGGCCAGGCACTCCATAGCGGGTTATAGAGAGCGGACGAAGAATGAGCAAACGTATTCGCATCGCGATTGCCGGGGTAGTGATCGCGGTGCTGGCCACATCCGTATGGCTGTGGGCGACAGCCGGGCGTGAGACGACTGACGATGCGCAAGTCGATGCGCACGTCGCACCGATAGCGGTACGTGTTGGCGGCACCGTCACTGAGGTGCCGGTCAAGGACAATCAGCAGGTCGAAGCCGGCATGGTGCTCCTCATGATCGATCCACGTGATTACCAGGTTGCGCTCGACAAGGCGCGCGCGGAACTGGCAACGGCCGAAGCTGAAGCGGCGGCCGCGCGGGTCAATGTGCCCATCACGTCAACCGCCGCCACGAGCAACCTATCAACCGCACAGGGCGGCGTGGAGCAGGCACAGGGCGCGATCGAAGCAGCTCAACGCGGCGTCGACGCGGCGACCGCGCGCGTGGCGACTGCGCAGGCTCGCCAGCGCGAGGCAGAAGCGAACGCGGTCAAGACCGCCAAGGATGTCGATCGCTTCAAGGCGTTGCTCGCGAAGGACGAAATTTCGCAGCAGCAGTTCGACGCCGCAGTCGCCGCAGCCGAGGCGGCGCACGCGGCCGCCGACTCCGCGAAGGCACAGGTGCAGGAAGCACAGGCCGGTATTTCGGTCGCCCAAAGTCAGCTGACCCAAGCGCGAGCCGGCGCCGCGCAGGCGACCGCGCAGCTTCAAACGGCGCGAACGGGTCCTCAGCAGGTCGCGGCACAACGCGCGCGCGCATCGTCGGCCGACGCCCGCGTCCTGCAGCAGCGCGCGGCCGTTCAGCAGGCCGAGCTGAACCTTCAATACACAACCGTTCGAGCACCGATGCGCGGCGTCGTCAGTAAGAAGACCGTGGAGGTCGGACAGGTGGTTCAGCCTGGCCAGCCCCTTATGTCGGTGATTCCGCTCGAAGAAGTCTGGGTCACCGCGAATTTCAAGGAGACGCAGCTGGAGAACATGCGCCCCGGGCAGCCTGCCATTATTGAGGTCGACGCATATGGTGGCCGCGACTTCAAGGCGCACGTCGAGAGCCTGGCTGCAGCGACTGGGTCACGCTTCAGCCTGTTGCCGCCCGAGAACGCCACAGGGAACTTCGTGAAGGTGGTTCAACGCGTTCCCGTTCGCATCGCCATCGACGAGAAGCAGGACGCAGAGCAATTGCTGCGGCCGGGCATGTCGGTGACCGCGAAGGTGTATACGCGGTAAACCACTATCGCAAATCACCAATCACCGATGACCGAACATCGTCACGTCAACCCGTGGATCGTCGCAATCGCCGTGATGTTCGGCACCTTCATGGAGGTGCTCGACACGACGGTGGTGAACGTGTCGCTGCCGCACATCGCGGCAACGATGTCGGCGACGATCGACGAGGCGACGTGGGTGCTGACGTCCTATCTGGTTGCCAACGCCATCATCCTGCCGATGACGGGCTGGCTTGCGGCGACCTTCGGGCGAAAGCGGCTGTTGATGATGTCGGTCACCGGCTTCACCGTTTCGTCGTTTCTGTGCGGGATCGCCCCAAACCTCGGATCGCTGATCTTCTTCCGGATTCTCCAGGGCGCCACCGGCGGCGCGCTGCAGCCGTTGTCGCAGGCCGTGCTGCTCGAATCGTTCGAACCACACGAACGAGGCAAGGCGATGGGATTCTGGGGCCTCGGCATCGTCGTCGCGCCGATTCTCGGACCGGTCGTCGGCGGCTGGCTGACCGACAGCTACAGCTGGCGCTGGGTGTTCTACATCAACCTGCCGGTCGGCGTTGCGTCGATCGTGATGACGAAGATGTTCATCTTCGACCCTCCATATCTCCGACGCGAGACGGAGCGCATCGACTACTGGGGTATCGGCATGCTCGTAGTCGGCATCGGCGCGCTGCAGTTTGTGCTCGATAAGGGTCAGGAAGCCGACTGGTTTGCCGATCGGACGATCCTGACGCTGTCGATCATCTCGGCAGTCACGCTGTTTGTCCTGATCATCCACGAGTGGACGACGGAACATCCGATCATCGACCTGCGTGTCTTCAAGGAACGAAGCTACGCCACCGGAGTGTTCCTGATGACGATGCTTGGCTTCGTGCTGTACGGCAGCATGGTGCTGCTGCCGGTGATGCTGCAGACGCTGCTTGGCTATCCATCGATGCAAGCAGGCATCGCGATGGCGCCACGAGGCATGGGGTCACTCGTCATGATGCCCGTTGTCGGCATGTTGACCAGCAAGGTCGATGTGCGCAAGCTGCTCGCGTGCGGGTTCAGCGTAGCGGGGCTGACGCTGATCTGGCTCGGGTCGCTCAACCTGAACGCCGGCTACTGGGACATCTTCTGGCCGCAGTTACTCCAGGGAACGGGAATGGCCCTGACGTTCGTGCCGCTGACGACGGCGACGATGCAGTCGATTCCGCCGCAGCGGATGGGGAACGCGACGAGCCTGTTCAACCTGATGAGGAACATCGGCGGCAGTGTGGGCATCGCGGTCACCGGAACGTTGCTGACGCGGCAGCGGCAGTCCATCGGCGCCGTTCTTGGCGAGAACATCTCCGCCTACGACGTCCAGACGCAGACGCTGCTTGCGCAGATGAAGGCAGCGTTCATGGCGAAGGGCGCCGACGCGGTGACCGCAACCGAGCGCTCGTACGCGGCACTTCACGGCATGCTGCTGCAGCAGGCGTCAATGGTGTCCTTCGTCTGGCTGTTCCGTTTGCTCGGCGGGATCTTCCTGATACTGCTGCCGCTGATTCTGATTATGCGAAGGCCCACGGGAAGGGTCGCCGCGCCTGCTCATTGATTACGCAATCTCCACAACGGGCGGTTCTGGCCTGGTTGAGATCGGAACCGCCGAATAGCCCCAATGGGCAAGCGATCGCTGGAAGACTGCCGTTTCCGATGCGAGGACCTGCAGCTTCACGATCAGCCGCGCCAGGATGTAACCCTGTGACAGGAGCACACCGGCCCACATCGAGGCACCCGAACCGCCCGCCCCCGGATCGATAAGCGCCCAGACGCCCACGACGCCCAGAAACAGTACTGTGTTCGTCAGAGATAGCCCTGCAACGCGGCCAGGGTTCCTGACGATGAAGCGAATGGCGGCGATCAGCGCGCCGGCCATGCTGCGCCGGTCCTCCACAACCGCTCGTACCTTCGCGTAATCCAGAACCGTCGTCGTCAATGCAAGTAGTGCGATGAAAATCGCATACATCAGCACTCGCCAGTAGAAGGCCGTCCGCTCAACTGCGACGTCGCGCGTGACGTTCACGTACCACTTGGCAAAGAGCCACTCATGGACGTACGCGAACAGAAACCAGTAACCGATACCGGCGACGATACCGAGACGAAGGAATCGAAGAAAGAAGATTCCCGACGCTGCGAAAAACCCATACGCGCCGACGCGGCGGCCGCGCGCGTACCTGTCCAGGATGCCACCCTGCAGAAAGACCCAGACGAGCATGTAAAACCCCAGGGCGAGCGCGATGGCGGGGACGATCGGACGTTTGTCGATAAGCCCGCTGAGGCTGTCCAGGGTTGTGGCGAAGCCGAGAATCGAAGGCGTGAAGGTCGACGTGAGCGTGAAGGAGCTGCCCTGCGAGACGAATTCCTGCCACCAGTCGTAGTTGACCGAGTCCGCCACGTCGTTGGCGGTCAAACTGGAGCCGAGATGTTCGTTGATGCCAAACCCGATTGCTGCGGCGAGCGGCAGCGCCGCCGCGAGCGTGATGAAGTAGATGCCGACGAGGACCGCGGGAGCTGCCGCGACCCGCCGCACACCGTCCCGCCATGCACTACCAATCACTGACCACCAGCCACCGACCACCAGCTAGACCAGCCACGCGTACGTCACCAGGACATCCTGCAGCCACGCCATCCATTTCAGACTCCACTTCACGCTCGCTTCACGTGCGCGCGGCTGCAACGTGCGGCTGTTGTTGGTGTAGTTCACGTCGAGCATCAGGATGCGATTGGGATCGACCTGCACCGATCGGGCACGGACCTTTGTGTCGTAGCGGTAAATGGCCCGACGCTCGACGCCGTCCCATCGCTCTGTTTTCTTCGACCCGTCGCTGAAGATCGTCAGAACATCGACGGGAAATGTCGCCTCTCCGAACCGGCGCACGACCACTGTTGTCCGGAAATGTCCTGTGCCCGCCGGCGTGCTCGTCAGCGCTTGCACACCGTAATCGAACGTGTTCGATCCGCGATACACCTCATCGAAGAACGGTGTCAGGTCGCGTCCGGCCGCTTGATTCAGGTTTTGAAAAAACTCCGCCGGCTCGGGATGACGGAATTTCGCGGCGTCGAAATAGGTGGACATCGCACGCTGCAGGGTGGGCCATCCAAGCCACTTCTCGAGCGTGTGCAGCCACAATGCGGTCTTGAAGTAGGTGATGTTTCCACCTGTAGATGGCCAGTAGCGGAAGGACGGCGTGGCCTCGGCGTCGGACTCGGCCTGCGCGCGATAGCCCGCGAGTCCTTCGTCGACCTGTCGCTTCACGGGAATATCTCGGAACACCCACGGGATGAAACCGCCGAAGTAGCGGCGGGCGAGGTCGTTCTTCGTGCCGAAGGCCACGTCGTCGACACGCGCCTCTGAAAACTGATTGAGGCCCTCATCCATCCACGCATGCTCGAACTCGTTGCTGCCCACAAGGCCGTACCACCACTGGTGTCCCGCTTCGTGAACGGTGACCGACTCTGGTGCCAGAACGCGCGCCGGTGCGATCCACCGCGTACCGGCAGTAAAGAGCGTCGGGTACTCCATCCCGCCGCTTCCGCTCTGAAACGCAGGATCGACGATGGTGATATTCCCGTACGGATAGGGACCGAACCACTCGCCGTAGTACCTCAGCGTCGCGGCGGCTGCATCGAAATGCCGGGCCGCCTGACCCGCATGTTCCGGGCGAAGCAACAGACGCATCTGGACCTGTGGCAGCGTCGAATGTGTGAACGTCCGTGTGAGGACGATGAACTGCGGGCTCGTCGTCCATGCGAAATCATGAATGTCTTCGCCGTGATAGTGATGAATGGCGGTTCCGTTGCTGCTGTCCGTGACGGTGACTTCGCGGCCAGACGCGCCGACGACGTACCCGCGCGGAACCGTCATACGGACGTCATAGACGCCATAGTCGGAATAGAACTCCGTACCTGAATGGAACTGGTGCGTGTTCCATCCGGCGTCTTCGAGGACGCCGATCTTCGGGAACCACTGGCCGAAGAAGTAGTAATCGTCGATGTAGCCGGTGCGCGCAAACGGGCGCGGAATCTTCGCGCTCCACTCGACGTCGATATCCACTGTTCCGTTCGGAGGGACGGGTCGCGGCAGCGACACGGCCGCCACTGTCCGGTCGGCCGTATTGCCATCGTCAGGCGCAACAAAGCGAACGCTCGCCCCGAGGTCGTAGCTCTGGTCGAGCGTGACGCGAAGCGCCTTGATGTCGCTCCAACCCCATGCATCCGGCCGTGGCGTCGTGCTGTTTCCACCAAGACGGCGCTCACGCAGCCAGGTGGACTCCGCGTTGCGCCATGCGTTCCAGTAGAGATGGAACTGCAGCTCGCCGGTTGGATTTGCACTGATGTTTCGCCACCTGATGCGCTCGCGGCCGTGAAGCGTGCGGTCGCGTGGTTCGAGCCGCACATCGATCTCGTAGTTGGCGTTGCGAGGGGACCGCGCGCCCGGCGCCGGTTGGTCGAACCTCTGCGAACCATGGAGCGTCGTGGACAACAGGAGCGCCATCGCGATCGCACACAGGCCGAAGGTCCAACGCACGGCCGAATGTTACATTAGGGAACTTGCGACTATGACGATTCGAGTCTTGCAGGTCGGCCTTGGCCCCATTGGTGCCGCGATCGCGCGTCAGCTCGCGACCCGCAAAGGCTTTCGCATCGTGGCCGCCGTCGACGTCGACCCCAGCAAGGTTGGACGGGATGTCGGCACGGTGGCGGAGCTGGCCGGTCCCATCCGGGTGAAGGTCACCAACGATTTGCGCAAGGCCGCGAAGTCAGCGAAACCCGATGTCGCGGTACTTTGCACGTCGTCATCGCTCACGAGCGTGATGCCACAGCTCGAGGTGTTGATGAAGCTGCGCCTTCCAGTCATTTCGACGACCGAGGAGCTTGCGTACCCGTCTCCGCGGAATCGCCGGCTTGCGAAGCAGCTCGATCAGATGGCGCGTAAAGCGAAGGTCGCCATTCTCGGAACCGGAGTCAATCCGGGCTTCGCCATGGATGCGCTGCCCATCGCGTTGACGAGCGTGTGCGAGCAGGTCAATCGGATCGAGGTGCGGCGCGTCCAGGATGCGCGCATGCGACGTGTTCCGTTTCAGCAGAAGATCGGCGCCGGCCTGACGCGAGAGCAGTTCGAGCAGCAGGTGAAGACGGGCGCCGTCCGCCACGTCGGCTTCACAGAATCGATCCAGATGATCGGCGACGCAATGGGGTGGGCGCTCACGCGCATTACCGACGACGTGCGCCCGTGGATCGCCGAAGAAGAAGTACACAGCGAACTGCTCGCCGTCGACCCGGGCTATGTTGCAGGCATCAGCCAGGAAGGCGTTGGGTACGTCGGCGATGAGCCGAAAATACGCCTCCAGCTCGACGCGTATCTGGGTGCGCCCGAATCGTTCGACTCGGTGCTCATCGACGGCTCGCCGCGTCTGTACTCGAAGGTGCAGGGCGGCATCCACGGCGACATCGCGACGGCATCGATGACGGTGAATGCGATTCCGCACCTCATCACAGCTCCGCCGGGCTTGCGGACCATGCGCGACATGCCGCTGCCGTCGTTCTTCGCCGGGCGTTAGCAATCACAATCCCACATCCAAAACCTAATTCGTGGTACGGGCCACGGAGACACGGAGCGCACAGAGAAAGCCTTGGTTAAGACTCCTTGTTCTCCGTGCCTCGTGGTTCGTCCGCGAATGTCGCTGGAGCTTGGGATTTGGGATTTGGGATTTGGGATTTGGGGTATGGGATTTCGATGTGCGGTCACCGCACATTGGCGTGCACCGCTGGCACATGTCGCCCCTCCACTTCGGAGGAATGCCTCAAGTCCGCACGAATTGCCGTCCGGGATCCGGCACGTTCCCTGCTCATTAGCCGTCCCGACCCGAAGGACCTTCGATGCAGATTCTTATTGCCGACGATGACGCCGTCAGCCGCCGACTTGCGATGCACGCATTGACAGGATGCGGAGCGGAGGTGGCCGTCGCCGAGGACGGCCACGCGGCGTGGGCGCGCATCCAGGGGCGCACCGAGTCGACGGTGCTGATTCTGGATCGTGAGATGCCCGGTATTGACGGCATGGACTTGTGCCGCCGGGCGCGGCTGCTGCCGTCGTTTCCCCCGCTCTACATCGTGATGGTGACCAGCGCGTCAGAAACGGTGGACATCACGGCGGGTCTCGACGCCGGTGCGGACGACTATGTGATCAAACCGTTCAATGCGGCGGAGCTCAAGGCGCGCGCTCAAGTCGGGATGCGCATGGTGGCGCTGCAGGAGAGCATGGCGCGACGACTGGCGGAACTCGAACAGGCGCTCGCCAACGTCAAGCAACTTCGTGGATTGCTGCCGATGTGCGCGTATTGCAAGAAGATTCGCGTGGACGACAAGTACTGGCAGCAGCTCGAAGGGTATCTGTCCGACCACTCAGACGCCGAGTTCAGCCACGGCATCTGCCCTGAGTGCTTCCCATCCGTGATGGATCAAATCCGCAACGAAATGAGTTAGGTACCTCGGCTACCTCCGTACGACACGCGCCAGATCTTTTTCCCTCCGTCATCGGAAACAAGCAAGGTGCCGTCGGGCAGCGTGATCACGCCGACCGGTCGTCCCCACACATCTCGGTTCGCGGGTCCAATCATCCAGCCGGTCAGAAAATCTCTCGGCGGTCCGGATGGCCTGCCGTTCAGAAACGGCACGTACACGACTTTGTACCCGGCGCGCTGCGACCGGTTCCAGGTGCCGTGAAGCGTGATGAACGCCCCGCCGCGATACTCCGCCGGAAATTGGGTGCCCGTATAAAACGCAAAATCAAGCGGCGAGTTGTGTGCGGGCAGGGCGACATCGGGGGGAATCGTCTTCTGGACCAGGTCCGGGTGCTGGCCATTGTGCCGTGGCTCCGGATGCGGCCCAAAGTACGCCCACGGCCATCCGTAGAATCCGCCGGGCTGGACATGGGTGAAGTAGTCCGGCGGCAGATCGTCACCGAGCCCGTCACGCTCGATGACCGTCACCCACAGCGTGTCGCTGTTGGGATACCAATGGATGCTCGACGGATTGCGTGTGCCGCTCGCGAAGATCTCGCGACCGCTCCCGTCAGGGTTGTAGCGATTGATCGCCGCCCGCCGTTCTTCGTCCGGGGTGATGTTCGATGAGGATCCGACGCTGACATACAGCTTCTGACCGCCGCGGTCAAAAACGATCGCGCGCGTCCAGTGATTGCCGCCCCCCGGCACCTGCAGAATCTCCTGGCCAGTGCCAACGGTGAGCGCTTTGGCGTCGTACGGAAATCGCCTGACGCGGTTCGTCTCGGCGACATACAGATAGTTCTGCCAGATGGCCAGGCCGTAGGGACGATTCAGACCCATGACGAGCGGTTTCCTGGCGTCAGGCTTTCCGCCGGCAAACACGTAGACGATGCCCGCGCCGCTGTCCGACAGAAGGATTTCGCCCCCCGGCGCAAGCAGCATGAACCGCGGCATGTCGAAGCCGCTCGCCCACGTTGACACCGAGAATCCCTGCGGAACGTGCAGTATCGCGCCGGCCGGAGGGTCGACAACCCGCGGCGCATTGGTCGCCGACGGCGTCGCGAAAGGCGCGGGCAGCTGCGGCGCCTGCGCGCCGAGAAGCGCACCGCCGACCACAACAAGCATCAGAGTCACTACGCGCATCTCGCCTCCCACTCGCGAACCGGGTCCGCCGCTTATGAAAGAACAACTCGAACGGTAAAAATACCTGCGATCAGGCCGAGAATCGAGAGCACCACAGATGCCCCGACATAGACTAGCGCTGGAACCACATCATGGCGTTCCCACATGAGACGTGTATCGAGCGCAAATGCCGAGAACGTCGTGAAGCCGCCAAGTACGCCGGTCGTCAGAAACAACCGCTGTCCCGCCGTCGTCGTTTCGCCACGGAATGCGAACCATGCGGCGAGCATCCCCATCGCAATCGATCCCGTGACGTTCGCGATGAGCGTCCCAGCCGGATAGTCAGGCCCGACGAGCGCGAGCGCCATCCGATTCACCCAGTGACGTGCCGCCGCGCCGAGACCACCGCCCAGGAACACCAAGACATATCCAAGCGCCGTATTCATCCAACCAAAAATAATAGCTGTGAGCTTCCCGTCCCACGCTGATTCGCGTAAGAGATTTCAAGCCGCGTAACCGTAGCGGAGCAGGTTTGAGGACACACGTGCTGCCCCGAAGCAACGACACGTGTCGATTTCACGCGCGTTTATGCGGGCATATCTCTTGCTGACGCGGGGATCTCGTTCAGCTCTGCGCCCAGCGCGCTGCAGCGGTATCACAAATGTCCGACGCAAAGGAAATCAGTCGACGAAATTTTTGTCTCCACGCCTGCCAGGCAGCGTCCTGCGTGGCGCTTGGCTCACTCATCGAGGCATGCGGTGGTGGTGGCTCGGGTCCGAGCGCGCTGCAGCTTACCGCGCCGCAGCTCGCTGTCATCAATGGCAACACCAGCGGAAACAGCGTCGTCGTGCAGATCGATTCGTCCTCGCCCCTCGCGGCGGTTGGAGGAGCGGCGATGGTCCGCAGTTCTGGAGGATCATTTCTCGTGTCCCGCACCGCGCAGGAGACGTTTACGGCCTTGACCTCTACCTGCACACACGAAGCGTGCACGATCACCGGCTTTGACAACACGAACTACGTCTGTCCATGTCACGGATCGATGTTCACGACGGCGGGGCGCGTCGTCATGGGTCCGGCGACTGCGCCGTTGCGGACGTTCGCGACGCAGTTCTCCAACAACGTGCTCACGATTTCGATATGACACACAACCTTCGCACATCACTCCGCATCGTTCTGTTTGTCTCGTTGTCGGCCGTCGGCATAATGGCGGCCGGCGGATCGTGGCGTGTCGGCCAGGCCGAAGTCAGCGTAAAGTGTCCAATGACGATCGGCGGAAGCTTCGATGCGAGCACCTCGGCGCTCACCGGTACGCTCACCACGAGCACGGCGCGTCCATCGGCCCTCGACGGTAGCGTCGCTGTCGATCTGCGGACCATCGATACGGGAATCGCGCTTCGCAACGACCACCTGAGGGAGAACTATCTCGAGGTCGACAAAGGCGCAGGGTACGACCAGGCGGTCCTTTCAGACATCGTGCTCCAGGGATTGAACGCCGACGCAGCGGCAGGAAAGGGATCGTTCACCGGATCGCTCATGCTGCATGGAGTGAAAAAGACAGTCACAGGACCGGTGGAGATTCGTCAGGCCGGAGCGGCATGGCGTGTCCGGGCGTCCTTTCCAGTGAATCTGCCCGACTACAACATCGACAAGCCTCGCTACCTTGGCGTCGGCGTCAAAGACATGGTGCAGGTCTCGGTGACTTTCACCGCCACACAATCATGACAAATACGGTTCGATGGAAAGTTCTCTCGCTTGCCCTCGTGTTCCTGGCCGCCGCGGCATCCGCATCAGCGGAGCCGATGTTTCTTGCCAAGCAGTACACGCGCTGCACCGCGTGCCACTATTCGCCGTCGGGTGGAGGGTTGCTGACACCCTACGGACGGTTGTTGTCGCACAAGGAGCTGTCCACGACGGGCGGAGACGCAGCCGCCGCGCCTGAACCAGGCAACGAAGACGACCCGCATGGCGAACAGGCCTTTCTGTACGGCGCGCTCGGCAACGCGCTCGGTCCTGTGCACCTCGGTCTGGAGCTGCGTCCGGCGCATCTGCGCGTCAACTTTCCAGGCGGCCATCAGGATCAGAACCTGCTGATGAACCTCGATCTGATCGGCGCGGTGCAGAAGAACGGATGGGTGGCCTACGCCACTGCCGGGCGTGAGCCGGCGGCGCACGGTGAGGACGTGCGGTTCATCTCGTACGAACACTGGGTCGGCTATCAACGCGACGACGGGTTCGGTATCCGCGCCGGCCGTTTCCTGCCGGCGTACGGCGTTCGATTTGCCGATCACACCGCCTTCACGCGCGCGTACGAGGACTTCGACCACGCTGACCAGGTGTACGGCGTCGAAGTCAGCGACACCATGGGGCCGTCGCTGCTGCAGGTGACGCTTGGCGCCGGCAAAGCCGAGGCATTTCGCGTGGACGATGGCCAGCAGGCCTTTTCGCTGACCGGACGATGGCAGCTCGATCTCACCCCACGCACAGCCCTCATCGGATCGGCTGCTTACAGACATGCGTCGGATCTCGATCCGACGTCCGGTCTTATCGGCGCCGCGTTCGGATTCGCCCCGACGCCTCGCCTGAGCATCTGGACGCAGGTGGACGCCAGCCTGCAGACACGGGCGCGCGGCGGGCATTCGTGGGTTGCCGTCAATGAGACGTCCTTCGAGGCATACCGGGGACTGTGGCTGAAGTTCTCGCCGCAGTTGAAGACTTCAGGTGGTGTGCCGGGCTTCTCGGAACTGCGTCGCCTGCTGTTCGAGGCAGATCTGCTGCCGCGAACGCACTGGAATGTCGGCGTGTCGTACTACCACGACCACAATCACACCTTCGAGATCAGCACGTCCACGCTGCTGGCGCAGCTGCATCTGTATTTGTAGGTTAGTGGTTGGGGTTGGTGGTTGGTGAACTACAACCACCAACCACCTCAGCCGCCGCCGCGTTTCTGCAGATTGGCGGCATTCTGGGCCGCCTCGTCGCGATGTTGGGCTTCCTCCGTCATCGCCCGCTCCTGCCGGGCGATCTGGCGCGCTTTACCTTCTTCGGTCCCCGGCCCCGCGGTGATGCGCGCAATGGTTTCGCGCCGCAGCGTCACGCTCAGGTCGTAGCAGCGCTGCGCCAGCTCGAATGCGGCGGCGCCGGATGCCCACTGCCGACGTTCGGCACGCACGGCCCCGAGCAGAAATGCCGCTTCGCACTGGCCGGCATCGAGCGTGAGCGCATCCTGGAGTTCCGCCTCGCTCTCATCCAGACGACGCTCGTGCCATTCGATCATGCCGGACAGCACGAGGACGGACGCGTTGTGCATCAATCCCTTGGCCTTATCGGTGTCGATGCGGGCCTCCTCGATGCGCGCCAGGTGATACTCGTTCCACGCCCGCCAATAGTACGCCTCGCCGGTAAACCAGCTGCCAAGCTCGAGGATCCGTGTCGCGGCGGCGACGGCCTCGTCGTGACGAGCCAGATGCGACAGGGTCGCCGCTCTTCCGAGCAGCGCGTCCCTGTGAGTGGGTACGAGCGCCAGCGTCGCGTCGTACGCGTCGAGCGCTTCAGTCCACTCCTCGCGATCGCGGCGCAGCTCTGCGAGGCTGGCGATGATAGCCGGCGATTCGGGAAATGCGGCGCGCGCGGCGGTGAAGCGGCGAAGCGCTTCTTCCTGATCCGGCTGGCGGGGAATGTCAAGCGCGTAACGTCCGAGCGCGAAGTCGACGTCGGCGAACTCCGGAACCGCATCACGCACGGCTGTCAGGTGCGGCGCCTGCGTCGATCCGCACGCGCCCGCCCGATACTCAATCAGCGGCACGTCGTGGAAACGTTGTACCGTGGCCGCAATGGTGACGTTTCGATCGGCAACGACATACTGACAAATCAGCGACAGCTCGAGGTACGCACGGAGTAGCGGCGAGCCGCCTCCGCCGCCCAGATCGGTACGCCACGCGGCGACCGTTTCCGCTGATGCCCGATTCTTCAGCGTCTCGACGAGGACGGCGTCGCGATCGTCGGCGAGTGGATCGATCCGCAGTGCCTGGACAATCGCAAGATAATCGGACCAGTCGGGCCCCTCGGGAAGTACGGCGCGGGCGCGCTCGAGCCATGGTCCGTATGGCAGGCCGAGCTCTTTTGCACGCGCGGTGATCAGCAGCGCCGATTCGAACGTCCGGATCTGGCTAGAGGCGGCGACGGCGGCGTTGTAGGCTTGCGTCAAACACCCGAAACAACCGCGGGTGATGAGTGCGTCAATTGCTGCGGTGGACGAGTTGGTCCCGGGCGGTGCTGCAACTGTCGGTGGACGAACTGCACACGCAGCGCTTGTTGCAAGCGCACAGAGCAGAGCCGCGAAATTCCGGCTCGGGAAACGCATCGGCTGGAGAGATTAAACTACACCATGACCCCTCACGAAAGCCTCACACAGGTCCGCCGAACCCTTCTGGATCTTCACAAGGCTTTGATCGAGCGCGAGCGCGCCGCGTACGAAAAAGGTCACGGCGCCGTCAGTCCCGGACAGATGCTGCAGCTCCTCATCCGCGATTCGGCGTTCTCGTGGCTGCACCCGATTTCAGAGCTGATCGTTCGCGTTGACGAATTGATCAGCAATGCCAGCGACCGTCGGCGTCCGACGCCGTCACGGCCGGCCATGACGCCGGACCAGATCAGTGCCGAAGCAGAGATTCTGCTGGTCGAGACGCGCGAGCTGCTCACGGCTGGCGATGCGCCCGGCGGCTTCAGAGAGCGGTACGACGCGGTGCTCCAGAGCGATCCCGGAATCGTTCTGATGCATCGAGCCGTGATGAGCGCGCTGCCGCAATCCCACCGCATGACGCACTAGCATTCGCTCTCCTCAATCCAAAGTTGTTCACATGCGACCGTGCGGCCACAGCTTTGTAGCCGCGAAGTGGTCGTCTCGCCGGCGTCCCGTACCAAGTTGTTCCCCGAGCCTTTCAACGCTTCACAAAGGTGTGTGATTCGCGCGCGATGATCGCGGATGCGAACGCACCGCGACGCTCCGCGCGCTGAAACATTCAACAAATCATCGAGCGCACCGAAGTGGACCGCCGCTTGCTCTCGTGCTGCGCATCCACGATGTCGCATGACAGCGAAGGTGCCTCGCCGAAGCGCGCAGCGCGCGAAGGCGGGTCAACACCATCGTCAATCCATCCACCAACACCGTTGACGTTATGAATATCGCTCTGGGTGTGCTCGTGTTTTTGACCTCTTTCATTGCCGGCACAGACCCGCGCGACGGCAGCCATGTGCGGACGCTGGATAAAGGACTGCGAACGGTGATCGACGAAGGACTCGCCCGATCGAACTCGTTCCGCGGCCTGATCGCGCGGCTCGATGGCTCTGACGTGATTGTCTATGTCGAACGGGAATGCCCGATGTCGTCGCGTCTGTTTGGTCGCCTGACGCTGCTCGGGACGGGCGGCGATCGGCGTTACGTCAACGTGCGAATCTCCTGCATGCTGACCGTCACGCAGCAGATCGCCGCGCTCGGCCACGAGCTTCGCCACGCAGTCGAGATCGCGGATGCGCCGTCGGTCGTCGACGACGCATCGCTTGCAGCGGAATACCGGCGCGTCGGTTTTGCGTCACGCGCGGTGCGCGGAGGCACCGGCTATGAGAGCCGCGCGGCAATCGATGCCGCGCTTCACGTCTGGGCTGAGCTGGCGCATACGGCGGAATAGCCGTACGCGCCGCATCGATCGCGCTGAGGATCGTCTCGATTATCGGGATCGTCCGCGCCCGCCCGGCCAGCTCCACCCGTCGGCGGGACGGTGGATGCCTTTCAGGTGGACGTTGTAGGTTGTCGCGCTGCGGCTCGGCGCGCCGCGCACAATCACGTGGTCACCGGGCTTGAGAACCGACGCGCCAATCCCTTGTTGTTCGAGGCGCCGTGGATTGGCCCACTCCGCGCCGAACTTGCGCATCACGCCCCCATTGTCAGCGGCGTTGAAGTACACCCATGCGTGGGGATTGCGGTACTCGAAACTGACGACGTCTCCTTCGAGCGAGATCATCTGGTCTTCGTGATAGTCGCGCGCGAAGGAATGGTGCGCGTATGCCGCCGTTGCCGCCATCAGGGAACCCAGCGCCAGAAGAAGGAGCCTCTGCTTCACATTCGCCCTCCGGGTATAGCCTCAACAGATTACATCCGTCCGGCAGCGAAATCGCATGAAGCGTGATCGTGCACGGAACGTCGGACCACAGCCGTACTCCCCAGGAGCCCCACGCCTGTTCCCCGGAAGAGCCTGATGAAGGCAAGGAACGCGACCGGGATGGCGACGAACAGACTCCGGATCACCCTCTGGACGAGCCACCGCCAGTTCCGGTCGAGGATCCGCCACCACCGGTGACGCCAGGTCCGTACGTCGCGCAGGAGGAGAAGTTATGGCCGTAATTGGATGGATTGTGTTTGGTTTGATTGTAGGCGCGCTGGCCAAGCTCGTGATGCCCGGTCGTGATCCCGGCGGCATCATCGTCACCATGCTGCTCGGTATCGCAGGAGCGCTGCTCGGCGGTTTCCTCGGCCGTGCAATGGGGTTCTACGGGCCGGGAGAGGCAGCCGGGTGGCTGATGTCGTTTCTCGGCGCGGTGGTCCTGCTGATGCTGTACCGGATGCTCGTCCGGCGGCGCGCGTTGCGGCCCTGACGGCATTTCGTCGGGCGGACGTTCAGGCCCCCTACGCCTTGACCATCTCGGCGCGCCAGCAATAGCTGCACGCGTTGCAGTAGTAATACTGGACAGCGCCGATACGGAGCGTTGCGCGGACGCTGTCCGATTCGCAGCCAGGGCACCTCTTGGAACCAAGAAGTGCCTCGTCGAGCGAAGCGGGGGCGTCCGTTTCCGCATTCAGCACCTGACGAACCGTGTACGCCAGATCGTCGGCGTGCATCGGGTGCGCGAGCCATGCGTTGCATCCTGCCTTGGCGCTGTTCTCGGCGCACATCTTCGAGACTTCCGGTGTCAACATGATGATTGCGGGCGGTTCGCCGGGCTGCGGTTTGCGAATTTCGCGGCAGAGATCCCAGCCGGACATATCAGGAAGACGGAGATCGATGACCGCGCAATCCGGCAGCGCTTCTCGGGCGAGCCGCAGCGCGTCTTCGCCGGTGGTCGCGACGCGCACGACAAATCCGTGACGTGTCAGCGCCGCTTCGTAGTGGACGGCATGATCGCGGATGTCGTCGACAAGGAGGACGACTTCGGGGAAGCCAGGCATCGGCGCGGCAATGGCCGCGAAGTCCTTGTATCCCGGCACCCGAAGATTACGCAAGCTCGGCCATTAGAATTGCAGGCGATGAAAGTTGAACGACGCAGCCTGCTCGCCGGTGCGGCGGACGCGAGCGGTATTGCGATTGTCATCGACGTGCTGCGCGCGTTCACCTGCAGCGCGCTGATGTTTCGATATGGCATTCGCGATCTCGCGCTTGTGCGCACGCCGGAGGAAGCGCTTGCATTTCGCCGTGCAGATCCCGACTGCCTTGTCGCCGGCGAAGTCAAAGGGCGCAAAGTAGACGGTTTCGATGTCGGCAATTCGCCTACCGATATCGTCGCGAAGGGTGAGGCACTCTTCAGCGGCAGGCGTGTGGCCGCACGCTCTTCTGCGGGCACACAGGGTGTCCTCGCGGCGGCCGCACGAGCGCAGCAGGTGATCCTCGGCAGCTATCTCAACGCCGCGGCCACGGCCGCATACATCCGCGACTCTGCGCGGGTGGACGCGCTCGTACACGGCGAAGATGTCACCGTCACGCTGGTCGCGATGGGATTCGAAGGCGTCAGACCCTCTATAGAAGACGAGCGGTGCGCCGACTACCTCGAGCACCTGCTGATCGGAACGCCGTACGACCATCTGCAGGCCGTGTGGGACTGCATGCGAGACGAGGAGATCGCGGCGAGCCTCCGCGGCGAACACGATTACCGGCCGCGTGAAGACATCATCCTGGCCCTCCAGCGTGACGTGCTCAACTTCGCCATGATCGGCCGGCTGGAGGGCGGCCACGTCCGGGTGACGCGGCGCGACATCAGTCAGGTCCACACGATCTCTATTCCTTCGATGATCCCATGACCGATCTGCGGGCCGAGGTCGGGCCCGCTGTGGAGCGGAATCGCGGCATTGATCCATCGGTAGCCGCGCCGCGGCACCGTCTCGATAAACCGCGGCGCCCTGGCGTCGTCGCCAAGTACGGCGCGCAACCGCTTCACCGCGGCGTTCAGGCTGTGCTCGAAATCGACGAACGTGCCGTCCGGCCAGAGCCGACTCCGCAGTTGGTCCCGTGTGACCAGCGCGCCGGGACGGGCAAGCAGGAGCCGCATGATTTGAAACGGCTGCTCCTGTAGTCGAACGCGAGTATTTCCGGTAATGAGCTCGCGTGTGGGCTCGTGCAGCGCGATCGTCAACCCCATTGCCCCCTCTACGCAATCAGACCCTGGACGGTTTCACGGGGGCTGCTTGGCCTATTTGCCTTTCCTGACGTAAATGTTTCCGTCAAACGTTCGCAGTTCGAAGTCCGGCCCACCTCCGTTCACCGTGCCGTAGATCGACCGATTGACGTCGATGCGGAGGGCGCGCCCATTGCGCTGCTGCGTTCGGTTCGCGCTGGCGCTTGCGGTCACCTGCACATCGAAATCGGTGAACACATCGCCCTGATCGCTGCGCAGCCGCAGGTTGGCCTTTACCGCCGCCGGCAGGGTCACGTCGATATTCCCGTTCAGGGATGTGAACGCCATCGGCGCCTGCGATGCCACGCGCGCGACGGTTGCCGCGATGTTTCCGTCGACGGCGTGAGCCACCACCGAACCTCCGACATTGGTCAGCGTGATCTCGCCGTCGACCGTATTGATTTCGATCTCGCTGTCGACGCTGTCAACGGTAATTCCCCCATCGACGGTCGACACTCTCAGCTTCGTCCTCATCGGGACTTCGATCTCGAGATTGATCTCGTCGCGGTTGAACCCGGACGAGACCGACATCTCGTTGTCGCGCTCCTCAACGCCGAAACCTCCAGGCTGTGTCAATCGGCGCATTCCCGGAGGCGGCTCGGTCTGTTGGCGCCGCCGGAGCACCTGGCGCGCTCCCTGCGAGTCGGCGACGAACAACACGTCGCGCCGATTGGACCCTTTGATGGTCACCGTCCCGTCCAGAAGGTTCACCTTCAGCGTGCCGGGCCGCTCTGGATCGCTGAACGGCACCGTAATTCGATCGGTTGTCGGTTGAGCGGCCTGCTGAGCAACCGCGGCGCTCGCGAGGAAGGTGCAGAGAAGCGCGGTGCTGGCGATTCGAATCACTTCTTTCATGGTTTCTATCCCAGTTGCTGCAGGCCCCACGCCGCGCGGGAGCGCACGGCTGTGTTCACCTGGCGATCCTGTGCAAGACGCCGGAGCATGGGTGCGGATTGCCGCTCGTTGGTCTTGACCAGGAAATCGATCAGCGCAATCTGGACGAGCGGCGACATCTGGCGGTCGACGGCATCAATTGCGGCGCGGCGTACGTCTTCGCGCGACGCGAACCGCTCGAGCGCGTCGACGGTGGCGAGGCGCACGTTGACGTTCGGATCGTGCATCAGCGCATCCAGCAGCGCCGAGATCACCTCGCCGCTCGGTCGATCGAGCTGTCCCGTCCATGTCACCCCCTTCAGGCGGTCACTGGCGGACTGCTGCTGCATCAGCGAGAGCGACACCATTTCGCGAAGCTCGCGCATCTCGCTGCGCATGGCGGAGATCTCGGAGGAGGAATCGGCGGGTCGCGTCGTGTCAGGCACGACATATCGGCCGATGGCGACTCCGACGAGGAGCACGGCCGCCGCCGCGAGGCCCTGCATCGCGTAGAAGCGGACTCCGTCGGCGCCGCTGCGGCTAAACCATCGTGGTGGCGTAGCTGGTGCTGCATGTTCGACCGCATCGAGCACGGCGTCGAGCCGTGCGCGCATCCGGTCGGAATCGGGTGTCGGCGCATCGATGCCGTCGAGCATCCGCCAGGTGGCGTCGAGGCCTTCCGCCTCCCTCCGATCTACGTCGTCGGGCAGGAGCCTACTGAGTTTGTCGTTTTCCATGACGGGCTTTCATTCAGGCGAAGAAAGATGTCGCGCAGTTCCTTGACCGCGCGGTGGATTCGTACTTTGACCGCGCCGACCTCGATGCCGAGCAGGTCGGCAATCGCGTCGAGCTTCATGCCGCGGTAGCGCGCGAGGACGATCAACTCGCGTTTGTCCTCGCGCAGAAGCATCAGCGCACGCTGTAGCCGCGCGACGTCACGATTGCGCACCAGGAGATCGCCCGGCAGCGGCGCACCCGATGGATGCTCGGCTGCTTCGTCAATCGGCGCATCAGGCGGGCGCGTCCTGAAGTAATCCGCGCGCGCGTTGCGCGCGATACGGAAGAGCCACGTGTCGAACCGCCCCTCGCCGCGCCAAGTCCCGCGGTACTTCAGAACGCGGACGAACACGTCCTGCACGAGGTCTTCGGCGGTGGATGCGTTGCCGGTCATGCGCACGAGAAAGTCGAAGAGCGCCCGATGGTGACGCTCGAACAAGATCCCGAGCTTGGCGAGATCCCCTTTGCGTACCGCCTCCATGAGTGTTTCGTCGGTCACAGTTCCGTCGCTGTGGGTAAACATCACGGGATGAAAAAGGTTACGTCCACCGGCGCGGACCAGCTGGTCTGTTTCTTGCCGAGGTCGCCGGGCCATGCGTCTCTTCATGTGCTCGCTGTTGCTCGTGACTGCGGGCTGCGGCGGAACGCCCTCCGCTCCCTCGGATTCCGTGAATCCGAGCGCACCTACCGAGTCGACTCCTCGAGTGCCAGATGCCGCGGCCGGCGCTGTGGCGTTGACCGACGATTTCGGGGGCCGGCAGCTGTTCCCGTCGGACAACTGGT